>Ga0180215_1004384_pt1 | contig 12590 bp, 13 predicted proteins | sample eDN3rd37CBELigBY_FD_128871 | JGI IMG/M metagenome (GOLD analysis project Ga0180215, IMG submission 128871) | Enriched backyard soil microbial communities from Emeryville, California, USA - eDNA 3rd pass 37_C BE-Lig BY (version 2) (version 2) | ecosystem: Environmental > Terrestrial > Soil >...
CAGCCGGCTGCGGCTCGCGTCGTCGAGCGGAGCGGCCCGCACCTCCTCGAGCAGCTGCTTGATCATGGTGCCGATGCGCATCACCTTCGCCGGCTGTTCGACGAGGTCGGTGAGCGACTTGCCCTCGCCCTCACCCTCGCCTTCTGTGTCGGCACCGCCCGCAGCACCGGTCAGGATCTCGATGTTGTCGTCATCCGGATTGATGGTCATGGCCTTCCCGTCACCTGTCGTTGTTCGGTTGGTCGTCTTCACGCCGGCGGTGGATCCGATCCGCGCCGTGATCCTCGCCGCTGTCGTGGATCTTCTCCCACGACGATCTTCTCCCTTGACCGTGAGGTATCTAGCGACACTAGCCCGTCGGGCATGACGAACCTCCCGGCCACCGGGGTGCTCGTCATCACGTGACCGAGGTGGAGCGCCTCCGGGCCACCGCGCAGGCCAGTGCGGCCGCGACGACCAGGGCGGCATTCCGGGGCGGCGTCAGGAAATCCGGGGAGACCCTCCACCGGGTGATCGGAAGCAAGATCAGCAAACGCCGTGGTGGCGACCTGCGACGGCACGGTGTGGGCGCCGAACGGCCCGATCTTGAACCCGACGACGCCGAACCTCAAGGCAGACGCCCACTGCCGTCGCCGCCGGTGTGCACTGCCCGCCGCCCCGGCGATGACCGCGGCGGATGGTCCGGCAACAGCAGACCCATTAGCACTCCTAACCCGAAGCGCACTGGACTAGTATGGCTGCCCAGGGCCACCCGTCCCGAGCGCGGCTTCGGCAGCCGAAACGCACGGTCGGGGGCTCATTCACATCGTGCAGTTTGTGGTAGTTGCGGACGCTCTTAAGGTGGCTGGCATGGCATACGACGTCGCCCGGGTGCGTGGCTTGCACCCAACGCTGGGCGATGGGTGGGTGCATTTCGACGCCCAGAGCGGAATGTTGGTTCCCGATGCGGTAGCCACCACGGTCTCCACCGCTTTTCGCGGGTCGATGCCAAGCGCACTCGGCCCCCACCCGTCCGCTCGCCGCAGCGCGGCCGTCCTGGCGGCGGCACGCCAGGCGGTAGCCGACCTGGTCAACGCCGATCCGCGGGGCGTGGTGCTCGGCCCGGACCGGGCGCACCTGCTGACCTCGCTGGCGGAGGCCTCGTCGTCCCGCGTCGGCCTGGGCTACGAGGTGGTGGTGACGCGTCTCGACGACGAGGCGAACATCGCGCCGTGGCTGCGCGCGGCGAATCGTTATGGCGCCAAGGTGAAGTGGGCCGAGGTCGACATCGAGACCGGTGAGCTGCCGTCCTGGCAGTGGGAAGGCCTCATCGACAAGCCCACCCGGCTGGTGGCCATCGCGTCGGCGTCCTCGACGCTGGGCACCGTCACCGACCTGCGTGAGGTGACCAAGCTGACACACGAGGTCGGTGGTCTGGTGGTGGTGGACCACTCGGCCGCGGCCCCCTACCGCCTGCTCGACGTCAACGAGATCGAGGCCGACGTGGTCGCGCTCAACGCCGTCGGCTGGGGTGGCCCGCCGATCGGTGCCCTGGTGTTCAGGGATCCGTCGCTCATCGACTCGTTCGGATCGGTGTCGCTGAACCCGTATGCCACCGGACCCGCGCGCCTCGAACTCGGCGTGCACCAGTTCGGGCTGCTGGCGGGCGTGGTCGCGAGCATCGAATACCTGTCCAACCTCGACGAGACGGCATCCGGGACCCGGCGTGAAAGGCTCGAGGTCTCAATGCAATCCGCCGGGCTCTACATGAGCCGGGTGTTCGACTACCTGTTGTCCTCGCTGCGGTCGTTGCCGCTGGTGATGGTGATCGGCAGCCCCGAGACCTCCATCCCGGTGCTGAGCTTCGCGGTGCGCGACGTGCCCGCCGAGCGTGTGGTGCAGCGCCTGGCCGACAACGGCATCCTCGCGACCGCCAACGCCAGCTCGCGCGTGCTCGACGTCATCGGTGTCAACGACATCGGCGGGGCGGTCACCATCGGCCTGTCGCACTATTCGACGACAGCCGAGGTCGACCAGCTGGTGCGGGCGCTGGCCTCCCTCGGCTGACCCGGCGATCTACTCCGAGACCCGCAGCAGCACCTTCCCGGAAACCTTCCCGGACGACAGCAGCTCGTGGCCTTCCTGCGCGCGCTCGACGGGCAGCTCGGCGCCGATGATGGGCTTCACGCGGCCGTCGGCGATCATGGGCCACACGTTGTCCCGGACGGCCCGCACGATCTCGCCCTTGCCGCCAGGGCCGTCGACGGGCCGGGGCCGCAGTGACGTGGCGATGACGCCCGCGCGCTTGCCGAGCAACTTCCCGATGTTGACCTCGGCCTTGACCCCGCCCTGCATGCCGATGATGACGAGCCGGCCTCCGGTCGCGAGCGCGTCGACGTTGCGGTCCAGATACGCAGCACCCATGATGTCGAGGATCACGTCGGCGCCGTCACTCTCGCTGCGCAGCCGCTCGACGAAATCCTCCTCGCGGTAGTTGATCGCGATATCGGCGCCGAGGTCGCGGCACAGCGCCAGTTTCTCGTCGGATCCGGCCGTGACCGCGACGCGGGCGCCCAGCGCTTTGGCCACCTGGATGGCGTGCGTGCCGATGCCGCTCGCGCCGCCGTGCACCAGCAGCAGATGCCCTTTCGTCAGGCCCGCCGTCATCACGACGTTGGACCACACCGTGCACGCCACCTCGGGCAGGCCTGCGGCGTCGCGCAGGCTCACCCCCTCGGGCACGGGCAGCACCTGCGCGGCGGGCACCGCCACGTACTCGGCGTAGCCGCCGCCGGCCAGCAGCGCGCACACGGGTTGCCCGACGGACCACTCCGAGACGCCCTCGCCGAGCGCCTCGACGGTGCCCGAGACCTCCAACCCGATGACCTCACTGGCGCCGGGAGGGGGCGGATACTTGCCCGCGGCTTGCAGCAAGTCCGCGCGGTTGATCCCGGCGGTGTGAACCTTGATCAGAACTTCACTGTTTGCTGGTGCGATGTTGGCTACATTTTCCCAGTTCAGGCCGTCGTTCACGGAGGCGACAATTGCACGCATTTTTTCGACGGTACAACCCTTCGAGTTATCGCGCGCAGCAATACTTACGTCCCTTACGATTGCGCGCATGGTGGGGATGATTGCCGGACGCACGGCCGGAGACATGCCGGGTCTGGATATCGCCGAGGAGAGGTCGTGGCAGAACTACCTCGACTCGGCTCTGAGGTTGTACGCGACGCTGAACCGGTCGCTTGTGGACCAGCATCATCTGACGCTGAACGATGTGCGTCTGCTGGACTATTTGGACAAGTCGCCGACAGGTTCGGCCAGGATGGGGGACCTCGCCGACCGGCTGATGTCCCTCCCGAGCCGGGTCACCCGGCAGATCCGGCGTCTGGAGGTCCAGAACTTCGTGGTGCGCGGCGCGAGCCCGGAGGACGGGCGCGGCGTGGTCGCCAAGATCACCGACGAGGGCCGCGCCGCGGTCCGCGAGGCGATGGTGACCTACGGCCAAGGCGTGCGCACGCACTTCCTGGGCAGGTTGTCGCGCCCCCAGATCGCTGCGATGGGCGAGAACTGTCGCCGTATCAGCGCCGCGCTGAAGAACGGAGCCCCGCCCGCCAAAATCGGTCGGGTGTAGTCCCGTACGCTTATCGGCGGTGGCGTGGCAGAGCGGCCTAATGCACTCGCCTTGAAAGCGAGAGACGGCTAACACCGTCCGGGGGTTCAAATCCCTCCGCCACCGCTGTTCAGGGCATGTTTCCGGCGTCAATCCAGGCGCCGGCCACCTCCGAAAATTGACACTTTTTGACACAACCGCCGGGGAATGAGTCCGGCGCTGTGTCGGCGTGTCGTCCCGCGCAACTGGTCCTTTTCGGATCACGCGATGGGATTTCACACATGGCACGACTCCCCAGCTACATCACCCGCGCCGTGGGCAAGCGCGGCGTCACCTACGAGGCCCGCATCAACGTAGTGCTGCCCGACGGCCGCCGGATGCAGCCGAAGCGTCGGTTCAAGACGGCCGCCGAGGCCAAGGAGTGGTACGACAAGACCTCCGCCGAGCTCGCCGCCGGAACGCACACACCGCCGAGCGACCTCACGGTGCGCGAAGCCGTCGAGGCGTGGCTCTGCGCGAAGTCCGCGCGGGTGAAGCCCACGACCGCCGACGCCTACACCGCGGCACTGCAACCGGTGGTCGACCGCTACGGCGACGTGAAGGTGCAGGCGATCACGAAGCACGACGTCGAGGTGCTGATCACCGAACTCCGCACCGGCACGACCGACCGCGGCGTCTGGAAGCGGACCAGCATCAACCCCATGCTCGCCAGGTGGAAGACCGTGTGGGCCGACCTTCACGCCCAGGGAATCCTCGCGCGGAACGTGGTGGCGTTGGTGGAGCCGCTGCGGAAACCGAGCGGCGAACTCGACTTGAAGATCGACGACTCGCTCAGCGAGGACGAGGTGGAGCAGCTCGTCTCTGCGCACGGCGAAGGTGCCGGCGAATACGCCCGACGCCGCGAGCTGTTCGTCCACCTTGCGCTTCTCGGGTTGCGCCGCGCGGAGCTCGCCGGGATGCGCTGGAGCGCCGTCGATCTCGACGCGGAGGCGCCCACGATCAGCGTGCAGGCCACCCGGGTACCGACCCGCGCGGGAGTCGTTTCGCAGGACGACGCGAAGACGATCTCGAGTCGGCGCACGTTGCCAATCCCGCCGCACTTGCTCCCGATCATCCGCCGCGTGCGGCACGAGCAGGTGCACACCAAATTGCGGTTGGGGGAGCGGTGGGAGGGCGGAGACGATCACCACCTCTTCTGCCACGACCTCGGCGCAGCCCTCAGCCCGAGGACGTTGAACGCCTGGTGGACAAAGTCCCTCAAGGATGCTGGACTCGACCACCGACGCCTCCACGCCAGCCGCCACACCGCAGCTTCGCTGCTCGCGCTGCAGGGGTGCCCCGTGCAGATCATCGCGGCGTGGTTGGGCCACGCCGACGGAGGCGTACTGGCGATGCGCGTCTACGTGCACACCCCGGGGGAGGCCCTCGGCGGGGTCGCTGCGCTGCTGAGCCAGGGGAACGGAGGGTGACCGGCTGCGCCACAGACGCTGCGGCTGAAGAGGATTCAGTCCTGTTCGGCCGCCGCTCCACACGCGGTCTCAGCTCAACGAACCCCGCAGAGAGGTGAGCCGGGCGTACTCGTCGAACTCGGCGGTCGCGGAGTTGCCGGTCACAGGATCCGCGAGTTCCGCACGGCCCCAGTCCCCGGTCCAGTTGATGGTCCATCCCGACATCGTGGCGAGACCGTGCACGGCGGCGCGGTGATCCTCGATCGTTCCGGCTCCGAGCGCCGCGGGCACTCGGGTCAAGACGCGGTGGTCGATCCGCGGCTGGGTGAAGTCGAGGTCTCCGAGGAGAAGGACTGCAAGTGTGCCGCCGCCGACAGCGACGACATAGGTCAGCCCGCCGCCGGTCACTGCGGCCACCACCGCGCCGATCTCGAGCGCCACGTACTGGGCGGCGTCGTCGGGATCATCACCGACCGGGAACGGCAGCTCGTCGGTGAGCAGGCTGGGGAGCCCGTCCGCGTGGCCGCGCTCGAGAATCATCTGTGCCCCGGCCCGACCGCCGGTCGGCAATGCTCGGCCCCACAGCACCGACTGTGGACCGGGCGCGACGCTGGCCATCAACTCCACGGTGGTCTCGATCGTCCCGCCCGTCGCGCGGCCCGTGAAGGTGAACGAGTCCGCGGCGAGGTCCGCCGAGTAGTCGAACTCGCCGCCCACACGCGCTTCCACTCCCTCCTGGAGTAGAAGCTGACTCAACGCCGCGTACAGCGCTCCACGATCGTGCAGGGATCGCAGATCCTCGAACGCTCTTGCCATGGTCCAGACAGTAACGGCGCAGGGTCAGAGAAGAGCGCCCGCACATGGAACAGCCCCGCCAACTCCAAGGAGAGGCGGGGCTGTTCTCTTTGATGTTGCGGTCAGCGCGGCGTCGTATCGTCAGCCGCGTCGCCACGGACCTTGAACCCGGTGCCGTCAGTGGAGAACGGGACGCAGGTCTTGAGGGTCGGCACGTAGCGGTAGCGCTCCCACTGCGAGTCCTGCGACGGACACGTGATCCGCGAGTCGATGAGGTAGCCAGCGGTGTCTTCGACCGGCGGCACGATCACCGGCGGCGTCGCGGGGATGGTGCCGTCCGAGTTCTTCTCATCCCAACGGATCTGCGCCCGGCACAGGCCCTGGTCGCGCTCGCTCGCCTCCTCGCCGTAGGCGTCGCTCCCCGGCACCCGACCGTTCGCCGGGATGAGGCCCCAACCGGAGCTGATGATCCACTCGCGTCCGTCGATCACGGTCGTCTTCACGCAGCCCTGTGTGTCGCGGTCCCACGCGGTGAACCGTTGCGCGGTGTGCGAAGCGTCGGGCGCGCCCTGCGGGCACGGCTCGTCACGGTGGTTCGCGTCCACGTCGATGAGCTTCGTCTGCCCCGTCACCGTGCCGCCGTTACCCGTCCACATCAGGTAGCGCTTCCCACCCACGGTGATGACGAATCGACCGCCGCACATGCTGTCCGTGGTGGACACGGTGGGCGGTTGCGCGGCGGGTGCAGTGCTCGGTGCTGCTCCTTCCGGCGACGGGCTGGTGCCGCACGCAGCGGTGACAGTCATGGCGGCGAGAGCGACCGCGGCGCTGAGCTTGGTGATGGTCATGGTGTTCTCCTTGGTGAGGAAGGGTGGGGCGCTCATCCGAGGTCGGTTGGATGTAGTGAGTCAGTGGGTCAGGCGAGGGCGGGCTCAGGGTCGGACTCGTCGGCCGCCTTCCGCACCTCGCGCATCCGGCGGAGCGCGGTGCTCTTGCTGACGCCGAGCGCCGCGGCGACGTCCGTGCCGGAGGCACCCTCCGCGATGAGGCGAAGGATCAGCTCAGCGTCGGCGTCACCCGCCTGCACGGTGGGCACTGAGGTGAGGCGGCGCGCCACCGGCGCGTCACTGGCGCGCGCCACCCGGCCAGATGCGGGCGTGCCATCCGCGTCACGGTCCGAGTCAGCGATGCGGGTCACCGAGCCGGTCTGGCCCGCGTCATCGCTCTGGTCCTCTGACGTGTCAGCGGGCAGCGTCAGCGGTTCAGTCACCGCGTCATCGACCTGCGCGTCAGGCTGGCGCGTCACCGAGTCATCGCTGCTCACCGGCTGTGGCGCGGCCTTCTGGCGCGCGTCGTGATTCGGCTCCTGATCCGCGTCGTGACGCGCCGGTGGCGCGGCGAGCCAGGTCAGCGAATCGGGAGAGGTCAGCTCGAGGTCCGGATCAGCGGCGCGGTGATCCGCAGCGACATGGCGCGTCACCGAGGCCGCGTCACGGTCTCCGCTGAACCGGGCCGTGAGCCGGGTCCACGTGGTGGCGCGCGGCGGCACCCCGTTTCGCTGATCCGTCTCATCCGCCCGCGCGATGACGGCCAGGACGACGGCGCAGACGACGATCGCGAGGTCGAGTGTCGCCGGGAAAACCCAGGCCATGCCGCCGTGATCGGGCTCGGCGGCCCGTCGCAGCGTCTCGAAGCTGAGGTAGAACGCGCCGGCGCCGATCACCCCGACGGCTCCGGCGACCGCCCAGTTCACCCTGTCCGCGGTACCCGAGACCACGAGCTCGGCCTGGAGCACCTTGGTGATCAGGCGACTCATAGCCGCGAGGACGACCGGCGCGAGGCCGGCCAGGAGGATCCGCAGCAGGGTGCCTCCCGCCGCCGTGATGACGGTGACGTTCACAGCCGAAGATGCGGCGGTGAAACCCCACTCACCGGCCAAGGCCCACCGTCGGGCGGCAGCCCGGTGGCGCAGCGCCTCGGGGGTCGGGGTGGTGGTCATGGGTGCCTCCTCGGGGTGGCTGCCTGATCGGCTCTGCGATTGGCTTCGTGCGGTGTTCGTGGCTACTGGATCGGCTCTGTGATCTGTTGTGTGGCTGGGTGATTGGCTGCCGGACTGGTTACTGTCTAGGTGATCGGCTAGCTGATCGGCTTCCTGACGAATTGAGGTCGCAGTGCCCCTGGCCGCCACAAAACGCCTGGTCGGAGCCTCGCGAAACACTGCCCGCAGGCTTCCAGCCGTACGGAGCGTCCGCGTCCTGCACCAGGTGCTCCCCCCGCAGTGCCCGCAGGTACGCCGGCATCCGCCGCGTGAGGGTGGCGGTAGAGATGCCCGACCGGGCGGCCACATCCGCAGCGCGGCCCCCACCGAGCACCACGGCGGCGGCGAGCTCGATGGTCGCGTCGTCGATCTGCTTCTCGGCGGTGCGGGCAGCGGCGAGGTGACCGCGACGGGTCACCACGTCGATCTCCGGATTGGCAGCGGACTTCAGGGCCGCGGTGGCGGTCGCGGACAGCTCCGCGATCCGCCGCAGGATCTGCTCCTGGATCTCGCGGGACGCGGTGACGTTGCTCGGCGTGGGGCGCCGGTAGCGGGCCATCAGGCGGCCTCCTTCTTCCTCTTGGGACGGGGCATGTACAGAAGGTCCGCGAAGCTGCTCAGGACCGGGCCTCCCGTGCGCACGGCCTGCTGCAGGGCGGTTCGGCCGAGACCGAGGCCGGCACATACCGCGTCGGGATCGTCACCCGATCCGATAAGCATCAGAGCGGCACTGCACCACCGCTGCCGACGCTTCTCCTGGTCGGCACGCCACTTTGCGACGGCGGCCAGGGTGGCGTTGGCGTTGGCGTGAGCCTCGGCCAGCTTGAGCAGATCGGAAGCGACGCCCGCGTGCCACTCGGCCATCACTTCGGCCTGTCCCGCCGCGAGCGCGGCTTCCTTGGCCGCCGCCTCGGGAGTGACCCTGCGAAACGCCATCACCAACCCCCGATCGAGTCGGCGATCACCTTGTTGACGTCGATGCCCTGCGCCCGCACCTCGGCTTCGAGTTCCTCGGTGCTCAGGTCCGGTGCCGAAGTACCAGACCGAACCTGGCCCGTACCCACCGTCACTGAGCCCGTACCGGCCGCATCCTGCGATGTGGACGGACCGTCAGCAGACGGGGACGCAGCGGCAGGTTCGGCAGGATTCTGCGGTTCGTCGTCGGATACGTGCAGGTCAGCGGGCTGCAGGGGCTCCCACTTCCCGTCCCCGACGCGCTTGAGCTCCCGGCCGCGGAGGTCGGAGACGGTGCCGGCCAGCCACGCCGAGAGCGTCTGCGGCCGCACGCTCAACTTCGTGGCGGTGGTGCTCGCCGCGGCACCGCCGAGGATCGCGCAGCCAAGGAGCTCCCGCTCGAGGCCCTGGATCTCGGCCTGGCCGGCGCGCCACGTGAGCACCGCGCTGAGCATCTGCTCCGGCGTGGGGTCGGTCGTCTTGCTCAGCGCGTTGAGCGCCTCGGCGGCGCTGCTGATCGCGGTAAGGGCGTCGCGGGCGAAGGTCGGAGCAAGCTCGGCGGAGGCGCGCTGGTTGCCGCCGGTCGGCTTGGACTTGAGGTGCATCGAGTAGGCCACGGTGTGGTCTCCGTTCCGTTCGGGATTGTCAGCGGGTTTCGCGGGGCAGCGCGGCGAACGGGGTCAGCTCGCCGTCGGCGTCGACGAGCACACCCGAGAAGTGCTCGCCCGCGGCTGCGGCCTTGACCTGCTCCCACTCGGGCTCGGAGAAGGCGTGGGCGAACTGGGCCGACGGCGGTCCGACGACGATGCGAGTCGACATCTGCGACAGCACACCTGCGGTGCTTCCGAGCACGAGCTGGGTCGAGACGAGGAGGTGCACGTCGACGGCGCGGCCCTTGACCGCGATGTCCCGCACCGCGTTCGCAGTCGCGGGGGTGTGGCCGGGGTCGAGCGCGAGGACGACGGGGCCGGCGACGAGGCTCGGGTCCTGCAGCCGGCGCTCCATCTCTGCGCGTGCCGCTGCGATGCCCTCGGCGTGGAACAGGCGGACGCCGGGGTGAGACTCGAGCGCGCCGAGCATCCGACGGAGCAGGTGAGTCTTGCCGCTGCCGGCGACGCCCATGATGAGCACGCCGTGGGCCTGGCGGAGGTCGACGGTGAGTTCCTTGCTGTCGCGCGCGACGCCGACGGGAACGGTCAGGGGGCTGGTGGTCGTGGTCATGGAGGTTCTCCTTTGTGGATCAGTTGACGGGGATGGCTGCGGCGCGCAGGGGGCGCGCACCGGGCGAGTACCGCTTGCTGGTCGGGTCGTAGATGGCGGCGTCCCGGATCGGGCAGCCGAGCTCGTCGTCGAGGAACAACACGGGGAGGTCGTCGGAGCTGGGGTCGCTCACAGGTGTGAAGCTCATCCAGCTGCCGTCCCCGCCGGGCTCGTCACCGCGGGGGAACTTCCACCCGATGCGCCGCGAGATCGGAGCCTTCGCGACGGCCGCTGCCATCGCGTCGGCGTCGGCGCCGGGAGGGTTGAAGAAGCCCTGAAACATGCTGATCCGCAGCTCGCCCTCGCCGTCCTCGCCGACTGTGTCCGCGACGATCCCGCGGCCCTTGGCGGTGCTGCTGATCTGCGCGCCGAGGTCGCGTGCCTGATCCCGCTTCGGCCCCTCGAACAGCGCCGCGAGGTGCTGCTCACTCGGCGGGCCGATCACCACGAGGGTGCGAACGTTCTCGCGCAGAGTGCCGGTCATCGCGCTGACGTAGGAATGCTGTCCCGCGAGCACGAGGGTGATGCGGAGCTCCCGGCTCTCGGCAGCGAGCTGCTCCATGCGGGCGACGGTCGCCTCGGCGGCGGCCTTCTGCTCCTTCGTCCCCTTCGACAGCGTGTGGATGAAGGAGCCCCACTCGTCGAAGACGAACACGAACGGCTTCGGCATGTACTCGATGCCCTCGCGCTGCAGACGGTCCTGCAACGCCTGGCGCATCAGATACAGGTCATGCACGTAGGCGACGGCCCGATGCAGAGTCGCTTGGCTTCCGGCGCAGTAGCCGCCACCACGCCCGCTCCCCGGCCAGGTAACCCTCCACCTCAGCGGGCAGCCGCGGCCCCGGCAGATCCTCCGCGTACATGTCCACAACCTGGTTAGACGTAGCCGGGCCACCATCGGTTCCACCCGGTCCCGAACCCGCCGCCACCGAAACAGGCGTGGATGCAGCTGCAAATCGTGAGGTAGCCTCACGGCCAGGTGTTCGCCGGTTGGGGGATTGGCATGGCAAACGAACTGAACGTGAGCTCGGACGGTCTGCGCATCGCGGCCGCCGCCAGCGAAACCGCTACCGCTGCACTGGCCGGCGACAGCGGGACATCCACCAACGTCGGCATCGCGGCGATGGACGCGGCGTTGGCGTCGCTACGCCGGCGGCAGGCCGACCGGATCAGCGGTCAGGCCGGCGACATGTCGACCGGCAGCACCCGCTACGACACCACCGACTCCGGCGGCGCCGACGCCATCACCACGGTGAGCGTGTGAGCGCAGCTCCCTCCGGACGGTTCACCACGCGCTCGGAGATCGAGGATTTCGACACGTCCGACTTCGCCGACGCAGCGACACGGTGGCGAACGGCCGCCACCCAGTCGGACGAAGTGTTCGCGCAGCACCGACTCAACATCGCCTCGCCCGGCGGCACCACCTGGGAAGGTGACGCCAAGGACGCGGCGCTCGATCGGGCGACCACTGACGGTGTGGTGGCCGGAAACCAGAACGGAGTCGTACGCGAGGCAGCCGACATCGCCGAGAACGCTGTCACCGACATCAACGCCGCCCAGCGTGAGGTACTCGAGGCGATCACCGAGGCCGAGGACAATGGGTTCACGGTCGCCGAGGACCTCAAGGTGACTGACGCACGCCGCTACGACATCAACACGGTCGTCGAGCGGAACCGGGCCGCCACCGAGCATGCGGAGGACATCAAGTGGTACGCCGAGCGGTTCGGTCAGACCGTCGCGTTCGTGGAGGGACGCCTGCAGAAGAAGGCGGGTGAGCTGGAGGACATCCGGTTCGATGGCGAGGGCGAGGACCACGGCGAAGACCGTGACCGCAGGCCCACGGTCTATCTCGTTGACAACAAGGTGGTCCACGACAAGCCGGACGAGGAGCGCGAAGACGAGACGGGTGACAAACCCGCGGAGCAGGCAACAGGTCAGATCGGCCCGTTCGCGGTGCCGAAGTCCGTCGAGGACGCCGCAAAGAAGCCCGAGGACAAGCCCGCCACCACCAGCGACGTCGGCGGCGATCTCGGAGACCTCCTCGGCGTGGGCGACAACCCCGAGGGCAAGCCGGAGGACGGTCAGACGACCAAGCCCGGCGAGGAGAAGCCGGGAGGCCTACCACCGGTGCTCAGTCAGGTTCCGCCGCCCCCTGACAAGGCGACGATCGACCGGCAGGCGGCGAAGGTGGAATCGGCCCGCCAAGCCCTCGCCGCCGCGGAAGCCAAGGCAAACGATGCCGCCGTGCAGGACTACACCCAGGGCGCCGGCGCCGGTCCCGGCAAGGACGTCAGCGAGCCGGTGAGTCAAGCGGTGTTCGACGCCCGAGCCGAGCTGACCGAGCAGACCAGGATTCTCAACGAGCTCAACCACGCCTCGGCCGCGCATGGTGGCCCGACCGCGCCTGTCGCCCCGCTTCCGGAGAACGCCGACGTGCAAGGGTTCCCGAAGGAGCCGCCGGTTCTAGAGCGAGGCGCCGGGGCGTTTGCCGAGGGCATGAAGG
>Ga0180215_1004385_pt1 | contig 12589 bp, 11 predicted proteins | sample eDN3rd37CBELigBY_FD_128871 | JGI IMG/M metagenome (GOLD analysis project Ga0180215, IMG submission 128871) | Enriched backyard soil microbial communities from Emeryville, California, USA - eDNA 3rd pass 37_C BE-Lig BY (version 2) (version 2) | ecosystem: Environmental > Terrestrial > Soil >...
CACCCCCAAAATCGGGCGCACTCTACACCTTCCCATGACCGAGTGAACACCAATGCACGTTGCTGCGCCGCGGCATGCCGTTCGCTAATCGGTGGCGATGAGTTTCAGTCGCCGCGCCGGGGGACGCGGGATCAGCCCCGCACCGCGCGGAAGACGATCCACGGCGCGAGCCGGATCCGCTCGAACCGCTCGAGCCCCGCGGCGGTGCACAGCGCCCGCAGGTCGCTCTCGCCGAGGCGGCGCACGCCCGCCTTCGCGCCGATCCTGTCGAGCGGCTGCAGCCGCTCGGGGAGGAGGGTGGTGCAGACCAGCCTGCCGCCGGGCTTGAGTGCCCGTGCCACCTGGCGCAGCACCGCGCCGGGATCCCGGTAGAGGTGGAGCGACGCGACGTTGAGCACCGCGTCGAGGCTCGCCGGCTGCAGCGGCAGCTCGGCCGCGTCGGCCCGGACGAGGTCGGCGTTGGCGCCGGTCTCGCCCAGGTGGTGCGCCGCCTCGTGGAGCATCGGGGCGGAGCGATCGAGGCCGATCACCCGCACCTCCGGCTCGTCCTGCGCGAAGCGCACGGTGTGGAGCCCGGCGCCGCAGGAGAGATCGAGCAGCGTCTCGCCCGCGCGCGGCGCGACCAGCGCCCGCAGCAGGACGTGCTCGCTCTCCTCGTCCGTCCCGGCGAGGAGCGGGCGGATGCTCCGCTCGTAGGCGCGGGCGACCACCGTCGACTCCATCAGCCACTGCACCACCGAGCGCCGGGAGCGCGGCTCGGCGGGGGTGAGGTCGAGGATCCCCTCGGCGATCGGGTAGACCGCCTCGCACGCCCGGCAATGCACGGGACCGAACCGAAGGAGCGGCCCTTCGCCCTCGGCGACGAGCGGTCCCTCGCGGCAGCGCGTGCAGCGGAGAAGCGGGAGCGTGGAGCGGCGCACGGGCGCAATCTACCCCAGCGCCGCGCCCTGGGCGGCGGGAAAGTGCCGCTCGCGCAATGTCCGACACCTGCCGCGCGCCCACGTGCGGGGCGTTCCCGTGCGGGGCACCACGGGGGAGGCTCGCAGCCCTGGCGACGAGGACGAGGGGGCGAGCATGCCGGGCAGGCGGATCGAGATCGCCGGTGTCGTGCAGGGCGTCGGCTTCCGGCCGTGGGTGGCGCGGCTCGCGCGGGCGGAGGGCCTGGCGGGGAGCGTGTACAACCACGCAGCCGGGGTGACCATCGAGGCCACCGGCCCGGCGGAGGCGCTCGATCGCTTCGTTGCCCGCCTCCGGTCGGAGGCGCCTGCCGCCGCGCGGATCGAGCGGATCGAGCAGCGGTCCGCGGAGCTGGAGGCGGTCGGCTTCGCCATCGCGCCCAGCGCCGCGGGCGCCCGCCGCGTCTCGGTGGCGCCGGACCGGGCCACCTGCGCCGACTGTCTCGCGGAGATGCGCGACCCCGGCGCGCGCCGCCACCGCTACGCCTTCACCAACTGCACCGCGTGCGGGCCGCGCTTCACCATCGCCACCGACGTGCCCTGGGATCGGGCGCACACCACCATGGCGGCCTTCGCGCTCTGCGCGGACTGCGCCGCCGAGTACCGGGACGAGGCGGACCGCCGCTACCACGCGGAGCCGATCGCCTGCCCCGCGTGCGGCCCCTCGCTCGCGCTCCTCGACGTCCACGGCCGGCCGATCGCCGCGGCGGATCCGATCGCCGTCGCGGCGGAGGAGCTCCGTCGGGGCGGCATCGTCGCGGTGAAGGGGCTCGGCGGCTTCCACCTCGCCTGCGACGCGGGCGACGAGGGGGCGGTGCGCCGCCTGCGCGAGCGGAAGCGCCGCGAGGCCAGGCCGCTGGCGGTGATGGTGCGCGACCTCGACGAAGCGGCGGCGCTCGCGGCGCTGGGCCCGGAGGAGCGCGCGCTCCTCGGCGGCGCGGAGCGGCCCATCGTGCTCTGCGCACGGAAGGCGGACGCGCCCCTCGCCCCGTCGGTGGCGCCCGACACGAATCTCGTCGGCCTCCTCCTCCCCTACACGCCGCTCCACCACCTCCTCCTCGCCGCGGTGGAGCGCCCGCTGGTGATGACCTCCGGCAACCGGAGCGACGAGCCGATCGCCGTCGACGACGGCGAGGCGGTGGACCGGCTCGCGGGGATCGCCGATCGCTTCCTCGTCCACGACAGGCCCATCGCCGCCCGCTGCGACGACTCGGTGGCGCGGGTGATCGGCGGCGCGCCCACCGTCCTGCGCCGGGCGCGGGGCTGGGTGCCGCGGGCCATCCCGCTCCCCGCGCCGGTGGAGGCGCCGATCCTCGGCTGCGGCGCCCAGCTCAAGAACACCTTCTGCCTCGCGGCGGGCGACCAGGCGGTGCTCGGTCCCCACGTGGGCGACCTCGATCGCCTCGAGGCGTTCGAGGCCTACGGTGAGGCGATCGATCGGCTCGAGCGCTTCCTCGGCGTCCGCGCCGTCGTCGTCGCCCACGATCTCCACCCCGACTTCCTCTCCACCCGCTACGCCCACACCCGCGGCGGCACGCTCGTGCCGGTCCAGCACCACCACGCCCACGCAGCGGCGGCGCTGGCGGAGCACCGGATCGAGCAGGCGATCGCCCTCTGCTGGGACGGCAGCGGCCTCGGCCCTGACGGCGCCATCTGGGGCGGCGAGGCGCTCCTCGTCACCGCCGCAGCGGCGGAGCGGATCGCCACCTTCCACCCGGTGCCGCTGGCGGGGGGCGAGCAGGCGATCCGCGAGCCGTGGCGGGTGGCGCTCGCGCTCCTCGACGAGGCCTTTCCCTCCGCGCCGGTGGAGGCGCTCCTCCCCGGCATCGATCCGCGGGCGATCGAGCGGGTGCGCGCGGTGCTCGCCGCGGGGATCGCGGCGCCCGCCAGCCACGGCGCCGGCAGGTTCTTCGACGCGGCAGGGGCGCTGATCCTCGGGATGCACCGCGCCCGCTTCGAGGGGCAGGTGGCGATGGCGCTCGAGTCGGCCGCGGCGCCCGCCGTCCACGCGGCGCTGCCGTGGACGCTGCGCGACGACGTCCTCCCCTGGCGGATCGATCTCCGCCCCGCGTTCCGCGCGCTCGCCGCCGCGAAGCTCGCCGGCGCGTCGCCCGGCGCGCTGGCGGCGCGGTGGCACGAGACGCTGGTCGCGGTGGGCGCCGCGGTGGTGCGCCGCGCCCGGGCGGCCTTCGGCCCGCTCCCCGCGGTGGCCAGCGGCGGCTGCTTCCAGAACGCCCGCCTCGCCGGCGGGATCCACGACGCCCTCGGGGGAGGGCTCCTGCTGCACCGCGAGGTACCGCCGGGAGACGGCGGGATCGCGCTCGGACAGGTGGTGGTCGCCGCGGCGGCCATCGCCCGGGGAGGCGGATGATGTGTCTGGGGGTACCAGGAAGGATTCTCGCCATCGACGGGCTGGAGGCGACCGTCGACTTCTTCGGGGCGAGCAAGCGCATCCGCCTCGACATCGTCGACGCGCCGGTGGCGGTGGGCGACTACGTGCTCAACCACGTCGGCTTCGCGATCAAGCGGATCCCCGACGAGGAGGTGGGCGAGACCCTGGCGCTCTTCGACTCGATCCTCCACGGCACCGCCGGTACGGACGATCTGATGGCGGCGGACGTGCTCGGCGAGATCGAGGCGGCGCAGGAGGAGGTGGACCGTGGCTGAGCTCAACCCCTTGCGCTTCCGCGATCCGAAGCGGGCGGAGGCGCTCGCGGCGGCGATCGGCAAGGTGTGCGCGGAGATCGGCCGCGATCCGATCACCCTGATGCACGTCTGCGGCAGCCACGAGCAGGCGATCGCGCGCTTCGGCCTGCGCACCGCGCTGCCGAAGAACCTCGAGGTGATCATGGGGCCGGGCTGCCCGGTCTGCATCACCGATCTCCCCGAGGTGGACGAGGGGGTGGCGCTGGCGCTGCAGGGGGTGAAGGTCTGCACCTACGGCGACATGCTCCGGGTGCCCGGCACCTCGATGTCCCTCGCCGGGGCGCAGGCGCAGGGCGCCGACGTGCAGGTGGTCTACGGTCCCGCGCAGGCGGTGGAGATCGCCAGGAGCACCAGCAAGGAGGTGGTCTTCTTCGCCACGGGGTTCGAGACCACGGCGGTCACCACCGCCGCGGCGCTCCTCGCCGGCCCGCCGCCCAACTTCAGCGTGCTCTCCGCCCACAAGTACATCCCGCCGGCGATGGAGGCGGTGCTGGGGATGCCGGGCTCGCGGATCGAGGCCTTCCTCGCGGCGGGGAACGCGGCGGCGATCACCGGCTGGGCGATCTTCGAGCCGCTGGCGGCGCGACACCGGGTGCCGATCGTGGTGGCGGGCTTCGAGCCCCTCGACATCCTGGCCGCGGTGCTGGAGGCGCTGGGGCAGCTCCGGGACGGCAGGGCGGAGGTGGCCAACCTCTACCCGCGCTGCGTCACGCGCGACGGCAACGAGCCGGCGCTCCGCCTCCTCCACGAGGTCTTCGAGGTGCAGGGCGGCTGGTGGCGGGGCATCGCCGACATCCCGGACGGCAACCTGCGCCTGCGCGGCCCGTGGAAGCGCTACGACGCCCGCGAGCGCTTCCAGATCGACATGCGCTCGCTCTGGGATCACGCGCCCCACGCGCTGGCGGCGCAGTGCGTGTGCGGCGACATCATGGCGGGCAAGCGCGCGCCCACCGACTGCGGGCTCTACGGCAAGGCGTGCACCCCGGAGACGCCGGTGGGGGCCTGCATGGTCTCCGGCGAGGGCGCGTGCAGGATCTGGATGCAGTACGGCGGCAGGCCCGATCTCGCGGAGGTGGGATGATGGGCGACCGGATCGAGCGGAAGGAGGGCGCCGGCGGCAAGGCGATGCGCCGGCTGATCGAGTCGGTCTTCGTGGAGCGGCTCGCCCGGCCGGTGGACGGCATCGGCCTCGCCGCCCTCGACGACGGCGCGGCGCTGCGGGTCGGGGATCGCCACCTGGTGATCACCACCGACTCCCACGTGGTCAAGCCGATCTTCTTCGCCGGCGGCGACATCGGGCGCCTCGCGGTCTCCGGCACGGTCAACGACCTGGCGATGATGGGGTGCACCGAGCCGCTCGCCCTCACCTGCGCGGTGATCGTGGAAGAGGGGTTCCCCCGCGCCGACCTCGATCGGATCCTCCGCTCGATGCGGGAGGCGGCGGACGAAGCGGGCGTCCCCATCGTCACCGGCGACACCAAGGTGATGGGGCGGGGCGAGCTCGACGGGATCGCCCTCAACACCGCGGGCGTCGGCTTCGCGGAGCGGCCGGTGGGGGATGGCGGGCTCCAGCCCGGCGACAGGATCCTCGTCACCGGACCGGTGGGCGACCACGGCTTCACCATCCTCACCGCGCGGCAGGGGCTCTCCCTCGACGGCGATCTCCGCTCCGACGCGGCGCCCCTCAACCACCTGGTCGCCGCGGCGCTGGCGGCGGGCGGGACGGACGTGGTGGCGATGAAGGATCCCACCCGCGGCGGCCTCGCCTCCGCGCTCCACGAGATGGCCTCCCGGAGCCGGGTGGGGATCCTCCTGCGCGAGCCCGACGTGCCGGTGCGGGAGCCAGTGCGCGCCGCGGCGGAGCTCTTCGGGATCGATCCGCTGGTCGCCGCCAACGAGGGGAAGGCGGTGATCGCCGTGCGGCCGGGGGCGGTGGAGCGCGTGCTCGCGGCGCTGCGCGCCCACCCCCTCGGGCGGGAGGCCGCGGTGGTGGCCACCTGCATCGCCGAGCGGCCCGGCGACGTGATCCTCGACACCGGCTTCGGCAAGCGGCTGCTGGCGGAGATCGAGGGCGATCCGATGCCGCGGATCTGCTGAGGGGGCGCCGTGCACGAGTACGCGCTGGTGGAGGCGATCATCGCCCGGGTCGAGGAGGAGGTGCGCCAGCAGGGCGCGGTGGGCGTCCACCGGGTGGAGCTGCGCGTCGGCGACCTCGCCGGGGTCGAGCGGGATCTCCTCGCCTCCGCGTGGGAGATCTTCCGGGCGGGGAGCTGCTGCGCGCAGGCGCGGCTGGTGATCCACGGGGTGCCCGCCCGCTGGGACTGTGGCGCGTGCGGCGCGCCGCTCGCCGCCGGCGGCGCGCTGCAGTGCGGGCGCTGCGGCGGCGCCGGCAGGCTGGTCGAGGGGGGCGAGCTCCTCCTCGAGCGGATCGAACTCCAGGTGGCTGGATGAGTGAGGAGGAGCGATGTGCCAGGACTGCGGATGCGGCGACGCCGGGCTCGTTCCCGTGGAGGTGCACGAGCGGATCCTCGCCGCCAACGATCGCGATGCCGCCCACAACCGCGCCCACTTCGAGGAGCACGGGGTGCTGGCGATCAACCTGATGGGCTCGCCGGGGGCGGGGAAGACCGCGCTCCTCGAGGCGCTCGCCCGGGCGCGCCCCCGCCTGCGGATCGGCGCGGTGAGCGGCGACCTCGCCACCGATCACGACGCGCGCCGGCTGGAGGCGGCGGGGATCCGCGCCGGATCGATCACCACCGGCACCGCCTGCCACCTCGACGCCCGGATGGTCCACCACGCGCTCCACCACGTGCCGCTCGCGGGGCTCGACCTCTTCTTCGTCGAGAACGTGGGGAACCTGGTCTGCCCGGCGATCTACGACCTCGGCCAGGCGATCAACGTGGTGGCGCTCTCCGTGACCGAGGGGGAGGACAAGCCGCTCAAGTACCCGGTGATGTTCCAGGCGGCGCAGGCGGTGGTGATCACCAAGTGCGACCTGCTGCCGCACCTCCGCCTCGACCTCGCCCGGCTGCGCGAGGCGATCGGGCGGGTGATGCCCGCGCCGGTGATCCTCGAGACGGACGCCGCCACCCCCGGCGGCGTCGAGCCCTTCGCCCGCTGGCTCGACCAGCGCGCGGGCGCCCTGCGGCTCCGGACCACCGCCTGAGCGGCGGCGCGACGGACGCGCGCGCCGCCGAGCGGGCGCGCCCCCGGCGGGATCAGGAGGGACGGGCCCAGAGGTCGCGCAGGTCGTGGGGGAGCATGTTGCCGAACTCCTCCGCCTCGCCCTCGCTCACCTGGGCGCGCACCGCGGTGATCACCGCCCGGACGATCGGCTCCACCTCGCTCACGTCTTTCTTGAGCTCGTCGGCCACCATCCGCAGGAACTCCTCGCGGCCGTACTTCTCGGGCGGCTTGCCCTCGTGGAGCGGGCACTGGTGCTCCATCAGCTCCCGGAGCTTGTAGGGGAGCTGCGCGGCCAGGTCCTTCGCCTCGTCGGCCATCACGCGGCGCTGCAGGCCGCAGAGCACCGAGACGGCGGCGCACTCCGCCAGCTCCTCGCTGAAGCCGCCGATGGAGCAGAGGTCGCGGATGAACGCCTTGTAGGTCGAGCCGGCGCGCGACTCGTGCCTCTGGTGACGGATGTCCGGGGTGACGCCCTCTACCTGCGGGTTCTGCTCGTTTGCCATCGCTCTTCACCTCCGCCCATCGAAGGTGAAGATCGAGCGCGCTGGCTGCAGCGGCGGGGCGTGGGGCCACAACCTCGGCAGGGCCGGAGGCGGTCCGGGATCAGGCCCGCTTCTTCTGCCGCTGCGCGTGCCTGGCGAGCACCTGCGCGAGGTAGCGGCCGGTGTGGCTGGCGGGGTTGGCCGCCACCTCCTCCGGCGTTCCCTCCGCCACCAGGGTGCCACCCTCCTGGCCGCCCTCCGGCCCGATGTCGATCACGTGGTCCGCGCACTTGATCACGTCGAGCGAGTGCTCGATCACCACCACGGTGTTGCCCGCGTCCACCAGCCTGTGGAGCACCTGGAGGAGCTTCTCGATGTCGGCGAAGTGGAGGCCGGTGGTCGGCTCGTCGAGGATGTAGATCGTCTTGCCGGTGCCCACCCGGGCCAGCTCGCGGGAGAGCTTGATCCGCTGCGCCTCGCCGCCGGAGAGGGTGGGGGAGGGCTGGCCCAGCTTGATGTAGCCCAGCCCCACGTCCTCCAGGGTGCGGAGGCCGCGGACGATCTCCTTGTGCAGCGCGAAGTGCTCGATCGCCTCGCGCACGCTCATCTCGAGCACCTCGGCGATGTTCTTGCCCTTGAAGCGCACGCGCAGCGTCGCGTCGTTGAAGCGCTTGCCCCCGCAGGTTTCGCAGGTGACGTAGACGTCGGGGAGGAAGTGCATCTCCACCAGCCGGACGCCGTCGCCCTCGCACGCCTCGCAGCGGCCGCCCTTCACGTTGAAGGAGAAGCGCCCCGCGGAGTAGCCGAAGGCGCGGGCCTCCGGCGTCTCGGCGAAGACGTTGCGGATCGCGTCGAAGATCTTCGTGTAGGTGGCGGGATTGGAGCGGGGCGTGCGCCCGATCGGCTTCTGGTCGATGTCGATCACCTTGTCGACGAACTCGAGGCCGGTGACCGCCTTGTGCTTGCCCGGCGGCGTGCGCCCGTCGTGGAGCGCACGGGCCAGCGCCGGGTAGAGGATCTTGTTGACCAGGGTGGACTTGCCCGCGCCCGAGACGCCGGTCACCGCCACCAGCTTCCCCAGCGGGAAGTCGACGTCGATGTTCTTGAGGTTGTTCTCCGCCGCGCCGATCACCCGGATCTTCTTCCCGTTGCCGGGGCGGCGCTGGGCGGGCAGGGGGATCTCCCGCCTGCCGGAGAGGTAGGCGCCGGTGAGCGAGCGCTCGTCCTGCATGAGCTGCTGCGGCGTGCCCTGGGCCACCACCTCGCCGCCCAGCTCGCCGGCGCCGGGGCCGAAGTCGACGATCCAGTCCGCCTCCTCCATCGTCTCCTCGTCGTGCTCCACCACGATCACCGAGTTGCCGATGTCGCGCAGACGCTTGAGGGTGGCGAGGAGCTTGCCGTTGTCGCGCTGGTGGAGGCCGATGGAGGGCTCGTCGAGGATGTAGATCACCCCGGTCAGCTCCGAGCCCATCTGCGAGGCGAGGCGGATGCGCTGGCTCTCGCCGCCCGAGAGGGATCCCGCCGGCCGGTCGAGGGTGAGGTAGCCGAGCCCCACGTCGATGAGGAAGCCGAGGCGGGAGAGGATCTCCTTGCGGAGCTCCTGCGCGATCGTCTCCTCCGCGCCGGAGAGCGGCACCTCGCGCACCCAGCGGTGCGCCTCGCCGATGGTGAGGTGGGCCAGCTCGTGGAGCGCCATCCCGTGGATCCGCACCGCCCGGCTCTCCGGCCGGAGGCGGGCGCCGCCGCACGCCGAGCACGCCTTGTCGCTGAAGTAGCGCATGTAGTAGCGCTTCATCTGCTCGGAGGCGGTGTTCTTGAACCGGCGCATCAGCTGGTTGACCACGCCCTCCCAGTCGATCCGGTACTTGCCGGAGCCGGAGGCGTCCTTCCAGGTGACGGTGAACTCCTTGCCGCCGGTGCCGTAGAGGATCAGGTCCCGCTGCTTCTTCGGCAGCTTCTCCCACGGCTTGTCCAGGTCGATGTCGAAGGCCTTCGCGAGCTGCTCCACCAGCTCGGCGGTCCAGCCCTCGCCGCGGGCCACCGCGGAGGCCCACGGCGCCACCGCGCCGCCGCGGATCGAGAGGCTCGGGTCCGGGATGATCAGGTCGGGATCCATCTCCGGGCGCGAGCCGAGCCCGTTGCACTCGGTGCAGAAGCCGAGGGGCGAGTTGAAGGAGAACGACTGGGGCGAGAGCTCGGTGAAGGAGAGGCCGCAGTGGTGGCAGGCGTTGTGCTCGCTGAAGAAGCGGTCGTTCGCCTTCTCCGCGGCGCCGTCCGCCACGATCATCAGCCCCTTGCCCTCGCGCAGCGCCGTCTCCACCGAGTCGGTCAGCCGGGTGGCGATCTCCGGCTTGACCACCAGGCGGTCGACCACCAGCTCGATGTCGTGCTTGCTCTTCTTGTCGAGCGTCACCCGCTCCGCGGTGAGGTCGATCACGCGGCCGTCGACGCGCATGCGGGTGTAGCCCCGCTTCTTCGCGTCGTCGAAGATCTCGCGGTACTCGCCCTTCCGGTTCTGCACCAGCGGGGCGAGGATCTGGATCTTCGTGCCCGCGGGGAACTGGAGGATCGTCTCCACCATCTGCTGCGCCGACTGCCTGCCCACCGGCCGGTCGCACGAGGGGCAGTGCTGCTGGCCGATCGAGGCGTAGAGCACGCGCAGGTAGTCGTGGACCTCGGTGATGGTGCCCACCGTGGAGCGGGGGTTGGAGGAGGCCGCCTTCTGCTCGATCGAGATGGTGGGGGAGAGGCCGCGGATGGTGTCGTACCTGGGCTTCTCCATCTGCCCGAGGAACATCCGGGCGTACGAGGAGAGGCTCTCCACGTAGCGGCGCTGGCCCTCCGCGTAGAGGGTGTCGAAGGCCAGGGAGGACTTGCCCGAGCCGGAGACGCCGGTGAAGACCACCAGCTTCTTCTTCGGAATCTCGAGGGTGACGCCCTTGAGGTTGTGCTCGCGGGCGCCGCGGATGAGGATCGAATCGGGCTCCATGTACTTGACCATCCGTTCAGGCTGAGGGCACCGGGTATAGCGGGGCGGGCCCTCCGTGTCGAGGCCCCGCCGCCGCGGGCCGCGTCCCATGGGAACGGAACACAATTGGAGGTCGGTTTCCGTCCGCGAAGTTGGACGCCCCCGCCCATCCTCTCGAAGGGGGAACCGGCGGCGCAGGCCCCGCCGACCTGCCGCGAAGGGGGAGACAGGAGCGCCCGCGACCGTGTAGATCGCCCCGTTCGAACCACGCGCCCGCCAGAGGTACGACATGTCCGAAGAGCTCTCCCCCGTCGCCCAGGAAGTCCTCGAGGCCTTCGAGAAGAGCCGCGAGGTCCGCCCCCGCGCCATCACCGGCAACGAGTCGCCGCTCGAACTCCTCGCCACCGCCTTCCCCGCCTACGTGGGCCGCCAGGTCCGCGAGGGCGCGCGGCTGATGCAGAAGTCCGTCGAGCAGGGCCACACCGTCTTCTGCACCATGTCCGGCGCGATGACCCCGGCGGGCCTCCACCGCTCCTGCATCGTCCCGATGATCGAGCGCGGCATGATCGACGTGCTCACCACCACCGGGGCCAACCTCTACCACGACGCCCACCGCGTCCTCGGCTTCCGGCTCAAGGAGATCGCCCCCGACGCCGGCGACACCATGCTCCGCGAGGCGCGGATCATCCGCATCTACGACATCGCCTTCCCGGAGGACGTCCTCCTCCGCACCGACCGGCTCTTCGCCTGGCTGATGGCGAAGCCCGAGTTCCAGCGGACGATGACCACCGCGGAGTTCCACCACCTGCTGGGCAAGCACCTCTACGAGCTGGAGTCGAAGGTCGGCGTCGACCAGCACTCGCTCCTCGCCACCGCCTACGCGTACGGCGTGCCCATCTTCGTGGGCGCGCCGCAGGACGGCTCCATCTTCCTCAACGCGGTCCGCCTCCGCGCCGCGCTCGGCGAGAAGTTCAAGTTCAACCTCGACATCAACGCTGACGTCTACACGATGGCCGCCCTGCAGTGGATGGCGCAGAACGAGGGTGAGACCGCGGTCTGGATCCTCGGTGGCGGCGTCCCCAAGAACTACACGCTCCAGGGTGAGCCGACCCTCGGCCAGATCCTCGAGCTCGACGCGCGCGGCTTCGACATCGACGTGCAGTTCTGTGTCGAGGTGGTGGACAACGGCGCGCTCTCCTCCTGCCCCGCGGGCGAGGGCCACACCTGGGGCAAGGTCTCCGCGGAGTGCGTGGAGTTCAACTCCGCCTACGTGCGCACCGACGTCACCGCGGTCCTGCCGTGGGTGACCCACGCGCTCTTCCACGGCGATCGCCGCAGGCCGCACAAGCGGATGTACGATCGGATCCCGGAGGCGCTGCGGCGCCTCGACGAGGACGTGGCCGCGCGCCGCGAGCGGCTGCTCGAGGGCGTCTACGAGACGCCGGAGGAGTTCCAGCGCCCATGAAGCCGAAGCTCCAGCGCCTCTTCGAGGAGTACCACGACTACCACCGGCACCCGATCAACCGGCTGACCCACAAGATCGCCATCCCGCTCATCGTCTTCCACATCGTGGCGATGCTCGACTGGATCGCGCTGGCGGAGGTGGGTGGCGTGACGATCACCGCGGGCCACGTCGGCTGGCTCGCGGCGGCGGGGTGGTACCTCTCGATGCACGTCCGCCTGGGGCTCGTGATGGCGGCGCTCTTCGCCCTCTGCTTCCCGCTCGCCCGGATCACGCCCTGGCCCGTGGTGGTGGCGGTGGCGGTGGTGGGCTGGCTGATCCAGCTCGCCGGCCACGTGGTGTGGGAGAAGCGCCAGCCCGCCTTCGTGACCAACCTCGTCCAGGCGCTGGTGGGGCCGCTCTACTTCGTGGCGGCGCTCACCGGCGACTGGAAGATCCCCGCGCCGCTGCCCGAGCCGGCGCCGGCGCAGCGGCGCGGGGAGTAGCCGCCCGCACGCTGCAGCGCGCACGGCCGCTGCCCATCGTGGATGGCATGCGCGCTCCACACTGGCTGATCCTTGCCGCCCTGGCGATCCCCGGGGCGGCGCTGGCACAGACGCCCGGCACCCAGCCCGGTACCGGCGCCGCGGGTACGCAGCCCGGCACCGGCGCCGCGGGCACGCAGCAACCCGGCACGGGCACGGGTACCGGGGCCACGCGGCCCGGTGGCGACGTGGTCCTCAACCCGGTCGATCCCATCGGCGAGGACGATCCCGACGCGGTCGACGACGACCCCGGCGTCGCCGGCACCACCGCCCGCGATCCCCTCACCGGCACCGGCGTCGACGCG
>Ga0180215_1004387_pt1 | contig 12583 bp, 9 predicted proteins | sample eDN3rd37CBELigBY_FD_128871 | JGI IMG/M metagenome (GOLD analysis project Ga0180215, IMG submission 128871) | Enriched backyard soil microbial communities from Emeryville, California, USA - eDNA 3rd pass 37_C BE-Lig BY (version 2) (version 2) | ecosystem: Environmental > Terrestrial > Soil >...
GCTTAAGCGATCCGGGAAGTCCTGTCCGTCACTTCCCGCTCCACGTCTCAGAGCCATCGCGGTCAGCTGATCCGAGCCCGGCGCGCGGCCAAGTCCGAGGTCGATGCGTCCCGGGTAGAGTGACTCCAACGTGCCGAACTGCTCGGCGATGACGAGCGGCGAATGGTTCGGCAGCATGATGCCGCCCGAACCGACACGAATCTTCGAAGTGCCGGATGCCACATGGCCGATGACGAGAGAGGTCGCGGAGCTGGCGATACCCGGCATATTGTGATGCTCAGCCAGCCAGAAGCGGTGGTAGCCCCACCGTTCGGCATGCTGTGCTAGATCCAGCGTCTGATGGAGCGCATCGCGCACTGTTTTCCCTTCTACGACTGGAGCGAGATCGAGGATCGAGAGAGGAATATCTCGTATATGCATATGATCGTTCTCCTTCAAGATTGCTAGTTATTCCTTGCCGTCTATTGAACAAGCTCCGTCCGTGCAAGCGGCACCTGCGCCATCATCTTCGTTCAACAACGTGATCGCGGGCTGCTCTTCACTGCGTGCTTTCTCTATAGCCTGTACGAATACCTCTGGTGGCTGCGCGCCAGATACGGCGTACTTGCGATTAATCACGAAGAAGGGAACACCCTGTATCCCGATCTGAGCAGCATCACGTTCGTCCTGACGTACTTCGTCTGCGTATCGCCCGTTCTCCAGAGCAGCCAGCGCATGATCGCGATCTAATCCGACCTCATCTGCGAGATCGGCCAACACTTGACGGTCGCCGATATGCAGCCCTTCCGTGAAGTAGGCTCGGAACAAGCGCTCCGTCATCTCGACCATCTTGTCGGACTGCGCAGCATAGTGAGTCAGACGATGAGCATCATACGTATTCGTCGGCTTCGCTCGGTCCATATCGTACACGAGGCCGACTGAACGAGCCTGCTCCGTCATCTGATCGTTCATGCCTTTCGCTTGTTCACGGCTCATCCCATATTTGGCAGCTAACATATCATGGATATCGTGCCCGGGATCGGCTGGGGCGTTCGGATCTAGCTCGAAGCTATGGTATACGACCTTCACTTCCTCGCGGTACGGCAGCTGCTCGAGTGCAGCTTCGAATCTGCGCTTACCGATATAACAAAATGGACATACGATGTCCGACCATATCTCTACGATCATCTCTTATCTCCTCTCTAGTGGGTGGCCGAAGCTCCCGGTATAGATCGATTGCTCGATGGGACGTCTGCCGTTCGGTTGCTCTCTCGCTCGCAGATGCTCTGGCAACGCCTCAGCAGGCCCTTGATATCCGATCGCGATGAGCGCCTGTATGGCATAAGCTTCGGGGATGCTGAGGATCGATCGTGCCTGATCGAAGTCGAATCCCGTCATCGGGTGTGTGATCAAGCCTTCCATCGTCGCCGCGAGAGCAAGATGTCCCCAGGCTGCACCGGTGTCAAAAGCATGCGATCGCACTGGAGCGCCTTCCCTGCTCGACTCTGAGACGATCACGACGAGCACGGGTGCATTCTTGCACCACGCAAGGTTGTTCTCGCTTATGCAAGGATAGAACTTCTCCTTCTCTTCTGGCGAACGAAGGACGATGAATCGCCATGGCTGATGATTGAAGGCCGAGGGGGCCCAACGCGCTGCTTCGAATAGCCTTAGCAAAGTCTCTTCGGGCACTGGCTTCTGCTGGAATGATCGCGGTGACCATCTGTTTACGAAGATGGGATCGATGGTGAACGCTGGCTGGCGAGCTAATAAGGTGTTGCTGTTAGTCATAGTTAGTCGTTCCTCCTCATTACCTTACTTCTCCCTATTGTACCATCGAACAGATAGTTAAGAAAGGTACTATAGAAATGTACGTATGAATGAGATTAACAGCAGCCTTACCTCCTACGAGCCGCCGCCTTGGCTACGAGCGACATATTCGATCGTCCAGTCGATCATGCCGTTCATCATATTCAGGATCAGATAAGCGACATCCTCCTGCTTCAGTTGAGTGCCGCCGGTCTGGCTTGACATGAAGTTGTTCATCTTCGTCTCCAGCGAATTCGTCAAGCCTTTCAATTGTAAGAAATCATAAGCGATATTCGCGATCTGGGTGCCCTGTTGCTGATTATTTTGCTGTCCCTGTTGATTGTTCATGTTGCTCTGGCCGTTCTGTCCATTTTGTCCATTTTGATTATTCTGACCATTAGCTCCATTCGAGTTGTTTTGCCCCTGATTATTGCCTTGTTGATTTTGAGTATTCCCTTGATTCCCTTGATTGCTCTGATTGCTCTGATTATTGCCTTGGCTCTGCTCTTGATTGCTTCCGGCCTGACCTTGTGGTTGATTCATCTGATTAGCCTGTTTACTTAACAGTTGCTTCAGTTGCTCGATCTCATCCGACATCGCCTTATTCTGTGCCGTAAGTTGCTCGATCTCTGACTTCAGTTCGCGATTGCTGATCATGGATGGACAGTCTCCTTCACTCGACATTCGTTAGTTAGGTATATTATTAGCAGGGCCATGTCGAAATAGTCCAACACCACGTCCGAAGTCAGGTATAATAACGATACACACAGTGTGACACGATAAGGAGGAGCGAGGAACGATGTCCGTCATCATATGTACGATCGACCTTACGGAGGAGCAGGCGGCTCGTGTACAGAGCATAGCGCCTAGCTACGAACTACTATATGGGAGAGATCGAGCGCGGTGGATCGACCGAGCAGAAGAAGCAGAGGTTGTCATCGGGTGGAGTCGAGTTTTCGGTGAAAGATGCCTAGATCAAGATACGAAGCTCAGGTGGGTGCAGTCATGGTCGGCAGGCGTCGATACGTTCCCTATGGAGCAGATGGCGAGCAGTGGCGTCTATCTGACGACGACGAGTGGTATCCATGCATACCCGCTGTCGGAGTCGATCTTAGCGATGATGCTGGCGTTCACACGTAAGCTACATATTCATATTCGCCAGCAGATGGAGAGTAGATGGGAACAAGGAGGCATCGCTAGACCGACAGAGGAGCTACACGGCAAGACGGTCGGCATCATCGGTGTCGGTGCGATCGGGGAGGAGACGGCAAGGCTGTGCAAGGCATTCGGCATGCGAGTGATCGGTCTGCGCGCTTCAGGGACTCCTTCAACGCACGTCGATCACATGGTAGATTCTTCCGGGCTCGAGCAGCTCCTGAGAGAGAGCGACATCTGCGTCGTAACGTTACCACTGACGGAGGAGACGAGCCGTATGTTCGGGAAGCGTGAGTTCGGCTGGATGAAGCCGACATCCCTCTTCATCAATATCGGCAGAGGCGGTCTCGTCGATGAACAAGCCTTGATCTGGGCGTTGCAAGCAGGAGAGATCGCCGGGGCTGCGCTCGATGTCTTCGAGCAAGAGCCACTTCCTGCGGATAGCCCGCTGTGGAAGATGGAGCAGGTGATCATCACGCCTCATATCTCAGGATTATCCGATCAGTATGATATTCGGGCGTTCGAGATCGCGCTACAGAACCTGCGTAGCTATGTGGAGACGGGTGCTCCGACCGTGAATGTTGTTGATTATAAGAAACAGTACTAGCAGCGAGCATAGAAGAGCAGTTCGAGTAGGCAGGCACAACATCCGTAGGGTGACTACGCGTGCTAACTTACAAGAACTGCTCCTGTTCTTCGATAAGAGGTGTTCGGATAGACCGTGTGTTAGATAAGGTATCCTCTAGCGCTGCTGCTCACGCTTGGCCGGTACGGGTTTCTAGTGAACAGATTCCTTGGGTTGAGCTGCTCACGCTTGGCCGGTATGGGTTTCTAGTGAACAGATTCCTTGGGTAGAGCTGCTCACGCTCGGCCGGTATGGGTTTCTAGTGAACAGATTCCTTGGGTAGAGCTGCTCACGCTCGGCCGGTCCCCGTGAAGTGACCGGATGCTCTAGCTTATCATGCTCACGGCTCTCTCGCTAGCGCTTCGATCAGCTGTATGGCGTTCTCGATGTTCTCCGAAGCGACGTGAATCCCGACGAGAACTTCCTCTGTGTTGGCGTGATATAGCTCCTTCTTCGGCAACCGTACCGTATATAGAAGCAGATCGCCTGGCGGTGCATCCGGGTCATACCCGTCCGGATCCTTGCGGAGATAGATCAGGTTATCCTCACCGACGGCAGCTGCGAGTCGATCCTTATAGGCATCTAACGGTTGGAACAGTCCTTGATTCACGAGATTCTGCAGATTATGCCGGTCGATCATGTAGACATCTGAGCGGTCCGTGATGATCGTGATGACGGCTTTTTGCTGACTCGTATAGTCATAGGGATCATCGATAACGGACGGCACGTAGGTGTGGCCGAGCTCGACCCGCTGCCAGTCCGGCTTAGCAGAGAGGATCATCGCTTCGATCTTCGTCAGATCAGGCTGGATGTATTCGCCGAACATCATCATCGATACGCTGGAGGGTGGGAGCTGTGCGAGACGTTCCTTCTCCTGCTGTTTATCGATCACGACGTTCACGATGTAGGCGATGATGATGATGAGCAAGACTGCCCCGAATACATGAAACTTATAATAAGTCCAGAAGTGATCCAGCTTCTCGACACGAGGATCGCGCTTCGGCTTGTTCTGATCTTCCAGTTCGAGGTAATGTCTCGTGATCGTCTTGTACGCTTCGTTAATCCGCCCAAAATCGAAGTCCTCATGTAACTCGGATGACTGTGTCCGCTTCCTAGCACGATCTCTGCGAGCCCACACCGCATACTGCTTCTCCACGTCTTCCCTGGTGGCGGTCTCTGGTACTCCTAATATCTCGTAAGCCTCTTTCAGATCCATGCTCGATTACTCCTTTATGCTGATATTGAAGGGACCTGCGGTTCTACTATAAATTCTAAACAATCTGAGACCAAAAAGAAAGTTAAGCCATATGCGATGTGGGAGGGGCGGTGTTAGAGGGATTAGTCGGAATAATAAGGGACGGTGTGGGAAGGGGGAGTATGAGAGAGGATAAGTCGGATTAATAAAGGATGGTGTGGGAAGGAGGAGTATGAGAGAGGATAAGTCGGATTAATAGGGGACGGTGTGAGGTGCAGATGACGGGCATGAGACGATACGACGATAGACATCCATACCGTGCAACACATGAAGAAGCTGAACCTCGAGACGTTTGCGTCATGCTCGAAGCCCAGCTTCTATGAATGCTGTGTTTGTTATGCGCGAAGCTTGATACAGACGGGCCTCGAGACCTGCAATTCGATCCCAGTCGGCTGCAGCTTGCCGGTATTCGCATCGCGTGCGAGTGTGACGATGTTGTTCGTATCGCGGTTTGCGACGAGCAAGTACCGGTTATCCGGCGATAGTGCAAAATTACGCGGATGAGCGCCAAGAGTAGACGCATGTTCGACGATGCTTAGCTGTCCGCTCGACGGATCGATCCCATACACGACGATGCTATCATGACCGCGGTTCGAACCGTATAGGAAGCGACCGTCGCTCGAGATATGGATGTCGGCGCAGGCGTTAGCATCGGATGAGAAGCCGTCTGGCAAGGTGGACACATTCTGAACCTCGGTTAGTACACCAGCATCTTCATCGTATGTGAAGACAGATACCGTGGAATTCAACTCATGGATGACATAGGCATAGGGTAGGCTCGGATGGAACACCATGTGGCGCGGTCCAGAGCCTGGCTGTACGCTCGTCCGGCTATGCTCGACTAACTGACAGGTGGCCGGGTCCAGCTTGTAGACGATGATCAGATCGATCCCGAGGTCGCAGCAGATGGCGTAACGGTTGTTGCGATCCATGAATACAGAGTGCGGATGTGGGCTCTTCTGATTCGGATGAACGCTTGAGCCTTCATGTTGCTGGACATGTTGGAGTGGGCCGATCGTTCCATCAGCTTCGACCTTACATACCCCGATCATCCCGCCATGATAGCTCGATACGATCAGGCAGCGACGCGACGCATCCAGTGTGATATGACAGGTCGGCGCTACGGTAGGCTGTTTATTCATGAAGCTGAGCTTACCGTCTGTATCGATGCGGTAGCTGTACGCTTCTGCCTGCTTCTGACCTTCCGCGTCCACCACGGTACCGATCGCATACAAGATACTGCGTTCGTCATCTACCGTGACGAAGGTCGGATCCTTCAACCCGCTGACCTCGTCTGTAATCTCTAGACGACCCGTTGCTGCGTCATATGTACAAGCGTAGACTCCTGGTGAGTCCGGCTCCGCGTATGATCCGATATAGGCGGACAGATGTTGCTTGTCAGTAGTACTCATCCTCGCGATCACTCCTTAATTAAGATAGATGATATCGTAGTGAAGACAGCACCATTATCGCAAACTTCATACCGTAAGACAAATGATCGGAGCGCGTTACGTGGAGCGCAGTGTGTGAGTGAGGGAGGGAGGTGAAAAGATGAAAAGGTGAAAGGGTGAATGCAAAGAATTGGTGAATATATTCATCACGTTAAACGGGTTACTACTGAACCGGAACAGTGAGAGATTGACACGTCGCTCAACTGTGAATAGCCACGAAGCAGCAGACGAGCTAAGGGAACTCCAGTGGGGTATATTCGCAAGAAGGTGAGGTCGGTCTGGGGCTAACGGAACTCCAGTGCCTTATTATGCGTGAATCGACCTTTTTTCGCACCCAAACGGAACACCAGTACCTTATTTAGGTCATATGGGGAGTTTTATAGCTTAAAATGATGCAATAGCGCACTCCGGTTCCGTTAAGACCTGAGATTGTACGAAAAACAGCTGAATAGCGCACTCCAGTTCCCTTAGCAGCTCCCATCGCGCGGTGATTCGCTGCATGACGGCGGTTCGTAGGTGCTGCAGGTACCAGATCTATTTTTCTTCAGTATGCCATCGGTGAATACTCCTCCTCAGACTGCAAGTACACGTCTATGAGGGAGCCCCGGACGCATTACCGACACCCAACTCATGCACGCATGAACTCGATACGCTGAACTTACAGGACCTCGTAAAGCGAATTATATCAACAGCACAAAAAAGTTAATGGAGGGCAAAAGAAATGGCAATCATGACTGATGCGAAAGGGAATATTTTTCTAGAATTCATAGTGATCGAGGAGAACCGGCTAGATGTTGCTGCGCTCGATGCCCCACTTACACATGCCTTAATAGTCGTGAAGTGCCAGGAGAAGTACCTCTTCCTGCATAATAAGTGGAGAAATAGCTGGGAGTTGCCTGGAGGGGTTATCGAAGAAGGAGAAACTGCTAGGCAATGTGTCATTCGAGAATTGTTCGAGGAAACCAATCAAAAAGTCGATGAAGATGAAGTCACGTTCAAAGGGTTAATGAAGTTTAGACTTCAACCGAGTTTTCATGGCCCTGAAAGAACAGAGTATGGTGCATTGTTTTCAAGTGAATTAATTCAACTTGATGATTTTATTGAGAATGATGAGGCAAGGTCGATTATTTTGTGGAATGGTGTATCGGATATTGGACATGTTGCAGAGATAGATAAGAAATTAATCGAGTTCTACTGACATATGGTGAAGGGTGAGTTCTCATAGAAAGGGTTCTCGTAGAAAGGGGCTGTCAAGAACGTCAGTGAACACTGACTGCTGTACGCCCCCGCGTTACAGACAGCGAGATGAAGCTTATTCCGTCTGTAAAAATCTGTTGACAGTCGCTAATCACTCGTGATAACGTAACGATGACACATAACGTTCGGAAAGGAGGGTTCATCATGGATAATAGGTTTGTACCGATCCCAGAGCTTCATAACATGATCTATGATGCGGCCTCCATTATAACGAAGAGTACGTGCGGGGAGTTCATTTCCTGACCTGATATTCGATCGTTAGAGCGCAGGCTGCATCTCCCGCAGCGTGCGCTTTTTATATGATGGGAGTGTGCACATTGCAGGGGCAGTGTGCTTTTTTTCGTGTGTGATCATATGTTTCTGACAGGACCTAAAGGAGTGGAGAGACGCGATGTTTAGTGTAGTTCAGAAGTTAGGTTGGTTCTTTCGAGAGGAGTGGAGAAGGTATACGATCGCTGTGATCTGTATGATGGCAACGGGCATCTTCGAGATCATCCCGCCGATGTTGATCGGTTCGTCGATCGACGAGATCGCTACGGGCACCTTGACGTGGGAGAGTCTCACGAGAACGCTGCTCATCATCGCTTCGATCACCGTCCTCTCATACGTCATCAACTATGTCGGGATGTATCGTCTATTCGCAGGCTCTCATCTCGTCGAGCGGATCCTTCGGTCGCGCTATCTGCGACATCTGCTCAAGATGACACCTTCGTTCTATGAGCGTAACCGCACCGGTGATCTGATGGCACGCGCGACGAATGACTTGCAGGCGGTCTCACAGACAGCGGGCTTCGGCATCATGACGCTGCTTGACTCGACGCTATGGATGGCGACGATCCTCGTCACGATGTGCGTCTTCATCTCATGGAAGCTGACGCTCGCTGCGATCTTACCGTTGCCGATCTTGGCGATCTTGGTCAATATGTATGGCGAGTGGATTCATCGTCGGTTCACCGTGGCTCAGGACGCTTTTGGCAAGATGAATGATGATGTGCTGGAGACGGTGGCAGGTATCCGTGTCATTCGTGCTTATGTACAAGAGAGGTCAGCGGAGAAGAAGTTCGAGACTGTGACGGGAGATGTACTGGATAAGAATCTGGCCGTCGTCAGGATCGAAGCGTTGTTCGAGCCGACCGTGAAGATATTAGTAGGAGCCAGCTACCTGATCGGTCTAAGCTATGGCGCTTACCTTGTCTATCATAGTGAGATGACGATCGGTACACTCGTGACGTTCAACGTATACTTAGGCTTCCTCATCTGGCCGATGTTCGCGATCGGTGAGATGATCAACATCATGCAACGCGGTAGCGCCAGCATGGACCGTGTGAACGAGACGCTCCATACGAAGGAAGACGTCCGTGAAGCGGAGCAGACGGTCGACGTCCAGCACCCAGATCGCATCGAGTTCCGTTCGGTGACGTTCCGCTATCCGACTTCGAAGGAGCCTAACTTGATCGACGTCAGCTTCGCGATCGAGCGAGGCCAGACGGTCGGGATCGTCGGACGAACGGGCAGCGGCAAGTCGACGTTGATCAAGCAGCTGCTACGCGAATACCCGATGGGAGAAGGCGCGATCCAGATATCCGGCGTGCCGATCGAGCAGATCAGCTTCGACCGACTGAAGAGCTGGTATGGATATGTGCCACAGCAGCAGTTCTTGTTCTCGAAGCCGCTGCGTGACAATATCTTGTTCGCGGATCCGACCACGTCAGAGGATCGACTCGCGAGTGCGCTTGAGCTGTCAGCGCTGTCGAAGGATATGCAGTTCTTACCGCAAGGTCTGGCGACGCTCGTCGGCGAGAAAGGGGTCGCACTGTCAGGCGGTCAGAAGCAGCGGGCATCGATCGCTCGTGCATTGATCGCGGAACCGCCGATCCTGATCCTCGATGATGCGATGTCCGCTGTGGATGCACGTACAGAGGCTGAGATCATCGCGAACATACGCCGCGTCCGCTCAGGCAAGACGACGCTGATCGCGACGCATCGCATGTCTGCGGTGCTACATGCAGACTTGATCCTCGTGCTGGATGACGGACAGATCATCGAGCGAGGCACGCATGAGCAGCTGATGGCGCGTGGCGGTTGGTATAAAGAGCAATTCGATCGACAGCAGCTAGAACAGAAATTAACCGGAAACGGGTGATAAATAGATGAGTAACGAACTCGAACAATATGAATTAGATATCGATCGCGCCTCGCGCAAAGATATTCGTCCCGGCAAGCGTCTCATCAAGTTCGCGATGCGATTCAAGACACAGCTGATCTTCGCGTTGATCATGCTTCTCGTATCCGTCGGCACAGATATCGCGGGACCGCTCGTGGCGAAGCTGATCATCGATGATCATATCGCGGGCATCGAGAAGCCATGGTATGAGACGGATGACGAAGCCGCTGCCGATGCGAACTATGCAGTAACTTATGAAGGTACAACTTATATTCGTGCCGATCGACTGGCAGATGGTGTGGCTCGAGGTGAAGAAGCGAGGATCTTGCAGATCGGCAGCAGCTTCTACTGGATCCCACAGGCGATCGAATTCGATGGGCAGCGAGAGTTCACGGCGAGTGGCTCGGAGAATGACGCGTCGAATGGCACAGTAAGTGGCACGGAGAATGGCACAGTGAGTGGCACGGAGAATGGCATAGTGAGCGGCACGGAGAATGGCACAGTGAGTGGCTCGGAGAATGGCATAGTGAGTGGCACGGAGAATGGCATAGTGAGCGGCACGGAGAATGGCACAGTGAGTGGCTCGGAGAATGGCATAGTGAGTGGCATGGAGAATGGCATAGTGAAGATCACTGCACAGGATGGGAGGACGCGTGAGTACGCTGGGCGGAAGATGGAGATGAACGAGGTCCTGCCGTTCTTCATGACCGAGCTTCAAGGTGTGATACGTTTAAGTTTATTTTACTTTGGACTGATCGTCATCTCGGCTTTGTTCAGCTATGGACAGCGCTATTACCTACAATATTCGGCCAATCGCATCATCCGCAACATCCGTACGCAAGTGTTCGAACAGATCCATCGGCTGCCGATCCGGTTCTTCGATAACTTGCCTGCAGGCAAGGTCGTCTCTCGGATCACCAACGATACGGAGTCGATCCGCGACCTGTATGTGAATGTGCTTGCTAACTTCTTCTCCGGAGCGATCTATATGGTCGGGATCCTCGGTACGTTGTTCTTCTTAGACGTGAGGCTAGCACTCATCTGTCTGTTCATCATACCGGTGCTTGTGATCTGGATCATCATCTATCGCAAATTCGCGCGTCGCTATAACCGTGTGATCCGAAGCGAAGTGAGCGAGATGAACGGGATGATCAACGAATCGATCCAAGGCATGCCGATCATTCAAGCTTTCCGCAAGGAGCAGAAGATCTACAGTGAGTTCGAACAGCATAACGATCGGCACTTCACTTATCGGAATAAGATGCTAAGTCTGAACACACTCACCGGCTACAACTTGATCGGCGTCATCCGGAACATCGCTTTCGTCGCGATGGTATGGTACTTCGGTGGCGTAACGTTGAGTGGGATTAATGGAGCGATTACGGTGGGGGTTCTGTATGCTTTCGTCGATTATCTGAATCGGCTCTTTCAACCGGTGGTCAATATCATCAACCAGCTGCCGAACCTGGAGACGGCTCTCGTCTCGGCGGAGCGGGTCTTCGTGCTCATGGATGAACAAGGTGAGGACGTATCTGAGGACAAAATCGGACGGTATAAGGGTAACGTCGAGTTCCGTGATGTCTGGTTCGCGTATAAAGATGATGAGTACGTGTTGAAGGGCATCGGCTTTGAGGCGAAGCAAGGGCAGACGGTCGCACTCGTCGGCCATACGGGCTCTGGCAAGAGCTCGGTGCTGAATCTTCTGTTCCGCTTCTATGACGTGCAGAAGGGCACGATCACGATCGACGGTGTCGATACACGAGATATCCCGCGGCAGGCGATGCGCGAGCATATGGGGATCGTGCTACAGGATCCGTTCCTGTTCACGGGCACGATCTTCTCGAACGTGTCGCTAGACGATCCGTCGATCACGCGAGAGCAGGTGGAGAAGGCTCTGCTGGAAGTAGGGGCTGAGCGGATGTTACGACGGCTGCCGAAGGGGCTCGATGAGCCGGTCCACGAGAATGGTAGCACGCTATCTGCCGGTGAACGGCAGCTGATCTCCTTCGCCCGCGCGCTCGTGTTCGATCCGGCGATCCTCATCCTCGATGAGGCGACGTCGAACATCGACACGGAGACAGAGGCGATCATCCAGGACGCGCTGGAGGTCGTCAAGCAAGGCCGAACGACATTCGTCATCGCGCATCGTCTGTCGACGATCAAGAATGCCGATCAGATCCTCGTCATGGATCGCGGCGAGATCGTCGAACGCGGCAACCACGAGGCGCTGATGCAGGTGCGGGGCAAGTACTATCAGATGTATCAGCTGCAGCAGGGCGAGATCGATGCCGTGACGCATACGGCAGGGTAACTGCTGGGCGTTCGGCGCCGACGGGCCGGGCTGGCAGTGGCCGGCACCGGTGGTCGACGCCGGTGGTAGGCTGCGGTGATGGCTCAAGTGGCAGCGGTGCTCGGCGCCCGAAAGGAGCGAATGAACGGGAAAAATCCCGTTCATCCGGGTGCTCGGCGACCGAAAGGAGCAAATGAACGGGAAAATTCCCGTTCATCCAGGTGCTCGGCGCCCGAAAGGAGCGAATGAACGGGAAAAATCCCGTTCATCCGGGTGCTCGGCGCCTGCGGTGGCCGACGGTAAGGCGTCGACGGTGGCTGCGCCAATTGTGCGGCGGGACGCTCCGGCGAGCCTCAGCTGCTATCCCTGCGGCGTGCCTATGAGTATCGAGTCCGATGCGTGCGAGTAGCTAATCTACTGCAAAAATGCAGTAGAATCACGGGACCGAGACGTGGGAGTAGCTAATCTACTGCAAAAACGGTCCAGCCCCCTAATTCCGGAGTCTAACCCTACAATCATTTGTAAATCTTAGAATAGCTCACTATTTCGGGCTGTCACATTGCTTTATGGAACTTGGATGTGTCTTCTAGCGTCTTAA
>Ga0180215_1004389_pt1 | contig 12581 bp, 14 predicted proteins | sample eDN3rd37CBELigBY_FD_128871 | JGI IMG/M metagenome (GOLD analysis project Ga0180215, IMG submission 128871) | Enriched backyard soil microbial communities from Emeryville, California, USA - eDNA 3rd pass 37_C BE-Lig BY (version 2) (version 2) | ecosystem: Environmental > Terrestrial > Soil >...
CCAGCGTATAGCCGCCATCGATAATGATGCCCGCAACCTTGAGCAAAAACAGCCCCGCGGCGGCAATCAGCACGATCGGGATGAGACGGATGCGGTGGAACAGCGCGCTCATGCCGCGCGGCCCTGCGCGCGGGCGCGCGCCCGTTCAGCGAAAGCCTGGGCGGCCGCCGCGACCGTCTTCGCATCGGAGCCCTGAACCTGTGGAGCCGGCGACGGCTCCGGATCGGATGCCGGCGCCGCGCCACCCAGCAGTCCGTTGGCATAGGCGACCTTGCGCAATCGGCCCAGCACATCCTCGCCGGCATTCAGGCTGGTTGCCATCGCCTTGCAATAGGCTTCGGCCTCACGCAGCCGCGCGCCGAGCGTGCTCTCTGCCTCGCTCGCCGTGATCTTCAGGCCGGCAATCGCCCGTTCTGCGCGTTCGGTCGCCATGATCAGTTCGGCGACGCTCGCCTTCATAAGCTTTTCGTCGGCCTTGAGTTTCTCGATCTGCTTGTTGAGCCGTGCGCAATACAGAATCGTCAGCAGCAGCAGGATCGCCACCAGCGACTCGATCGTCAGTCCGAATCCGTAGCTCACGGCGCCTCCACGCGGTTCTTGGCTTCGTCCGCATTCTCAAACATGGCGTAGGTCATCTTGGGCTTGCGCAGGGGCTTGGCCACCCGGACCGACACGCGGTCGCCGACCCGGCCCATGCGACCCTCGGTCAGGGACACGTCGCCGCAACGCAGCGTGATCATCGTATCGGGACGGATTTCCAGCGGCAGCGTATCGCCGACCTTCAATCCCATCATCTGGCGCAGCGGCAGCCGCGCTTCGTACAGCACGGCATCGACGCTGACTTCGGCCTGCCCGATCTCGGTCGCGAGATGCTCCTCCCAGATCTGGTCGCGCCCGAATTTCTCGCCCATGAACATCTGCAGCAGCACGCCGCGGATCGGTTCGATGGTCGCATAAGGCAGCAGCAATTCGGCATGTCCGCCGCGATCTTCCATGTCGATGCGCAGCCGCACGAGGATCGCCGCATTGGCCGGGCGGGTGATCGCGGCGAAGCGCGGGTTGCTTTCGATGCGGTCGATGTTGAACCGCACCGGCGACAGCGGCTTGAAGGCCTGTTCGGCATCGGCAAGGATGACCTCGATCATGCGCTTGACGAGGCTGGTCTCGATGGTGGTGTAGGGCCGCCCCTCCACCCGCATCGCCGCCGATCCGCGCCGCCCGCCGAGCAGCACGTCGATCATCGAATAGATCAGGCTGGAATTGACGGTGAACAGCCCGAAATTGTCCCATTCCTCAGCCTTGAAGACCGCGAGGATCGCCGGCAGCGGAATCGAATTGATGTAGTCCCCGAACCGCACCGAGGTGATGCGGTCGAGCGAGACCTCGACATTGTCGGAGGTGAAATTGCGCAGCGAGGTCGTCAGCAGCCGGACCAGCCGGTCGAAGACGATTTCGAGCATCGGCAGACGCTCGTAGGACACCATCGCCGAGTCGATGATGGCGCGAATGCCGGAATTGTCGTTGAAGCTGACATCGGCAAGGCTGAAGCCGAGCAGGCTGTCGATCTCTTCCTGATTCAGGATCCGTTCGGCGGCGCCCTTCTGACTGAGCTTGTTCTCGTCGACCATGGCGGCCCATTGGTCACTGAGGGCCGCGGCGCCGCCGGGCGCATTTGCAACCGGCGCTCCGGCAGCCATCGGCGTGGTGCCATCGGGCGATCCTGCCCCGGCCGGGACGTTAAGCCCCCATTGCGCAGCCAGCGTTTCCTGGTCGACCTGTGTCGTCACTGAACCACGATTTCCTTGAACAGAACGGCATTCACGCGGTTTGGCGCGATCGCGTAATTGACGCGGCGGGTGAGTTCTTCCTTCAGCCGGTAAAGACCGGCCGATCCGTCGAGGTCGGTCGGGCGCAATTCGCGCAGGTAAGTCTGGAACGAATCCATCACCCGCGGCATCACCGGCTGGACCTGCTGCACCATGCTGGCGTCCGGCAATTCGAGGACGATCTTCACCTTCAAATATTGCGGCCGCTCGCCGCCCGTATTTGAGAGGTTGACGAGGGTGTCGGGCAGGTCGAGGAAGGCCGGCGGCTTGGGCGCCGGCGCCGCCACCGCCGCAGGCGGCTTGCTCTTGATCATGAAGAAGGCCGCACCGCCGCCGCCACCAAGCACCACAAGCGCGGCGGCCGCAATGACGATCAGCTTGAGCGGGAATCTGGATTTCGCCGGAGCGCCGGGCGCTCCGTCAGCGTCGCGCTCGCCCTCGCCGCTCTTATTCTTGTCCGCCATGACACGAGCCCCTGCTCCCGGCGCGGGCTTGCCATGAAGCCTTCGCTACCTGTGGCGCGGACGTTACGGCCACGATGGTTAACGAAAACTTTCCAGCGCCCGGACAGCAGGAAGTTTTTGCCGGGTTGGCCCTGCCGGAATTGCCGCAAAGGCAAGGCGCGGACGCCGCCGAATCTCACAAGACGCTGATTTCGCTTCTTCTTTTGTTTTGGCACGGGCCCTGCAACAGAACCGCTGTCGCGGCTTGGGAGAGCCACGGCGGGCCGACTCGGTCAACGCCTCGGGAGGGCGAAGATCGAAGCGCTTTGGGGAGATCGGGATGGAGAATGCCCTTCTGATCGGGTTGTCGCGGCAGATGTCGCTGCGCCGCGAACTCGATGTGGTGTCCAACAACATCGCCAATATCAACACGACCGGCTTCAAGGCCGGGACCGCCGTATTCGAAGAATTCCTGATGCCGCGCGCGCGCCATGACGACTTCTCGCACGGCGACCGCAAACTTTCATTCGTGCAGGACCGCTCCACCTGGCATGATCTGAGCCAGGGCCCGATCCGGCCGACCGGCAACCCGCTCGATGTCGCGATCGACGGCAACGCATTCCTCGTGGTGCAGACGCCGCGCGGCGAGCGCTATACCCGCAACGGTTCGTTTCACATCAACCCGACCGGACAGCTCACCACCAGCGAAGGCTATGCGGTGATGGGCGACAATGGGCCGATCCAGTTCCAGGTGAATGACAGGGACGTCACGATCAGCCGCGACGGCACCATCGCCGTGCCCGAAGGCGTGCGCGGCAAGCTCAGGCTGGTCACGTTCGAGAACAGCCAGCGTCTGCAGAAGGACGGCTCCTCGACCTTCAAGGCGCCCGAGGACATGGAGCCGGCGCCGGCCGAGTTTCCGCATGTCATCCAGAGTTCGATCGAGCAGTCCAATGTCAAGTCCGTCGTGGAAATGACGCGGATGATCGAAGTCACCCGCGCTTACACCCAGGTCGCCTCGCTGATGCAGAATCACGGCGACATCCGCCGCTCGGCTATCGAGCGTCTTGCTGAAGTACCGGCGTAACAACGAGGAACGGTCATGCGAGCCCTTCACACCGCAGCGACGGGGATGATGGCCCAGGAACTCAACGTCCAGGTCATCTCCAACAACATCGCGAACATGCGCACGACCGGATACAAGCGGCAGCGCGCGGAATTCCAGGACCTGCTCTACGAGCATGTGCGGCGGGTCGGCACCCAGACATCGGAGCAAGGCAACATCCTGCCGGCCGGCATCGAACTCGGCTCCGGCGTCAAGACCGTCGGAACGCCGCGCCTGATGACGCAGGGCGCGATCGTGACAACCGGCAAGGAAACCGATGTCGCGATCCGCGGCGACGGGTTTTTTCCGATCACCATGCCGGACGGCCGCACCGCCTATACCCGCGACGGCTCGTTCGCAATCGATGCGACCGGCCGCCTCGTCACCGCGCAAGGCCATCTGGTGCAGCCAGCGATCACCATCCCGGCCAACGCCACCGGACTGACGATCAACGCGCAGGGTCAGGTCATGGTCACCCCGGCCGGCACCACCACGTCCACCCAGGTCGGACAGATCCAGCTCGCGATATTCATCAACAAATCCGGTCTGCAGGGCATCGGCGACAACCTGTTTCTCGAAACGCCGTCGTCGGGCGCCCCGCAGCTCGGCACGCCGAGCACGCTCAGTTACGGCAGCCTGCTGCAGAACTCGCTCGAACAGGCCAATGTCGAAGCGGTCAGCGAAATCTCCGACCTGATCGCTGCGCAACGCGCCTACGAAATGAACGCCAAAGTCGTGTCAGCCGCCGACCAGATGCTGCAATCAACCTCCGGCATGATGCGATAGGAGCACGAGCGATGACGCGAATTGCCGCTGCCATCCTGTTTGCCGCCACCGTTGCATCCGCGCAGGCCGAGACATTGCGGCCGACCGTGCTTGTGTCCAGCGATATCGTGCGCATCGGCGATCTCGTCGCGGATGCCGCGTCCGACAAGGCCGACATCGCGGTGTTTCGCGCGCCCGATCTCGGCCAGACCGGCAGCGTCCGGGTGGCCGCCGTGATCGAGGCGTTGCGGCGGCATGATGTCGAGGTTGAGACGCGAGGCCTGTCGCAGGTCTCGGTCACGCGTGCGAGCCGCGTTGTCGGATCCGACGAGATCAAGCGGCGCATCGCCGAAATCGCCGCCGAGCGCCTGCGCGTTGCGGACGCCGCCAGCATCACCGTGACGCTCGACGCGCCGGCGCCGATGCTGCATCTCGATCCCGCCGAAACCGGACCGCTGATGCCGCTGCGCATGCGGTTCGAGCCGCGCGGCGGCCGGTTCGATCTTCTGCTCCGGTCGGCAGGCGCGCAGGTCCGCATCACCGGCACCGCGCAGGAGACGCAGGACGCGGTCGTGATGGTGCGCACGATGTCGCGCGGCGACGTGGTCGGCGATCGCGATGTCGCGATCGAGCGGCGCGCGAAGTCCGAACTGCCCGCCGATGCGGTCCGCGATGTATCCGCCGCGATCGGCATGGCGGTGCAGCAGCCGCTGCGTCCGGGCCAGGCGATCCGCAGCACCGACCTTGCGCGGCCGCAACTCGTCAAGCGCGGCGAACCCGTGGTGCTGGTCTACGAGGTACCGGGCATTACCCTCACGGCCCGCGGCAAGGCGGAAGAGACCGGCTCGCTCGGCGATACGGTCAACGTGCTGAATGTCCAGTCCAAGCGCGTGATCCAGGCCGTGGTGAGCGGACCCGGCCAGGTCACGGTGACCTCGCTGACGCCGCGCCTCATCGGGGTTGCCGAAAGCCGGACCGCCCGGCACGCCGCCGCACATACCGCTCTTACCAAGGCAGAGTAAATCATGCCCGCTGTTCAATCGCCGTTCCGCAACGTCCGTATCGTCGTCATTGCGATGCTGCTCGGCGGCTGCTCCTCGATCGACCGCCTGAAGACCATCGGCGAAGCGCCCCCGCTCTCGCCGATCGAAAACCCGGTCACGACGCCGGGTTACAAGCCGGTCCAGATGCCAATGCCGATGCCACAGCCGGCGTCCTACAATCCAAATTCGCTCTGGCGCAACGGATCGCGCGCCTTCTTCAAGGACCAGCGCGCGCATCAGGTCGGCGACATCCTGACCGTCAAGGTCAAGATCGACGACAAGGCTTCGGTCGAGAACGAGACCCAGCGCCGGCGCAAGGCCGGCGAGGAAGCGGGGGTCAAGGATTTCTTTGGCAAGGCGGCCCTGCCCGGCCCGATCAAGGCAAAGGTGCCGAGCACCCTGATCGCCACTGATTCATTGACCGCGATGGATGGCAAAGGCACCACGGACCGCAAGGACGAGGTGATGACCAACATCGCCGGCGTTGTCACTCAGGTTCTGCCGAACGGCAATCTCGTGATCGAGGGCCGACAGGAAGTCCGCGTCAACTTCGAAGTGCGCGAACTTGTCGTCGCTGGCGTTGTGCGCCCGGAAGACATCGAAAGCGACAATACGATCGATTCCACGAAGATCGCGCAGGCCCGCATCGCCTATGGCGGACGCGGCCAGCTGACCGACATGCAGCAGCCGCGCTACGGTCAGCAGGTCATGGATATCCTGCTGCCGTTCTAGTGTCTCTCTCCCTTTCACGGGAGAGAGACAAGAGCTCCCGCGCCACCTGGCCGCAAACCAGGATGGCGACACGACGCGGCCTCCGGCACGCTCCCCTGCCGGAGGCCGCGCCCGCTTTGGGTGCTCTGGTTCCTGAGGCGATCGCGATAACGCTGTCAAACCTGGTCCGCTGGCGGCGGCTCTCCCATCACGCGTCCGGCACGCTTGGGCTTGGTGAACGGCGTCGGCCGCGGCACGTTACCCCGCATCAGTTCGCGGCCGGCGCCGATACCGCCCGCGACTTCAAGCGCAAAGCGTTCCGCATCGCGTCGGCGCAGTTCCTCGATGATGTCGGCGGCTTCGCCATCCGGCACGCCGAGTTCGCGCAGGGCCAATTCGCCGAACGTCATCGCCGATTCGAAGGTTTCGCGAATCTGGGTCTCCACGCCCTTGTGGACCAGTTCGAGCGCATGCTCCCGATCGAAGGACCGCACCATCAGCTTTGCCTGCGGGAAATCCTCCATCACGACTTCAGCGATGCGGGTCGCATCGCGTCGATTGTCGACGCAGACCGCGATCAGTTTGGCCTTGCGCGCTCCCGAGGCTTCGAGCAGTTCAAGCCGCGATCCATCGCCATAATAGATCTTGAATCCGAAATCCGCGGCGCTGCGGATCATCTCGGTGTCGTTGTCGATGATCGTGACATCGTAGCCGCGCGCCAGCAGCGACTGGCTCGCAACCTGGCCGAAGCGGCCGAAGCCGACGATCAGCACGCTGCCGTCAAGATCATGCGGCGCTTCGACGCCGTCCATGGATTGCGCACGGGCCGGCAGCAGCCATCGCAATGCGATGACCGCGACCGGGGTCAAGGCCATCGAGATGATGACCACCGTGGTCATGATCGCATTGACGCGGCCAGTGAAGATGCCCGCCGCGGCCGCCCCGGAATAGAGGACGAAGGCGAATTCCCCGCCTTGCGAGAACAGCGCCGCGCGGTAGATCGCCTCCTGATTGGGCGCGTTGAACGCGCGGGCGATCACATAGATGCCGATCGACTTGACGATCATGAAAGAAAGCACGCCGGCGATGAGGAAACGCCAGTCGGTCAGCACCAGCGACAGGTCGAGCGCCATTCCGACACCGAGGAAGAACAGCCCCAGCAGGATGCCGCGAAACGGCTCGATGTCGGCTTCGAGCTGATGCCGGAACGAAGACTCCGACAGCATGACGCCGGCAAGGAAAGCACCCATCGCCATCGACAGGCCGGCAAGCTGCATGATCAGCGCCGAGCCGAGCACCACAAGGAGCGCGGCGGCGGTCATCACCTCGCGGGCGCGCGCCGCAGCAAGCACGCGGAAAAACGGATTGAGAAGCCAGCGTCCGGTCGCGATCAGGCCGGCGACCACCGCGACCGCGATCAGCACGGTCTGCCAGGCCGGCGCGCCGCCCGTTTCGCCGCCGGGCGCCAGCAGCGTGACCAGCGCGAGCAGCGGCACGATCGCGAGATCCTCCAGCAGCAGGATCGAGATCATGCGCTGGCCTTCGGGTGTGCCGGTGTCGCCACGCTCGTTGAGCACTTGCACCACAACGGCGGTCGATGTCAGCACGAAGCCCATGGCGGCGAAGAAGGCGACTGTTGGCGACAGGCCGTAGAACATCGCAACGCCGGTCAGCAGCAAACCGCAGACGATCACCTGGGCAGCGCCCAGACCGAATATATCGCGCCGCAATCCCCACAGCCGCGACGGCTGCATTTCGAGGCCGATCAGGAACAGGAACATCACGACGCCAAGTTCGGCGACGTGAATGATGGCCTGTGCATTGGTGAAAAGCTGCAGTCCGAATGGTCCGATGACGACACCGGCGGCGAGATAGCCGAGCACGGAGCCAAGACCGAGCCGGATGAAAACCGGCGCGGCGAGCACGCCGGCGCCAAGCAGCGCAACGACCTGGATCAGTTCGGTATTGGCTTCCGCCGCCGCCATGCATCGCCCGCTGCGTTCAACAAACGAGGTGCACGCGGCGATGGCCGCTTGTCAATGCGCCGTCCATCCACCGCCCTGCCACTGAGCCGCAGCAACAATGACAAGGAGCGGCTTCGGAATGCCGGGCCGATCAATCGTCCCGATACACCCGCTCGCGCCGCTCGTGGCGTTCCTGCGCCTCGATCGACAGCGTGGCGATCGGACGGGCCTCGAGCCGGCGCAAGGAGATCGGCTCGCCGGTTTCCTCGCAATAGCCATAGGTGCCGTCATCGATGCGCGCGAGCGCCGCATCGATTTTTGCGATCAGCTTGCGCTGGCGATCCCGCGCCCGCAGCTCGATCGCTCGATCGGTCTCGGAAGATGCGCGGTCGGCGAGATCCGGGTGGTTCTGGTTCTCGTCCTGCAGATGCTGCAGGGTCTCACGCGCTTCTTTCAGGATATCTTCTTTCCAGGCCAGAAGCTTGTCGCGAAAATATTCGCGCTGCTTCTCATTCATGAACGGCTCTTTTTCAGACGGCCGATAATCCTTCAGCTTGGCCGACATTCAATCACTCCCGCAATGCGCGAGTCACCCCCTCACGCGGGCGAGCTTATAGCGGGCAGGCGCTGGCGCGACAACAGCGATTTATCTGCCGACGATGTCGAAAGATCGAGTTATGCCCTTGAAAACAAAGAGGTTTAGCTGGCCAAACGTTGCCGGTAAGCCCCTATCGGCGTGACAACTTGGCGATCTCGACCTGAACGCGCAGGTCGATTTCGGCGAGTAGCGCATCGAGGCCCTGGTCGCCGGTTGCAGCGGTCAGCTCGGCCGACATCGCCTTGAGCCGGTCCAGCGCCGCCCGATCGAGCGAGCCCGACAGAAGGCCGAGTTTCAGCTCATCGAGCGCGTCAAGCGCGGACCGCCCGCGCCGCACGGCGCGCTTGCGGCGTTCGGTGGTGTCGTCCATGCCCTGCAGCGCCACCAGGACATCGACGCCGGATATCGCCTGCAAATGTCCCGGCGCGTTTCGCGTTGCAGCATTGGCGCTCTCGGCCAGCGTGAAGCCGCCGGCGCCGGCGCGCCGCGCCACCGCGGCGTCGCGAACGGTCGTGTTGGTCGAACTTGCAAGAACCCGCATGCCTTCAGCTACGGCTCTTATGGTTAACCGAACGTAAAGGCCCCGGCAAAAGCTGCCGTGCGACGGCAGGGCATGCCGGCCTCACGTCGCCCCCCTGCTCGCCGCAGGGCTCGGAAATGCGAGAAGATTCAGCGCATTAGCTCCCCGGCTCGGCTGGCACGCGGCTCGCATAGCCATTGCCGGGGTCCCACCTTCATGGGGAGCATGATGCCGAGGACGGTTGCAGTCGCGCGCGCGGTGTGCGCGGCCAGCGTATGGATGGCGATGCTGATCGTTGCTGCCGGGACGGCGCAGGCCGCCTCCCGCATCAAGGATCTCGCCAATATTGAAGGCGTGCGCCAGAACCAGCTGATCGGCTATGGCCTCGTGGTCGGCCTGAACGGCACCGGCGACACGCTCAACAACATTCCATTCACCCGCCAGTCGCTGCAGGCCATGCTGGAACGGCTCGGCGTCAATATCCGCGGCCAGCAACTGCGCACCGGCAATGTCGCCGCTGTGATGGTGACGGCGAACCTGCCGGCCTTCGGTACGCAGGGCACGCGCATCGACGTCACCGTCTCCGCGCTCGGCGATTCCAAGAGCCTGCAGGGCGGCACGCTGCTGGTGACGCCGCTGCTCGGCGCCGACGGCAACGTCTATGCGGTGGCGCAAGGCTCGCTCGCCATTGCCGGATTCCAGGCCGAAGGCGAAGCGGCAAAGATCGTGCGCGGCGTTCCGACGGTCGGACGCATTGCCAATGGCGCGATCATCGAACGGGAGATCGACTTCCAGCTCAACCGCATGGACAAGGTGCGACTGGCGCTGCGCAACGCCGATTTCACCACTGCAAAGCGGATCGCGGCGGCGATCAACGACTTCATGGGGTCGGCGACTGCCGAGCCGCTCGACCAGTCCACGGTGCAACTCACGCTTCCGGCCAAAAGCGATACGAACATGGTGGCGCTGCTCACCGAGATCGAGCAATTGCGCATCGAGCCGGACCTCGCCGCGAGGATCGTGATCGACGAGCGCTCTGGCGTGATCGTGATGGGCCGCGATGTGCGCGTCTCCACGGTCGCGGTGGCGCAGGGCAACCTCACCGTCACCATCTCGGAAGCGCCGCAGGTCAGCCAGCCCGCGCCGTTCTCGAACGGCGAGACGGTGGTGGTTCCGCGCACCCAGGTCGGCGTGCAGGAAGACGGCAGGAAGCTCGCCATCGTCCGCGAAGGCGTCTCGCTGCAGCAGCTTGTCGACGGTTTGAACGCGCTCGGGCTCTCGCCACGCGACCTGATCGCGATCCTGCAGGCGATCAAGGCCGCCGGTGCGATCCAGGCCGATATCGAGGTGATGTGATGACCGCCTCCGCCATCAATCTGACAGCGGTGTCGAGCGCGAAGTCGGCCTATGCCGCGCTCGCCGCGCAACGCCAACTGGACGGCGCGAAACTGCCCAATGCGACGCATGAGAAAGCCCGCCAGGCATCCGAAGAATTCGAAGCGGTCTATCTCAATACCATGTTCGCGCAGATGTTTACGGCGATGGACGGCGAAGGACCGTTCGGCGGCGGCAAGGCCGTCGGAATCTGGCGCTCGCTGCTGACCGACGAATACGCCAAATCCTTCGCAAGACAGGGCGGCATCGGCATCGCCCCGGAGGTCTATCGCACACTGATGGCAACGCAGGAAGACCGTGGCACCGCACCCACGGTCGCGGAGACAAAATCATGAGCGAAGACGTGCCCCCTCTCGAAGTCATCGCCGAACTGACGACGGCGATGGATGCGATCGTACAGGTCGTCCAGCAGGAGACCGAACTGGTGCGCGCCGGCCGGCTGGCCGAGGCTGCGCGGCTTCAGGCGGAAAAGACCGAGCTTGCGAAGCTCTATTATGCCGGTGCAAGCCACATCCGCGCGACCTTGCCGTCGCTGTCTTCGGCGCATCCCCAAGCGCTCGCGGACATCAAGCGCAAGCACGAAGAATTCCGCGCGCTCCTACAGGTCAATCTCACCGTACTCGCGACGGCCCATGCGGTGTCGGAAGGCATCATGCGCGGCGTGTCGGACGAGCTCGCGCGCAAGGCGGCGCCCTCGACCTACGGCGCCAGCGGCCGCACCAACGCGCCGGCCGCCGGTGCCGCGCAGCCGCTCGCGGTCAGCCGCGTGCTCTGATCGCACTATGGCAAGCCATTCGTAAAGCCTCTGCGTCCACGTTTACCCTTTTTCCTAACAGCAGGTTAAAGTCCGCCTCGTAGCGTCCCGTCATCCCGATCGGCATTTCGCGCAACGCGCGCCGGAAGGTGACCATGGACTCCAGCTTTAGGGTAAGGCCACGCGACAGCGTGCGACGGGTCGCTGCCGGCCGCAGCAACACTGTGCGCACCGACCTGTCGCCCGCGCAAAGCGTCAACGCCGCGCAACAGGCTTCCGCCTCGCATCCCACACCCGCTTTGACGCGCGAGCCGTCGATCGATCCGCAATGCCAGACAATGCTCGATCGCGAACGTGAGGAGCGCGAACGCCGCCGCCGCTCGCGCAAGGACGAGGTGCTGCTCAGGCAGAAGGCCTATGGCCGCAGCGCGCAGGCATCCGGACCGCCGCCCGACGACGACATGGCGCACGCGGATTTGCAGGTCTAGCCGCGCACCCAAGCACTGCATCGCAGTTTCGTGCGTGAGTCGACAGCGATCGTTAACGAATGCCGCGGCGATCGGTTAGCAAAACGTAAAGGGGCGCCTTGAAAAGAAAGGCTGCCCTTTCATCCCCGCTCAACTCGTTAACCATGATTTTTTACGCGGCCTTGAAAGGAGCCATGCCATCACCGCGGGCGATCCGGATGGATCGGAAATCGCACCACGACCAGAAAGGTTGAGTCACGATGGCTTCCAATATCACCCTGTCGGCATCCGTCCGTCAGAACCTCCTGTCGCTGCAGTCGACCGCTCAGATGATGAGCATGACGCAGAACCGCCTTGCCACCGGCAAGAAAGTCAACTCGGCTCTCGACAATCCCAGCAACTTCTTCACCTCGCAGTCTCTCAACAACCGCGCCAGCGATCTGAACTCCCTTCTGGACTCGATCGGTCAGGCCCAGCAGACGCTGAAGGCTGCTGATACCGCCATCACCTCGCTGACCAAGCTTGTCGAGTCTGCCAAGTCGATCGCCAAGCAGGCGCAGCAGTCCGCCGCACCGGCCACAACTCACTCGCTTGCGATCACCGGCAATGCCGCGATCGCCGACGACGAGCAGGTGGCGACCGGCACCGTCGGCAGCCTCACCGGTGCGACCACGTTGCAGTCGCTCGGCATCGCCAATAACGAGACCATCACGATCTCCGACGGCACCAACACGGTGACCCACACGGTGGTCGACGCCAGCGCTGAAGACGTCGACGATGTCATCACCACACTGAATGGCGGCGCCGGGAACTGGACCGTCGCCATCAACAGCGCCGGCAATCTGGAAGTGACGGGCGAAGCGGCCAATACCCTCACCATCTCGGGCGACGGCGCCGACAGCGCCTTCGGCACCACAACAACGTCCAGCCTGACCAACGCCACCATCGGGGCGCTGTCTGGCACGCTGACGGTTCAGGTCGGCTCGGACA
>Ga0180215_1004390_pt1 | contig 12578 bp, 16 predicted proteins | sample eDN3rd37CBELigBY_FD_128871 | JGI IMG/M metagenome (GOLD analysis project Ga0180215, IMG submission 128871) | Enriched backyard soil microbial communities from Emeryville, California, USA - eDNA 3rd pass 37_C BE-Lig BY (version 2) (version 2) | ecosystem: Environmental > Terrestrial > Soil >...
AAAATTGGAGGAGAATGATATGAGAAAACCGAAGAGGAAAGTCATTATCCCCTTCGGTCAATTGTAAAAATGATAAGGATTTGATAAAACACAAGAGCACTATTTCCTGGAGTAGATCAATCCTTTATTTAGACACTTTTCTGTTCTGAAAGAGGATGTACTCTTTCAAAGTCATGCTTGTTCCTTGGCAAAAAATCAGTGTGAATATTCATTTTGTCCCCTTTAAATTTAATGGATTATATTTTATAATTCCCCAAGGATTCAATCATTAACTCACCTTCTAAACCAGCCTATAAATCATCTAACGCTATTACTTCTCCGTTTGAGGCATTCACTCCGTAATGGCAATCTAATTTTCCACATAAAACGTATTGTTTTTGCTTAAAATCAAAAACATAATATGGTTTTAACTCAAACATACTTTTAAGTTTTTCATATGCATCTTCCTTTGTAATTGTTACTTGACCAGGGGATTGAAAATCATCAAAGGTTTTCAACATTAATTTGCTGTCCATGTAATTTACAGCTTGAAAACTTTTTGAATCTATCCAAACCTTAATTTTCCTCTGAAAAACGCGATAGTCCTGATGCACCGCTTTTAAGGTGGCGTGAATCGACCCTTTATCACGATAAAGTTCTTTTAATGCCCAATTTCCAGATTCACCCGGATACTCCTGGCATAAAAGATTCTTGACTGCCACCATACATTTCTTTTGTTCTACTTTTGTAATCGAGAATGCATCAGGGGATGGTTCACATGAAAATGCTTGATCTGCTGTAAGATCTTCAATCCAATCGATCTTTTTTCGTTCAAAGGGCTTTTTCATTGGTTCATCCCAAAAAATTGTTTGATCCATTTTCAAAAAATTGCTTTCATTTGCAAAAACCCCAAAAGGAATCGTTTTTGTTCCATTATTTGTCGCAAAAATTTCTTCCAGCGCATAAATCGGGTATAATTTCTTTTGTTCATAAGAAGGATATTCAATCAGCTTCAATTGTTCCTTTCCCAACTGTTCTAATCTATCAAGTGAAAGGTCATATTTTTCTTCTTTTATCAGCTCTTTTGAAGGAAATTGACCATAAATCGAAAACAACGTGAGCATTCCTTCCCGGTCAAACTTGATGTCAATATATCCAGGTGGTGAAACGGCAACACCATCAATACATGACTTAAAGTAAAGTTCGCCCCCCTCCTCTCTATTCAATCGGAATTGTTCTCCATACGTTAATTCCGTTTCAGCTTCAATCCATTTGATGATGTCTTCCTTATTAAGATTGCTAAATGTAATCCCATTTTCTGCATAGGATTTCCCCATTACAAAAATAACACTCTTAAATTTACGGCTTTTCAAATCTATCTCAACGCTTGCCGTACCGTCTGGATTTGAACCATCATCTTCTTGTACAGCGTGATTCGGAAACCATTCCATCGATAATGTATAGACAGTCTCATTGCAGCTATTTACACTCCGATAAAACCGATGTTCTTGTAAATAATAGTTGTTTAATCCTAATTTAGTTTTTGTAAAATCAATTAATTCTTGTATTCTTAAATCCATACAATTTGACCTCATTCTCAGCTTAATTTTTACTCTTAGAAATCGTTTGAGACTATTTTATAATCATAAATCTATCACTCAACTATCCAATTATTCCTTATTGCTAAACTTTTTCCATTTATATGGTATTTTTGCCCAATTGTAAAAGAGCATAATGAGAAACGTTGCAAAACAAACCCCTGTATTTTCTATCCATCTAATATCCTTGTTAATAATTAATTGATACATAGTTAAAACCACAAAATAGATGAATGGAAATCTGATACTATCCTTGAACATGTCCACACTCCCATTACAAACCAAATCTCGTCTGCTTAACTCGTCAAATTCCTGATATCACTAACGAAAAAGTGACTACAATAATTATAAAGGCCAATACCATTCCAACAGCAACACCCATAAGATTTGACTTCCAAGTATATCCTTTCAAATCTGATTCAGAATTGGATCGGTCTACCTTTCTAAAGTGGATAATCAAATTAATATTTACTATAACCAAGAGTAAAAAGACTATGATAGACATAAAAAGAGGCTCTATTTGAAAAATATTATCTGTTGAATTATGATTCCAATAAAATTGCAAGAACATCAAGCCACTTAGGATCAAGTTCCATATATATCCAACTTTTCGTTGTTTGTACCATTCACTACCCATTTTTTGCTTTTCATAGATTGCTACTTGTTCAAAAATAGTGATAATAGATTTTGTAGAGTCACCCTTGAAAAATCCAAAGATTGCTTGAAAAAACAAGAGCACCCCAAGAACTAAGAAAAAGTATGCAAATGTTATACTAAAAACATTAATTATAATAAAAAAGAATATTAACGTTATTAATAAAATCCCATTTGTCATAGCAACTTGCTTCAATCTCATATTGCTTAACTCTTTTTGTTCCATCGACATCACCTTTCCGACTAATGAAAATCGCCTCAGTTTCTCACCTTACTGTTCCATGCGCATCAATTCCCGTATTTCATCTGTAAAGTTTGATGCTGTCAGGTAAGTTTCTCCTTCTCCTACCATATACATGAGGGTACTTTTTTCACCTTCTTCTTCTAACCATAAATGAATCGCATGCGTAGGAAAATCTCCATCATATTTAATTTTTGTGAGGGCTTCACTATGTTTAGATAGAAAATAAATGAAACTCCAGTAAAAGCAATGATTGAAAATATGTCTTCCATTGGAATCCCTCCTGCCTGTTTGGAGTTTATCATGAATTGGTAATATCTTCAATTTCCTCATCGATTTATTTGAAGTCAGGGATTGATAATTAAGTAAGATGCAGGGGTAAAATGAAGAAAACCGAAGGGGATGTCATCATCCCCTTCGGTTAATTGTAAAAATGATTAGTATTTGAAAAAACGCAAGAAAAATTCGGTTTGTCTTCCACTCTCTAGCGCTCAAATGGAATAACCTAGCGCGCGGTCGAACTAAGTTGTTTACGAACTTATAAGGTTGATCGGTTTATAAAGCAAACAAGCAACCTATTCCGCGAAATAAATAAACCCAATTGCTCCAGGTCCTGTATGTGTACTGATGATTGGAGAAGTGAATTTAACTTCTACATCAGTGAAACCCGTTGATTTGATGAGCTCGATTAGAGGATTCCCTAATGTTGTCAAACCGTCTGCATGTGAAATACCGACTGCTTTTACGGTCTTGCCTTCCACATCCTCCTGGAACTGCTTAAATAAATAGCTAATCACTTGTTTATGGCTTCTTGCTTTGGCAACAGGTGTATAAGAACCGTCATCGAGTGTAGCAATTGGTTTAATATTTAGCAAGGATCCAATCATGCCTGTTCCTTTTCCAATACGCCCACCCTTGATAAGGTTATCTAGTTTATCCACTACTACAAATAATCTTGTATTTTTTCTTACCTCTTCTAATCGCGCAATAATTTGTTCCACTGTAGCCCCTGCGTCACGAAGTTTAATGGCTTCGCGAAGTTGAATCGCAAGTCCAACTGCAATATAACGTGAGTCAAATACGGTAACGTCCGAATCACTCATTTCTGCTGCTTGTCTTGCCGAATCGAAAGTTCCGCTCATTGACCCAGTCATATGGATTGAAATAATCTGGTCCCCATTGCTTCCAAGCTGATCATAAAGTTCTTTAAATTTCCCTGGTGCAGGCTGAGAACTTTTTGGTAATTCCTTCGAATTTTTCATTAACGCCAGAAATGATTCAGGCTCTACATCTTGTCCATCAATATAGGTTTTTCCATCAATTTGAATTGTTAAAGGTACGACTTGAATGTCATGTTCCATTAATTCTTCTTTTGTTAAATCACAAGTTGAATCTGTAACAATATGAATTCGTCCCAAAATGACACATCCTTAAATATATTAGAAACATTATAATACAAATTTTCAATCTGTAATAATGACAAATGTAATCGATTTCAGAAAAAGTATTAGTTTGTGTATTGAATGTTCACAATTAACATAAGAACCATATGACAAATGATAGTGTTCGCCCATTAACTATTCAAGTATAGTTATCGGCATAAGGAGTGAAATCAATGGAAAATAACGAAGCATTTGACTATAAAAATTGGAAAGAAGAATTATGGAACGCCATTACACACGGGGTTGGCTTATTTATTAGTATTCCTGCGTGCGTCCTTTTAATATTACTATCAGTTCAATCCGGAAGTGCAATCCAAATTGTGTCGTATTCGGTATTTGGCGGCTCACTGGTTCTTTTATTTTTAATGTCGACCTTATTACATAGCATGCCTGAAAAATATAAAAGATTTTTCTCTATTTTGGATCATTCTTCTATATACATTTTGATTGCCGGGAGTTATACACCATTTTTACTAATTGCGATTGATGGTGTACTAGGAATTGTCCTGCTATGCATCATTTGGTCAATTGCTGTGTTCGGAGTGGTATTTAAATGTCTATTCATTCATAGGTTTGAAACGTTCTCACTGATCCTTTACATTGCAATGGGATGGCTAATCATTTTTGCCATCAAACCCATTTACCAATTTATACAATTCGATGGCCTTACTGTTCTGCTTGCTGGGGGATTATTATTCACGTTCGGCTCCATCTTTTACGCTTGGAGAAAGCTGCCATACAATCATGCAATTTGGCATTTGTTCGTAATTGCAGGTTGCGCTTGCTTGGTGGTATGTGTGGCGTTTTATTTATAAAGAGTTCCAACTATATTATTACACGTTCTATAGGATGAAATATCCTTTTGTTTAACATAATTCGTCCTATAGACAGCATCTATTTGAGTTTTCTAATTCGCGGAAGTACCGTATTGCCCAATGTACACACCTTCTTAGACAACTCCCTCTTTTAATCCCTGCAAAAAAAGCCATCCAATATGGATGACATCTCAAAGACTTAAAATTCTATAAATAAATTAATTACGAATAGCGAATTATTCCGCCATTCACATGCAGAACTTGACCTGTTACATACAGTGATTCTTTTGTTGCAAGATAGACAAATGCGGGAGCGATTTCAAAAGGTTGGGCAGCGCGCCCCATGGGAATGTCCACGCCAAGTGTCGCTACATGGTCCGCCGGATATGTGCTGACAGTAAGAGGCGTCCATGCCGGTCCTGGCGCAACAGCGTTTACACGGATTCCTTTTTCTGCAAGAGATAATGCTAATGACCGAGTGAATGAAACAACGGCACCTTTTGATGTTGCATAGTCAAGGACGTTTTTTTCTCCTTCATAGGCAACTCGAGAGGCGGTATTGATAATTGCACTTCCCTTATTTAAATATGGAAGAGCAGCCTTTGTCATATAAAATAATGGATAAACGTTTGTTCGAAACGTGTCTTCAAGCTGTTCATTGGACACATCCATAATATCCTTTGTATACGGCTGTACGGCAGCATTGTTTACTACAATGTCTAAGCGTCCAAATTTTTCGATCGTACGACTTACGGCCAGTTCTGAAGTTGACGGTTTTCGCAGATCATCTCGGATAAGTAGACAGTTGATACCAAATTGTTCAACGTATTGTTTTGTTTCCTGTGCATCACGGTCCTCATTAAGGTATACAATGGTTAAGTTCGCTCCTTCTTTCGCGTAAGCAACTGCTACGGCACGTCCAATCCCGCTATCACCACCCGTAACCAGCGCCACTTTCCCCTTAAGCTTTTCACTGCCCTTAAAACCAGCATAGTCAAAAATGGGCCTTGGATTCATCGCCCATTCCACACCAGGTGCTTGTTCTTGATGCTGTGGCGGAAACGCAATTGGCTGCTGCACTACTTTTTTCACTACACCAATGTACGGATAAAATGGATAGTCTTGATCCATGTTTGGGTATATCCTTCCTCATTTAGAATTCATTCGAAAAATCCAGTCGATTTTGAAAGACTTTCACACAGAGGTATATTATGTAGCAAAGACTGATATTGTGCAGCTTAAAACTTTTTTGTATCTTTTAGAATCTAGAAACATCAAGTATTTAAATCGCTTAATGAAGAAGTGAATCCGTTTTTCATACTAAATTTTCTTATTTTAAAACTGACTATTATAAATGCAAGTGTAATAATGATGCTGAATATCCATTCTGTTATATTAAAATATATGATGATTTTCCCATAGCCATCCACTCCATAAGAGGCAATCAACCACGACTTCAACAAGTTTTGACATAATCCTCTAAACACAAATAACGCAGTTAATAGCTGAAACCAATTAAATAAGCCTTTAGATGAAAATAAGGCGATGCTGCTTGCTCGTTCATGTCCCTGCAAAACGGCAAAATCTGCTGCAAAATAAAGCGCTAATGGTTTCTTGACAATCATGGAAATTAGAAAAACAGCTACAAAAAAATATCCGAGATATACTTGATTCCAAAGCATAGTTTCTGCATTGCGCGATAATAAATTTACACTTGTTGAGCAACAGAGAGAGCTTATTATGAAAAGTCCAGTAATATTAAACTGCTTTTCTTTGTAGAAACGATAACCAGTATAGAAAATTCCAGGTATTGTTGAAAGAAGCATTGAATAATAGTCCCCGAGAGGCTCTTTCGCAAAGTTCCAAATGAAATATGGGATAGCTGCATAAAAAATCAAATCGAAAATTGCAATTCTTTTCATTGTAGCCTCCCACAATTCTCAACATAATGGGAAATAGCTTCATCTATAAATGAAACCAACTTTGAATCAAATCGATAAAAACCCAGATCTTTATCCCCATTTTTAATTAGCTGCCAAGTTTTTTGAGATAATTCTATATTTCCTCGATACATCTTATGAACTAATGCTAACCATCTTTCAGCTAATTTTTGGGCAATTTCACTCTTCGGGTCTTCATTTAAATTTTTTTGAACATCTGTTATTAAGGAAATCCAGTTATTTGTTTGTTCACTGCCATCCCCTATTACCGGAAGAGTATCAATTACATTTTGCTCTTCCATCGAAAAATAGTCTTCTTTTATTTTATATAGTTCAAATTTGTTTGTTGGATAACTATTAATGGATTCAAAAAGCTTGATCCATTTAGTTTCATTTTCAAGAAGCGAGAAATCAAGCAATGCCTGAATAGATCGCTCCATTTTTTCCAGTTTTTCTCGTTCGGATTGAATCATTTTCAAACGCAAATGCAGAAGTTCAGTTATTTCCATTAGCTTATTCTTTAAAATTTCATGAATTGATTCTAACGGCAGCCCAAATTCCTTTAGTATCATAATAGTGTGTAATTTTGTAATATTTTCTTCGGTGTATTGTCTATGGCCACCTTCACTCTTCACAGAAGGTTTAAGCAAGCCTATTTCATCATAATATCTAAGTGTTCTAACAGTAATATTACTTAGCTTTGCAAGTTGACCGATTGAATACATGCGTATTTACCCCTTTTATGGAAATTTTATTACTTTCATTATAAAAGCTAACGTAACGTTAGGTTCAAGAATTATTTAATTTTTCCTACATATTAATAAGTAAAAAAAACTAGTAAAAAAGATTAGAATAAAATAAAAAGACCCTTCAAAGAGCCTTTCCAGAACACTTCTTCACTTTATTGCAAGTTTTATTGATAAATTTATATCTTCCTTAAAAACACCATTTTTATCTATTCCTAACAATTCTTCTTTTAAATGTTGTTCAAACAAATCAACCTTGTCTCCCAAAAATCGTCTAGATCCAAAGGAAGTGGAGTATAAATTTCCGATTATTGAGTCCAGGTTCCATTCATGTGTATAAGGGGGCAACTCATGCGTTTCCAAAGCAAATTTTGAATTGGATATTATTTCTTGGTAACTGACTGCTGGTGGAGAGTATGTAGTATTTCCCGCTCTTCTTTCAGTTCCATACCAGTGATGGACGACTTCATTAACTTTCTTCTGCCAAGGTAACAGTTGTTTATTTGGTGAGTAATTATCAATGATTGCAATACCCCCTCCATCGGAAATCATGGGATATAAAGTATCGAGAACCTTTTCTCTATCCATCCAGTGAAATGCTTTAGCGATTGTTACAACTCTAAACTTCCCATCAAATTGTTGCTTATATGTAATAAGATTACCGTTAAACCACGCAAAATTATCGGCTCTAAATTCTTTCTCCAAGCGTCTAGCTTCATCGATCATTTCGGGCTCTATATCAATCCCCACTATGCTTTCAAACCAATCAGCAAATCGAAATGCTAATTGTCCTGTCCCGCATCCTAAATCGAGCATATGACCTTCCCCATCAAGAGAGAACCGATCGATCAAAAATCTAATTAAAGATGCCGGGTATAATGGTCTAAATCGGGAATAATACCAAGCAGTCCCTTTAAATAAGTCATGGCCATAATTTTTCATTAGCTGTTCCCTCTTTTATCGTAAAATTTAAGCTTTAATTTTTCAAATCAGTAAAAATAGTGATCTATATCTTTACCATTCCTTAAAATGATATAATTCATTTTTTCTTCTCGGAGCATTTCCAAAATCCGTGGTTTGCTTTTTTTTTCAAAAATTTTGTTCCATCTAAACATCGCCTTAAAAATACTAAAAGAAGGTGTATAGTTGGCGGATTCGACACCTATTATTTGTCTTATATATCTTCTGATAATCCTAAATCCTCTTAGCCTATATGGGGTATCCAAAAATACGATTAACTCTGCACTTCTCAAGCTCTTGTATATCCACGGTTGAAAATGGGTACCTTCAATAATCCACAACTCAGTATGAATAATCTTCTCTAAATTTTCATCTCGATCTATATCGGACCTTCTAATATCCCCGGATTTATGCCTTTCCCAGACAACATTATCCAATTCAAAATATGGAATGTTATATTTATTTGCCAGAGTTCTAGCTAATGTCGTTTTACCGCTGCCGACTGAACCTATAATATGTATTCTATTCGGAATTTTCATTTTCATCGTTCCCCACCAAAATATATCAATAACTCTAAAGATTATTGTTTTATTCAAACAGTACTTTGTCACAGGTTAAGCTCATTCAAAGATATATTCGACAAAAACAGTCAATTCCCTTTTTCTCCCTAAATTGTGAAGTTAGCTTGACCTTAGCATTAAATGTCAAGTACACTTAACGTAAAGTATACTTTACCTTAGTAGGTGAGAAATTGAAGAACAATATTAAAGAAATTCGCGTAAAACATCAGTTGACTCAGGATGACTTAGCAGAACGATTGGAAGTTTCAAGACAAACGATTATCTCCCTTGAAAAAGAACGCTACAATCCTTCAATTACGTTAGCTTTTAAAATTGCGAGATTATTCAGATGCCAAATTGAAGATGTTTTTATTTACGAGGAGGAATAGATATGACCAAGCAAACTAAAACGAATAGAAATAGATACCTATATTTAAGTTTAGGTGTTCTATTGACAATAGAAGGGATTTATTTAAATTATGAAGCGATACTAAATGGAGATTTTCCTGATACTATCATGCTATTGGCACTTGGAGTAAATCAGTTATTGCTTGCGTATTTAGCTCCACACCTTTTTCCGAAAGATGAACGAGCAAAAGAAATTTTCGGGAAATCCATGACAATCAATTATTTTGTTCTATTTGCATCAATAACAGTGTTAATACTCGCTACAGGTTCTGGCTCTTTTGGCTTTGTAACACTGGATGCTACACAGGCATTGATTGTCCTCTTTTGCATCATGGTAATCGCGATTCCTGGTACGATGGTTTTTTACTCCAAAATCCTCTAATTAAGATAAACGATTCCAGTAAATCTGGAATCGTTTTTGATTTTGCAATGTTTAATTTACACATTTATCATCTGATTTTAACTTTCTTTCACTACCCCACACCGATATTTCGTTATGTTAGGCAATGTTAATACTCCATTCTCGCTATTTCTTTCAAATATATTACTTAATGCTTCTACAAGCTTTGAGTACAACTCGTCTTCCTTTGTCAAAGAGAATGAGGAGGATAAATGGCGGCCGATAAAACTGCTTTGATTATAAATTAAGGGATTGCCATAAGATTTGAAAGTATAGCCCTCTTCAAAAAAATTCTCGTAAATACCAACTGTCTCCATCATTCCATTTGAAAATCCTTTAAAATTGGGACAATATTTTCGATAAACTTCTGCGATTTCTTTATTAATTTTATCTTCTGCCACTCGTTCATTAGAAATAATCACTACCTTGCCCCCTGGTTTCAACAACCTTTGGCATTCTTTCCGAAAGCTCACCGCATCGAACCAGTGGAATGCTTGGGCTACGACAATTATATCAACACTATTATCTTTTAAAGTTGTGTTTTCAGCAGATCCATTTACTAAAATTAATTGTTTATAATCCTTCAAATTATCACTTGCTGCTACTCGCATTTCATCATTGGGCTCAACTGCAAACACTTTAAAGCCGAACTCCAATAATTTTTTCGTCATAATTCCAGTTCCAGATCCGATATCGGCAACTACTGAATTTTGATGCAAATTATTGTCCGTTATTAGATTCTTTAATAATTGATCCGGATAATCAGGCCGAAATTTTGAGTAAACCACGGATTTCCCATTAAAATTAGTTTCATTTGCCATCATCGCACCACCTGTAACTATCTTTTATTGCTATATAGTCTAATGCTGTTTATACACCAAAAAACTAAGTTTGAGGAAGCTCTTTTAACTTTTTCGACCGATACAATTCTCCAAATGCCGCTCCTCCGAGGATCAATACAGCTCCTGCCATCTGGATAAGGCTCAACTTTTCTCCCAAAATAGCAGCCGAAAAAATCAATGCCGATAGAGGCTCCAAGTAGCCAAGAATCGATACGGACTGAACAGGCAGTCGACCGATAGAAGAAAAATAAAAATAGCAGCCGACTCCAGTATTTATGATACCTAATATTATTATTGGCATCAAATTACCATCAAAAATATCCACCCTGAATCCTTGCTTCATGCCCATAAAAATTGCAACTGTCAAAAAACTTATTACTAATTGGCACATGGCATTTTCAAGTCCCTTGATGGTTCTAGCCTTTTTATTGAATATGACCATAACGACATACATGAATGCAGATAATAATCCGAAAATTAATCCCGAGACTTTTCCCTCTGTAAAAGCCAGTCCGTTTACACAAAGCATTCCAATTATTACTGCCAAAAATCCAAGTAATTTAGTTTTTGTCATCTTTTCCTTAAATATTAACGGTGAGAGGATCATGACAATTACCGGACCGCAATAATAGGCAAGTGTGGCAATACTTACGCCAATTTGTACGTAGGCCTCATATAAAAACATCCAGCTTGCCCCCATCGCCATTCCAGAAATGACTAAATACAAAAAGTGCTTTTTATTTTTCCAAAACTCTACTTTCTGTTTAGAAATCGTAAATACAATAATTAGAAAAAGACTGCCTATCATTGTCCGCAAAAAAACAATTTCATAACTATTTAATAGTATATAACTTGCAACAATTCCGTTTGATCCAAATAAGAGCAAGGCAAACACATATTTAAAATAAGCATTTTTCATTTCTCATCACCCCTTTTTCCTGATTTTTTTGATGTCTTGAACATGCCTACGCGCTTATCCACCTCTTGAATACCTTCCACTTACATCCTTGATTTTTCAATAACAATAACATAGCATAATGTTACACATTCTAAAATTGAATGTTTATCATAACATCCATGATAAAACGGAATGCTAAGGAGGAAATTTATGAATATCCACAAATATATGGCATTTGTCAAATCAGTAGAATATGGGAGCTTTACAAAAGCGGCAGATGCATTAAACTACACGCAATCAGGCATCAGCAGGATGATAAACGATTTGGAATCGGAATGGGGCGTATCCCTATTCGAAAGAGGACGAACAGGGATCAGTTTAACATCAGACGGCTTAAAATTATTTCCTCAACTGAAGCGGATCTGTAATGAGCATGAGATATTGTTGAGGCAAGTTGAGGACTTACAAGAAATGAATTCAGGGATTATCAGGATTGGAACCTTCTCAAGCGTAGCAACTCATTGGCTGCCTAACATGATTAAATTCTTTAAAATGGACTATCCCAACATTGAATTCGAGCTGTTGTTAGGTGACTATACAGAAATCGAGAGCTGGATTATAGAAGGACGTGTTGATTTTGGATTTTTGAGGCTCCCTGCTAATGCAGAAATGGAAACTCTTCACTTGGAGCAGGACCGTTTGCTTGTTGTAATGCCTCAGGATCATCCACTTGCTGATGGCGATAAGTTTCCCATCATTGAGTTATTGAACAGCCCCTTTATGCTCTTGGAAAAGGGCGCAAAAGCAGAAATCTCCGAAATTTTCGAGAAACATCAAATTTCACCGAGAATCTCTTTTACAACATGGGATGACTATGCCATTATGTCTATGGTTGAAAACGGGCTGGGAATCAGTATTTTACCGGAATTGATTTTACACCGTATCCCATACAAAATCGCAGCAAAAGAATTAGAAGTGCCTGCATTTCGAAATATCGGCATTGCAATGCGCGAACAAAAAGCACTTTCACTAGCCGCCAAGAGTTTTTTAGAATACTTATCTTATAGAAAGAGAGAATGATTATTTTCGATGGTA
>Ga0180215_1004391_pt1 | contig 12578 bp, 14 predicted proteins | sample eDN3rd37CBELigBY_FD_128871 | JGI IMG/M metagenome (GOLD analysis project Ga0180215, IMG submission 128871) | Enriched backyard soil microbial communities from Emeryville, California, USA - eDNA 3rd pass 37_C BE-Lig BY (version 2) (version 2) | ecosystem: Environmental > Terrestrial > Soil >...
AATTGCTTTAAAGATTATTCAGCAGCTCCGGGTTGATGTTTTTACCAAAGTACAGGCTCTGGGACTTAGGTATTTTGATCAGACACCTGCTGGGAGCATTGTCTCAAGGGTGACGAATGATACAGAGGCCATTAAGGACATGTTTGTCAGTGTGCTGGCAACGTTTATCCAGGGGGCGTTTTTGCTTATTGGTATTTTCATTGCCATGTTTATCCTTAATGTGAAACTTGCCTTATTTTGCTTGCTTATATTGCCATTGCTCGTAATGATCATGTCTATCTATCGGAAATACAGTTCGATTTTTTATCAGGACTTAAGAGAGCGGCTTAGCCAGCTCAATGCAAAGTTAAGTGAATCACTCCAGGGGATGGCCATTATCCAAGTATTTCGTCAGGAAAAGCGGCTAAGAAAAGAATTTGAAGATATAAATGATAGGCATTATAAAGCGGGGATGCGGAATATCAAAATGGATGGCCTGCTATTACGGCCAGCAATTGATCTTGTTTATGTTTTTGCCTTACTAATCGTGCTTAGCTTTTTTGGAATCCATTCATTTAATAGTCCAATCGAAATTGGTGTCATTTACGCATTTGTAAATTATTTAGATCGCCTATTTGAACCGATTGCACAAATTATGATGAGGCTATCGATGTACCAGCAGGCTATAGTGGCTGCTTCAAGAGCATTTAAATTGCTGGATGAAACAGAGCTTGCTCCTTCTCAAAAAGCAGCTGATAACATTATCATCAATAATGGAGAAATTGAGTTTAGAAATGTAAGTTTTTCTTATGACGGCAAGAGAGATGTGCTGAAAAACATCTCTTTTACAGCAAAGCCGGGTGAAACAGTAGCCCTTGTCGGCCATACGGGAAGCGGAAAAAGCTCCATTATTAACCTAATGATGCGTTTTTATGAGTTTGATCGCGGGGATATTTTCATTGACGGGAAATCTATTAAAGATTATCCAAAGGAAGAGCTAAGGAGAAAGATGGGCTTGGTTCTGCAGGATCCTTTCCTGTTTTATGGAACCATTAAAGACAATATCCGTCTTTTTAATGAGGAGTTAACAGATAAAGAAATTCAAGAGGCTGCTGAATTTGTCCAGGCACATGTTTTTATTGATAAATTAGAGGATGGGTACAGTCATCAAGTGGTAGAGAGGGGGTCTACCTTCTCTAGCGGCCAGAGACAGCTGATCGCCTTTGCCCGGACGATTGCAGCCAATCCAAAAATATTGGTCCTTGATGAAGCAACAGCTAACATTGATACCCAAACAGAGGAGGCTATCCAAATCGCATTGGAGAAAATGCGCAAAGGGAGAACAACGATCGCGATTGCCCACCGATTGTCAACCATTCAGGATGCGGAATTAATTCTCGTCCTCCATCAAGGTGAAATTGTTGAAAGAGGCAGTCATCAAGAATTGCTTGCTGCACGCGGCCTTTACCATAAAATGTATCTATTGCAAAATAACGCTGCTGAGAAAGCTGAAGATGCTGTGAGCAGCTGATTAAAAAAATACCAGCAGGGAAGAACCCCTGCTGGTGTGATTATGGAGCTATTTTATTTTTAGTTTTTTTACGATTATGGTACTCATTTAATAAATTATCCAATTCCTGGCTGTATTTTACGGCTGATGAGGAGGATAATCCATTTTTCATAGCTATTTCAATCAATTCTAGCCTTTTCTGTTCTATTAATGTTAGCAGATCCTTTTTAGTCACAGCCAAGTAACCCTTTCAGATTTCTGTATTTACTATATTGTTTACCCAAAAATAGTAAATGTAAAACATTTTACGATTATATCAAAAAATGTTAAGTTTTTCTACCTAATTCCGATTAATGGAAAAAAATTTTAACAAAGGTTATTTCTGATTACGGTTGTGTTTTGTCATCGAACAGACACAAAGTGTTCATAACAATTTATTATCATTTTTATCCAAGCTTTGTTAGAATGAAGGGTGAATCGCGCTGAACAGGAGTTGGCAAAAATGACTGATTTAAATGTATTCCTAGCATTAGGAGCCGGATTCTTGAGCTTTATCTCTCCTTGCTGTTTACCGTTGTATCCTGCATTTTTATCTTATATTACAGGGATGTCTGTCGGGGAATTGAAAGAAGAGAATGCCATGCTGCAAAAAAGAAGCATGCTGCATACTCTATTCTTTCTCATAGGCTTCTCACTCATATTTATCGCCCTAGGGTTTGGTTCAACACTCCTGGGAAACTTTTTTATGGATTATCAGGACTTAATTAGGCAGATTGGTGCCATTTTTATTTTTGCGTTTGGATTAGTTGTAGTTGGGTTTCTTAAGCCCGAATTTTTAATGAAAGAAAGAAGATTTGAGTTTAAAAACCGTCCGTCAGGATTTTTAGGATCTGGTTTAATCGGAATGGCCTTTGCTGCGGGATGGACGCCATGCACTGGTCCAATTCTGGGTGCTGTATTTTCTCTAGCGGTATCTAACCCAAATTCCGCAATGGTTTATATGATCGCCTATATTATTGGGTTTGCCGTACCGTTCTTTATCTTGTCTTTCTTCATTGGAAAATTAAAATGGATCCGCAAAAACAGCGGAAAAATTATGAAAATTGGCGGCTATATCATGATGGTCATGGGTGTAGTGCTCTTCTTTGACTGGATGACAAAAATTATTGCTATTCTATCGCCATTATTTGGCGGATTTACTGGCTTCTAATTTGATTTAGCTCAGAGGTTGTTGCTTTTTGGAGGTAATAATATGGCAAGGATTATAATTATTGATGATGCAAAGTTTATGAGAGTTACCTTAACCAGTATATTAAAAAAAGAACATGACATTGTCGGTGAAGGCGAAAATGGGCTGGAGGCTGTTCAGTTATATGAACAGCTTCAGCCTGATTTAGTGACAATGGATATAACGATGCCTGAAATGAACGGGCTAGATGCGGTAAAAGAAATCAAAAAGAAATACCCCGATGCAAAGATTATTATGTGTTCTGCGATGGGGCAGCAGAAGATGGTGCTAGAAGCGATCGAAATGGGCGCAAAGGATTTTATTGTAAAGCCCTTTGATGAAGTGCGCGTCCTTGAAGCAGTGAATAGGGTATTAAGTTAAGATTAGTATTTTTTCCAACAATCATCATTTCTAAATTTATTATTTTCATATATAATGATGGATGTGAAAATTCTAGAAAAAAGGATTGAACCGTTATGAACCTAGTTATAGCTTCATCCATCGGTGCTATTTGTATGGCGATATTTGCCATGTTCCTCCGTATGAAGGCTTCTAAAAAGCCGGCAAATGCAAAAAAGATCATCTTGCCGCCAGTTTTTATGAGCACGGGTGCACTCATGTTTGTATCCCCATATTTTCGGCTGACACCTTTAGAAATTATAGAAGCGATTATTGTTGGAATGCTTTTTTCAATCCTGTTAATTAAAACTTCCAAGTTCGAAATTAAGGATCAGCAGATCTATCTAAAGCGCTCAAAAGCATTCATATTTATCCTAATTGGCTTGCTTGTAATAAGAATAGCTGCCAAGCTTGTTTTAAGTTCATCGATAGATGTTGGCCAGCTGAGCGGCATGTTCTGGCTCTTGGCTTTTGCAATGATTGTTCCATGGCGTGTGGCCATGTATATGAACTTTCGTAAATTGGAAAACGAGCTTCAGAAAACAGCATAAACACGTTAATTATAAGGCTGCCGTGGTGCAGTCTTATTTTGTTTTTTAACATTAACACCGCCTAATAAAAAAACCATTCCAAAAAGCAGGAATGGTTTAAAATAAATGCTCATATGGAGCGGCACTAATTTCTTTTTGTTCTAATTTTTTTCTTAAAAATTTATGATCTCTTTTCGGCGTTGCAAGGATATATCCGCGAATTAGCAAATCCTGAGTAATGGCAGCAGCTTTTTCCTTTACCGCAAGCTCGCCAATCTTTCCGGCAATCTTTTGGCGCGCCACATCCCGAAACAATTCAGGTACCGGGCTAACTAAATCCTCCAGAAGATCCTTTTCCTCCTGTTGCCAAAGATGCTTGGTTTGGTCAACATAATACTCTTCCCAATCCATATCTGACTTTCCGTCTTCTTTCGGCATCTTCTTGAGGAACTTCCGAAACATAAAGAAACCGCCAATAAACATCAATGTTACAAGTACCACAACCCAAAACAGGATAAACCATAAAAACCAGCCTTGAAGCAATTCTCTCACCTACAAATCAATATTCCATTCATCCATTATTATAAGGAATTGGGGGAAAAGAGACAAGATTAACGTCGAGGTCATAGACTAAAAAAACCCCACGGCATGACCGTGCGGATTAATAATAAATTTGGCGGGACCGCCTGGGAATCGAACCCAGCTGACCTGGCACGCAGGTCACGAGCGGTTTTGAAGACCGTGGAGGACACCAGTACCCCATTCGGCCCCGTATCAATATGTCTATTATATTATTTTAATATAGATAGGACAAGGATTTCTTCCTGCAAAAATAGGGAAGATCACCACTAATCTGTTTATACTAATTTAACCAAGGATGGATATTACCTATTATTTAAATATAAGCTGAGAGGTTTCTCTTGCTATTCCAATATTTGCAGAACAAATGTATAGTAATATTTAGGATAATTGTTTAAAAAAGGTTGTGTGGATTATGAGTAATGGAGTAAATGCAAAAGACGTGGCAAAATTGGCGGGAGTTTCCCAATCCTCCGTTTCAAGAGTATTCTTCGGCGGCGCAGGAGTCTCCGAAAAAACAAGAGAGAAGGTTTTAAACGCTGCTAAGCAGATTGGATACAGGCCAAATGAGTTTGCGCGCAGTTTAATTACAAATAAAACAAAAATTATTGGTCTAGTCATGAAAAGAGTGGATAACCCGTTTTATCCTCAAGTTCTAAAGGAATTTACTTCATCTTTTAAAAAGCTTGGATATAGTATTTTATTCGTTCATACAAATAATGACGAAATTCAAAAAGATGATATTGAAACTTTGTTAAACTACAATGTAGCTGGTGTCGTTATTACTGATGCTTCCCTTTCTTTAAAGGTATCAGAAGATTTTAGAAAGAATCACATACCGCTAGTTTTATTTAATCGTAAACTGGAAAAAAAAGAATTATTTTCTGTAAGCACAAATAATCTAAAGGCAAGCCGTCATATTGCGCAGTTTTTATTAGAAAAAGGCTGTTCGAACATGGCATATATATCAGGAAACAGCGATACTTCAACGAACAAAGAACGCGAAAAAGGGTTTATCGATGTGTTAAAGGAGCATCAAATTCCATATAGAAAGTATGTCTCAGACTTCTCTTATGAGGGAGGCTATCATACAGCAAAGGATATTATAAAAAATAATAATAATAATATTCCTCACGCGTTTTTTGCTGCAAACGACATCATGGCTTTAGGAGTTTTAGATGCCTTGCGTGAGTATAATATTCATGTTCCTTTACAAACGAAAGTAATTGGATTTGATAATATCGTCATGTCAGCATGGCCAACTTATAATTTAACTACATGGGAACAGCCAATCAAGGAAATGGTTGCCGAAACAGTAAAATATATTATGGCTGAAGTTGAGGAATACACAGGCAGAGTGGATAATATTGAAATTGAAGGAAAATTAATTGAGAGAAAAACCACTTGACTTTTAATACTTATTAGAATATTCTATACTCACCAACTATCTTGAAAGCGTATTCAATGAAAGTTATTATTTTTAACATTTTTTGCATACGTATTCAACGATAGATTTTATTTTCAATTTTTCTGCATACGTATTCATTTTTATTTTTTTATTATTTTCTGCATACGTATGCAATCATAGGAGGAAAAAAGAATGGCTAAAGTTATTAAAGCAGGTAAATCAAAAGAAGAGGTATCGAAGAACGACTTAGAAGTATCAAAAATAGTTTCAGAGGCAATTAAGGATATAGAAACCCGAGGAGATGCAGCAGTTCGAGAATTCTCAGAGAAATTTGATAAGTGGTCGCCAAAATCTTTTCGCTTATCTGAAGAGCAAATAAAAGAAATCGTTTCCAATGTTCCAGCAGAAGTGATTGAGGATATTAAATTTGCACAAGCAAATATTCGCAGATTTGCAGAAGCACAGCTTGCTTCCTTGCATGATGTAGAAGTTGAAAACAGCCCTGGTGTAATTCTAGGACATAAAAATATCCCAGTTAATAGTGTTGGATGTTATATTCCAGGTGGACGCTACCCAATGGTTGCATCAGCACATATGAGTGTGTTAACTGCAAAAGTTGCTGGGGTTAAACGTGTAATCGCTTGCACCCCGCCAATTAGAGGAGAGGTACCGAATGCAACGGTTGCTGCAATGTATTTAGCCGGTGCTGACGAAATTTATCTTCTAGGAGGCATTCAGGCAATGGCTGCCATGGCAATTGGTACAGAAACCATTGACTCCGTGGATATGATCGTTGGACCTGGTAATGCCTTTGTTGCTGAAACGAAACGCCAATTATACGGACGTGTTGGTATCGATTTATTTGCTGGACCAACTGAAACATTAGTAATTGCTGATGAAACGGCAGATGCGGAAATGATTGCAACTGACCTTTTAGGCCAGGGAGAACATGGTCCTACTTCACCAGGTGCTTTAATTACAACTTCTGAAAAACTTGCTCATGAAACAATTGACGAGATTGCTAGACAACTAGAAGTATTGCCTACTGCAGATGTTGCAAGCGTATCTTGGAGAGATTACGGTCAAATTTTATTAGTAGATAGCATTGAAGAGGCTGTTGTGGAAGCTGATCGCCTTGCTTTTGAGCATGTGGAAGTTTTAACAGAAGATCCTGATTACTTCCTGCAAAACATGACAAACTACGGATGCTTATTCTTAGGACCTGAAACAAACGTTGCTTATGGAGACAAAGTAATTGGTACAAACCATACATTACCTACAAAAGGTGCTGCTCGTTATACTGGAGGGCTTTGGGTTGGTAAATTCATCAAAACAGTCACTTACCAAAAAATAGTTTCTCCTGAGGCAAGTGCACATATGGGTGAATACGCATCTCGCCTTTGTACGCTAGAAAACTTCGCTGGACATGCGGAACAAGCTAATTTACGTGTTCGCAGATATGGCAATAAACAATAACTAAATTAAACATGAAAGGAAAGGTGATGGTATGGTTCTGGGATTTATAGGCTTGTTTGGTGGGTTAGCATTGCTAATCTACCTGACAATGCGTGGTATGGATTTGCTTATTGCAGCACCGCTTTCGGCCTTATTCGTTGCAGTTTTGAGCGGTTTGCCTTTGCTTCCACAGTTAGCCGCTGAGGGTGCGCCAAACTTTTTAACCAACTATATGACAGGTTTTTCAGGGTTTATTGCTTCATGGTATTTAATGTTTTTAACTGGAGCTATCTTTGGTAAGGTAATGGAAGATAGTGGAGCTGCCGACAGCGTATCCAAGTGGATTGTTGGAAAGCTTGGGATGAAGCGTGCTGTTCTGGCTGTTATCCTTGCTTGTGCTGTGCTGACATACGGCGGTGTAAGTTTGTTTGTTGTAGCATTCTCTGTTTATCCAATGGCTGTAAGCTTATTTAAAGAAGCTAATTTGCCAAGACGCTTTATTCCAGCAGCATTAGGCTTTGGTTCAACAACGTTTACGATGACATCAGCTGGATCACCGGAAATTCAAAACTGGATTCCAATTGAATTTTTAGGAACAAATGCGTATGCTGGCTGGGAAGTTAGTTTAATTGTAGCTGTATTTATGATGATCTTCGGTTACTGGTGGATAACAAAAGTGATTAAGAAAGCTGTAAGTAATGGTGAAAAGTTCGTTGCAAGAGAATCCGATCATTTTGAAGAACGTGCGGATTTGCCTAATCCAATGCTAAGTCTTATCCCATTAGCCTGTGTATTAGTAATTTCATTTATTTTCCATAATTCATTAGGAACATCTGCCTTAATTATTGCTTTAACAAGTGGTATTATTGCTACTTATCTTATTAATCGTAAATATTTCAGGAGCTTCGGGAAAGCGATTTCAGAAGGAACCGTTGGAGCTATTATTGCGATTGCCAATACATCAGCGGTTGTTGGTTTTGGCGGGGTTGTAAAAGCCACACCTGCCTTTGAACAAGCTGTTGCCTTTATGACGAATATTCCTGGAAGCCCATTGATTGGCGGGGCCCTCGCCGTAGCGGTCATTGCGGGATTAACTGGTTCATCTTCAGGTGGACAAGCTATTGCATTGCCACTGCTGGCTCCACACTATCTAGATTTAGGTGTAAATCCAGAAGCCTTGCACCGTTCTGTGGCCATCGCTTCAGGATCTCTTGATTCAATGCCGCAAGGCGGATATGTTGTAACTACGATTCGTTCTATTGCTGGGGAAACACATAAGGATGCATATCCAATGTTTGGTGCATTAACAGTAGTAGTTCCAGCTCTTGGTACAATCTTGGCAGTTATTCTTTTTTCAATTGGCTTAGGTTTATAAGTCGATATTTCCCAACAAACTCGTTTTCGTTTGTTGGGATTTTTCATATAAATTTTTCAGAAAAAAGGTAAATGAAAGGGTGATTACCAATGGAAAAGTTATCAATTATTGGCTGTGGTACAATGGGCCACTCCATTGCTTTATCTGCTGCTTGGGCAGGTATATCTGTAAAAGTGTCAGGAGTAACCACACGGGATATTGATCATGCGGACGCTGGATTAAAGAATAAAATAAACGTAATGGCTGCTAATGGTTTATTTGATGAAGCAAAAGGAAAGGAAATTCGGGAACGAATAACGCTGCAAACCTCTCTTCAAAAGGTTGTTAGCGATGCTACATATATAATCGAAGCGATTCCTGAAGATATTGACATGAAGCATGATTTGTATAAAGAGCTTGAACCATTAATTGATGATCAGGTAATTGTAGCAAGTAATACTTCAGGGTTTACTCCAACATCATTAGCAGAGGGAGCTATTCATCCCAATCGTTTTATCGTCACCCATTTTTGGAACCCAGCACATTTGATCCCTCTAGTTGAAGTGGTAAAAGGGGAAAAGACCGATCAAGAGACAATTAATCGTTCAATGGAATTAATGAAACAAATGAATAAAAAGCCAATTCTTATCCACAAGGAAATTCCAGGCTTCATTGGAAACCGCCTTCAGTATGCGCTGTTCCGTGAAGCGCAGTCTTTACTCGATACTGGTGTGGCTTCAAAAGAAGATATCGATGCAGCGGTTACATATAGTATCGGACGCAGATTGCCAATTACGGGTCCGCTAATGACAGCAGATATGGGTGGACTGGATGTATTTTCAGCTATTTCAAATTACTTGTTTGAAGATCTAAGTACTGCTAAAAGATCCGGAAGAATATTAACTGGTTTAGTTGATGAGGGAAAGCTAGGGGATAAAAGCGGGGAAGGATTCTATGAATGGGATAAAGAAACTTCCGAAAAACTCAACAAGGAACGTGAACAAACACTCATTTACTTTCTAAAAAATAATGATAAAAACAAATAACGAGGATGGTGATGGAAATGTATTTCTCCGAGTTGAAAAATAAAACAGTCATTGTGACAGGCGGCAGCAAGGGAATTGGGAAGGATATTGCTTTATCCTTTGCAAGATTAGGAGCTAACGTCATTATTATTGGGCGAAATAAAGAGGCTTTAGATGATACTCTGTCCGAGCTCAACGCGATCCATAGCAATAATAAAGCATTTCAAGCAGATGTGAATCACATTAATCAAGTTAGGGAATTAACCGATAGAGTAGTTCGAGAATACGGTACCATTGACGTGCTGGTCAATAATGCAGGTGTAAATATTCCAAAGCCTGCACTTGAAGTGACAGAAGAAGATTGGGATACAATTCTTGACACGAATTTAAAAGCGTCCTTTTTCTTCAGCCAAGCTGCTGCTAAATATATGGTAAAGCAAAATAAGGGGAAAATTATTAATATAGCTTCGCAAATGTCATTTGTCGGCTACATAAAGAGATCCGCCTATTGCTCAAGCAAAGGGGGAGTTGTACAGATGACAAAGGCGCTAGCTGTTGAGTGGGCTAAATATCATATAAATGTGAACGCTGTCGCTCCAACATTTGTTGAAACAGATCTGACTGCCAAAATGTTTGAAGATGAAGAGTTTCTGAAAGACGTAAAAAGCAGGATTCTTTTGGATGGGATGCCAAAACCAAAAGATATATCAGGTGCTGTGTTATATTTGGCTTCCGACCTTGCCAATTTCGTCACAGGTGAAACCATCAAAGTTGATGGTGGATGGACTGCTATATAGAAAAGATTAGTTCGTGTAATCTAAATCGTTGATCAAACCACCCGTTTTCACGGGTGGTTTTAATGATCCCATTTTTATGTTTAAAGTCTTTATTGCAGAAGTGTTGTATTTAGAAAGTAATGCTGTTCATTTTAATATAGCTAATGATACGCTGTATCAAGCCATTCAAGCAGATGCAATTCTTGCACAAGAATTAGGCTTATCCCAAAGTGATATTCAGGCTCTTGCAAATGGACAAACACCAGAAGGATATACTTGGCATCATCATGAAGAACCGGGTGTTTTGCAGTTAGTAGATGAAGAGACTCATGCTCAAACAGCTCATACATGCGGTCGTGCAATCTGGGGTGGGGGCAGTGAAAACCGTTAATAACTACATAAATATAAGATTGGAAAATTATCTATGTTGAAAGGCTCATTAAAGAAATAACTTTAACATTTAATTTCCACTTTGATTTGGAGGCTGAAAATGACAACTACAGACCGAGAAAAAATGATCCAAGAAATAAATGATGCTAAATTATCAAGAAAAAAATTAGGGGGATATTAATAGGTTTAAGCATGATTCCCAACCTCTCAACTCAATTACTGTTTAAAGCTATACTCTATGCAATGGATAAAGAAGACTATGAAAGTGGAAAGATATCCAAGAATACTTTAGCGAGTGAACGCTGTAGCTCCTGGTTATATTGAAACGGCTCTTGTCAACAAAGAAGCCTTAGGTGGGTTCTATGATGGACTTTTAGCGAGACACCCCATCGGAAGACTTGGGAAACCTGAAGAGATCGCTCATGCTTTTGTTTTCTTAGCTGAAAATGACTTCACAACAGGAGCGACTATACTTGTTGACGGTGGATATACCGCACAATAAACAACCGCATTTTAAAAGAACCATTTTCGGATGGTTCTCTTTTATTAGAGCTTGTGTTAAGAAATAATATATATTTAAATCTCTTTTATTATGAAAATAAAGATATTGCCAAATATGGCTTATTGGCAGTATAAGTTTAATCTCTTTTGCAAACTTTTTAAAACCTCTTCAGGAACTTCCCTTAACATGATATCCTCACCTAGAAAAAGCAGCCAATTTGTAATTTCGGTCAATTCTTCGGGCATATTAACATTGATAAATGTCTTTAGGATGGCTGTGGTTTGGTAAGGACTTGTATAGGAAATGGAAAATTTTAAAGGATGGTATTTTTTGAACTGGGCAATGGCCTTTGGACCAAATTCAATGACTAGGTTGATTTCTTCTTCCTGCTTACTGATCTTTTCTAAAATCTTTTTCCTGCTTACGCTTTTTTCCGTAAGATATGGCTCAATATTGGTGAGGTGGTCGACAGGAAAGATCTTCTTCTTTTCCTCCTTTAGGTCAAATCCCTCGATTAGCCACAGGCTTTTTTCACGATAAAGGTGCAAAAGATAAATGGGATAAGCCTTAATTTCCTTATCTTCTTTAATGGTAATCAATAAAAAGCGATCCAAAAGCAGAAGTTGGATGAGTTTTTCTAACATGGGATGAGGAAGGTCTGAAAGATCTAGCAGATCGGGATTATTAGGATTGGTCCCTTCAAAAAGCAAAATTTGATTCAAAAGGACAAGGTCCTCTTGCTGGTTTTCTGAGATGAGGCCTAATAATTTTTCAGCTAAAGACTGGCGGCTTTTTAAAAAAGGGAGCTGCTGATTTCTAGTGGCCATAAAGGCAATAAAAAGAGCTTTAATCTCATTATCGGTAAAACGGACAGTGGGAAGGACAGAATTGTTCATGACAAAATAACCCCCATCCCTTCCAACTTCAGCGACAAGCGGCATCCCCATGGCTTCAATTTCTCTAATATCTCTAATTGCTGTTGAACGAGAAATATTAAATTCACGCATGATTTCAGAAATTGTAAAGTGGGCGCGGTTATTGATATACCGCATGATGATATTAATCCGTTCAACTTTTTTCATCGTGGCCTCCAAAACAGTATCATTTTTTGACATGATTTAAGGCTATTATAAATCTATCAAGTGAAAAGACAAATCATTTGATTAATTTTTTAAAAAAGGAAGGTTTTGAATATGGCAGATTATACAATAGAAGTAAAAGACAGTTTTACCGTTTTAGGCTTGGGAATTGAACTTAAGAGCGATTATACGGACTATGCTGGGATAAACAAAGAAAAGTCAGACTTTTGGCAAGCTGTGAAACAAGATGGAAGGCTTGACACATTAAAAGCCCTGGCAGAAAATGACTATATTTTTGCCGTGAACGAAGCGGTGAATAACAAGATGATGCATTATGCTGGCGTGATGACAAAGGCGACATTAC
>Ga0180215_1004392_pt1 | contig 12576 bp, 1 predicted proteins | sample eDN3rd37CBELigBY_FD_128871 | JGI IMG/M metagenome (GOLD analysis project Ga0180215, IMG submission 128871) | Enriched backyard soil microbial communities from Emeryville, California, USA - eDNA 3rd pass 37_C BE-Lig BY (version 2) (version 2) | ecosystem: Environmental > Terrestrial > Soil >...
ATGTCCACGGACGAGCTTGCCGATCGCCTGATTTACGCACGCCGCTCGATACCGTTCGTACAGGCGAACCTGATCAAGATGGCGGGAGACGATGCAGAGCTGATCGCGCAATGGCGCGCCAAGCTCGAGCGGCATGGCGTATGGGCCAACGATCCCGTTCCGCTCTACCCCTATCCGAGCTCGCCTGACTATTACCGGCTCTGGGGGAAACCCGATGACCACGCGTGGGAGCGTTCGCACGCCCACTATCTCGCCCAGTTCACTCACTTCAGCGACATCCAGGACGAGCGGCCGCGCCCCCTTACTGAATTGGAGGCGACATGTTGCCGGAACTGACACAGGCGGGCGCACTAAGGGTATTCATCTGCGCAGCGACAGCTACTCTAACGCCTTGAGTGGTTCGCCCCTCGCCGCGGTTGCTGCGCTGCGTCACTCAGAATCGGCTGGCCGCTCTGTCCAACTACCCCGCGCCATTGCAGGCACAGAACTCGTTCGTGGCCGGCGGCTCGCTGCTGGGCCTCGCGGTACCGTCGTCGGCGCCGCGCGCAGGCCACCGGCGGCACGTCTCTGTCGGCGGCGGCAGCAGCATATTTTCGCTGCACGAGGTGGACGCGCCGCCGCTGGCAGCGGCTGCCAACGACAGCATAGCGGTAGTTTCGGCGACCGCAGGGCCGCCCCGGCCCGTGTCGCCGCCCATGCTGCTGGCGGCGACAGCCCTGGGGCGGACACTCGGCGGTGGCGGCGGCGGCGTCGAGGCCACCGACGCGGACACGACGGGCAGCGAGGTGGCCGCCAGCGCCGAGCCCACGGTTGGCGCCGACGTGGCATCGGACTGGGCGGCCACCGACCTCGCCGACGGCTGGCTGCCAAAGCCCACCAACCCGTTCGAGTTCTACCTGGCCTTGCAGGTGACCAACGCCATCCTGTTGCTGCCGCCATCGCTATACTCGGCCGACGACAGCGTCGCGCTGCGAACGCCGCGCCTCGACTTGGAGCTGCGCAACCTGCACCTCTTCACCGACCTACACCTCAATGTTGAGCCGCTGGTGCTCGGCGACGAAGCGCGTCTGCGGACATTGCATGCCACGGACCCGCGCCTGCGGCTTGGCCCGGCGAGTGGCCGCGGCACTCTGGCGCCAGCGCCAGTGGCGGACCGCCGCTGGGGCATTGGCGCTGACCCTGAGCGAACGACTGTGCGTCACGTCAACGTGCATCTACATCTGATGAACGGGCCGCGCCCGCTTGAGCTTGCCTACCGCGTCATGGGCGAGGCGGACGTAGGCGACGTCGTTGGCCAGCTGTCGGTGAGCCACGTAATGCGCTTGGCGGACTGGGCCGCCAGCGTGGCACACCAGGTCGCCAACCTGGACAACGTGCTGGACGCAGACGGCGAGGACCGTGACCCGGGCGCCGCTGATGTCTACGTGCGAGAGGACGACAGCGACAGTGGCAGTGGTACGTGGGCAAGCATCGACGGCAGCGAGGACGAGGAGGATGGCGAGGATGAGGACGAGGAGGCTAAGACGGCGGCGAGCGAATACGACGACGGCAGCAGCGGCGAGGCGGCTGCCGCTGCCGCCGCGCGGCTTGGCCGAGTGCCGCCGCCGCCCATCAACACTTCCGTCGGACTGCGCCTCACAGACGACGTTGGTGTGGCGCGCCTCGCACCGCCAGCGCTCACCATCCAGCCGCGGTCGCGGTCGCGACCCGCGTCAGCCGCTATGTCCGCCGCTGATGCGACCGCGCTCAAGGCTGCTGTATCCAACCTTGCAGCAGCTGCACCGCCGGGGGCCACCACGGAGCGTAGCGCCACGGCGATGGACCTGGGTCTGCCCTCCGCCGGCGCCAACGCCAGCGCCAGTTCCAGCGCCGACCTGCCCGCCACCGCTTCCCATCGCTTCAAGCGCTGGCAGTCCGCGGCCGCCGTGTGGGTCAGCGATGGCAGTGCCGTCCCGCCGTCCCAGGGCACCGGCTCCTCCGCCGCTCGCACGCCGCCGCGGCGAGCCACCGGTGATGGCTTTGACGGCGGCCCCGCCCAGCGTGGAGCCGTCAACTACAGCGGCGCTGGGCACCCCCGGCGTGGTGCGCCGGTGGCGCTTGCCGCGCGGGGCTCGGCGGCTCTGGTCGGCGGCGCAGCGGAGCCTGCCCTGCCGCCCGTGCACCGCGGACCCATGGCACACGCGACGTGGACCGTGCGGGTGGGCCGCATCGACGTCACCGTAGTGACCCGGACGGTGGCGGCCGCCGGTGCACCCGCGCCTGCGGCGATGTTGCAAGTGGGCCTCGCTCACGGCCTGCGGTTGGACTTTGACAACCTGGTGAACGCCGCCTACGTGGAGCGAGTGCGGCTGAGTGCGCATGGGATCACCGTACGAGCGCTGGCTCCCGCGCCCATGCTCTCGCAGGAGCAGTGGGTCGAAGCGGGATCGCTCACCCTATCGGCGCGCTTCTCATTGGCCCAGCGGGCGCCCAACTGGCTAACCCTCCAGCGACAGCAGCGCGAGTTTTTGGAGGAGCAAGACCATGAAACACGTCGCTGTCCCAACGCGTACGAGGAGGCGGGCATGTCGCCCATGGAGCGCACTCACAAACGGGCCGCGCCGCTCGGCGACCTCCGAGACGACTGGGCCCTGGCACCCGTCGTTGCCGCAATGCCAAAGCCCCCGTCGTCACCAGCGTCGGCACCGTCGGCGAACCCTGTACCGCCTGCGACCACGCCGTCGCCGGCCCCACTAACGGACGCCGGTCGGCGGAACGACGGCGTCGTCGATGCCGAGAGCACGGACAACGACAGTAACGACGACGACGACAACGACACCGGCTCCGAAACGAGCGACTACGTCACGGCGTCTTCCTCGGCGTCCTCGCTCCTGTTCTCGGCAACGGAGTCGGAGGCTGGCAGCCATCCCGATGTGGCCACGGAGGGTACCGCCGCCGGGGAAGACGGCACCGACGGTACAGACGACGGTTTTCCCAGTGCCTCGCAGGGCGATGCATTGCTGGACGCACTGCCCACGGCGCCATCGGAGAATGCGCCCGCCCCCCTGCCCGCGGGCACACTCATCGCCGCGACTGCCGCCGCCCGGAGTGCGGCGCTGCTACGCGAGGGCTTTCGCTGCTACCGGCGGGCGCCGGGCATGCCGGGCCGCTTGGTGCCGGCGTCCCCACCGGCGGATGGCGGGGGGCTCGGCGTCAGCCCTGGCCCTGTCGGCGAGGCGGCCGTCGTGGCGCCGCCCCCGCCGGCCGGCCGCGCCAAGGCGGCGGTGCCAACGACTTGCATCACGGTTGGTCTGCCCGAACGCGTCCGCGTGCTGGCCACGCCGCTCGTGCTGGACGTCGTAACAGCCTTTGTCGCCGAAGCGCACCGACCCGTACGGCAGCTATGCCTCGCGATCGTATTGACCCGCCCCAGGAAGACAGCTAACCGGTCGCCGCTCCCGTGAGTGTAGTCGCCTGGCATTCGCGTCGCAGGCAACCGCCGTGGACCGGCTGCTGGATGCCCTGGAGCGCGACACCCTCGCGTACACGCGGCGGCGGCCGAGCCATGCAAGCGATACCACGGCCACGGCGTCGCACGTCACGTTGCTGGTGCCCGGCATCGACCTGCTGGCGGGCCAGACGGGCCTGCACACGCACACAGCCTCGGAGCCGCTGTCCCTGGCGGCTTTGGCCGCCGGCGTGGCGGCGGCTTCGCCGACGACGGACCTGTCATTGGTGCGCGCCGATGTTTCGGGCCTACGGGTCGCGGTGTGGCTGCAGCGGGCGGGGCGCAGCTTGCGTGGCCGGCCGCTCGGCTATGCCGCGGACGGCAACGCCGGAGTGGCGTCCATTCGCCTCGCTGTTCAAAGTGCCGTATCGACGGCCGCGGCACCGGGCTGGTTGTGGCCCCTGGCCGCCGACCACATGCCGGCCGTCCAGGCCGCGGCACCGCCTCCCGCAACTGACCGGTTAAGGGCGCAGCTGTCCAATTTGCCGGTGCTGCTAGATGTGCAGCTCGGCGCCAGCGAAGCCAAGCTGGCCCTGAAACCGCGGGCCCCGCTCACGGAAGCGTTAGCTGCCGGCGTCGACCCGGTCACGCTCGATGGCGCGCTCGACGTGCGCGTTGGAAAAGCCGTGCTAAAGGCGTTCGACCAGTCCGCATCGCCGATCGCAGCTGCCGCAGTCGCGTGGGCGTACCCCTGGTTGCACGCAGCTGCACCCGTGCTGCTTGGTCCCGCGACGAGCACGAGCGGCGACGGTGCCAAGGCCTATGAGGTGACGGGGCTGGCCACCGGCCAGCGGCGCACAGAGCAGCTACGCATCCTGGTGGCGATGCTGGCGACGCTGTCCGCGGTGGAAGCGGCGCGTGGCCATGCGCTGGACCCGACCTTTTTGTCACGCCCGAGCAACCTGTGGCGAATGGGCCGCCGGCGGTTTCAGGCGGCGGACAGTTGGAAGCTCGTGCACCACCTGCGCGTGTGCTGGGCCGCCCTGGGGTCCGAAGCGCGAGCCGCGGTCCAGCGCCACCTGGACGCCATCGGCGGCAAGACGTTGCGTGCCGCCGACGAGGTCGCGTGGGTGCCCGCGCGGGGTCCCACCCCCAGCAGCAGCAGCAGCAGCGCGGGTGCCGTCCCCAAGGCACCCCCGACAGGCACCGTGGCCGCCCTGCACGTGCAGGCGGTCTCGGCCACCGTGCGCGCCGACGCCGACGAGCCGCCGGCGCTGCAACTTACGCGCGTCGTCCATCGGCTGCAAACATGGCGTCCGTGGGATGTCGGCGATCTAGCCGAGTGCGGCCTACTCCTTCGCCTTTACGGCCTGGACGACTCACCCGAGCGCACCATCGACATGGGCACGCTCGGCCTAGCGGCGGCACCTTCCGTGCTCACCGGCGACGGGGCCGTCGGCTTTGACGGCGACGAGCGGCGGCTGTCAACGACGTGGTGGGACTCCGTCCTCTCAAAAGCCGCCGGTCAGCAGTCACCGGCGGGCGCACCGTTCGACTCTGCCGACGCCGCGCAACTGCCGGCGTTCGGCGTTCGGCGGGAGATGGGCTCGGCCGAGTCGATCCGGAGCGACAGCCGCAGCCGCCAGGGCGAGCGCGAAGGCAGCGCTGCGCACCTCGGAACCACGCCGGTCGTCGGGCCCGGGTCGCCGACGCAGACTGCCACCGCCACACCGAGCATCCTCCCCACGCCGTCCTTCTTGCCGCGCGCTCTGGCGCTTGGCCGCAGGGATCTCCTGGGCGCCGTGGCCCCGCCGAGCATCACCGCCAGCCACGCCGGCACCGATCGCGCGACCGAGTTGCCCCATCCGACGGCGCAGCTCGTTGGACCGCAAACTCTGGCGGAGGCGTTCATGAGCTCGGAACAGACGTGGCGGATCACGCTGGGCGGCCTCGACGCTATCGTCATGACCTCAACTGCGTCGGACGCCGGTGCTGCGACGGTTGACGAAGAGGACCAGCGCGAGGCGCTGGCCACCGAGCTGCCGCCGGCATTTGCCACCGCCCTCTTTGACCACGCCTTTGCGGCGCCCAAGGCAGCGACCGCACCGCCTTCGACTTTGCCCGCGGGGTGCATTGCCATCGTGCAGGCGGCGGTGCCGCCGGTGGTGGCGGACGGCGTGTGGGCGCCGTGGGATGCCCCCGGCCGGGCAGTCCGAATCACTGCAAACGCGGCGGGCCTGACGCTGGCGACGACGCCGCGCGCCTACGCCCTCTTGGCGGCGCAGCTGCTGCCGGCGCTTGCGCAAGCGAACGACGTCCTGGCGCGGCCGCTTCCCACGTTGCTGGCACGGTTTCCCGGTGCTGCTGCACCTACAGCGGCGCAGGCGGCCGCGATCGAGCCAAGCCCCTACGACGACGCGACGGTGCCGACAACGATGGCGACGTCAGCGGCCGCGTCGCCCTTGGCCGTGGCGCTGCTGTCGGCGACCGCCAGCCCGAGCTTGACGGACATGGCGAGCCCCACGAGCGGCGGCGCGTCCAGCGACCCGCTGGTTCACACCGGCCCGGCGCCCGGCCGCGCCGTGTTCGCGGCTATGGCGGCGGCTGCCACCGCCGTGGCAGCGGCGCCCGCCACGGCTGCGGGCCGTCCGCCGGGTGAACGCGGCGTCGCGGGTGGGTACAACTTGCTCGAGGCACCCGTGGACCTGCCCTCCATCCTCTACGCGTCGGCGGCCGCCGAAGCCGAGGCGCGCGCGGACGACGACGACGCTGACGCCCCATCGGACACTGCGCCGCTAGGGCCCAGCACTCGCGGCCGCGCGCGGAGCGGCACAGACGAGGACGACGTGGCCGCCAGCGACAACAGCGTGGGCGCGGTATGGTTCGACAGCGAAGACTCCGACGAGGACGACTACGACAGCGATGAGGTCCGTCCGCCGTCGAGCGGGGAGCTGGGCGGCTACTACAACGACTCGTCCCGGGACGACGACACCTATCCAGGGCCGCACCTGCAGTCTGCGGCGCGACGGGTGGCAGCGGGCTGGCAGCGCTATGGCGGCGATGGTGGTGGCGGCGCCGGTGGCCTGGGGCGCACCGACGGCAGCATTGCCGGCTTCAGCATGGGTCCGCTCGGGGCGCCGTCGCTCGAGAGTGGCCTGTACACCACCACCAGCCAGCAGGCCGTGCGTGGCGGCTTGGGTGGCGCGACGTCCGCGTACGCGACGGGAACCGCAACCGAGTCGGCGCGCCTGGCACACGCGCGCCACGGCGGCCACCGCAAAGGACGGCCGCTGGCGGCGGTGTGGGGTCCGATGCGGCCACCGCTCCGGCTGCGGCGGCAGCACGCTCGGTGGCAGCGCGAGCACCGGCTCAGTGCCATGCAGGCCTTGCAGCTGTCGCTGCGGTCGGTGTACGCGGTCGTGCACATTGGCGAGCTGAAGCTGGTCTTAGGCGCCAAACCTCTCGCGGCCAGCATCAGCCTAGAGCACACAGTGTTCATGGCTGACTTTGGACCCCTGCCGGCCTCGGACGAACGTGACAGCACGCACGCCTCCTCCGACGCGCCGCCGCCTTCGCAGCGGCCGCCTGCGCCCGCGCCGGCACAAGCGCCGGCGTCCCCGCCGGCGTCACCCGCGGCCGCGCCCGCGTTCGCGCCGCCTCAGCCGGCGTCCATGCCGCCGTCGTCGCCGAGGTCGACGGGTGGAGCGCGCTCCAGCGTACCGGACGACTCGACGAGCGTTCACAGCTGGGTCGAAGTGGACACCTACCCGCGGGCTTCTGCGGCAATGCAGCCTAGCGCGGACCGCAGCCCGGCCGGTGGTGTTAACACATCAGGTCCTGACATCGGCGAACTGACACTGGGCACCACAGCGGCGGGTGCGGCGGGCCCTGTAGCAGCATCAGTAACTGCCTTGAGCACTCTGCGACCGGCGACACGGTCGGCAGAGGGCACGGCGTGGATGCGCTGGGACCGCCAGCTGGTGGGCTCGGTCCATGTCCTTCAGGTCCGGGTTGCCGTGCACGCCCTGTCCGACGCGTTCCAGCCGCGTCATGGGCCAGCCACGGCGCGCTCCGCGCCAGCGGCGCCATGGGCGGTGGTGGCGCAGGTGACCGCAGCTGGCACCGTCGCGCTGCACACGGCGCCCGTACTGTGGGTCGTGCCGTGGGCCCCGTTCGACGCCGTCACGGCTGCGCGACCGACCACTGGACCGGCGACCTCGGCCAGGGGGACGGCGGCCGCGGCGGCATCACGGGGTTCCGACGCCACGGCGGCTGCCTCGAATGCGGGGGCGCCCAAGCCACCTAGCGGCTTTGACGGCCGCGGCGGTCGGCGACCGCCACCGGCCGCGTTCTTGGGCCGCACTGCCAGCTTCCTCACCACCGACGACTCACAGTCGCGGATCAGTCTGGAACCGACGGCGTCGGAAGTGCCGTCGGCGCGCGACGTCCACGGACGTGTGGCCGCGCGGCTGCCGGCCGCGCGCGCGCTCGGAGTGGGCTCACCCCTGCCCACCAGCCTTGCGAGCGCAAGTGCCAGCGCCACCGGCAGCGGCAGCGGCAGCGGCACCCCCTACGGGGCGATGATACCAGATACGACCGCTGCTTCCGGCAGCCTGCCCAGCCCGGCTACGTCGCCGCAATGCCCTGCCGCCGCCGCCGCCACCGCTAATCGCCAGCCGCATTGCGCGGCGAACGCGCGGGCCGCGGCGCGGACAGCAACGTGGCTGGTGACCGTCGGCACGGTGGATGCGTCGGTCCCCGTGACGGTGCTGGAGCTTCTGCCGCTTGCCGACCGTCTGGTGCATCGGTACGGCTATCTCCTGCATGGTCACCGGCATGCTATGCGCCGGTACCGCCGCGCCCACACGGCGCGCTTGGTGGATGCGGGCCCGCTATTGCGGCGGCGCCGCGCCATGGCGCAACCCAAGCAGAGCCCAACACCGGCCGCGGACGTCGCCCCCATCGCGGCGCCGGCAGAGCCGGCCGCGCCCCGCTCCGGTCGCCGCACGTCGACGACGGCTCTAGGGAGCCCAACTCCGCTGGTGAAGGCCACGTCGTCCGGTGACGATACGCACAGCGGTGCGACGTCGACGGCGGCGGGGTCAACCCCGTGGCAGTTAACGCTGCCGTTTGTATTGCGCGGGGCGTGCGAGCGCGTCCGTGTGGCGGTATCGCCATTGCCAGGCCTTCAGCTGGCGTACACAGTGACGGGCGTGGCCGCCGAAGCCGTGCGGCCACACCGGGCGGCGGCCATGACATTTGCTGCGACACTCCCGGAGCACGCCCTGTCGGTAAGTGTCACCCCACTGAGCACCACCAACGCCGCGTGGTCGGCAGCCGCGGCCGCGGCGGGTTCCCGGTGGAGGGACGTTGCTTTGTCAGAGCCCGCGGCGCTGGCGTTGCCGGCGGTGCGGGTGACGGGTAGCTTCGCAGCACCGTCGTCGCCGTTGTCGTCGTCATCGTCCTCGCCGCCGGCGGCGGCCTCATCCACGGTAGTCGCCTTATCGGGGTCACACGTCACCGCCACCGTTGCGGTCTCCCCCTGGCAAGTGGTCCTCACGGAGACGACGGCCTTGCGAGCGTTGGCGACGCGCCTAATCCTGCGCAATGATGCCGCGAGGGCGAAGGCCGCGTACAAGGCCTACGGCCGGTCGGTGCGCAAGTTCCTCGGTACGGTTACGACGGCAACGACGGTTGCGCCCCCCCCGGCGACTGCGTCGACGGTGGCCGCGGTGATCGTGGTCGTCGCTGGCGTGGATGTGAGCACCACCGTGCGCGGCGCGGCCGCGCGGCTGCACACGGACACTGTGCGCGCCGACTGGCGCACTGGCCCGGCATCACAGTGGTCGTCGTGGCGGCTGCGCTTGCCCGCGCTGCAGGTTAACCTGGAGAAGGCTGCCGGAACCGGCCGCACCCGTGCCGGTGGCGGCTCGCTGGTGACGCCGCCGCTGGTGACACCGCGGCCGGAAGTGCCGCGGCCGCCGATGGCGTCCCTTGTGGTTGCCGCCGAAGTGGCAACACAAGATGCCACGCCTGCCGCCCGCGCGCGCGACGCCCAGCCGCAGTCGAGCAAGGCGGCGCCCGATGCAGCGCCAGCGACCGCGCCGCCGCCGCCGGTACAAATTGTGGTGAACCGTATCCACGGCATGGTCGGGCGCAGTGCGGTGCGCACAGCGCTGGCAATTTGGACGGTTTACGGTCACCACATGATGCACTTCAATGCGGCAGCGGCAGCGCCGACCGCGGAGCGCGACGGTGTATCCGGCGCCGCCGGGACTCCCGTGCCGACAGGGTCGCCCGCCGTGGGTGCGCGCCCGCTCCCGACGCCACTGGCGCCGTCCGGCAGCGCCACTTCGCTGGCGCATCGCGGAGGGTTCCGGCCGCTGCTGCGTGACGAGGCCGTCGGCCCAAGCCCCCGTCGCGCGGTCATGCCGCGGCAGTCATCGATGATGGCCGCGCTGTACCGTCCGAGCACGGCCGCCCCGGCGGGCGGCGGTAGCGCGACCGCGGCCGATGGCCACAAGGCGGGCAAACCAGGCGAAAAGAATCAGCCGCCTGCCGCGGAAGCTGCAACCGTGCGCCGCGCTGTGACGGTCCAGGTGGCCTCGGTGGCACTCGCGCTGGCAGTAGACCCCGCGCCGGTGACCAAGACCCCGCGGCCCGAGGCGGCCGGGCCTGCGCTCATGTTCTTCCTGCACCTCGCCACGGCGGACCTGCGCAACGGCTGGGACAACGCAAACGCCGCGGTGCATCGCGTGGCCTTCCAAGCCGTGCGGCATTTTGACCCGCTGAACCTGCGCCACTTTGAGCCGGACGGGCACCCGCCAAGCCACAATGTCGTCCTAATACCCATCATCACGGCGCGCGTCAAGGTGCACTCGGAGCCGTCGAGTGCGCGCGTCGTGTTCGACATTGGCGGTCGCGCTGCGGGCATCCAAATGCGGGTCGACCCGACCGTCGTCAAGTACGCGCTCGGGCTACAGGCCGTCTTCCAAGACGCGCCGGTACTTTCTACGTCTGCCCACACGGCTTCGAACGCGCCCGGCGACGTCCAGGCTTCGCCCGCGGGGCTGTGGCACCTAGACGAGGAGGGGGAGGGCGACGACCGTGCGAGCTCTACCGTGGGCCACAATGGCGCGAGCAGCCCGACCTCGCCGGACGCAGCGGGCGGCGATAACGGCGGCGCGCCTGGCGCTGGCGCGTCGGTAACGGTAGTCGTAAACGCCGAGCTGCAGGTCGAGCAAGGTTTTTGCCACATCTACCCGCACATTGGCGCCGACGACGCAGGGTTGGGTGTCGACCCGGCCGCCAGCAGCGCCACGGTCGCCGGTGTCGGCATCGGCGGGGGCTCTACATCGACCGCCGCTGCCGCCGAGGCAACGGCGCCGGCGCCGGCGCCATCGTTTCAGCCGGGCCGGGCGCCCTACGAGACGCTGTGCTTGCCGTCGGTGACGTTGCGCGTGCACCACGTGGAGCCCGGCGACGCGGCGCCTCCCGTGGCAGCCCGCGCAGTGGACCGGCCACACCGGTGGACGCCGCCGGCGCCTGTGTGTACCCACTTTGAGGTTTGGGTCCATTCGTCCGAGTCGGTGCTGTACCCCAACGTCGCCGTCTTCATCGACGGTGTGCTGGAGCAGGCGCGCGACGCTGCGGCGCGGCGCGCCGCCGCCGCCGTGGGCCCGCTGGCATCGGACAGTCCGTCCAACAGCCACAGCACCGTGGACCTTCTCCGGCCGGAATGCGCGGAGGGCTCCGTCGACGACGAAGACAGCTCGCTCGGCGACGGCACGCTGGACAGCCTGCTTCTGCTGCCGCCGCGGCAGAGCGTCGTCAACAACAACGGCAGCATCGATGAGGGTCTCGCAGAGAAGCCAACCGCTGCCGCTGCCGCCGGCCGGGTCATGGCTGCGGCGTACGTCGCCTCGTGCGTGACGGCCATGCTGCGGATCGCCAGCTCGCAGATCACTTTTGACAGCTTGCCGCGTGGCAAGGTGATCCTGACCTTTGCCATGGATGAGGCCTCGCTGGTGATGAGCCACACAACCACTGCCGTGGTGCCCGTGGTGGCGGCCGGGGACGTCGACGCCGCCTCCGAGTGGTGGCAGGTCGGGTCCGAGGTGATGGCCCCGGGTGCACTGGCGGCCACGCTCGCGCTGCCTGTGGCCCGCCTGCGCCTGTACCACGCGTTCTCAGCGTCGGAGCAGACGGACTGTGTTCGCGCGGAGTTTGCCGGCACAGCGATGCACCTCACGAACGCGCCCACATTCCAGCCGGAGCTATCGACGGTGACAGCGCGCACGGCCGCGCGCGCTGCGCCGGCCGGCCCGCTGGACGCAGATTCGCTCACGGTGGCGCTGCTGAGTGCCCTCGGTGTCGCTCGCCCGTCGCACTCGTCATCCGCTGGTCCGTCACCTTACCCGCTGCCGCCGCCGCTTGTTGGCGACCGCGTGCCCAAGACGCTCAGCTTTCTGGCCACGGCGTCGGCGCTCTCCTTCTACGGCAACGTCCGCCAGCTCAACGACTACATGCTCTTCCAGCGCGTGTGGACGCCAACACACTGGGCGGGGCCGGAGGCGGAGGCGGCACCGCAGAGCGCGCCGGGCAGCCATCGTCCAGGTGGTGGCCCAGGCGGCCGCGCCGCGTCGTCCGAGGCGCCGCTGATGCCCACCACAACGATCCTGGCGGACGGCCGCATCGCCGACCTGAACGTGGTCATCGATTTTGGCCAAGCGCTCGGTCGCCTGACGCTGGCGACGACCGCACTCGGCATGTCGTGCCACAGGCAGGCGCCCGACGCCGCGGCGGCAACCGCTGCGGCACTGGTCGGCGGCCTTGCCGCCGCCGACGTCCCGGAGTGGCAGCCCGCGCTCGCAGTCCGCGCGTCGGCGCAGGTGCTATCTGTGCAGGCCGAGGGTCGCCTTGAAGGCCGCCTGGTGATCGACCAGTGTGCCGCGCAGGCGGCGCAGGCGTCGCCACGACAGCTGGGCGGCGTGGTGCGCGAGGAAGGCGTCCTGCTTAACATTGTGCAGGTCATTCTGACCCGCGCGTTCGCCTCGCTCAAGTACAACCTGCAGCGCATCCTGTGGCTGGACCTCGGCCCGGCCCTGTTGCTGCTGCGCGACAACTGGGAGCCCGCGGACGCCGCCGCC
>Ga0180215_1004393_pt1 | contig 12570 bp, 11 predicted proteins | sample eDN3rd37CBELigBY_FD_128871 | JGI IMG/M metagenome (GOLD analysis project Ga0180215, IMG submission 128871) | Enriched backyard soil microbial communities from Emeryville, California, USA - eDNA 3rd pass 37_C BE-Lig BY (version 2) (version 2) | ecosystem: Environmental > Terrestrial > Soil >...
CTGGTGCAGCCGTACGCCGATGGCGGGCGGGTGACATTCGAGCGGAATCCGTACTACTGGAAGGTCGATACCGAAGGCAACCAGTTGCCGTACATCGACACGCTGAGTTTCGAGGCACTGGATGATGCCGAAGTGCTGCTGCTGAAGACCATGTCTGGTGAAATCGACATGATCCAGCGCAGCATCTGCACCCTGGCGAACAAGCCTGTGCTGGTGGATTCGCAGGAGACAGGCGATTACAACCTGTTCGAGGCTGTGCCTTCGATCATGAACACGAATGTGTACCAGCTCAACCAGAGTCACAAGGATGAAGTGATTCGGGAAATCTTCAACAACAAGGATTTCCGGATCGGGTTGTCGCATGCGATCAACCGGCAGGAAGTGATCGATGCGGTGTATGTGAGCCAGGGCGAACCGTGGCAGGCCGCACCACGACCGGAATCGCCGCTGTACAGCGAAAACATGGCGAAGCAGTACACCGAATACAGCACCGACCTGGCCAACGAGGCACTGGACAAGGTGTTGCCGGAGAAGGATGGAGACGGATTCCGCCTGCGTCCGGACGGCAAGCGGCTCTCCTTTGTGCTGGAAGTGCAGACTGGCGGCGAATTCCCGGAAATGGTGGATGCCGCCAACCTGGTGGTCGGCTACTGGCGGGAAGTCGGGGTCGATGTGGTACTGAAGGCGGAGGACGGATCGTTGTTCAACAGCCGGATTTCGGCGAACGATCACGACTGCGCGGTGTGGCCGGGTGGCAGTGGCCTGCAGGACATGCTGCTGAATCCGTACATGTACATGCCGTACAGCTACTCCTTCTTCGGCAAGGGCTGGTTCTACTGGTGGCGACCACCGGTGAGCGGTGGTGCCCCGGCCGTGGAACCGCCAGAACCGGTGAAGCAGCAGTTCGATCTGTACGACCAGATTTCCGCGACATCGGACGCGGAAGAGCAGCAGCGATTGATGGGAGAAATCCTGAAGATCGCGGAAGAGGAATTCTTCAACATTGGCATCGGCCTGCCGGCCGTGGTGTATGGGGTGCGCGGCAATTCCCTGAAGAATGTGCCGGATTCGATGCCGGAAGCGGCAGTCTACCCGACACCGGGACCGACGAATCCGCCGCAGTATTTCCTGGAGGCCGGGGAGTAGTCGCAGCGAAGTCCCTCTTTGTTGAAGGACGACAGGGACCGCCCTTGTGGCGGTCCTTCGCAATTGCCTCCTGGGGTCCAGCCCGACAGGGCACATGCTGGAGAGCCAGGACCGGAAGACCACACGCTCGCCTGGCGGCTCGCTGGGTCTTCCCTACGAGCGGGTTTTATACGAAATCCGGATGATTGAATGGTCCTACCGGCGGCCTGGAGCGGGCGGATATACGGCCCTTGCGGGCCTCATCCGCGACCCTACGCGGTTTTGTTCGATCATGAATCTTCCGGATTCCATATTAGAGCGAAATCCGATTCATTCGCCGACTGGTAGGGTCCGACCCAAGAGGCAATTGCGCCAGCGATTGAGCAAGCGCAGCGGCCCTTCGTGTCCAGCCCGACGGAGCACATCTTTCGGAATTTGCTGTAGCTGGCGATGTGACCGGCAGGGAATGGGCGGATAGACGGCCCCGGCGGGCCCAGTCCGCGCCCTGCGCGATGGCCGGACATGCGAGGGACCGGTCATCGCCGGTCCCCGCCAGAGAAGCGAAGCTATCCCACCGGGGTGGCGAGTGGGGTCGCTTCGACGATGACGCCGAGATCGGCGGCAATGAAGGATGCGGAACGCAGGGCCAGTGCCGCGATGGTGAGTGTCGGATTGGCGGTGCCGGTGGTGGGGAAGAGTCCCGATCCGGCGAGATAGAGATTCGGGTGATCGTGGGTACGGCCGGTTCCATCGGTCACGGAATTCGCCGGGTCATTGCCCATCATGGTGGTGCCCATCAGGTGCCCGACACCGCCGAGTTCTTCGCTGTGCACGATATTGGTGGCGCCAATGGCTTCCAGCATTTGCTGGTGCAACTTGTTGGCTTCCTCCCAGCCGCGATTGGTGTAATCATCGATGGAATAGGTGAGTTTGGGCCGGGGGATGCCGAGGGCATCGGTTTGGGTTTCATCGAGTTCGACCCGGTTGTTGGGATCCGGCAGTTGTTCGAGCATGCTGGCGAGGAAGACCTGGTATGGCGCGGTTTGGCCGATGCCCTTGAACAGGGCCTCGCCCACGATGCCCTGCGTGATCATGGTGGCGGCAAGACGCTGCGGGCTGCCGACACTCTGACCGACTTGCAGGCGCATGGCCGAACGCTCGCCCCTGAAATCGCCTTCCCGTACCTGGTCGATACCGGAAAGTTGCAGCGGACCGCGACTGCCCTGGTAGGGATTTGCCGCTATCGCACTGACACGGGCTTCCGGATGATCCGAAAGGTGACGCCCGACAAGATCGCTGCTGTTGGCCACACCATTCGGCGCCATGTCGCTCTTTGAGAGTAGCAGCAGTTTCGGTGTTTCGATGCCATTGGCCGCAACCACATACATGCGACCGGTGACATTGGTTTCCGATTTGTCCGGTGACTTGTAGGTGACACCCTGGATCCGGCCTTCTTCCCCGGTGATGATGTTGGAGACGACGGCGTTTTCGATGATCTGGGCGCCAGCGGCTTCGGCGAGGTCGAGGTGGTAGGTGGCATCGTACTTTGCCTGGATCGGGCAGACGGGGATGCAGGTGGCATTGCCGCAGCATACCGGGCGATTCTGGAAGCCATCGACGGAATTGCGGGCCTGTGGGGTTGCCAGCAGTTCGAGTCCGAGACCGGCGGCGGCATCCTTGAACATGTAGTCACCGGAGGCCAACGGGAGTGGCGGCATCGGATAGGGCGCGCTGCGGGGGGAGCCGTCATTGTGATCGCTGTCCCCGGCGACCCCAAGTTCGTGTTCCGCTTCCACATACCACGGTTCGAGATCGTCATAGGTGATGGGCCAATCGAAACCGACGCCGAACCGGGTTTTCATCTGGAAATCGCTGGGCAGCAGGCGAGGGCAATTCCCGAGCCAGTGCCAGGTGGTGCCACCGACGCGCCGCTCGTAATCGCTGGAGAATTTCACAGGACCGGCCTGGACATAGTAATGGTCGAGATTGGCGGTGGTCGGCTGGGGGGCCCACTCGGGGCTCTCGTAGGCATACAGGCCGGCGCGATAGCGATTGACGGCAGCATCACGATCAGTGCGGGGACCGGCTTCGAGAATGCAGACGCGAGCACCGGCGGTGGCGAGTTTGTACCCGATAAGGGCACCGGCAACACCGGACCCGACAATGACAACATCGAAGCCGATTTTATCCTGGCTCATGGTGCATCTCCTCTGGTGACCTGGATGGCAGGGGCACGTGCTGGAAAGTGTTTCCTGTGGACACGGGCGCGCAGCGTGTCAGTAGCCGACATCCTGCGCCCAGTACCCGAACGCCTTGCAGAGGGTGGGTTGGGTGGAATAGGACAGGGTTTGCCAGGAGACGAGGGAAAAGAACAGATCGGCACGTTCTTCCACCGGGGCATTGTCCCACTGGCCGAGATACCAGAACTGGAGGATGTTGGTGGACAGGCGGCGGGCATCCTCGCTAAGACCTCCCACCGATTCGATGGTGAATTCGGAGAGTCCGGCCAGTTCGGGCAGGGCGGAGACAGACGCCGGATCAGATTCGATCAGGGCGGCAAGGATGGGCAGGGCGCCGGTGTTGATGTTGCCGCCACCAACGAGACCGGTGGAGAGGGCTTCGAGTGACGCAGGATCGACACCCTGCGAGGTGGCCGGGGTTTGGGCGGTGACGGTGGCACTGGCAAGACCGGCGAACGTGGCGGTGGCCGCAGTCGAAGCCTTGACGAGATCGCGTCGGGTCAATCCGTTGAGATGCCTGTTCATGCAAACCTCCGTTGGTTGGTGGCGCAGTCAGTCTCCAGATTGGGAGTACACCTCCATTGCAGCAAAGGACGCGGGAAAAGTCCATGACCCGAATGGCAACGGCGGTAGTCCCGGGCGATGCAAAGCGCGCAGATGAGCGGTGATGATTATGCCTCATTCCCGGTCTGGCACGGTGGGATGAAGTTGGAAGGTAATCGGGGAGACACCGGTGACGGGAGCGGCCCCGGTGAGGATATCGAACAGGGCATGGAGGGTAACGGCGGGATCGCCATAGGTGGCGAGGCGGTCGGTGGCGCCGGGAATCAGGCCGAGATCGTAGGGGCCGCGCAGGGCAACATGGATGATGCGGGCCGAATCGGGGGCACTGTCGATGATCTGGCGGGCAATCCCGATCTGTTCGGGGTAATCGGTTGCGTCCCGGGTAAGGAAGATGAGAACCGGCGCGGTTCTTGCCTGTTCGATGGCCTGCTGGCTCGATGCCGGGGTGGGATTGTGCTCGAGCAGGGCGAGGTCCATGTTGGGCAGGAGTTGCGTGGTGAGTTCGCGCAGGATCGCTTCCCGGTGCACGGGATCCTCGGCTTCGGAACCGCGCAGGCGGTGAAAATTGACAATGAGACCGGTATCACCGGACGCCAGCGGTGCGAACGGGGCCGTTCCCTGTGAGGTGATGGCATGGCGGGCGATGCGGATGGCTTCGCCGCGCAGGCCAGGATCGGCGAGCGGGAGAGGTGGCACGTCGTGGCTGAGGTGAAAGCGGGAGCGCAGCTGGTTGGCCCGTTGGATGGTGCTGGTGAACAGTTCGGGGGCCAGGTTTCCGGTTTCGATGGCCGTGACGAGTGCCTGGTGGCGTTCGAGCTGGATGGCGAGGGATTCGTTGGCTTCCAGCATGTCGACCCCGGCGCGTTTGGCAAGGACGGCGGTGTCGTTATGCCCGTAACGATCTTCGATGGCATCCATCGAGAGCGAATCGGTGAAGATCATGCCCTGGAATCCCATCTGTTCGCGAAGGAGTCCGGTAAGGATCCGTTCCGAGAGGGTGGCAGGCATGTCATCGAGAGCGGGAAAGACGATGTGGGAGGTCATGACGCCGGGAACACCGGCATCGATGGCAGCCTGGAATGGTGCAAGTTCGATGGTCCGGAGCCGGTCGAGATCGTGAGGGATGACTGGCAGGCCGAGGTGGGAATCGACATGGGTGTCACCATGCCCGGGAAAATGCTTGACCGTGGCAGCGACACCGGTATCGTGCAGCCCGGCAATGGCTGCGAGGGAGCCATCGATCACCGTCTGGACGCTATCGCCAAATGACCGCGTACGAATGACGGGATTGCGGTGATTGTTGTTGACATCGACGACAGGGGCGAAATTGCAGTTGATCCCGAGTTGCGCGAGTTGGCGGCCGGTGATCCTGGCTGCCTCCCGGATCAGGCCGGGATTGCCGGTGGCAGACAGCGCCATGGGTCCGGGCGGGGTGACGAACGCGGGATCGGCATTGAGGCGGCTGACGAGACCGCCTTCCTGGTCGATGGCGATGAGCAAGGGCGGCAGATCGAGTGATCGTGCTTCCTGCTGGAGTTCGGCACAGAGATCGTGAATCCGGGTGCGGGATGTGATGTTGTCGCCAAACAGGAGGACGCCGCCTGGCTGGATCTGATGGAAGGCGGCGCGGGCTTCACGGGTAAAGGCGGGGCCGGGAAAGCGGAGCATGATGCTTTGTCCGGCGAGGAATTGCGGGGTGAGGGGCATTGGCACGGTTCCTCTCAGGCGAGTGTTTTGGTGAAGGTGTATTCATCATACTCCAGGGTGAATCCGAGTGATTCGTAGAGTTTTCTCGCCTGTGGTGTCGTAAACGCGACCTGTGCCGTGCGAGCGCCCGCATCGCGCAGGGCAACCAATGCTGCCTGGCACGCGGCACTCGCCAGTCCGCGTCGCCGGTGATCCGGATGGGTGCCAACCGGTTCCAGCAGACCGGATGCGTTTTCCTCATCGGGCCAGGCCGTGCAAAAGGCAGCGACATCGCCGGTCTCCGTTTCGACAACGAGGTCCAGGCCCTCGCGGTAGGGCCTGGTTTTCCGGACACGGCCGTACATCTTTTCGCTGAGGTCGGACGGGGCGAATGCAAGACGATGGGTTTCGACGCGCCCGGTGATACGCTGCGGGGTATCGACTATGGCGAGGCGGTAGCCGGGCGGGACAATTGGCTCTTCAAGCGAGTCGAGATTCCGCATGACCACCCCGGCGTCTCCCTTCTCCATGGTGAAACCGTTCCGTTCCAGCCCTGAAACCAGGGCGTCATCCAGTTTCGACCGCCCGGGCACGATGCTGTAGGTCGACAGGGATGTCAGCACATCGCCAGCGGCAATCGCCTCGCGTGCCATGCCTTCGACCGTCGCGAGCATGTCATCGACCAGGTGGTCATTGACGGTATCGGGTACCGCGAACAGGTGGAAGTTCCCGCTGGAGAGGAAGAAGGTCCATCCGGTCAGGGCATCTCCCGTTTCCCAGAGGCGGATATCGAAGCCGAGTTCCCGGTGGGTATGGCTGCGGGATATCCAGGCAATATCGCCAATCCGCAGGTCGGTCTGGTCAAATGCCGCCGAGACAAGGGCCTGCATGCGTCGCAAATCCTGCGTCCCGCGATATGGCCGGGTGGTGATTCCCACCATGAAGTGCTCCGTTTCCCTGGGAGTCGTTCGTGCCGTGGAAGATTCAACGCTGGCGGTGCGAAATTGTGACATGTTCATGGCGATCTCCGGAACGCCTTCAGACCGGGATGAGCCGGAACATGGGGTGCTGCTTCGACATTTCCGCGTATTCCGCAAGGGAGGCGTCGTTTTCGATATCGAAGTACTTGCGGAGGACAGAGGGCAGGGTAGGCATCAGGTTCCGGTAGACGGGAGCAGCTTCCTCCCCGGAGACCTCGACGGCCCGGACCTGTTCTTCGTTGCGGCCTTTCCGGATGGTGCCCTCTCCGGCGGCACGGAGATTCCTGACCCAATCGACATTGCCATACGGGGACTGGATGTAGCGCTGATCGTCGAATGAGAGGATGGCGATGGGGGTGGTGCGGGGGGTGCCACTCTTGCGCCCGGGAACGGTCAGGAGGACATTGGGGCCAACCGGAACCCCGCTGCGGAGGAGGGTGCTGATGAGGGAATTGGCGAAACCGAGGAATTTGGGTACAGATCGGGGTGGGGAAGCCATCAGATTGTGATTCCTTTCAAGGAGTGACGGGCGGATACACGGTCCTGGCGGGCCTGATCCGCCCGTGTGCGGCGTGAACTGGGGACGGGATCAGGCCGGGATGATGCGGAACATGGGGTGTTGCCGGGCCAGTTCGATGAAATCCTCGAACGGGGCGTCGTTTTCGATCACCATTCCCAGTTGCTTGCGCATGGCTTTGGGGATTTGCGGGATGAAGTGCTGGAACACCGGGGCTGCCTGTTCGGGGGAAAGTTCTTCCGCGCGAATGCCCTCCTCATGGCGGCCCTTCCGGATGGTGGCAAACCCCGCGACGCGCAGGTTCTTCACCCAATCGGCATGCGGACCGAAGGTCGATTGCATGTAGCGCTGGCCTTTCCATTCCACCACGGCCACGGGGGTGGTCCGCGGGATACCGCTCTTGCGGCCGGGAACGGTCAGCAGGTAATTGGGACCGACCGGGATGCCGGCCCTGAGCAGGCCGCCGATGACGGAATTGTTGAACTTGACAAAGCGGGGCATGGAAGCCGTGTACGAAGGTGATGCGGACATGGTGTTTCGACTCCTTCGGTGATGAAGCGGGGATGTGTTCTCCCGCTGCCGGGGACGTGTTGTCCTGGCAAGGCTGTACGTATTGGTCCTGGGTGTACCCGGAGGTCAGGCGGTGCCGGATTCCCCGTTTGGGTCCTGGAGGTGGAGAACCGGGAGACCGAGCCATTGTTCGAGCTGGTCGATGGTTTGGTCGATACGAGCTTCGGGCATGATGTTTGCCTGCATGCTGAGACCCCTGATGGTGGCAATAACGGCAGCGGTGGTGTTGTCCGGATCGAGGTTGGCCGGGAGCCATCCTTCCGTGACGCCGTGACTGATGAGCCCGCGCAGCATGACGAACCATGTGTGGTCGGCTTGCTGGAGTGTTGCGGCGATTGCTTCGTCACGGGCGGCGCGGAGGGCGATTTCGCTGGAGACGGCGCAGACCTGGCGATTGGTTTTGAGCAGGTGCCGGAGTCCTTCGAGATGGCCCAGGAATTGCTCGGGCGGGGTGCCGGATTTGGGATAGGTGCTGCCGAGAATGGCGTACGTATGATGGACAACTGCGCGGATCAGTGATTCCTTGCCGGGAAAGTAATAGTGAAGGGTACTGATGTTGATACCGACATCGGCGGCGATATCCCGGGTACGCAAGCCTTCGAATCCGTCGGAGGCGATGCGATGATAGGCGGCAAGGATGAGGGCGCGGCGGTTGCCTGATCTGTCTGGTTTCTCCTTTGGCTGTACGAGCGTCATGAACGAACCTCATGATTGATCAATCACTTGATTGAGAGACTACGCCTTCAGTGGGGATTTGTCAATCAACTGATTGATTGAGAAGGAGCGGCATGCCGGAATGGAGTCCGGTTGTTCGACAGGGGGAGTGTAGGGGAGGGAGAACGGGAAAGAAAGCATCGGTAGGAAAAGGAACGCTTGCGGAGAGGGTTTGAACGTGCATCGCACGGGGATTCCTCGCTGCGCTCGGAATGACGGGTATGAGGACGGATTGAACGTGTTTCGCATGGGGGCCCCGCTCTGCTCGGAATGACGGGTATGGAGTGTGTTCTTCCGGTGCCGCCCCGGGAAATGCGAAAGGACCGGCACGGGGCCGGTCCCGAGGAGAACTTACAGGTCGGCGTTGCCTTGCATGTAATGGAAAAAGCGGGTGGCGCGTTCGGGGAATTCCTCTTCCGGGAACTGGTTGAAATAGTTCATCATGGCACTGGCAATGATCGCACCATCGGCATGCTTGCCGACTTGCTCCAGGTGTTCCGGTCGCGAGATGCCGAATCCGACGGCGAGGGGTACATCTGTCTTGGCTCGGATTCGACCCAGGTAGTCGCCAAGTGCCTGCGACATCTGGTCGCGGGCGCCGGTGACCCCGGTGACGGACACGCAGTAGATAAAACCGCTGGCACGCTCCGCCGTGGTGGCAATGAGTTCGTCCGTGCTGGTGGGGGCAATCATGTACACGAGGTTCCGCCCGTACTCCTTGCAGGCGGTGTGCAGGCGGTCACTTTCTTCCACTGGCAAATCGGGCACGATGAAGCCATCCACCCCGGCTGCAGCGGCATCGGCGACGAATTGTTCGACCCCGTAACGGACCAGCGGATTGTAGTAGCCCATCAGCACGATTGGCGCCTGCATCCCGGCATCGCGCAGGCGCTGGACCAGGGCAATCACATCGCGCAATTTCGTGCCGTTTCGCAGTGCCACCTGGCTGCTGTGCTGTACCGTTGGACCGTCGGCGAGCGGATCGGAATAGGGGATGCCGATTTCGAAGGCGGCGGCACCGGCAGCGGCAAGGGCAAGGATGATCTTTTCCGATGTTTCGATGGTCGGATATCCGGCGGTGACAAAGGGCATGATCGCCACTTCCGATCTGGCGCGGAAACCGGCGAATGTCGCGTCGAAGCGGCTGGGCTGGATGGAAGCGGTGGTCACAGGGTCACTCCAAACGCATCGGCAACGGTGTGCATGTCCTTGTCGCCGCGACCGGAAAGATTGACGATGATGGTGGAACCTTCCGGCAGTTCGCGGGAAAGTTGCGGGATATAGGCCAGGGCGTGACTCGATTCCAGCGCCGGGATGATGCCTTCGGTGCGGCAGAGCATCTGGAACCCTTCGAGGGCGTCGTCATCGGTCATCGCGACATAGCGGGCGCGTCCGTTGTCCTTCATGTAGGACAGTTCGGGGCCGACGCCGGGATAATCGAGCCCGGCGGAAATGGAATGCGTTTCGGAGACCTGCCCGTCGTCGTCCTGCATGAGGTAGGACCACGATCCGTGCAGCACGCCTTCGGTTCCGGCATTGAGCGGGGCGGCATGTTCGCCGGTCGCGAGACCGTGCCCCCCGGCTTCGACCCCGATGATTTCGACATTGCGATCATCGACAAACGGATGGAACAGGCCGATGGCATTCGAACCGCCACCGACGCAGGCCACGATGGCATCGGGCAGTTTGCCGGTTTGTTCGAGAATCTGGGCACGTGCTTCGCGACCGATGACGGACTGGAAGTGGCGGACGATCTTCGGATAGGGGTGCATGCCGGCGGCGGTACCGAAGATGTAGAAGGTATCTTCCACATTGGTCACCCAGTCACGAACGGCTTCGTTGATGGCATCTTTCAGGGTGCGCGATCCGGATTTGACGGAAACGACTTCGGCACCGAGGAGTTTCATGCGGAAGACATTCAGTGATTGGCGCTGGACATCGACTTCGCCCATGTAGACGACACAGTGCAGACCGAGCAGGGCGCAGGCGGTCGCCGTGGCGACACCATGCTGACCGGCGCCTGTTTCGGCGATGATGCGGGGTTTGCCCATGCGCTTGGCGAGAAGGGCCTGGCCGAGGGCGTTGTTGATCTTGTGGGCACCAGTGTGGGCGAGATCTTCCCGCTTGAGGAAGACACGGTGATGACGATCCCCACTGGCTTCCTCGGCGAAGCGAGTCGCATCGTAAAGGGGAGTGGGTCGCCCGACATAATGCGTGGCGAGGCGGTCGATTTCGGCCTGGAAGGCGGAATCGGCGACTGCTTCGTTAAAGGCATCGGTCAGTTCAGTGAGCGCCGGCATCAGGGTGACCGGTGCGAACTGCCCGCCAAACCGTCCAAACCGGCCCTGGCTATCGGGAAGATTGGCGGCAGTGGCGGAAATGGTATTGAGGATATCGGCCACGGTGCAAGACTCCGTTCAGGATGAAGGAACCGGTTGATCCGGATTCCCATTGTGCAGGCAATCGTAACAAACGGGATGCCTGCGCGCGAACCTCCGGTGAGGTGGGCACCTGCGGGCAAGAAACCGGGCGCTACTGGACGAGATGGGTGGCAGGCACGTCCCACCCGGACGTGGCGGGTTGGGGAGGCGTACAACAGCCAGCCTGGCACCGGGCCGGGCTGGCTGGGGAAGGAAAGGGTGGAAATGACGGGCAGGCTAGCCGGGAAGTGGTGTACTCCCCGGGCCACGCACCTGGCTGGTTTACGCGGTCAGGCGATTCCAGATGTCGTAATCCGTCATCTTCTTGGCGATCACGCGCCCGATCTTGCCAGCTGTCATATCGCCGGTGGCACGGAACGGAACGCGCGGTGATTCATCAATATTGAGATAGACCGATCCCTGTTCGAGCGGGGTATCCGGGGCAAGGATCACAAGACTGGCGAGATCCTCCTGGTTGAGTTCCGGCAACTTGTTGACCGCAATGCTGTCATCGGCGGCGCTGGTGCCTTCCATTTGGGCCTGCCGGATCGATTCAGGGGTCTGCTTTTCGAGGAGTGCCTCGGTTTGCTCATCAGTTTCCTGATCGGGCCCCGTGGGATTGGTCAACTTTTCGCGTTCGACATCATGGGTTTCGGCATGGCGTCCTTCGGGACCGCCACGATCGGAATAGGGTTTGCGGCGATCGCCCGGGCTGTGATCATCTGACATGATGGTGTCCTTTCGCATGAAACTCGTGGTCGAGACGGGCAGGGAGACGTTTCTGGTCAATCATTGAAGGCGCATGACACCGTGATCCTGCGCTGGATTCCGGTCAGGGACAACGGCGTGTTGCCGCCGTCCCAGACCGGGAAAGTGCAACAGGGATGCCAAGAGTGCCCGGATTTGGTGCCTGTGTACGTGTGGTTAGTGTGTGCCTGCCACAAGTGGCAATGATCGAGGCGGGGTGTGGTGTAATTGGTGGAGAAGTGGCGGCGCGGTGACAATCAATGGCGATTGCGCCGGAATGACCGCCTGGAGGAGATACTTGTGACCAATCCCGCTCCCTTGTATGACATCGAAGACCGCGAGGATATTGCCGCACTGGTGGAAGCGTTTTACAAGCGTGCTTTTGCCGACCCGTTGCTCGGGCCGATATTCATTGATATTGCGAAGATGGATTTGGCGGCCCACATGCCGATCATGTGCGATTTCTGGGAAACCGTGCTGTTCCAGACTGGTGCCTACCGCCGGAATGCGTTCATGATCCACCTGCACCTGCACCAGATGGAACCGTTGACAAAGGTGCATTTCCAGCGCTGGGAAGACATGTGGCACCAGACGGTGGACGAGATGTTCACCGGGGAAAAGGCGATCCTGGCGAAGCTGAATGCCTCCCGCATCGCGAATTCGATTCACCGGCGGCTGGAACGGACCGAAGACCGGGAACTCCTGCAAATTCAGCCGCGACCGGCAGCGAATCCGGCAAACTAGCACAACCTTCGAGCATGTGAATACGGGGCGACCACACCGGGTCGCCCTTGCATTTGCCCGCGTTCGAGCGCGTTACGTTTTGCCGCGCTCCTGTCGTGCTTGTCGTGTGCTTCAGTATGGATGGCGGTTGCATCCGGACCGCCCAGACAGAATTTGCGGAGTGATTGCCGGTTCAGGCGGAGGCGCCGGTGTAATGGCGCAGACCGAAACGCCAGAACAGGCGGGACACCGCGATGAAGCCGAAGGCGGCAACAACCGTGCCA
>Ga0180215_1004394_pt1 | contig 12570 bp, 13 predicted proteins | sample eDN3rd37CBELigBY_FD_128871 | JGI IMG/M metagenome (GOLD analysis project Ga0180215, IMG submission 128871) | Enriched backyard soil microbial communities from Emeryville, California, USA - eDNA 3rd pass 37_C BE-Lig BY (version 2) (version 2) | ecosystem: Environmental > Terrestrial > Soil >...
TTACAGCAGATTTAGACTTAGACCTTTTATATGAAGTGAGGAAGAAAGGATCAGTAACGACATTAAGAGATCGACGTTTTGATTTATATCCTGATGTAAGTAAAAAATAACTCTTTAGGGGGGGAGTTTTGTGGGGTATAGAAAGAAGTTATGGATAAAAAGTGGTCAACAAAATTTAGAAGCTGTCGTTCGTAATTATCAAAAATCGGATTTTAAAGAATTAATCAAAATTCAAGCAGAAAGCTTTCCTCCTCCGTTTCCTTCAGAATTATGGTGGAACGAGAGTCAATTAGCCAATCATGTTACTTTATTCCCAGATGGTGCCCTTTGTATTGAAATTAATGGAGAATTAGCTGGCTCGATGACAGGATTAATTGTAGATTTTGACCCCAATCATCCGAATCATACATGGGAAGAAATAACAGATAATGGTTATATCCGGAATCATAACCCGAATGGAAATACATTATATGTCGTAGATATTTGTATAAGACCAAAATACCGGAAATTAGATTTAGGGAAATGGCTTATGCAGTCTATGTATGAAGTAGTAGTTTACTATAATCTTGACCGCCTTTTAGGTGGAGGTAGAATGCCTGGATTCCATAAGTATGCAAATCTATTATCTGCTGAAGAATACTTACAACAAGTAATTGAAGGCAAAGTCTATGATCCCGTCATCACCTTTTTACTTCGATGTGGAAGAATTCCTATTGGAGTAGTTGAGAACTATTTAGAAGATGACGAATCTTGTAACTATGCTGCATTGATGGAGTGGAAAAATCCATTTAAATAAGTAAAAGCTGTCTAGATCGTTAGTTAGTGCTAACCATTTAGACAGCTTTTTTATTAAAGAAAGTAATATAAACATAAAAATAACCCTAGAAGTAAAAATAAGTATATCGCTTGAGACTTTATGATTTCATAAAAATTTTCATTAAAGGTTTCTGATGGAAGAGGCTTTTCTTTCCATTCCTCTAGATAGTCCTTTTTAAACATTACCGCATTAAATCGACGGAAGCTATAGGTGATTCCATCGTAAAATCCCCCTTTTAACGTTACTAAAAAGAGAAATACGATAATATAGAGAAACGCAATATAAAAAATAGAGTTAATATAATTTACGAATGTTAGATCTTTCATCAAAAGAAAAAGTAAGGAAATAACGACAATATTTATAAGAAAAACAATCGATTTTCTCTGCAAAGCTATTACCACCTCTAGTAAACAATTCTTAAAATAGTATACCACTTATCTATGAATAATAAAATTTTTTCGAAAACATTAAAATTTTTACAAAAATGATACAAACATTACGTCAGTAATAAATATATTACGATAGAAGTAAAATATTTTAATAAAACAATCATCAGGCAAACACCTTGATAAATAAGGGTTTGTCTGATATAAAACTATATTTATATAGAATTTTTAGTAAAATTAGATAGTTTCTGCAATATTGAAATGAGTTTTAATACAATATTTTTACATAAAAAATCCTTTACAAGATTAATATAAGACTATATAATCAAAAACATATTCTAACACTACTCTTTTAGAGTAAATGTCAGAAAATTTAAAAACAAAGGAGGACAATACTGATGCAAAAGAAAAAATGGTCAGTATTACTAGCAGTTCTTTTAGTAGTTAGTATGTTCTTAGCTGCATGTGGTGGCGGTTCTACTAACAATGGCTCCGATGGAAAAGGCGGGGACAAAAAAGAAGATAAAGAGCAAGTGTTAAACTTTATTAATGGAGATACAATCCCGTCCATGGATCCATCTATGGCAACTGATGAATATGGTTTCCAATTTATCGGTTCTACTATGGAAGGTCTATACCGTTTAGGTGAAGATGGTGGAGTAGTAGAAGGTATTGCTAAAGAGCATACTGTATCTGAAGATGGTTTAACTTGGACTTTCAAATTACGTGAAGATGCAAAATGGAGCAATGGTGATCCAGTAACTGCACATGACTTCGTTTATTCTTGGCAACGTGCAGTAAAACCTGAAACAAAATCTGAGTATGGTCCATACATGATGGGCGGCGTTATTAAAAACGCAGAAGCAATCAGCAAAGGTGAACTTCCTGTTGATCAATTAGGAGTTAAAGCTGATGGCGACTATACTTTAGTAGTTGAGTTAGAAAACCCAACTCCTTACTTTGAATCTTTAACAACTTTTGGTACATTCATGCCATTAAACCAAAAATTTGTTGAAGCACAAGGCGATAAATTCGCAACAAGTTCTGAAACTTTATTATCAAATGGTCCATTCAAACTAGAAAAATGGACAAGCACAGCAAGTGAGTGGGAATTAGTTAAAAACGAAACTTACTGGGATGCTGAAAATGTTAAATTAGACAAAATCACATTCGTAGTAGTAAAAGATACACAAACTAGCATTGACTTATATGAACAAGGTAAAGTTGACCGTACAGGTTTATCTTCTGACCACGTAGATAAATATGCATCTCATGATGACTATACAATCGTACCTGATACATCTGTATTCTACTTAAAAATTAACCAAACTCGTAATAAAGCTTTAGCTAATGTAAATATTCGTAAAGCGATTAGCCGTGCATTCAATAAAGAAGACTTAGTTAACGAAATCTTAAATAACGGTTCAATCGTTGCAAATGGTTTAATGCCAAAAGACTTCGTAACTGTACCAGCAACTGGTAAAGATTTCCGTGAAACAAATGGTGATTTAGTAGTATATGATGTTGCTGAAGCACAAAAATATTGGGAACAAGGCTTAAAAGAACTTGGTGTTAACTCCTTAGAAATCGAATTCTTAGGTGGAGACACTGATGCTTCTAAATTAATGAATGAATACTTACAAAATCAGTTAGAGAAAAATCTTCCTGGTTTAACTGTAAAATTAAAACAAGTTCCATTTGAACAACGTTTAGACTTAGATAAAAAGATGGATTATGACCTACAATTAGCTGGTTGGGGTCCAGACTACCTAGATCCATATACTTTCTTAAGCTTATGGATTACTGATGGTGGAAACAACAAAATGGGCTACTCTAATAAAGAATACGATCAATTACTAAAAGACGCTCAAACTACTTTAGCAACTGATCAAGACGCTCGTTATGAAAACTTCTTACAAGCAGAAAAAATCTTATTTGAAGATGCTGCGATTGCACCAGTTTACCAAAGAGCATCTGCTTTCCTTATCTCTCCAAGAGTACAAGGAGTATACACAAACACATTTGGTCCAACTTATGAATACAAATGGGCTTATGTTGGAGACGAAGAATAATTCTCTTCAATAAAGTCAATTAAATTAGGGAAGTGTAAAAGAGAGTGTACGGTGTCTATCGTATGCTCTCTTTAATCTTGAAGGAAATTTCTTACAATATTGAACATTTTTTATTATATAGGAGGTGGCAAAATGGCCCGCTATTTACTACGACGTGTTGGATATATGATTTTAACATTGTTTATAATAGCAACGGTATCATTCTTTTTAATGAAAATGTTACCAGGAAGCCCGTTAAAGGCTGATGATAAATTAACTGAAGAACAAAAAGCATTAATTTTAGAAAAGTATGGACTAAATGATCCTGTACCTGTTCAATATGTTAAATATATTGGAGGACTTGTTAAAGGTGATTTAGGTATCTCCTTCGTATTTGACAACACTCCAGTTACACAATTGCTTATGGATAGAATTGGACCTTCTGCATTAATTGGATTCCAAGCGATTGTACTAGGAACATTTATAGGTATTTTATTAGGACTATTAGCAGCTATTTTCCATAATGGTTTTCTTGACTATACCTCAACTATAATCGCCGTATTAGGTACTTCCATTCCTTCCTTTGTTTTTGCAGGTCTTCTGCAATATAGCTTAGCGGTTGAATTAGAGCTATTCCCAGTTGCTCTTTGGGGAACATTTGCACATACTGTGTTACCTACATTAGCGTTAGCAATTGGTCCAATGGCTACAGCAGCCCGTTTTGTTCGTACTGAAATGGTAGAAGTACTAAATTCTCAATTTATTTTAACTGCTCGTGCAAAAGGTGTTAGTAAAGCTGGAATCGTATGGAAACACGGTTTCCGTAATGCTTTAATTCCATTAATTACAGTTATTGGACCAATGGCTATCGGTCTTATGACTGGATCTCTTGTTATCGAGAAAATCTTTGCTATTCCTGGTATCGGTGAACAATTCGTAACTTCTGTAACAACTACCGATTATCCAACGATTATGGGTACAACCCTTCTTTATGCTTTCGGGTTTGTAGTCATTATTTTAGTTATCGACCTCCTATATGGATTAATCGACCCTAGAATTAGAGTTTCTGGAGGTAATAAGTAATGGATCAAAATAATTTAAATAATATATCAAAAGACCTTTTTAAACCTTTAAAAAGAACAGAAGATACGAGTGAATTAATATCTAGACCGAGTAGAACATTTATGCAGGATGCAACAAGAACTTTACTTAAAAATAAACCTGCAATGATCAGTTTGTTCCTATTAATAGTTATCATTTTAATGTCCATTTTCGGACCATATATGAATACTTATAGTTTTAAAGAACAAGATTTATCTAAGGCAAAGCTCCCTCCATATATTCCTGGCCTTGAATGGGCAGGTTTTGACGGGACTTTAACAGAAGAATTTAAAGGTAAAACCGTTGATGAAGCAAAAGATAAAGCAATTAGACGTTTTACTGATAATGAAGAACAACAAAAATATTTAGATATTAAAGTTCTTAAAGAAGGCGATGGCACTAAAAACTCAGCTGAAATCGAAGTGTCCTATCAAATTTATAAGGCTAAAGGTATTGAAGAAGTATATTGGTTAGGTACAGACCAACTTGGTCGTGACCAATGGACAAGACTTTGGTTAGGAACTCGAGTTTCCTTAATTATTGCCTTTGTTGCTGCATTAATTGATTTAGTTATTGGTGTAACTTACGGTGGTATTTCTGGTTACTACGGTGGACGATTAGATAATATCATGCAACGTATTGTCGAAGTTCTCGTAAGTATTCCAACTTTAGTCGTTGTTTTATTAATGATGTTATTTATGCAACCGGGTATTACTTCAATCGTAATTGCATTGTGTATGACTGGTTGGGTTAGCATGAGTCGTATTGTCCGTGGTGAAGTATTAAAAGTTAAAAACCAAGAGTTCGTTTTAGCAGCTAGAACATTAGGTACATCAAATGGAACGATTATTAGAAAGCACTTATTACCAAATATTAGTGGTATAATTATTGTAAATACAATGTTTACAATTCCTGGTGCGGTATTCTTTGAAGCGTTCTTAAGTTTTATCGGGTTAGGTATTGTTCCACCAAATGCGTCACTTGGTGCTTTAATTAATACTGGATTTGATAATATTCGGATTTATCCATTCTTGCTAGTGTTCCCAGCTACATTATTATCAATTATTATGATTGCATTTAACATTTTAGGGGACGGTTTACGTGATGCCTTTGACCCTAAGATGCATAAATAAAAGGTAGGTGTTTTTAAATGAGTAAACTATTAGAAGTTAAAGATTTACACGTTTCATTTAACACCTACAGCGGTGAAGTACAAGCTGTTCGAGGTGTAAGCTTTGATTTAAATGAAGGTGAAACTCTAGCAATCGTAGGGGAAAGTGGATCTGGTAAATCCGTTACTTCCGCAGCACTAATGGGTCTTCTTCCAAAACCACAAGGATTTATTAAAAATGGACAAATCCTTTTAAATGGAAAAGATGTTGCGAAAATGTCCGAAAAGGAATTAGAAAAAATTCGCGGTAAAGAAATCTCAATGGTATTCCAAGATCCAATGTCTTCCTTAAACCCGACAATGAAAGTTGGGAATCAAATTATGGAAGGTTTAATTAAACATCAAGGAATGTCTAGATCTGAAGCGAAGAAAAAGGCCATTGAGTTATTAGATCAAGTTGGTATTCCTTATCCTGAAATTCGCGTCAATCAGTACCCACACCAATTTTCTGGTGGTATGAGACAACGTGTTGTTATTGCGATTGCATTAGCTTGTAATCCGAAGATCCTTATTGCTGATGAACCTACAACAGCTTTGGACGTTACGATTCAAGCACAAATTTTAGAGTTAATGAAAGAAATTCAAAAAAATACTAAATGCTCGATTATTTTCATTACCCACGACCTTGGTGTTGTAGCGAACGTGGCTGACCGCGTAGCAGTAATGTATGCAGGTAAGATTGTAGAAATTGGTACGGTTGATGATATTTTCTACAATCCTAAACATCCTTACACATGGGGCTTACTTGGTTCAATGCCTACTTTAGATAGTGCTGATGAAGAGCTATATACAATTCCTGGAAGTCCGCCAGACATGACGAATCCACCAAAAGGTGATGCATTTGCTCCACGGAATCAGTATGCATTAGAAATTGATACTGTAATGGAGCCACCGATGTTTAAAGTATCTGATACTCATTATGCGGCAACTTGGTTGCTACATGAATATGCACCAAAAGTTGAGCCACCTGAATCCGTACGTAAGAGAATAGAATCTTTTGCTAAAGAAAGAAATGGTGGTGTCAAATTATGAGTTCAAAAGAAAAATTATTAGAAGTAAAAGGCTTAAAGAAATACTTCCCAGCTGGAAAAGGGAAGTGGATTAAAGCTGTAGATGACGTCACTTTTGACGTTTATAAAGGAGAGACTTTCGGTCTTGTAGGTGAATCTGGAAGTGGTAAATCTACAACAGGAAGAACTATTATCCGTTTATATGACGCTACTGGTGGAGAAGTCCTTTATGATGGAAAACCTGTGCATGGAAAAAAATCAAGAAAAGAACTTCTTGAATTTAATCGTAAAATGCAAATGATATTCCAAGACCCATCTTCATCATTAAATCCTCGTATGACGGTAATGGATATTATTGCTGAAGGATTAGATGTGCACGGTTTGGTTTCTAGTAAAGAAGAACGTAGAGCAAGAGTTGAAGAATTACTTCAAAACGTTGGCTTGAATAAAGAACATGCAACACGTTTCCCACACGAATTTAGTGGAGGTCAACGTCAACGTATTGGTATCGCAAGAGCATTAGCGGTTAAACCTGAATTCATTATTTGTGATGAGCCGATTTCTGCCCTTGACGTATCCATTCAAGCACAAGTTGTGAACTTGCTTAAAAAACTACAAAAACAATTTGGTTTAACTTATTTATTCATTGCCCACGATTTATCAATGGTGAAATATATAAGTGATCGTATTGGGGTTATGCATTTAGGTCATATGGTAGAATTAGCAGATAGTGAAGAGCTTTATAACAATCCTATTCATCCATATACCAAATCATTACTTTCAGCGATTCCTCTACCTGATCCGAACTATGAGCGTGAACGTAAGAGAATCACATATGATCCTTCTATTCACGACACTAGTGAGGAACCACAGTTTAGAGAAATTAGCCCACGACATTGGGTTCGCTGTACAACAAAAGAATTCGAGGAATATAAAAGAGAACTAGAAAAACGAAAATAAAAATAAACCCTAAATTGGTAGACGAAGGTTTAATGAACCTTATCCTTCCAATTTAGGGCTTTTATATTTACCACTGGTGATATATTTCTTCGGCAATAACTGATAAATCATAGCTATTGACAATAAAAATGGCATAATCGTTGTTTTTTGCATAGCTTTCTGCAAGTTGTTTAATATATTTCGGCGATCCTTCTTTCTCCTCATCATATATAAGAAGAATCCCATCGGAATTCCTTAAGAAAAACTTATTTTTTTCTATAAATTGCCAAGGCCCTTCATATGGTTTATTTGTAATACTTTTATAAAACTCTGCATACATGAGGATTTCTTCATATTTTTCTTGTTTTTCCTCATTCCAGTTTTTCTCTTGGTCTAGAAAAGGAGTAATAATGGCATATTTTAAATCAGGGTAAGATTCCTGAAGCTCGATGATTACTTCTGCAGCCCATGTTTCTACCCCTAATTGTCCACTCAATATAACCCATTCTAATCCATCGTCAATGAGCTCTATTAGCTTTCTTTGAATCGCTGTTTTAATTATTGGTATTCCTGGATGATTTTGATTAAAGATCCCTAACTCATGGGGCTTATAACCAGTAATCACTAATCGTTTAATCAAGGGAATAACTCCTTTTAGAAAAAATGATATTATTATATTACCATTTGATTTTGGAAAAGAACATTTTTATCTAATATAAATGTAAACTAAAGTATGTGGAAAATATAAGTGTAGGGAGGTTAGAAAATGGATGAAATTATTACAACACTAACCTATAAAAAAGTAGAACGGATAATAGATGGTATTGATTTAAAACTTGTCGAACATGAAAGAATGATTCACTTATACCCTACGAAAATTGTTACACAATATCGGGAATTCCAACTATCGAATATCTATGATATTACGTATAAACCTTTTAGTTCGGGTGAGGGACTCTTATATTTACATACGAACAATGGGGTATTTTCGTATCCAATATCTATATCACCTGAGATTTTCATTGCTGAGTATAATAAATTAAAAAATGTATCCAATTAAAAAAAGGAACCAAATATGATTCCTTTTTAATTTAAGAATTTAATGGGTATTTGGCCCAACTTCTTCTAATCCTTGAACATCTACTTCTTGAACATGGTCCATTTCATCTAAAGGATAAATCGTGGCAGTATTCTTATTTTCATGAACAGCTTGAATATACACTGGTATACCCCGATAATTTACATTAATCATTTCTTTTGATTTAATAATTTCTTGAGCTCGATTAATATCTATTTTGAAGACCTCCTTACTATTAGTTTTGTTCTTCAATAATAGATTCTTCGAAGCTGTTATACATTATTCAAACTAACTTATTGCAAGTTCATTTTTTTCACCATTTGAAAAAACACCGGATAAAAAATGGCGAAAAAGATCATATTTCCAATGGCATGACTAATATCAAATGAAATACCTGCAACATAATAAGTCCAGAAATGAATTCCCATTGTCATTGATGAAGGAATCGACATAAAAAACCCATATAAAAGTCCACAAAATCCAGCATAAATGACTAAAATGATAAATGGAATTTTCATATGGAACTTTCCGATAAGCCCACTCAATAAACCAATAATCGACCATATAAGAATTTGCCAAATGGTCCAAATTCCGTTACCTAAAATTAAGTTAGATACAATTGTGCTCAAACTTGCAATAATAATGGCTTCATATGGTTTTACGATAAACGATGCAAGAATGATAATCGTCGTCGCAGGTTGAACATTAGGAATAAAGTTAAATCCAATTCGGCCAACGACTGATAAGGCAACAAGCATTGCAAGAAAGCTAATTTTCCGCGCATTCATTTATCGTTTACTCCCATACTTCTATTGAAAATGTTACTTGATCCCCGTCGTTTATTGTAAGCTCATTTGCCCCTTTCATAGCCAATTCCCCATTAACAGAAATGGAAATGAATTGTTGAGCTTTTGTATCAGGTGTTAAAGATTCAATACTAGTTAAAAAGCCACCATCTTCTGTGTACTTGAAATTTTCTTTAATGATTTCCATTAAAGTTTGCCCTTTATCAAACTCAACTGTTTTAGTTGCAACCGATTTATCGTCTACATCAATAAGTTCGATCGTAGCTGTTAATTTTTGAGTTTTAGAATCTCCTGCATCATTTGAAGTGTTTTGGCATCCTGCAACCGCAAATAAAAAGGCAATCAAGATTACTAGAATGACATTGTACTTTTTCATAATTGACCTCCTAAAATGTTATTTTTGACATAAAAAAAACATCCCTTGGAGGAGATGTATATGCAAAAGAATGTAATAAACGATTACACTGCAGACACACCCCCTATTCACCGTAGGGTAAGGCGCGAGAACTTAGGCAGGTCTCCTGGCTCATGATCATCGTTTTCTAATCCCTTCCCATCTTTTACAGACAGTGGTCATCATTAGAAAACTCCCATTTACAGTGGCGGGACCGCGTCGGACTTTCACCGACTTCCCTTTTAATGATTCACCATAGTGAATCAACCTAAATTCTTTGCTATTCATTTTTTTAGTCTATGTAAATAATAACATATTTCGGATACTCGTCAATAATAATTTCAATTGCCAAAAAATATAAAATTGCTAGTATAATAGAATTTGGGGAGGGGAAAAAATGGGAGAACAAACAAATTTTTATGTTCAAGATTTTTATCCAGATGAAATTGCCTGGTGTTATGGATGTGGAAAATTGAATGAAAAAGGTCATCAGTTTAAAACGTGTTGGAATGGTGAACAAACGATTACAGTTTATACACCAAAACAAGAGCATATGGCAGTTCCTGGTTTTGTTTATGGAGGACTTTTAGCCTCATTAATTGATTGTCATAGCACAGGGTCTGCATCATTAGCATTACATAAGAAAAATGGGCATAGATTAGGTGATGGAACAGAAGTACCGCGATTTGTTACAGGTTCTCTTCATGTGGACTTCTTAAAGCCAACACCACAAAATGTTGAACTTAAAGTCATTGGAACCATTGAAGAAATTCATCCGAAAAAGTGGAAAGTGTTATCTGAAGTATATGCAGAAGATACACTAGTTGCTAAGGGAGAAGTTGTAGCAGTCGTCATGCCTAGTTCGTTCTTAAATACAACAAAATAAACAAAAAAGAAAACAGCCCCTTTAGAACAGGGACTGTTTTTTAAAATTTAATTATTGAAATAGCGATCAACAACTAATGAATAGTAATCATTATCTAATATTTTAGTGGAGAAATAAAACTTACTGTTTACAATAGCTTGCATTCGGTTAATGTATTCTTCATTAACAGTAACCCCTTCAGCTGGCGTAAACTCATGTGTAACAGCATTATATCTTCCCTTATCAGTAATAAAACTACGGTTTGAGAAAATAACAAGTGGATCAGAATCAGAGAAAATATCTTGTCCCATTAAGAGACGAGAATCATATTCTAGTCCTAGTAAGTTCGAAAGTGTTGGAATAATATCTAAGCTTGAAGCTGGTTTATCGATGACTTCAGGTTCCATTCCTTTTGCATATACGATAAATGTACTCTTATAAAGCTCGAAATTCTCTTCAACTGTATGTCCAGCAAACTCATCAATCGTTGCTTTCTCCAAACCATATGGATAATGGTCAGCACTTAATGCAATCAATGTCTTCTCTGCAATTCCAGCCTCTTCTAATTTCTTAAGTAAATGTTCAAGCATTCGGTCAAGCTCAATTTGACAAGCTAAATAGGCTTTAGCTTGCTCGGATAAATCTAGATGTTGAACTAATGATTTATTTTTGTATGAAATATAATTTCCTGTAAATGTATATTGCATATGTCCACTTACGGTCATGTAGTATGCATGAAATGGCGTATCATTAATGTATTCTGGCACAGTCACCTCAGCCATTTCTAAATCTGATTCTGGCCATGTAACTTTAATATCTAACCCATGACCAACACCTTTATAATCATATCCCATATTTGGATGGGACACATCTCGGCGGTAGTAATCCCAAGTATGATTGTGATAAGCTACCGTTTTATAACCTAATTTTTTAAATTGATTACCCATAACAAATGGTAACCAGTTATCGCTCGATTGGTAGAAACTCCACACTCCACTTTTTGGAATTAACCCTGTTAACGCAACGTACTCACCATCAGATGTACTAACTCCCCAAATTGGATTATAGAAGTTGGTAAAATTAAAACCTTCATGAACCATTTTATAAAGCGTTGGTGTTACATCTTTATTAACGGCATAAGGAGAAAAGCCTTCAGCAGTAATGAAAATAAAGTTGTAATCTTTGAATTTTCCTGTATAAGCATTCTTTTTAGTAGGCGGTACACTTGCGAAATATTGGTGCATTTCTTTAATATCTTTATTTTTTTCTTTTGCTATAAGTGATTCAAAATCAATATCTAATACTTGATCCTCATAAACTATTTCCTCAGCTGGATCTGTTGGATTATCTTCTGGATTTTGATTAGGGTCTTTATCATCTGGTTTTTCATTATCATTGTCATCTGGATAAAACGGAATGGGTGAAGCAAGTACTGGTTGCCAACCGGTTAATTGCCTTTGTAAATCTAAACGCATAGTCGTTAATAATCCTAATTGATTCACCGATATGACCGGAGAAGAACTATTATAATAAAGGTCATACGGTGAATTTAACTGTTTTCCTGAAATATGAATGATACCAATTGCAGAAAGGTAAAGAACAGCTGCTAATGAGACATTAGATAGAACTGTTAGATTCTTCATCTTCTTGTAGGAAAGGAATCTTTTACCCCAAACTGCAAGAACAATAGGTGGAATAAGGATAAGAATAATCCAAAAGATATTTTTTGTTACGACACCAACAATATCTTTCCAGAATTCTAAAACTTGACCAGCATTTCCTGCCGAGTATAAAGTATAAAACGTCTTGAAAAACTTAAAATAGATTAGCTGACTCAAGTAAAGAATAGCAGTTAAACTCAAGAAAACAACTGATAGAATATGGTTAATCTTGGATGAAAAAAGTCTTGAAATCATATAAAAGATAATTGCAAAAACAGATAAAAATAAGAA
>Ga0180215_1004398_pt1 | contig 12562 bp, 11 predicted proteins | sample eDN3rd37CBELigBY_FD_128871 | JGI IMG/M metagenome (GOLD analysis project Ga0180215, IMG submission 128871) | Enriched backyard soil microbial communities from Emeryville, California, USA - eDNA 3rd pass 37_C BE-Lig BY (version 2) (version 2) | ecosystem: Environmental > Terrestrial > Soil >...
CCGACGACGGCCAGGGCGAACGGGAGGTCGCGCTCCACCAGGCCCTGCGTCGTGCGCACGCCAGAGGCGCCCGCATCCTGACGGTGTGCCGCGGCTCGCACACGCTGGCCGCGGCCGGCCTGCTCGACGGGCGGGTGGCCTCCACCCACTGGATGCACGCCGACACGCTGGCGCGGCGCTACCCCGCGGTCACCGTCGACGCCAAGGTGCTCTACGTGGACGACGGCGACATCCTCACCTCCGCGGGCACCGCCGCCGGCGTCGACCTCTGCCTGCACGTCGTGCGGCAGGACTACGGAGCGGAGATCGCCAACGCGGTGGCCCGCCGCATGGTGGTCCCGCCGCATCGCGACGGCGGGCAGGCCCAGTTCGTCGACGACCCCGTGCCCGACCTCCCCTCGGCCGACCCGTTCAAGGACACGCTGGTCTGGGCCGAGACCCACGTGGGGGAGCCGATGACGGTGGAGGACCTGGCCCGCCGGGCGGCCATGAGCCCGCGCACGTTCGCCCGGCGCTTCCGGGCCACGTTCGGCACCACCCCCCACCAGTGGCTGCTGCGCCAGCGGGTGCTGCTGGCGCAGCGCCTCCTCGAGACCACCGACGAAGGCGTCGAGCTGGTCGCCCGCCGCAGCGGGTTCGGCACCGCCGCGAACCTGCGCCAGCACTTCAGCCGCAGCGTGGGCACCTCGCCCCAGGCGTACCGCCGCGCCTTCCGCCACGTGGGCGCGTGAAGGCGCCTCCGCTGGGCGACACGGGCCTCCCGGCGTACGTCACCGACAGCAAGGGCAACGTCATGGGACGCTGGCAGGACGCGCTCGTGGGCTGAGCAGCGGCGCGAGGCGCCCCGCGCCAAGCCGCCGCCGCGCCGCCGGTCCTGAAAACGCGCTGGATCGCCGCCGGCGGGCAGACCAGCGTGAGCACAGCGACGTGCGCGCTGAGCCGTGCACGCCTGATCCAGAACCGGTCACGAGATGACCGGGTTGGGGCCGGAGGATGGACCCATGAGCAACCTGACCGCGACCCGGGGCGCGCCCGCCCCGCTCGCCGCCCGCCCACCTCGCAGCGGCGAGCCCGCCATCACCGCCGAAGGCCTCGTGCGCACCTTCAAGGGCGCCGCCGCGGTCGACGGCGTCGACCTCGACATCCGCGCCGGGGAGATCTACGGCTTCCTCGGCCCCAACGGCGCGGGCAAGTCCACCGCCGTCCGCGTGCTGTGCACGTTGCTGTCGCCGAGCGGCGGCCGGGCGGTGGTGGCCGGGCACGACGTGGCCACCGAACCGGCGCAGGTGCGCCTGCGCATCGGTGTCGCCCTCCAGGACGTCGCCCTCGACCCGAAGCAGACCGGCGAGGAGCTGCTGCGCCTGCAGGGCCGCCTCTACGGCCTGTCGCGCGCCGAGATCGCCCGGCGCCTCGAGGAGCTGCGCACCCTCGTCGACATCGGCGACGCCCTCTCCCGCCCCATCGGCACCTACTCGGGCGGCATGCGCCGCCGCCTCGACCTGGCGGCGGCGCTGGTCCACAACCCCGACGTGCTGTTCCTCGACGAGCCCACCACCGGGCTCGACCCGGTGAGCCGGGCGCGGGTGTGGGAGGAGGTCCGCCGGCTGAATGACCAGCTCGGCATGACCATCTTCCTGACCACGCAGTACCTCGAGGAGGCCGACGCGCTGGCCGACCGGGTGGGCATCCTGAGCGCCGGGCGGCTCGTGGCCGAAGGCAGCCCCGACGAGCTGAAGCGCAGCATCGGCAGCGACGTGATCGTCGCCCGCCTCGACGGCGACGCGGCCGGCCTGCAGGACATCGTCCGCGGCGTGCCCGGGGTCCACAACGTGGAGGCGCACGGGACCGAGCTGGTCGTCACCGTGGCCAACGGCGCCGCGACCATCGGGCCGGTGGCCGTGGCGCTGAACGGCTCCGGCATCCCGGTGCGCGACCTCACCCTGCGCACCCCGACGCTCGACGACGTGTTCCTCGAGCTGACCGGCACCCACATCCGCCCCGACGAGCCCGCCGAGCACGAGACCGCGGAGGTCGCCCGATGAACACCCTCGCTCCCTCCTCGTCCGGCGTCGTCACGCCGGACGCCGCATCGGCCGCCCCGACGGTGGCCACCCGCAGCACCATCCGGGCCCGCGAGGCCGGCTTCGCGCGCGACGTCCTCTCGATCGCCGGGCGCGCCCTGCGGGCCATCCCTCGTGAGCCCGAGGCGGTGATCCCGCCGGTGTTCATCGCGCTGTTCTTCTTCGTGGTGAACATCGGCACCCTGCAGCGACTCACCGAGCGCAACATCGAGGGCCTCGACTTCGAGGCGTTCATGATGCCGACGGCCATCCTGCTCGGCGTCACCGGCGTCTCACGGGCGCCGGCGCTGGTGCTCGACGTGCAGAACGGCTACTTCGACCGGCTGCTGCTCACGCCGGTGCGCCGCCTGGCCATCCTGCTCGGCCACATGGTGGCCGACGTGACGCTGGCCAGCGCCCTCACCGTGCCGATCCTGGTGCTCAGCTTCATCCTCGGTGTGGAGTTCGAGGCCGGGCCCCTTGGCGTGGTGGCCTTCATCGCCCTGGCGGCGCTGTGGAGCCTGGCCTTCGCCGGCTTCGGCTACGCCATCGCGCTGAAGACCGGCAACCCGGCGGCCGTGAACACCAGCTTCCTGCTGTTCTTCCCGTTCCTGTTCCTCACGTCCTCCTACGTGCCGCGCGACCAGCTCACCGGGTGGCTCGACACGGTGGCGGCCTGGAACCCCGTGACCTACCTGCTCGAGGGCATGCGCTCGCTGGCCGTCGAGGGGTGGGAGTGGGGCGACGTGGGCGCGGCCCTGCTGGCCATCGGCGTGGTGGGAGCGGCCAGCATGGCGCTGTGCTTCGGGGCGCTGCGGGGCCGCCTCGAGCAGACCTGAGCTCGGGTCACCGGCGGTCGCGCTCGTCGGCCTCGGCCAGCTCCCGGAACTCGTCCGGGACGCCGCCGAGATCGGTGAGCGCGACCGCCGCGTAGCCCACCGACCGACGCCCGAACCGACCTCGCACCCGGTCGACGGCGCGGTCGAGGGCGGCGCGCGCCGCGCCGGGGGGCGAGCCGGGTCGGCGCCGTTCGTCGTCCAGGCCGAGGCCGAGCTCCAGCTGGAGCGCGGCCTCGGGCACGAGGTTGGCGACGGAGAGCCCGAGCAGGGTGACCTCGTGCTCGTCGGGGTGGTCGGCCAGCGCGGCAGCGGCCAGCTCCACGGCCACCTCCGCCACGGTGCGGGTGGCGGCCACGGGCTCGGACAGCGTCAGCGAACGGGTCACCGAGCGCAGGCCAGGGAAGCGCACCCGGACGGTCACCGTGCGACCGGCGCGCGCCGAGGCCCGCAACCGGGAGGTCACGCGGTCGGCGAGGAAGCCGAGCACGACCCGCAGCAGCTCGGGCGTGGCGGCGCGCCGCCCGAGGGCGCTCTGCGCGCCGACCGAGCGGGCCGAGCGCGCCGGCTCGACGCGCCGAGGGTCGGCGTTGCCCGCGAGCGCGCCGAGCTTGCGCCCGACCGCCCGGCCGAGGAGCGGCTCGAGCACCTCGGGCGACACCGCGGCCAGCTCGCCCACCGTGCGGATGCCCCGCTCGGCCAGGCGGCGCTCGGTGACCGGCCCCACGCCCCACAGCAGCCCGACGGGCAGCGGCCCCAGGAAGTCGCGCTCCCGACCGGCCTCGACCACCACCAGGCCGTCGGGCTTGGCCACCTGGGAGGCCACCTTGGCCAGGTGCTTGGTGCTGGCCACGCCGACGGACAAGGGCAGGCCGAGCTCGTCACGCACCCGCCGGCGGAGCTGCTCGGCGATGGCCGGGGCCGGGCCGAAGAGGTGCACCGATCCGGTCACGTCGAGGAAGGCCTCGTCGATGGAGATGCGCTCCACGAGCGGGGTGATGTCACGCAGGACGTCGATGACGCGGTCGCCGAGCTGCTGGTACTCGCGGAAGTGCCCGCCGACCACCTGCAGGTGCGGGCAGAGGCGGCGGGCCTGGTGGCCCGGCATGCCGGCCCGCACGCCGAAGGCGCGCGCCTCGTACGAGGCCGCCAGCACGACCCCACCGCCGACGGCGACGGGTCGCCCCCGCAGGCGCGGGTCGAGGAGCTGCTCGACGGAGGCGTAGAAGGCGTCGAGGTCGGCGTGGAGGATGGTGGCCGCCGGGCCGCTCGCCATGCTCGCGATGGTAGACGAACACTTGTTCGGGGCGGAAGAGGTCTGGCCGGCGGCGCCTGCGCCGCGTCAGGCGCGGGAGGCGCCCCAGCGCTCCCAGGAGGTGACCTCCTCGACTGGCCGGCGCCTCGCCGGGCGGAACTCCGTGCCGTGCGTGTAGGCCACCGGCACCAGCGCCACCTGCGTGACGTCGTCGGGGATGCCGAGCAGCTCGGCGGCCTCGCGCTCGTAGGCCAGGTGGAGGGTGGTCCACACCGATCCCAGGCCCCGGGCCCGCAGCGCCAACATGAAGCTCCACACGGCCGGGAGGATCGACCCGTAGAACGACCCGGCGGCCACCGGCGAGGCGTCGCGCAGGCGGCCCTGCACGCAGGGCACGACGTGCACCGGCACCCGCTCCAGCACCTCGGCCAGGTACTGCGCCCCCGCGTACACCCGGGCGGTCTGCGGATCGGCGTCCCGCAGGCGCTCGGCCCGGCGGGCGAAGCGGCCGCCGTCGGCCCGGCGGTAGAGGTCGGCCAGACCGGCCCGCGTGGCCGGGTCGGTGACCACCACGAAGTGCCAGCCCTGGGCGTTGGCGCCCGTCGGCGCCTGCACCGCCACCCGCAGGCAGTCCTCGATCACGCCCGGCTCGACCGGCCGGTCGACGTCGAGGCGGCGGCGCACCGCCCGCGTGGTGGTGAGCAGGTGGTCGACCATGGCGATGTCGAACTGGGTCACGGGCGGCTCCCCGGGTGCGACGGTGCGCGGCACGGTAGCGGCGGCGCGATGAGCCGCCGGCCGCCGCGTCGTCTGTCCGGCATGACCATGATCGACCTCGGGCCCGCGTGCCGCCGCCTCGCCGCCCTCGTGGAGGCGATCCCGGACGAGCGCTTGGGCGATCCGACGCCCTGCCCCCCCTCCACGCTGGCCGACCTGCTCGATCACGTGAGCGGCTTGAGCCACGCCTTCACGTTGGCCGCCCGCAAGGACCTGACCGAGCCGATGCTCCACCAGCCGCCGCCCCCGCCCGACGGCGGGCGGCTCGGCCCGGGTTGGCGGTCGCGGATCGCCGCGCAGCTCGAGGAGCTCGCCGCGGCCTGGCGGGACCCCGACGCCTGGACCGGCACGACCAAGGCCGGCGGGGTGGACCTCCCCGGCGAGGTGGCCGGGCTCGTGGCCCTCGACGAGGTCGTGCTCCACGGCTGGGACGTGGCCCGCGCCAGCGGGCAGCCCTTCACGTGCGACGAGGCGTCGCTCGAGGCCATCGAGCAGTTCCTGGCGCCGAGCGCGGAGCCCGGCAACGAGGCCGAGCGCGAGGGGCTCTTCGGCCCGGTCGTGCCCGTGCCCCCCGGCGCCTCACGCCTCGACCGGGTGCTGGGCATGGCCGGCCGAGACCCGGCCTGGCCGGGCTGAATGGCTCGCCTCCGCTACTCCTCGTCGATGTCGTCGAGGAGGGGCACCTCGATGGCCTGCTCCAGCGCGTCGAGCTCGGACACCTCGAGGTCCTGGGAGAGGGGCCCGACGCGAGGGCCGGGGGTCACCTCGCTCTGCTGGTCCACCGCGTCGGCCTCGGGCGCCTCCAGGTCGGCGGGCGGCGCCGGCGGGGCGACGTCGGGCAGCACGGGCTCCTCGTCAGCGGGCACGATCCGGTCGTCGTCCTTCGGCAGGGCCATGGCGCTCCTCCTCGGTCGGCACCCGGAACCGGGCGGGACGCGCCGTCACCGTAGCGTGGTCGCCGCGACATCCCTCTCGTTGCCTTCGACCGGCGATGGCGCGAGGATGCGAACACCCGTTCCCCGCCGGGGGACACCATCCCGGAGGAGACCGCCATGGCCGTCTCGCCCATCCCGCCGGACTACCCCCGCCTCAGCCCCTACCTGGTGGTCGACGGCGCGGCCCAGGCCATCGCCTTCTACCGGGACGTGCTCGGCGCCGAGCTCCGCATGCAGATGCCCGGGCCCGGGGGCCGGATCGGGCACGCCGAGCTCAGCTTCGGCGACGACTCGCTGCTGATGCTGGCCGACGAGCACCCCGAGATGGGGATCCTCGGACCGAAGAAGGTGGGCGGCACCGCCGTCACCATCAGCCTCTACGTCGACGACGTCGACGCCACGTTCGCGTCGGCCCTCGCGGCCGGCGCGGTGGAGGAGCGGCCGGTGGCGACGCAGTTCTACGGCGACCGGCTGGGCCAGTTCCTCGACCCGTGGGGCCACCGCTGGAGCGTGGCCACGCACGTGGAGGACGTCTCGCCCGAGGAGATGCAGCGGCGGGCCGAGGCGGAGCGGCCGGGCGGGGGCTGACAGCCTCCGGGCGTCGGCGCGGCCCGCACCGCGGCCGGGGCTACAGGAGGTCGTGGGAGGCGGGCTGCCTCGACGGCCGGCCCGGGGCCAGCTCCCTCAGCAGCAGCTCCTGCTGCACGGTGGCGCCCAACGTCCCGTCCTGGGCGTGGATCGTCCCCCGGGTCATGCCGCGGCCCCGCCCCACCGACACCGACTCGAAGTCGACCAGCAGCCACCGGTCGGCCCGGACCGTCCGGTGGAAGTGCAGGGCGTGGTCGAGGCTCGTCATCATGAAGTCCTCGAAGCGCCGGCGCGCCGCCAGCACGGGCGGCGAGCCGGTGGCCATGTCGCTCATGTAGGCGAGCGCGCAGGCGTGCACCACGGGGTCGTCGGGCAGGACGTCGAGCGAGCGCACCCACCGGCGCAGCCGGCCCTCCGGTCCCGGGCCGCTGCGCTCCTCGATGGGGGCGGTCTCGAACGGCGCGTGGCCGAAGGGCACCCGTGAGGGCTCGCGGGTGGGGATCGCCTCGGGAGGCGGCACCGACGCCGCGGGGAGCTGCACGTCGAGCTCGCCGCCCTCCGCCTTGTGGAACGAGGCCGACATGGTCAGGATCGCTTCGCCGTCCTGCTGGGCCACGACGTTGCGCGTGGTGAACGACCGCCCGTCGCGGATGCGGTTGACGTAGAGCACCACCGGCCGGCCGATCTGGCCGGCGCGCATGAAGTACAGGTGGAACGAGTGGGGCAGGTGCGGGGCCTCGACGGTGAGGGCCGCAGCCCGCAGCGCCTGGGCGGCCACCTGCCCGCCGAAGAGGTTGCTGCGCCCGGTGTACTCGGGGCTGGGGCCGCGGAAGAGGTCGCGGTCGATCCGCTCCAGGTCGAGCAGCCAGGGCAACGACCCGACGACGGGGGGCTCGCGGTCCGTCACGAGCGCTGGACCGTAACGGTGGCCCCTCGCCTCGTCCAGAGGAGCGACCCGCGCGGCCGCGGAGAGACGGGTCCCGGGTCAGCGCAGGGGCAGGACCATCCCGGCCTTGGTCGCCGACGCGGACGCGGACGCCGCGGTGGCGGAGGCGGCCGCGGTGGCTGCCGCCGCGGCCACGAGGCGGTTGTCGGCGCCGCGCAGCTCGACCACGCGGTCGACCGGCGCGCTCTCGTGGCAGTCGAAGAGGCCGCACCCGAACCCCGAGACCGTGACCACCGCCCGACCGGGCTGGAAGGCGACGCCGGTGGCGCTGTCCACCCGGACGGTCCAGCTCGTCCCCTCGGCCCGGCAGGGCACCCTGGCGGTGCCATCGCCCCGGGCCACCATCGCCCCGTTGCGCTGCGACACCTCGACCCGCACGTCCACCCCGCCCTCGAGCTGCGTGCAGGCGGTCCGCCCCGACACGAACGCCCGGCCCGACACCAACCCGGCCTGGCCGCCGGCCGCGGTGGTCGTGAGCGTGGGCGGGATCGGCGGGGTGGTCCGCAGGACGAGGCGGCCACCGGAGGTCTCGTCGTTGGAGCAGCAGGTGCTCACGGCCACGTAGTAGGTCACCCCGGCGGTGGCCCTGAGCTCCACGGCCGAGGTGAGCCCGATGGCGTCGTCGTTGCAGGCCACCAGCTGCAGGCCCCGGGGGTAGCCGCGGTAGACGGCCAGCACCGTGTCGTAGTCGCTGCCGGTGGTCTGCAGCCGCACGGTGCGGGTGGTCGCCGTGCGCAGGCGGAACCACACGCTCTGCCCGGCGACGCAGTCGTCGAACGGGTCGTCGATGGCGGGGTCGTAGGTGGCCTCGCTGACGTCCTGGGTGACCGTGGTGTTCAGCGCGATGGACCGCCGCACGAAGATGCTGTCGTTGGGTGGGGGCGCCGCGGCGGCGGGCTCGACGCCCACGACCACCAGGGCGGCGCCCGCCACCGCGAGGACCACGAACCACCGCGCGCCGCGTTGCCAGCCGGTCATGTGCGTCCCCCTCCGCCCGCCGCGCCGTGCGGCGCCACCTCGCCCTCCGACCTTCCCCCCGCGGCCCGTGGCCGTCAACCCACAGAGCGCCCAACTCGGGGCGCGGCGCCCGAGCGACCGGGATCAGGGCCGGAGCCGGTAGAAGCGCCAGGACTCGTGCTCGATGGGCAGCACTTCGGTGGCCCGGAAGCCGGCCTGGCGGGCCAGCGCCTCGAGCATCGAGGGGCGCAGCACCGTGCCCGTGGCGTGGTCGTGGGGGTCGGACCGGCCCACGAGCAGGCAGTGCACGGTGCTGGCCGCGTAGAGGAACCGCTCGGTGGGCGACCCGGGCGCGGTGAAGGTGTCCTCGGTGCGCTCGTCCATCACGAACACCGTGCCCGAGGGACCGGCCATGATCCGCAGGGCGGCCAGCACGTCGGCCGGCCGGCCCGTGTCGTGGAGGGCCTCGAACATGCACACCAGGTCGTAGGCCCCGGGCGCGGCGTCGGCCGCGTCGCGGACCTCGAAGGTGACGCGGTCGGCGACGCCCTCGGCCTCGGCGGCGCGCCGCGCCTCCTCGATCGACGCGGCGTCGAGGTCGAAGCCGTGCACGCGGATCCGGGGGAAGGCCCGGGCCAGCGCGATGGTCGACCAGCCCACCCCGCACCCGACGTCGGCCACCGTGGCGGGAGGGTCGGCCTGCAGGCGGGCCACCACGTCCGGCATGGCCGGCAGCCACTCGGTGCCCATCAGCTGCAGGAAGTGCGGCCGGTTGGCGGCCGCCACCCCGGCCCTGACGTGCTCGCCGAAGGCGCCGAAGGGGAGCCCCTCCCCGGTGCGGTAGGCGTCGACGATGGCGTCGGCCGCCATGGCCGCGCCCACCCCGAGACGGGCCAGCGGGGCGAGGTAGGCGAGGCTGTCGCGGTTGGTGAGCACCTCGGCGTGGGCCGGGGGCAGCGTGTAGGTCCGCCGGTCGGGATCGGGCCCGTCGACGCCGTCGCTGGCCACCTGCAGGAAGCCGGCGACGGCCTGCTGCTCCAGCCACTCCCGGGCGTAGCGGCGGTCGATCCCGGCCTCGGCGGCGAGCTCGGCCGCGCTGCGGGCGCGCCCGTCGGCCAGCCGGTCGTAGAGGCCGAGCTGGACGCCCACGTGGATGGTGAGCTGCTCGACGGCGGCCACGGTGGCCTCGAACAGCCGCTCGACGAAGGCCCCCACGGCGGCGTCGTCGACCGGCTCGCCCGAACCGGTGATCGGACCGGGCGTGGGGCCGGTGGTGGTGGGCTCGGTGGTGGTCATGGCGCTCCTCCTCCGTGGTCCGTCTCCGTGCGCGGCGTGGACCTGCCGCACAGGGGAGGCGCCAGGAGGCGGCTGGCGTCGCGAGGGGCTCAGGGGCGCTCGATCTCCCAGCGCACCGGGTGCTCGGGTTCGTAGACGCAGAAGGCGCCGGTGCGCACGGCGTGGCGGAGGTGGCGGCCGAGGGCGGGCAGGGCGCCCTCCACCCGGCGGATCGTGTCGTGCACCCGGGCCGTCACCGCCTTGCGGGCCCGCTCGGCGTCGCCGCCCGCCACCCGGGGACGCCCGCCCAGCCCGGTGGCCCGGGCCAGCTCCGCCAGCAGCGCGTCGAGCTCGGCCTTGGCCCTGGCCGACCGCTCGGCGTCGCCGCGCAGGTCGGCGTCGTCGAGCTCCGCCTGGAGGGCGCGCACCCTGGTCCGGTAGGCCCGCCGGGCCTGCTCGTCGAGCACCTCCAGGCCCGCCTGCGCGCCGCGGCCGGGCCGGCCCGGCCCCTCCGGCCCGGCGGCGAGGTCGAGGGCGGCCACCTCTCGGCCCGGGCGGGCCAGCAGCACGGCCAGGTCGCGCAGGCCCTTGCTGTCGCGCAGGGTCGCGGAGGCCCCGCCGTACACCAGCTCCCAGGCATCGCCCCGGAAGCGCATGGCCGCCGCCACCGGCCCGGCGTCGACCGGCGCGGCGTCGACCGGCGCGGCGTCGACCGGCGCGGCCGCGGCCGGCCGCGCCGCCTCCTGGGCCGGCGGGTGCCACGGGACGCCGTGGCGCTCGATCAGCGACGCCACCACCGTGGCGCCCATCCGCCGGTTGGCCGCCACGGCGGCCTCCCGGTGGCGGGCGGCGGCGGCGGCGTCGCCGGCCAGGTCGGCGAGCGGCGCCAGGAAGCCGTGGACCACGCCGTAGCAGGCCGCCCCGATCCCGTCGACCACGAACACGTCGGCGAAGGGAGCCAGGCGCTCGTAGGCGTCGCGGCCGGCGTCCCGGTCGCCCAGGAGCGCGGCCAGGATGCCCAGGCTCACGATGGACGGGATCCACTCGGCGTCGCGGGGGATGGCCTCCCACCCGGCGGCCCGGGCCCGGGACAGCACGTCGGCGGCGCGGGCCCGGTCGCCGGCCAGGGCCGACAGGAACCCCACGGCGAGCTGCACGCCGGGCATGCCCCAGATGGCGGGGTAGCGGCGGGCAGCCTCCTCCATGCCCTCCAGGGCGCGGTCGTAGCGGCCCTGGAGGTACCAGGTGTCGGTGGCGGCCACCGCGGCCAGCAAGCCGGCATTGAAGCTGCCCGCCCGCCGGCCGATGGCGTCGGCCTCCGCCACGAACCGGCGGCTGGCCTCCCAGTCGCCGCCCAGGAGGGCCCGCAGCGACCGCCACAGCGGCACGTACCAGGCGTGGAGGGGCGACCGGAGGCGCTCCGCCACCCGGGCGTACGCCTCGACCTCCGCGTCGAACGCGCCGAGGTCGCCCCGTTCCAGGTAGGCGACCACCCGGAAGCGCCGGGCCAGCAGCTCGACCTCCCGGTCCCGCGAGCGGGACGAGAGACCCAGCATCTCCGCCGCGAGCGCCAACCGGGTCTCGATGTGCTCCGGACCGGCCACGGCGTCGCACAGCGTGGACAGGGCGTAGGCCAGCACCGCCGGATCACCGCACCGGCGGGCCATGGCCACGGCGTCCTCGGCCATCGGGCGGCGGACCTCCGGCGGGTCGAAGTACGCGCGGGAGATCGAGAGCCGGGCCAGGACCCGGGCCCGGAGGGTGCCGTCGCCGGGTGGGAGGCGTTCGAGGGCCTCCTCCAGCAGGTCGACCTGGTGGGGCTCGAAGGGCACCACCTCGAAGCCGGCCGGGCCGGCCCCGAAGCCGAGCGCGGCCATGGCCAGGTGATCGGCGCGACCGGTGGACCGGGCCAGCGCGGCGGCCTCCTCGAAGCTCTCCTCGGCCAGCGCGCGGCGGCCGCTGCGGTGGCGGGCCTCGCCCAGCGCCAGCAGCAGCTCGGTGCGCTCCTCCGGCTCGGCCGGGGGGTGCAGGGCGAGGGCGTCGGCCAGGTGGCGGGCCGCGTCCTCGTGGGCCAGCGCCCGCAGCGCCTCCTGACCGGCCCGCCGGGCGTGGGCCGCGGCGCGCTCGCGGCCCACGAGCGGCAGCGCCATCCGGGCGTGGCGGGCCAGGTCGACGGCGTCGACCGCGTCGACCGGCAGGGGGTCGACCGGCACGGGGCCGGCACCGGCCGGCCGGCGCTCGAGGACGTCGAGAGCGCGGGCGTGCAGCTGGGCCCGGCGGGCGGGGGCGGTCAGCTCGTAGGCCGTCTGGCGCACCAGGGCGTGGGTGAAGGTCACCGTGCCCGGGTCGGGGCCGTCGGTCACCAGACCCGCCCGCTGGAGGCCGTCGAGCGCCTCGAGGAGGTCGGCCGGCTCGACCCCGGCGACGGCGGCCAGCAGGTCGACGGCGGCCACCTCGCCGAGCACGGAGGCGGCCTCGGCGGCCCGGCGGCAGGGCTCGTCGAGGCGCTCGAGGCGCCGGCCGATCACCGCCCGGACCGTCGGCGGCAGCGGCACCGACGCGCCGGCGGCCGGCAGCTCGGGGCCGAGCAGCCGCGCCAGCTCGCGGGCGAAGAGCGGGTTGCCGCCCGTGACCCGCTCGAGGCGCGTGGGCTCGAGGTCCTCCGGCGCCAGGCCGGCGAACGCGGCCGCCACCGCCGCCATGGCAGCCCCGTCGAGGCCGCCGAGCAGGAGGTGGTGCACGTCGGCGACCGGGCTCTCGACCAGCGGGCCGAGCGGGTGGTCGCCGGTCACCTCCGTGGTGCGGTACGTGCCCACGACGAGCAGCGGCAGCCTGGCGAGGTCGGGCTGGAGGTAGCGCAGGAAGGCGATCGACGCCGCGTCGACCCACTGCAGGTCCTCCAGCACCGCCAGCACCGGTTGGCCCGCGTCCAG
>Ga0180215_1004399_pt1 | contig 12562 bp, 10 predicted proteins | sample eDN3rd37CBELigBY_FD_128871 | JGI IMG/M metagenome (GOLD analysis project Ga0180215, IMG submission 128871) | Enriched backyard soil microbial communities from Emeryville, California, USA - eDNA 3rd pass 37_C BE-Lig BY (version 2) (version 2) | ecosystem: Environmental > Terrestrial > Soil >...
AGGCCCTCGGCGGTGCCGAGCACGAGCACGTCGGCGTCGGGATCGCGTTCGCGCAGGCGGTCGGCGACGGCGAGCAGCGGGTTCACGTGGCCGGCGGTCCCCCCGCCGGCCAGCAGGTAGGTGGTCATCGCGCGGGCCGCCCGGCGGATCGTGCCGCGGCGCGGGCCTGGGCGCGGGCGGCGGCGCGCCCGGCGGCCTCGGGGTCGCGCGCGACCGAGAGCACCACGCCGATGGCGAAGAGCGTGGTGAGCAGGGCGGTGCCGCCCGCCGAGACGAGCGGCAGGGGGACGCCGAGGACGGGGAAGACTCCGAGCACGACACCGATATTGACACAGGCCTGGCCGACGACCCAGACGAGCACCGCGGCGGTGACGGCCTTCGCGAACGGCGTGCGCGCCGCGCGCAGCACCCGCGCGAAGGCCACGGCGAGCAGCACGAACAGGCCGATCACCACGACGGCGCCGATGAGCCCGAGCTCCTCGCCGATGATCGCGAAGATGAAGTCGTTGTCGGCGGCGGGCAGCCACGACCACTTCGCGGTCGAGTTGCCGAGCCCCACGCCGAAGACGCCGCCGTTCGCCAGGGCGAACCGGCCGTGCTGGATCTGCCAGCAGTCGTCGTTGTCGAACTGCGTGCAGTTCTCCTGCAGGAACGCGGTGATGCGGCGCATGCGGTTGTCGCTCGACACGGCGACGATCGCGAACGTGACCGCGCCGAGCAGCACCACCGGCAGCAGCACGCGCAGGCGCACGCCGATGAGGAACAGCCCGCCGATCAGCATCCCGCCCATGATCATGACCGTGCCCAGGTCGCCGCCGAGCAGCACGAGTCCGATGGCCCCGCCGCCCACGATGAGGATCGGCAGGATGCCGCGCCCGAAATCGTCGAGCACGGCCTGCTTCTTCGTGACGATCAGCCCGAGCCAGATGACGAGCGCCACCTTGATGAGCTCCGAGGGCTGGAACTGGAACGAGCCGATGGCCAGCCAGTTCGTGTTGCCGCCGACGGTGATGCCGAGCGGGGTCGCGACGACCAGCAGCTGCAGGAGGCACGAGACGAGCAGCAGCGGCCACGCGACCAGCATCCAGGCGCGTTCGGGCATGCGGCTCGCGAAGAGCATGATCGGCACGCCGAACAGGGCGTAGAGGCCCTGTCGCGTCGCCTGCACGAAGAAGCCGCCGTCCTCGAGGTTCGACTCGACCGACGACGACGACAGCACCATCACGAGCCCGAACACGACGAGGAACAGGGTCGTGCCGAGCAGCAGGAAGTAGTCCTTCGACTCGACGCGGAAGACGCGACCGAGTCGGATGCGGGCGGCCGAGACGCCCGCGGCCTCAGCCTTCGGGGGTCGGGCCGTGCGGGGCGGAGTCGCCATCCGCCTCACCTCCCAGCCTCGCCCTGACCGCCTCGTTGAACCGCCGGCCGCGGTCGGCGTAGTCGGCGAACTGGTCCATCGACGCCGCCGCGGGAGCGAGGAGCACGGTGTCCCCTTCCTCCGCCACGGCGGCGGCCAGCGCGACCGCCTCGGGCATCACCGTCTCAGTGTCGTCGGTGGCCACCTCGAACAGGGGCAGGTCGGGCGCGTGTCGCCGGAACGCCGCGACGAGTGCCGCACGGTCGACCCCGATCACGATCGCGGCCCGCAGCCGGCCCACGTGCGCGGCGACGAGCGCGTCGGCGTCGACGCCCTTGAGCAGGCCGCCCACGATCCAGACGACGCTGCCGAAGGCGCGCAGCGAGGCCTCGGCGGCGTGCGGGTTGGTGGCCTTCGAGTCGTCGATCCAGCGGATGCCGCGCGAGACCGCGACCTGCTCGATGCGGTGCGCGTCGAGCCGGAACTCCCCCAGCGCATCGTGGATCACGCCGACGGGGACGCCGTACGAGCGGGCGAGCGCGGCGGCCGCGAGGATGTTCTGCACCACGTGCGGCGCCGAGAGGCCGTGCGGCTCGAGCTCGCCGACGGTGATGATCTCGAGCGCCGAGGTGCGCCGCTCGTCGAGGAACGCGCGGTCGCAGAGGATCCCCTCGACGACGCCGAAGTCGCTGGGCCCCGGCACGTCGAGGCCGAACCCGATGGCGCGGGCGCCCTCCTCGACCTCGGCCTCCTCCACCATGTGCATGGTCGCCTCGTCGGCGCGGTTGTAGACGCAGGCGACCTTCGTGTTCGCGTACACGGTCGCCTTCGCGGCCCGGTAGGCCTCGGCCGAGCCGTGCCAGTCGAGGTGGTCGTCGGCGACGTTGAGCACCACGCTGGCCCAGGGATGCAGCGCGCCCGGGCCGGTGGTGGGCAGGTGGTGCAACTGGTAGCTCGAGAGCTCGACGACGAGCACGTCGAACCCGCCCGGGTCGCGCACCGCGTCGAGCACGGGCACCCCGATGTTGCCGCACGGAGCGGCGCGCAGGCCGTTCGCCGCGAGGAACGTGGCGGCGAGCTGCGTCGTCGTGGTCTTGCCGTTGGTGCCGGTCACGAGGATCCACTCGGCGGCGTTCACCTTGTCGCGCACGCGCCAGGCGAGCTCGATGTCGCCCCAGACCGCGACCCCCGTCGCCTCCGCCCACAAGAGCACGGGGTGGTCGGGGTGGAACCCGGGCGACGCCACGATGAGCTCGGGACCGAACGCGACGAGCTCGTCGGGCACGGCGTCGAGCGGATGCCGCACCAGTCGCGCGCCGATGACCTCGAGGATGCGCGCACGATCGTCGTCCACCGCGGGCGCGAGCACGAGCACCTCGGCGCCGAGCTCGGTCAGCGTGTCCGCGACCGCGAATCCGGTGACGCCGAGCCCGAGCACCGCGACGCGGAGCCCGCGCCAGTCGGCGTTCCAGCTCGTGAGGGTCTCGAGCCGGGCGGCGACGTCCGTGGCATCCGGGTCGGTCAACTCTGCAGCCATTCGAAGTAGAAGCTCCCGACGCCGGCCGCGACGAACAGGCCGGCGATGATCCAGAACCGCACGACGATCGTGACCTCGGCCCAGCCCTTGAGCTCGAAGTGGTGGTGGATGGGACTCATGAGGAACACGCGCTTGCCGCCCGAGAGCTTGAAGTACGCCCGTTGCACGATGACCGAGCCCGTCTCGATGACGAAGAGGCCGCCGATGAGCAGCAGGAGCAGCTCGGTGTGGCTCACGATCGCGAGCGCCGCGAGGGCGCCGCCGAGCGCGAGCGAGCCGGTGTCGCCCATGTAGATGTGCGCCGGGTTCGTGTTCCACCAGAGGAATCCGATCAGCCCGCCGACGATCGCGGTGGCCACGATCGCGATGTCGAGCGGGTCGCGCACCTCGTAGCAGCGGTACGCGTCGCTCGGGTTGAGGTTCTCGCTGAAGCAGGACTGGTTGAACTGCCAGAACCCGATGATGACGAACGAGCCGATCGCCAGGATCGACGCGCCGCCCGCGAGGCCGTCGAGACCGTCGGTGACGTTCACGCCGTTCGAGGCGGCGACGGTCAGCAGGCAGATCCAGATGACGTAGAGCACGATGCCGACCACCGTGCCGAACACCATGAAGTCGAGGGGCAGGTCGCGGATGAACGAGATGCTCGTGTTCGCAGGCGTCACCGCCTCGGCGTTCGGGAACTGCAGCGCGAGCAGCGCGAACGCGGTCGCGACGACCACCTGGCCCGCGATCTTCGCCCAGCCGCCGAGCCCGAGGCTCTGCTTCTTGCGCGTCTTCAGGAAGTCGTCGATGAAGCCCACGATGCCGAGGCCGACCATCATGAACAGGATGAGCATCGCCGACGCGGTCGGCGGCTCGCCGCTCACCAGGAACGTCGCGGCGAAGTACCCGAACAGGCTGCCCAGGATGAAGATGATGCCGCCCATCGTGGGGGTGCCGCGCTTGACGTGATGACTCTTCGGCCCGTCGTCGCGGATGAACTGGCCCCACCCGAGACGCGTGAACAGCCGGATGAACAGCGGCGTGAGGAACAGCGTGAAGGCGAGCGACAACGCCCCGGCGGTCAGCAGTGCTCTCACGCGCGTTCTCCCAGTCGGTCGCCGAGCAGGCGGATCGTCAGTGCTGCCCCGCCGCTCATGCGAACCATTCTCCCAGTCGGTCGCCGAGGAGGCGCAGACCCGCCGCGTTCGACGATTTCACCAGCACGGTGTCGCCCGGCCCGACGATCGAGGTCACGAGGTCGAAGGCCTCGTCGGCGGTCTCGACGTAGGCGGACTCGCCGTCCCACGAGCCCTCGTTGATCGCCGAGATGTGCAGGCGCCGGGCACCGGGCCCGACGACCACGAGCTGGGAGATGCCGAGCCGCACGGCGAGCAGGCCGATGCGGTCGTGCTCGTCGCCCGAGAACTCGCCGAGTTCGCTCATCTCGCCGAGCACGGCGATCGTGCGCGTGCCGGGCTCCTGCACCTGCGCGAGCGTCTTCAGCGCGGCCGCCATCGAGTCGGGGCTCGCGTTGTAGGCGTCGTTGATGATCGTGATGCCGTCGCGGCCGCCCATGACCTCCATGCGCCAGCGCTCGGCGAGCGTCACGGCCTCGAGCGCCTCGACGATCGCCGGCAGCGGCACGCCGAGCTCGAGCGCCGCGGCCGTGGCCGCCAGCGCGTTCATGACGTGATGCTCGCCGAGCACGCCGAAGCGCACGCGGGCGGATGCCCCGTCGGGCGCGGTGACCGTGAACTCGGTGCCGCGCGCGTGCACGACGACCTCGGTCGCGCGCACGTCGGCGCGCTCGCCCAGCCCGAACCACACGACGCGCGCCGCGGTGAGGTCGGCCATCGAGGCGACGCGCGGGTCGTCGACGTTCAGCACCGCGACCTCGTCGGCGGTGAGGTCGGTCACCATCTCGGACTTGGCCCGCACGGTCTGCTCGATGCCGCCGAACTCGCCGGCGTGCGCGAGGCCGACCTTCAGCACGATGCCGATGTCGGGGTGCGCCATGCGCACGAGGCGGGCGATCTCGCCGACGGCCGACGCGCCCATCTCGGCGACGAGGAACTCGGTGTCGTCGGTGAGCTCGAGGGCCGTGATCGGCCCGCCCACCTCGTTGTTGAACGACTTGCGCGACGCGACCGTGTCGCCCTGCGCGGTGAGGATCTCGCGGAGCAGGTTCTTCGTCGTCGTCTTGCCGTTGGACCCCGTGACGCCCACGATGCGCAGCCGTCCGCGGGCGCGCACGCGGCGCACGACCTCGGTCGCGAGCGCGCCGAGCGCGTCGACCGAGTCGGCGACGACGACCTGGGGCACGGGCAGGTCGAGCGCGTGCTCGACCACGAGCAGCGCGGCGCCCTGCTCCACGGCGGCCGGCGCGAACCGGTGTCCGTCGTCGAACTCGCCGCGCTTGGCGAAGAACACGTCGCCGGCGCCGATCTCGCGGGAGTCGGTGGTCACGGCGCCGTCGACGATCGTCTCGGGCGCGGCCTCCGTGCCCTCGAGGTGCAGCGTGCCGTCGACCGCCGAGGCGATCTCGGCGAGGGTGAGGGCGATCATGCGTCCCAGCCCGCCTCGCGCAGTGCCTGCTTCGCGTCGTCTCTCGCCGAGTACGGGATCTTCACGCCCCTCACCTCGTGGTAGTCCTCATGTCCGGGGCCCGCGTAGAGGATCGCGTCGCCCTCGCCGGCCAGCGCGAGCGCGGCGCGGAACGCCGCCCGCGGGTCCGCGATCTCGTGGATCTCACGGTCGGGCACGGCGTCGCGGGCGCCCGCGATGAGCGCCGCGCGGATGGCGGCCGGGTCCTCCCACCGCGGGTGGAAGTCGGTGATCACCACGACGTCGGCCCCGCGGGCCGCGATCGCGCCCATCTCGGCGCGCTTCGTGGTGTCGCGGTCGCCGTCGGCGCCGAACACCATGACGAGTCGCCCGGTCGTGAACCGGCGGATCGCGCCGAGCGTCTGCAGGAACGCGTCGGGGCTGTGCCCGTAGTCGATGTAGACGAGCGGACCGCGCTCCCCCGAGATGCGCTCCGCCCGTCCGGGGATGTAGGCGTCGATGCCGCCGTCGCGCTCGAGCACGTGCGCGATCTGGTCGAGGTCCCATCCGGCCTCGACGAGCATCACGATCGCCAGCGCCGCATTGGCGGCCATGTACCAGCCCAGCAGCGGCACGCGCGTCTCGAGGCGTCGGCCGTCGGGCCCCTCGAGCACGAACGAGGTGTGCGTCGCGGCCTCCTCGAGCACGGTCAGGCGCCAGTCGGCCTCGACCTCGGGGTTCGTCGACAGGGTCGTGACGGGCACGCGCGACTCGGCGACGAGGCGGCGGCCCCAGTCGGCGTCGATCGTGACGACACCGCGGCGCGAGCGCTCGGGCTGGAACAGTTCGCGCTTGGCCTCGAAGTACACGTCCATCGACGCGTAGTCGTCGAGGTGGTCGTGCGAGAGGTTCGTGAAGCCGACCACGTCGAACACGATGCCGTCGACGCGGTGGCGCGAGAGGGCCTGGGCCGACACCTCGATGCCGACGGCGCGCACCTCGACCTCGGCCATCCGGGCGAGGAGCGCGTGCAGCTCGCTCGCCTCGGGGGTGGTGAGCGAGCTCGTCACGGCCTCGTCGCCGATGCGGCGCTCCGCCGTGGACGTGAGGCCGGCGACCACGCCGAGCTGGCGCAGGATGCCGTACAGCAGGTACACGACGCTCGTCTTGCCGTTCGTGCCGGTGACGGCGAACAGCGTGGCGGGGTTGTCGGCGGTGCGGTGGATCCAGGCGGCCACCTCGCCGAGGGCGGCACGGGCGTCGGGCGTGACCAGGATCGGCAGCCCGGATTCGGCCGCGAGCTCGGCGCCCGCCGCGTCGGTGAGCACCGCCACGGCGCCGGCGTCGCGCGCGGCCGCGGCGAACGACGCGCCGTGCGCGTTGCGGCCGGGCACGCCGACGTAGAGGTCGCCGGGCCGCACGGCCGCGGAGTTGAGCACCACGCCCGTGACCTCGAGGTCGTCGATGTCGCCGCGCACGTCGAGGTCGAACGTCTCGGCCAGGCCGTGAAGCGATCGAGGGCTCGGATGCTGCGGCCGGAGGGCCGCTGGAGGCGATCCGGTCACGAACCCAACTTTCTCACCAGGTTGCTGGCAGCTCGGGCGCCGGAGCGCCGGATGGAACCGTCCGATACTTCTTCAGCACCTGGCTCATCACCTGTTGGAAGACGGGAGCGGATGCGGCGGACGAGTTCATCTTAACGGGATTCATGATGCTCACCGAAACGACGAACTGCGGATCGTCGGCCGGCGCGAACCCCGACACCGACACGAGGTACCCGCTGAGGTACCCGCCGTTCCCGTCGGGCACCTGGGCCGTGCCGGTCTTCGCCGCGACCCGGTAGCCGGGGATCTCCCACTCGTCGGCGAGCCAACCCTCGAGGTACACGCGCTCCAGCATCGCGCTGGTCTGCTGCGCCGCCGACTCGGAGATCACGCGGGTGCCCTGCGACTGCGCGGGGGTGTCGTCGCCGCATCCCTCGACCAGTCGCACCGGCATGCGCACGCCCCCGTTGGCGAGGGTCTGGTAGACGCTCGCGATCTGCACCGCGGTGGTGGTGAGGCCCTGCCCGAACATGGTCGTGTACTTCGTCTGGTTGTCCCACGCCTCGGGTCCGCCGTGCAGGTCGCCGGGTTCCTCTCCCGGGAAGCCGACCTCGGTGCGCTGCCCCAGGCCGAACGCGAGCATGTCGTCGTAGCGCTCCTGGTCGCTCAGGCGTTCGCCGAACTGCGACATGCCGGTGTTCGACGACTCGATGAGCACGCCCGTGAGGGTGAGCGGCTCGTCGCCGTGGTAGCCGCTGTCGTTGACGTCGGCGCCGTTCGGGGGCAGGTACCGGTAGGGCGCGACGATCTGGCTGACCGGGTCGGCCGCGCCGGCGTCGATGACGGATGCCGCGGTGAGCGCCTTGAACGTCGACCCCGGCTCGAACGGCGCCGTGAACGCCCGCGATCCGCGATCGTCCGCGTCGGTCGCCGACGGGGCGTTGGGATCGACCGTCGGCACGTCGGCGACGGCGAGCAGCCGGCCGGTCTTCGCCTCCATGACGGTCACGGTCGCCCAGTCGGCGCCCACGGCCTGCACCTGTGCCTCGGCGATGCGCTGCACCATCCACTGCAGGTCGGAGTCGATCGTGAGCTTCAGCGTGCCGCCGTCGCGCGCTTGCTCGTGCACCACCTCGGTGCCCGGGATCTGCACCCAGTCCTCGAGGCTGTGCAGGTAGCTGTACTCGCCGTCGTGGCCGGCGAGGCACTGGTCGGCCGCGAGCTCGACGCCCGCGAGCGCGTCGCCGTCGGTGCCGACGAAGCCGATGAGGTTGCCGGCCACGGCGCCGTTCGGGTAGTACCGGCTCGGATGCTCCCACGGCACCACCCACGGGATGTCGAGGTCCTTCACCCGCTCGTAGGTCTCGGTGTCCACGAGCTTCGCCACGTAGGCGAAGTCGGACTCGGGGTTCTCGGCGAGCGAGTCCGCCACGATCTGCTGCACCTGCTCGCCCGTGAGGCCGATGACCGCACCGAGCTCGGCCGCCGACTGCTCGAGGGGCACGTCGACCGTGACCGTCTTCGACGGGTCGCTCGGGTCGGGTCGGCTGCGTGCGATCGGGCCGGCGTTCGCGTTCTTCGGCGAGATGGCGATGTCGTAGCGCATGACCGTGTCGGCCAGCACGACGCCGTTGCGGTCGACGATGTCGCCGCGGGACCCGTAGACCGTGACCGAGGTCGACCGCCGTCCTTCGGCCTCCTCGCTGAGCTCGGCGGCGCGCACGACCTGCAGGTCGACGAGGCGCACCACGAAGACGCCGACGAGCGCGACCAGCGCGACGGCGGCGAGGAGGATCCGACGCAGGGGGTGGCGGCTCGTGCGGTTCATTCGGGCCTTTCCTCGGAGCGGTCAGTGCGTGGCGGGCGTCGGGAGTCCGTCGGCCGGCGGCGGGATGATCGACGTCGCGCCGGTGCCGGCGACCGGCTGCTCCCCCGAACTCCCCCCGATCGGAGTCTGCTCCGCCGGTCGCTCGGTCACGAGCGGCACGCCGTCGATCAGGGCATTCGGCACGAGCGGGGCGGATGCCACGGCGCCGCCGGTCGCGGGCGTGGGCACGCCGAGCACCGCCCCGTCCGACAGGCGCAGGTAGACCGGGTCGGCGTTCGGCACCATGCCGAGCGCCTCCGCGTTGCGCGCCAGGTACTGCGGCGACTCGACACGGTCGAGGTCCTCGGTCAGCTTCTGCTGCTCGCGTGCGAGCTCGGCCTGCTGCACCTGGAACGCATCGATCTCGTAGGCGCCCTGCGCGACCGCGATCGAGAGCAGCAGCTGCGCGGCGGCGATGAGCGCGACGCCGCCGAGCGCGATGACGGCGTACGCCAGGCGGGGCTTGGCCCGGCGGGCCGGTTCGGGCGCCGGGCGGAGCCGACGTTCGGGTCGCGGGGCCGGGTCCCTGCGAGGGGCCGGGATGGACTGGGCCGGCAGGGCGGTCATGACGGCCTCCTCACTCGTTCGGCGGCGCGCAGGCGCACCGGCTTCGCACGCGGGTTCTCCGCCTGCTCGGATTCGCTGGCCAGCTCGGCGCCTCGGACGAGGAGCTTGAACTGCGGGCGGTGCTCGGGCAGCTCCATCGGGAGCCCGGCGGGCGCCGAGGAGCTCGACGCGGACTGGAGCACCCGCTTCACGATGCGGTCCTCCAGCGACTGGTAGGCGAGCACGACGATCCGGCCGCCGACGGCGAGGCTCTCGAGCGCGGCGGGCATCGCGCGCGCCAGCACGGACAGTTCCTCGTTGACCTCGATGCGCAGCGCCTGGAACACGCGCTTGGCGGGGTGCCCCTGCCGCTGCACGGCGACGGGCGTGGCCTCCGTCAGGATCGCGACGAGCCGTCCCGAGCGCGTGATCGGCGCGTCGGCGCGGGCTCGCACGATCGCACGGGCGTATCGCTGCGCGAGCTTCTCCTCGCCGTACTCCTGGAAGATGCGCCGCAGCTCCTGCTCGCTCGACTCCGCGATCACGTCGGCGGCGGTGCGGCCCCGGGTCGGGTCCATGCGCATGTCGAGCGGGGCATCCTTCGCGTACGCGAACCCGCGCTCGGCGCGATCGAGCTGCAGTGACGAGACACCGAGGTCGAAGAGCACGCCCTGCACCTCGTCGAAGCCCTCGGAACGGATCGCCTCGGCGATGCCGTCGTAGACGGTGTGCACGAACCGTGCCCGATCGCCGAATGCGGCGAGGCGCTCGCGGGCGATGGCGATCGCCTCGGTGTCGCGGTCGAGTCCGATGACCGTGAGCTTCGGGAAGCGCTCGAGGAATGCGCGGCTGTGCCCGCCCATGCCGAGGGTGGCATCGACGAGCACGGCGTGCTCGCCCTCGAGGGCGGGGGCGAGCAGCTCGACGGTGCGCTCGAGCATGACGGGGGTGTGGATGCGTTCGATGTCCATGATTCCTTCGGGACCGGTTCCCGGACTCCGATCCCCATCCGTTCGTCCTGGTGCGGGGAAGTGCATCAGGCGCGCACGGCTGGGAGTCGCAATCCGGGACTAGAACAGCCCGGGGATCACCTCCTCCGCCGTCTCCGCGAAGGCCGCCTCCTGCTCGGCGAGGTATGTCTGCCACGCCTCGGCATCCCAGATCTCCACCCGACTGCCGGCGCCGATGACCGCGAGGTCTCGGTCGAGCCCCGCATAGCTGCGGAGCGTGGCGGGGATGGTGACCCGATGCTGCTTGTCGGGGGTCTCCGCGGATGCCCCCGAGAGGAAGACGCGCATGTAGTCGCGCGCCTGCTTGCTCGTCACGGGGGCTTGGCGGATCTTGTCGCTCATCTGCTCGAACTCCCGCGCGCTGAACACGTAGATGCAGCGCTCCTGCCCGCGCGTGAGCACGAGGCCGGTCGAGAGCTCCTCCCTGAACTTCGCCGGAAGAATGACGCGACCCTTCTCGTCGAGCTTCGGCTCGTAGGTCCCGAGGAACATCACGCCACCCCCTTTCCTCCGGCCAGGATCCAGGTAGCCCCACTTTACTCCACTCTCATCCACCGATCAACGACATCGCCGCCGTTTCGCGCGGTGCGCGGTGCACAGGGTGCCGAGAATCCGCGGGATTCCGCGGGTGGAGCACGGTGGAGGGACTTCAGCCGATCCGGGACCGCGAGGGCATGCCGCGGACGTCCCACGGGCCGTTCAGCCGGTCATGCGCCCCTCGGACGAACGTGATGAGGCCTCGAGGGCATGAAAAACGGGCCGATCCGGAGATCGACCCGTCGAGGTGGTGGGAAGTGGAGGGGTGCTAGTCGCGACCCTCCTGCCGTCGGTCCCAGCGCTCGTTGAGGCGGTCCATGAATCCGCCACCGGAACGCTTGGCCCCCTTGGCTGCACCGGCGCCCGGCTCTTCAGGGGCGGGTGCGGCCGCACCCCGCTTGCCGGGGCTGATGGCCAGGAGCACGCCCGCGAACATGAGCGCGAACCCGAGGACGCCGAGGATGAGCAGCGGGATCGCGACGCCGGCGATGAGCGCGCCGATGCCCGCCACCGCGAGCAGCACGCCGAGCACGATGGATCGGTAATTGGGCCGACGACCCCGAACGCCACCGACCGCGTGGACGAAATCCGCGTCGTTGCGGTAGAGGTTGCGCTCCATCTCCTCGAGAAGACGTTGCTCCTGCTCTGAAAGCGGCATCTCATTCCCCTCAGGCTCGGGATCGACGCATCCGTGCTCATTCTAGCGCCGCGCCGCCTCGCTAGGCTAGGCGAGTGGCTCGTGGTTCCCGGCTGGTCGATCTGGTGCATGCGCGCATCGAGGAGTTCCTCTCCGAACGCACCTCCATTCTCCGCTCGATCAGTCCCGACCTCGACCCGCTCGACACGTTCTCACGGCGCTTTCTCAGTGGGGGCAAGCGCTTCCGGGCCCTGTTCTGCTACTGGGGCTGGGAGTCCGTGGCGGCCCGCGGGTTCGACCCGTTCGAGGGCGAGGGCGCTCGCGACCACTTCCCCGTCGTGTCGGCGGCGTCGGCGCTCGAGTTGTTCCATGCGGCGGCCCTCGTGCACGACGACCTCATCGACAACTCCGACACCCGCCGCGGTGCGCCGTCGGCCCACCGCCTGTTCGAAGCGCTGCACGCCGAGTCGGGCTGGGCGGGCAGCTCGGCCGACTTCGGCCGCGCCTCGGCCATCCTGCTCGGCGACCTGCTGCTCGGGTGGAGCGACGAACTGCTCGACGAGGGCCTCGCCGCACTCCCCGACCGCACGGCGGCCCGCGCGGCCCGCACCGAGTTCATGCGCATGCGCACCGAGGTGACCGCCGGGCAGTACCTCGACATCCTCGAGGAGCGGGCGTGGCTCGTGCAGCCCGAGTCGGAGCAGCGCACCCGCGCCGAACGCGTGATCGTCTACAAGTCGGCCAAGTACTCGATCGAATCGCCTCTCGTCATCGGCGGCGCGCTGGCGGGCGCCACGGCGGCCCAGCTGTCGGCGTTGCGCGGGTTCGGCCTGCCGCTCGGCGTGGCGTACCAGTTGCGCGACGACCTGCTCGGGGTGTTCGGCGACCCCGCGGTGACCGGCAAGCCGAGCGGCGACGACCTGCGCGAGGGCAAGCGCACCATGCTCGTGGCGATCGCGCGAGAGCGCCTGTCGCCGAGCCAGCGGCGGCTCCTCGAC
>Ga0180215_1004403_pt1 | contig 12553 bp, 17 predicted proteins | sample eDN3rd37CBELigBY_FD_128871 | JGI IMG/M metagenome (GOLD analysis project Ga0180215, IMG submission 128871) | Enriched backyard soil microbial communities from Emeryville, California, USA - eDNA 3rd pass 37_C BE-Lig BY (version 2) (version 2) | ecosystem: Environmental > Terrestrial > Soil >...
CCACAACCCGAACCCGCAACACCTTTGTCAGCGTCTGGCCACGACGCCTTACAATTCTGCTTTAATGAGCACGCACCGGCAAAATGGTAGGCGCAGTGCTCCTTAAGCTCGTCGTCCACGGTCGGCATGCGCACGTATGTCGCGACCAGCTCGGACGGCACCGGCTGCGCCCCGTCGCGCCGGCGCAGGCCCAGCAGCGCCGTTCCACCGCCGCCAAACTCTGAGAGTTCGCCGCCGTCGGCCGTGGCGGACGTGTCGGTGGCGTCGTCGCTGTCGCTGCCGTCGCAGCTATAGTCGTCTTTGCTCGCCGCAACATGGTCGCAGTCTCCGGACAACGAACCGCCGAGATCCTCGGTGCTCGACGGCGACGCCGCGGTCACAAGCACTGGCAGAGGCGGCGAGCTGTCCCTACGGCGGCTGGGGCGGCGTAGGAGGCCGCTGGCCGCTGCCCTCCGCTGCGCCGCACGCCACAGCTCGTCGCCCATGAGAGAGCTTATGGACGAGGTGTGATGTTCCGCGCCGGCCGGGCCCAGCCCGTGATAGTCGTCGTCGCTGCTGTCCTCCACGTCCAGGGTGCGCAGCGTCGCTGCGGCGGTGTCCAGGTGGCGGCTGCTCAGGCTCGCCGCTCCGTCGTGGTTGTCCTCGTCCTCGTCACCGCTCCGCCCCGCCAGGCCGACCGCACCGTCGTCTTCGTCGCTGCTGTCCATGCCTGCGCCGCCGTGCGCCGCCGATGCCGAGCGTGCGCGCAGGTGCTTCACCTGCGCGAGCACTGATGGTGACACTCGGCCGGGCACCGTCGCGGCCGAGGGCGAGCGGAGCATCGCGGCTGACAGAGGTTTCTTCTGGTCCAGGGAGGAGCTTGCGCGCCTGGTCAGACCGCCGTGGCGGCGGCGGTGACCATTCCGCGAGATGCTCAGGAGCGCAGCGGTAAGCGGGCTGACGGGGAGCTCAGCCGAGGCAGCGAGCATCGCCGTCGCCGGCCGCGGCAGCGGCGTGCCGCCACGCGGCGTCCATGACGGCGACGCGGTCCACGACAGGTCGCGCGCCACGAACGTGGCGATGAACTTGCCGAGCTCGCGGTACGCCGCATTGCGCACCCAGCGGGTGGGGTCCTTGGTCCAGCGCAGCATCAGGTCCGTGAGCGTGTTCTGTTGCTCCGCCGGCGGAACTATGGAGGTACGAGGACGGACGGAAGCGCGGTGGCGCAAGATAAGGAGATGCGACGGAAAGGAGGCCACGTAGGAATGATCTGAGCCGTACCTAGGGCAGCAATGGCGGGGACGGCGGCGGCGCAGGCCATGCGCACGGGCCACTCGGCGCTGACGCAGAGGCGGAGGTACAGAGGGTACTGCGCCGATACAAACGACAAGCGACAAGGTGACCGGACAGGGGGGGCACATACGTTAGAGCAGGTACTGCATGCAAGACTGCGGTGAACCGGCGCCCGAACGCACCACGTCGAGCCGAAAAGTTTGCGTCGGAACCAGGGGTGCCACCTCAGACAGGAGTTCCACGGCGGCCTGGCCCACGGTCGCGCTGGCGTCGCGCGCAGCGTCGCACGCGACGGGCAGTATCACCTCAGTGACCATCGTGGCGTCTACGCCCTGGCAGGCGCTCTTCAAGAGCTGATCACCGGACGAGTCACCATGATGTAAATCGGCAACAGGCTGAGCTTTAGCCAGCTGTCCGTTTTCAAACAAGCGATTCCATGAACTTCGATACCTCAAGGGCGCCGGCGCGCCGCGTCTCGTCGAGCCCAAACTGCGCTGTCAGTGTGAGTGAGCGCAGGACGCTGGTGCACAGCACGTTCTCCGGGAGGAGCCGGCAGAGCCGGGGCATGACGGCGCTCAGCGTGGACAACCGGTCGGGCCGTGTGTCCTTGCACAACCCCGCCACCGCGGTGCCGAGAGCTTGCCAGTGCGCGGCCGAAATCTGGTCCGGTGGTGCCCGCGCGACCGCGGCGGTCAGATCGGCCAGACGGGTCGCCGCGGCCGACGCCACGCTGTAGTCGTCATCACCGACCAGCTTCACGAGCACCGGCAGCATGTGGCCGACGGCCGTCGTCGCATCGATTTCATCCAATGCCTCGGGTACCTGCGCGAGCGCGTACAACCTAGGCAATTCCACCCCCCACGGTCGCTCGTCGATGCCCTCTACATGGTCAGCAACCGTGTCTGCACAGATGTTGATGTGCAGGTCGGTGTCGTACCTCTCTTGCGTGATGGTTTCGGGGTCGGTCGCGCGAAGGACGATGTCAATACGCCGAAACCGTTCGTCGGGCTCCACCGCCGTGTTGGCGGGCGGCGACCGCAGTAGCCGTGCGTCGCTCAACGGCACCAACACGGCAGCGTCGGGCTGGAGCCCCGACGACGTGAGCGCCGGCGCGACACGCGGCTCCAAGACTAGCGTCGGGGGCGCCCACGCCGACGGCCGCGTCGGCGCTGCCGCCGCCACCGGCACCGGCGTCGCTGGCCGGCGGCTGTGCTGCGACACGAGCGTAAGCAGCGGCGGCGTCCATGGCACCGGTGAGTCGCTCGCCGGTCGCGGCGTGTCCTGCTGGCGCAGTGAGGGCTCGGGCGCCGATGCCGGCGGGCGCTGCGTATCCGCTGCGGTCGTGGCGGCCACTGTCGTGTCCACGGGCGGCGGCTTCGGCTTGGTCCCTCCCCCTGGCGGCCACGCCGCTACTACTTCCGGCGACTGGCCATCTGGCGGACCATCCCGCGGCGCGGCCTTGAGCGGCGGCGGTGCGGGACTTGCCGCGGTGCCGCCCGGCGGTGCTGCTCCGTTGAAGCGAACGATCACCATACCGGCGGCCGGCGCGGTGCGCGGCGCAGCGTCGCTGCAGAGGTGCGCACAATGCGCCGCATCGCCAGCCGGCTCATCCACGCTTCACGCCGGCACCTCCCTGCTACGCTCGGCCCGGCCTCGCGCCCACCCGCCAGCACGCGTTCGTCTGTTTGCTAGTGGTCGTCGTGGCGGCGCCGCCCTCCACATCGCCCCGCCGCCCGCCCGCCCGTCTGTCCGTCCGTTGCAGGGGCCGGCGAGCCGCTGGCCAGCCCAGCGTACGTGTCCGTGTCGGTTCGGTTCGGGATGCGGTTTCCACCTCACCCGCTCCTGTCTCCCTCTACCACCACCTCGTCTATGCTAACGCAGCGTAGCCGCCGCTAGTCTAAAAGACGCGGCTTCAACCGCGGCCGATCAGTCGCGGCCTGTCAACGCCTCGGTCGCGGCCTATCTCAGTCGCGTCGTCTTCGTCGTCGCCTGGTTTCCTTCCGGCCACTGGATTATGCGCCTGCAAAAGCGTCTCGTGAAAATGCCCCGCAAGTCGTCCCTCCAAACAGATGCCCCGCCAGCAACTGCCCCGCAACTGCCCGCGCCGCATGAGGTGTCGGACATGCGCCATGTGGTCCTGGGAGATGCACGGAAAATGCGCGGAGATGCGCGGGGATGCACGGAGATGCGAGGCAGGAGGGCAAGAGGAGCTGCACGGGGCATTGGGTGAGCGAGTGAACACGGCCGCGGATGGGCACTGGATGCGTGAGGTATTTTAAGTTTGAGACATGTGTGCCGCATCGTCTTTGAAGGCAGACCCGATTTTTGGCGCCAATTGGCCTACTTTTTTGAACACCTACGCGCGGTGCCATGTCGTGGCCAAGAGCTTGAGACGTCGTTAATTGGGCGGGAGCGAGCCAACATCGCACCGCGTGCTTGCTAGCTGCTGCCATGGTCTGGCGGAGCGGGTGGATGTGACTAGGTAGCGGCCGTCGCCGCGGAATCGGAAGGCCATGGCAACCGCGTCAACCTCAAACGCGGCGATCTACGCTGCGTGTGGCGTCCTGCTCGGCTTCGTGGGCGGCGTGTCGATTTGGGCCTACGTTGCAGACCCTGTGCCCGAGATGGCGCTCATCGCGCTCCAGACATTCTTTACGGCCGCGCTCGGCCTCGCCGCCGGCGCGGCTTCCGCCGTTTATCGGAACCAGGACGTCGACCAGCGGCAGCTCGACGCACTCAACAGCCAAAAGAACATGATGCACAACCTTGCCCAGTCGTCGTACAAGGTCTGCTTCCGCATGCTGCACGAGATCGCCATCGTCTGCAACGAGAGTTTCTCGTGGTCTGACGTCGTCCTCTACAACGAGCACGTTGCGCGGCGCATCTCCGAGGCCGTCATGTGCCTTACGGCGCCCGAGTTCCACCTGTTCTTCTTCCTCCACGACTCGCTGCCGTCCAAAGAACAGGCCTACTTCAGCACGGCGTACCACGAGCTCTTCCTCGCGCGGGAGAACCGCACTAAGGCTGGTCGCACCGAGCGCGAGTGGCAGCTGCTTGCGTCCATGTTCGTCGACCCGGTGGCCATCCACGACGGCCTCCACAAGTGGCACGCCGCGCTGGACCGGCTGAGTTGGCCGCAAATCAAAGACCTCTTCGACCGCGAGAGCCACAAGCTGCTCGGTTACAGGAAGGTCGTTCGCGTGCCAAATGAGAAGGTGGTCGTCGGCTACGACCAGTTCGAGCCGCGCTTCTACGCCAACGCGCGCGCGCTGCTCCATTACCTGCGCCGCCGCTTCGGCATGTCAACGCCGGAGCCTGAGGTCAAGCCACGCGCCCGCCGCCGCCGTGGCGCGCGTAAAGCTACCGCCGAAGCCGAGGGCGCGCCGCCAGATGCGGAGAACGAGGACAACGATGATGAGGTCTCGCCCCTGCCGCCGCCCCCGCCGGCGTCTTCGTCGGAGCGGCTGATCAACTGGATTCCGGACTACTACCGGTGGATCCTCAAGGACATCCCCGTGCGCCGCGCCAACCACGGGCTGGACGTGTCCAACACCACGATGCACTCTTCGCTCAGCCACCACCTCAGCGCGGACGCGACGGGGATGAGCCTCGGCCTGCAGTCAACGCCGCTGGTGCGCCTGGAGCGCAAGCGTGAGGAGCGCTGGGACTGGGACGAGGTCGGCGCATGGGACGTCGGCGCGCCAGACATGGATTACACTGTCGGCCTGTCGCTGGACCGCCGCGTCTTCCGGCGGTCGACGGCGCTGGGCACCAAACCGATTAAGAAAAAGACCAGGAAGGCCAAGTATCCGGTCGCGACGCGTGCGCCTGAGCACGACGACGATGCCACCGCGGCTGCCGCCGATGAAAACATCTCGCCGCCGGCCGTGCCGGCCATCCTCGTATCGCCGAGCCCAGAATCTAGCCCCTAATGTATAGAATAGTACCTGCACATGTACAATGATCGCACCTTCGCATTTTCAGCACTGTACAACTTGCAAATGCCAAAGATCCTTTAGCCGGCATTTGATCCTTTGGCTACATCTCGCGGCAGTGCACATATTTCATTACTCTCAACGACTGGGTCTTCTCTTTTCGTGCTCATCATAGCCAAGAGCCCAACTTCCACAGTATAGTTGGGACCTTTGGTGCTAGCTAAGAGACTGGCCTCTGTGCCTGACAAATTGCACCGGCCAGTCAATCGAGAGGGCGCTAACACTAGTCAATATTACTTCACAGAGAGCCTCGCTTTAATTTATCAGTTGGGCCTTTAGTAATACTAAAACTATATTAAGATAACGCCCCATTGCGCTCGACGTGGGGACGTCCCAGCAGGCGTATGACCACAAACCTTAATCTCCCACTTTTGGTGTGCATTTGGGGCACTTTTGAGCCACTTTGACTCAAAACACCCCTAACCTGTCCAAAAGGGCGAGCAAATGCCAAGCGAGCACCGCCCTTGCACACACTGGTTAGCAAACCACATGCACAGAGGGTGCGCTTGGCCGCGCCCTTGTACGCCTAACATCCTTTCCAGCCCGCATGTGAGTGACGAGCCTCGCACATCCTGGATAGTCTCCGCCCCCCGAATGGCATGAATATGCACGGCGGTTGTGACTAAGTTTAATTGGATGATGATACATGCACAGCGGCAACAGCGGTAGCAATAGTACTAGTACAGACAGCGCAGCGTGCGCGCGAGCACAATACACAGCAGTTTTACAACAGCAAGTTCGCATCACCAAATTAGCTAGAGAGCAGCGAAGCCGTCGGGCTGCTCGACGGGCTTGGCGCCCTTTTTGGGCGCCATGGGTTCGCAGAGGATCGATAGCGAGTGCAGGTGCTTGTCGCTGACCATTTGGATCTTTTCGATGGCATCAAAGTAGGCGACGATGCTGCAAACCGAACGTCGCGCACGCAGTTGATGGTCAAGCGAGCAGCGGATGAGCGGCCGCGGCCACGCCGAAGTTCACCCATGCCTGCGGCCCCACGTACGCTCCGTATTTTTCGGCCTCCGGGATCGGGTACATGGTCCGGTGCTGGTACGCGATGATGCCCAGACTGCGGCGCGCCATTGCCCGCAGCTTGGGCACGCTGGCCGATCGCGCAACGACGTCCACGATGCATCCGAAGACTTGAGTATGCGCCGGCCCGCGTTAGCCCACCCGGGGCCAGGCGGCCATACTTGATCAGCCCATTCGGGAGCTCGCTCGGGTTGCCGTCATTCATAAAGACCATGTCACGTAGGTGCATGCCGATAAAAGGGATGAACGGCGGCTTGGCCTCCGCCTCGATCGCACGGTACGCACGGTAGTTGATCTGCGGACTACACAGGTTCTCCAGGTCGGTCCAGATCGCCGCCGTCTTCTTGGGCAGGCTCTGCGGGCCGTCGCACCGCCAACACCGCACTAGACCAGGGCGTGAGCACTGGTGCCGGCTAACGACTATGCTGTGACGCCACGCTGCCACTGCCGGCCGTACCGCCCACGTCTTTTTGAGGCGCGTGATGAGCGAGTTGCTGAGGCCTGCGACCATAGCAAAGACTGTGTTATAGCAGCCTAGCTGGCGGCACTCGTCGGCCAGCTCGATGAAACGTGCTAGGAGCTTGATGCGCTGTTTCATGTCGTGCGTGATGCACACGCTCACGGCGATCCAGTAGCCGATCTAACCGCGGGCGCCGCGAGCGCTGGCAACGAGCAGGGGCGGGTGAGCTTGGCTGCTCGCACGACCGGGGGTTGCGCGGCGCAGGGAACCACCGCCTACCTTGTTGGCCCAATTGATCATGGCGACCAGGTGGCGGCACTTGACGTTGGGCGCATCGGGCGAACCCGGCTTCACGACCTTCTCCACAAACTCTTCCGGCCGGATGCGCTGGTACAGCCGTAGCTCGTACTCGGCAAATGCGATCGCCATGGTCTATGGTGCAAGATCGATGCGCGCCAGCGGTCACACACCCGTGGCGTAAAGATAAGGCGGTGAAACGGCTACGTGGCATCCAGCAGTGTCGCGTACCTGCATGTCGGTGCTGAGCTGCATAAAGGTTTGGGTGGTGGCGGTGGAGGCGGCCGTACCGGCAGCCATTTGCTTGCGCTGAATGCGGGTATAACTTAGGCGACCATAGGTGCCGGACATCGTCAGCGTCTGGCACGCGAGTGTCCCAGCGGCGGTAAAGGCTTCAAGCCGAACCTTCCGGTCTTCTTCCGTTTCGGTTTTCTGCATAAGGCCAACATCAAGCACGGCGGCGGCTTGTCAGCCCCTGACTGGCAGCACCCCGCCGAATTGGCGCACGCGTACCATGGCCTCCCACCGTTGTTGCGCGGTCAGGTTGCTCTGCGTCAAGTACTGCGTCAAGAAAGACAAGTCTTCCGCGGCAGACTCGTGTCCCAGCTGCTGCAGCGTGGGGGTGAGCGGCCTGTGACGCACGCGTCCAGACCATCGTTGGCGGCCATTTAGCCGCCAGCCGCATAAGCAAGCACGCCCAGCTCGGTGAGGCAAAGGCATACAGGGTCAGGTCCTTGAACCGCTGCACGAGGTCCTCCAGCTGAAAGTCGTTATTCCAGCACCACTCGACCCACTTGCGCAGAAACGACATGAGCCTGGTGGCGCGTCCGCAGCTGGCATCCACTTCGCAGTAAGCGCGTGGTGCTCCATGCTCGCCCTACATCCCATCAGTAGCCTACTTGGGAAGTACGAGCGACTTGGTCTCGAAGCGGTCGTAGACGACAAAGAGCATGTTGAGCAAATCGCGCGACGGCATGATGAGGCGGTAGCATATCAAGAAGTCCTCCAGCAGCTCCAGGTCTGCCGTCGCGCGCACAGAAAGCGATAGGCAGGATCTTTGCTACGCGGTGAGCCCACGACAATGTACAAACACGATTTGTATAGCCGTCGCCGTACCAGACGCGGTATCGGTCATGACCATCGTCACCAGCGCCTCGCGCGTGGCACCGGTGAGCAGCTTCTTGCCAGCCTGGACGGCGTACTGCTTGTACGGCTTGCCGTCCGCATCGTTCTCCAAAATCTCCGCCGTGTCCTGGAGCACAGTCACTGCAGCCAAGACAGCCAAACGGCGTGAAGGCGGACGTGTCAGCGGCGCCGAAATCGGGTACGAGTCCGGCGGGTTAGCGCGCGCGCACGTCGCTCCATGGCCGACGTAATCTTCCACTGGCGAAGCTCCAGCTCGCGAATCTCTTCGCGGCGCTTGCGCATTTCCTGGTGCCAGGACCGCGCCCGCGCGGTGGGATCTCGAGCGACCAACGTCAAGACGCGGTGATTCTTCGCAGGTCATAGCTACGTCGCGCCGCCGCACCCGAATCACGCGCTCGTCCAACGGTCGCTCCTCGCGCGCGGCAACGAGCGTCCGCAAGCGCTCCTCTAGCTGCGAGATGGCGTTCGTGGCCTAGCACAGCGAAAAGCAGGCATTGCGCAGCGAGCAGCAAAACGTGAGCAGTTGCGCCTACCATCGAAAGTCTGGGCGCGCCGCGCGCACCTTGTCCAGCTGGGTCTTGTACAACTCGAGCAGGGTTTCCCTGTCCACCTCGTTCCGGGGCTCACGGAACGTGTTGAACGATGGCTCGCTGCTATTGTACAGGCTCGGGTTCGCTATAGCTTGCAAGGATGCGGACGGGACCCCGGACCGGATCCGCCGTCAGCGCCCCTGGGTCGCGGCCGACGCCATCACATTGGCAGGCGCCCGTACAGTCGCCGCTCTTGTCACCGCCCTCCTCGGCCGCAGCCACGTCCTGCAGAGCGCGTGGCGCCAGCGCCGACGGCCGGGGCAAACCTGGGCCACCGCCCAGCGTAGGGCTCCGGCCGCGCAGCGTCAGCACCGCGCCAGCCGAGCCAAACAATGCCCTTGCTCGGGACCGCGTACTGCGCATGTCGATCTTCTTGCCGTCGTCCGTGACCGTAAACTCGCGCAGGCTCTGTGTCAGTTCTGTGTCCTCGTCCAGCTCCGCGTCGCTGTCGTCGTCCGAGAACGCGCCCAGCAACGGGTTGGGCGCCTTGACGGCCAGCTCGTCCAGCTGCGCATTGATCTTGGCGATCTCGTGGTCCGTCACGCGCTCCGCCAGATGGGGCGCTACGTGCCCGGCGACGCCAACCACCAAAGGCCGTCGTCGCGGTGAGTGTACGTCCGCGCCTCCCGCTGAGCGGGGCTAGCCGCCGTACCGTGCTTGTGGGCCCGGACCGAATCCTTCTGCACGTCGGACCGGCTGAATAGCCGCTTCAGAATCCCGCCGTTGGCCGCCATTCTTTAGCTGCAGCGGCGGCAGCTGGCGAAGAGGTAAAGAAGAAGCTGAAGTAGACGAGGAGGAAGCTGCCCGCCCGCCCGCCTGTCTGCACGTCTGTCTGTCTGCCGGGTCGGCTCGGCCACCCGTCGACGTCAGCGCGGCACGGCACGGAGTGGCTCCGGCTTAACCAAACTTGGCGTTCGCGCCGTGCGCGCACGGCGTTCAAGCAGCGCGGCCTCGCCTCAAGCACGCCTCCGTGCCTGTTAATGGACGCACAGCGACGCTCCAGTGGCCTCGACGAAGGGCCTTGAAGGTCGATGGGCCTTTCTATTGCCGGCTCGATGGCAGCCGCGATGGCCCGCCCGCCGCCTGCTCTGTCTTCGCACCTGCACTACGGAACTCGCGCCGGAAACGACCGTTTCGCGTGCTTCTTTCGCCGTTTCTAAGCAGACAGGCTTCGCCTCACACGATTTCGCCAGCAGATGAACGCGGTGCCTAATGAAAATTGCGCGAAAAAGCGTCCAACATCGTCCCAGAATCGCGCCTCCGAACGGAAAACTGCATTCCAAACCGGCGTTTCGTTGCGAGCGACGTTCGTTAATATGAAACTCCCATTCAGAAGCGCCCTTTTTGAAAATGTAATTCGGCCTGGGTGGGTCTTTCTGGAGTAAGAGTTGTCAATGGAACGAACGCCCAATTTGAAAGACAATTCTGCCGTGTCTGCCGCTGTTCCGCCGCTGTTCCGCCCCGACGAACAGAGGCCACACCGAATGTCCACCGCATGCAACCATCTATCCCGGGGGCATATTACGTGACCATACGCGCCGTTCCTCACACAGTTTATCAGACACAACGAACTTTACAATTAGGTTCCCTGTTAGATTGAGGAGAACATCACATGCGCTTGCGCTCGCGTGCAGAGGAGCGCCCGCATTTGGCATGCGGCTCCGGCCGGATCTCGGTCGCCGTCGGCCCGGCCGTTCGGCGTCGCCAGCGCGCCAGGGTCGCAAGACGCTCAGCGATCCGCGCCGTCGCCTCCGGGGTGGCGGCAGGCGCGCGCGCGCAATAGGCGTCGCTGCAGTAGACCACCTCGCCCTCCAGGTACGTGGCGAGGACGCCCGTCGTGCGCAGCTGCTCCGGCGCCGCCGCCATGATGTCCTGGTCGAGCACCACAAAATCGGCCCACTTGCCAGACGTGATGGACCCAAGCTGCAGGCAAGCGCTCATCGATCGCCGGCTGTCGCTATAGTTGGGTTAGCCTGCCCACGGTTCACGCCAACTGCATCGCGAATGCCTCCGTACCGATGCTTCGGAGAAGGCGGCAAACGCCGCATCGAGCGTGAAGCCTCTCAGTGCCTGCGCCACGCTCACACGCTCGTTCGGATACCAGCCGCCCTGCCCAATAGCCGCGACAGGGGAATCCGGCGCATTTCTGTCAACATTGGGTGCAATGCCATCCACTGCTGGCGAATGGGACATACCGGCGGCTCGTTGGCGGCGTTCTGCCGTGTGACAGCAGCGTGGATACCATAGAATGGGTTGACGCGCTCCACCGGAAAGTCGGAACCCATTGGCAAGGTCACACTGTTGGCGGACAACAAACATGGGATGCGCCGCCATGTCAAATTGGATATTTCCCGTCGCTTGTCCCCAACGTTGGCACGCTACCTTTGGTCCACAAACGTCTGCCAGAGGTACGCGCCACGCACCCGCTCCGGACCGAGGCGCGATTCCGCAAAACCCTGAGGACCACAAGGAGTGAAACGTGTGCGGTGTGTGTGAGTGACGGCGTCAATTCGCAAGCGCATCCTGTCTGACCGCTGACCATGTCGCTCGTGCAGTGCGTCGGTTGAACGGACGGCAGAACTCCCAGCGCTTGGAAGCGGCCGATATCCTCGGGCGCCTGCAAACGGGCAGCCCGTGCTGCATCGAGTGGCATATTAAGAAATTTTTGGCGGCACTGCCTTCGACGAACCACGCCACCGCACCAAAACTTGGGCGTGCTCAATCTGCAGCCGGAGGTCGTTCGCCTGGCAGCGGCGGCGCTCCTGGCACAGCGAGGCCGTGGCGTTCTGGTACGCATCCAGCACCAGCCGGTTCGCCCGGTCGCCGATGGCGTGCGTGTTGACTTGGTAGCCCTGTGGGTGCAAAAACATAGGCTGGGCACAGGATTGTTAAGCGGAGCAAACGCAGCGGAATCAAAACTGGGTTGCAAGCCGGACCTGCTCGATCCACTGCTGCACCGTGGGGGCCAGCTCGTCCGGATCCATCAGTAACAGGCCCGACGTCTCCGGCTTGTCTGCATCTCCTTACCCACTTCATCGCTTCATGCAGAAGATCGCATTGGGCATTGCCAAAAACGCCATCGTGCTAGTAACGCAGGGACGCACCCGAGTATGGCTCCAGGAGCGCGGCGCCCCAGCTGCCGAGGGCGCCGTCCATGTAGAGCTTCACGGATCGCACGGTCAGCCGCCGGCCGTAGTCGATCGTGATGGGCGAGACCTCCGGGCAAAAGTAAGCGCCAAAGTCGCACGAGATGTAGCCATAGTTGCGCAGCGTGTACTCGCCCCGATCAATCGCTCTGAGCGACCACGTGAGTCAGGACCGTGGAAAAACATATCAGTAAGGTTGACAGGCTGCGCAGGGAAGCGTTGTGAATTGCACGTACGACTTGTAACGGGTGATGGTAGCGGCGTCCACGCCCGCATCGTGCACGCCCACCAGGCCCAGCCTACGGAAACCCCTCACACGGGACAAAACTCGTCCAGAGGCTCATGAGGAAGGTTGGGGCGCGCGCTGCGCGAGGCCGACGTCGGACGTACCGATTGCTCTCGATGATCGCCAACTGCATCGCCTCGTACAGCTCGTCCTCGCTCAACGGGGGCAGGTGCTCCTCGACCAGCCACGCAGCATTGTCTAGGGCGGTACGCCGGGGCGGGTGCAGCTACACGTCTTGGCTTATTTCACGCACCCCAAATAACGGGGCACACTCGATGTCTTACCGATGAAAATGCCCGTCGGCTCGCCGTTCTCGTCCCGCACAATCTGAC
>Ga0180215_1004405_pt1 | contig 12550 bp, 14 predicted proteins | sample eDN3rd37CBELigBY_FD_128871 | JGI IMG/M metagenome (GOLD analysis project Ga0180215, IMG submission 128871) | Enriched backyard soil microbial communities from Emeryville, California, USA - eDNA 3rd pass 37_C BE-Lig BY (version 2) (version 2) | ecosystem: Environmental > Terrestrial > Soil >...
GTCTCCCCTTCCGGGTGTCCCAGGAGCCCGTAGCTCAGTCGGTAGAGCAACTGACTTTTAATCAGTAGGTCCCGGGTTCGAATCCCGGCGGGCTCGCCACCTAACCATCTGAAGACAAACGCCTTATTCATTCTGTTCAGGGTATTTGCTGTTCAGCCTAGCGATAGAGGTTCCAAGCAGGTTCCAAGGGCCCTTCGCAACGTGATGTTCCGTCGCGGTGCACAGTCCTTTCTGGTGCGGCCCCCCCCATGTGGACACGGGAGGCCCCCCATTACGACCCTCGTTAGGGACGTTAAAAATATCGACGCATCAAAATCCATTTGTTACACAAAGATTACTTGCATCTGCGGCCAAGCAATCTGCGTTCTGTGTGCGATCCCTCCGATTGCCTTCTGCGTGTTCCGCGCAAGCCAATCTAGGCTTTACTCCAACCGAACATCGTTTCTTCCTTTTGACCGTGGAGAGCAGACAGTTGCTCCGCCGTCTAAATCCAGAACTTACTGGCCAGTCCAAAAGACCCACACGCCCGGCAATGCCGCCATCGTCCGCCTTGCGGATCAGGCGCGCGAGCGCGGGCGCCAAGTGCTGCGTAAGACCGCAACCGATGAAAGGAAAGCTCTGATGAGCGCACGGGCAGCGATGCATGTGCGAGATAGCTATGCGCTATCGAGAGAGCAGCATACGGAGATCGAGCCAACCCTTCGCCGATACGGGATCGTCTAAGTGACTTTCGCGCCGTGTATTCTGCACCGGCAGACAGAGCTGTTCTCTCAGTCCGGACGGGCTATCGGGACTGTTCCGTCAAAACCTTCAGACCTAGTGATTGCTCAAGCGAATCCGAAGCAAGTAGCGTTTGCGAGCGTCCGTCAAATGCCACACGCCCACGGTCAAGCACAATTGCCCTGTCGCAGAAGGTTAAAGCCATATTGACATGTTGCTCAACTAACACGATAGCCAAGTCGGCCGTCACCGAGGCAAGCTTTGCAAAAGCAGCCATTAGTTCTTCACAGACAACAGGCGCCAATCCCTCGAGTGGCTCGTCCAGCAACAAGATGCGCGGCTTTCCAAGCAGAGTTCTGGCGATTGACAGCATCTGCTGCTCGCCTCCCGACAACTGCCCCCCAAAATTCCGGCGACGTTCCTTCAGCCGCGGAAACAGGTCGTAAGCGAAGGAGACATTGCAATCGCTCGCGCTTTTCAGGCCCGACAGCAGATTTTCTTCGACCGTGAGCGACTTGAAGATGTCGCGGGTTTGCGGGACAAGACCGAGGCCTGCGTTGGCACGTTGATAGGTCGGCTCGGCCGAAATTGAAGCCCCGTCCAGCAAGATATCTCCGGCGTGCAGACGACACAGTCCCAAAATCGTAAGCAACAGTGTCGTCTTGCCGGCGCCGTTGCGCCCGAGTATCGAAAGGCGCTCGCCTCCTTTGACTGAAAGGTTCACGTCTTTAAGGATGTGCATCCGACGGTATCCCGCCGTGACGTTGGATACAATGAGCTCAGTGCTCACGTTGAGCATTCCCCAGGTACAATTCGCGTACGCGACTGTCGGAAGCGATTTCTGACGGCGTGCCTTCTGTCAGGATCGAGCCCGCGACCAGGACCATGATCCGGCTCGCAAAGCGGAAAACAAGGTCCATGTCATGCTCGATCATCAGAATTCCCAAGTCGTTGGGAAGGCTGCGGATCGCATCGATGATGATCTTACTTTCGCTTGCCGGCACTCCGGCGGCCGGCTCATCGAGTAGGAGGATGCGAGGTTTGAGCGCCAGTGCAAGCGCAATTTCAACAAGCCGCTGCTTCCCGTAAGGCAAGATGTCTGTAACGAGGTCGGCGTCCCCGTGTAGTTTGAGCTGTCGGAGAATGTGGTCCGCCTCCTGTTCCACGTCTGTGAAATGGGCGGCATTCCCGAACATCCGCCAACCCATATTTCGACGTTCGATGATAGCCAGCCGGACGTGTTCGCGCGGAGTGAACGTATTCAGCAATGTCGTGATTTGAAACGTTCGGACGATACCGGCCTTCACGCGTTGCGGCTGCGTCAAACCGGTGATGTCGACCCCATCCAACAGAACCCGTCCCGAATTTGGTGCAAGGACCCCCGTCACGAGCCCTGCGAAGGTGGTTTTTCCCGCTCCATTTGGCCCAATCAACGCCAGACGGTCTCCCGGGCGAATATCGACATTGATGTTCGACGCGACCGTCAAGCCACCGAAAGCCTTGTTCAGGCCGATGGCGCGCAAACCAGGCGTAGCCGCGGTTTGGCCGGTCATGCTGATTTCCCAGGGCCGAAGAAGAGCGACAGAACGCCCTTCGGAGCGACAAAAACGACGACAATAATCATCGCCCCGATCACAAAGAGCCAGTTGGCCGGATCTATCCCCGAAGCGACATGGTGAACCATCATGAAAATCACCGTGCCGAGAATGGCGCCATAGAGGCGGCCCACCCCGCCCAGGATGAGCATGACGACAGCCTCGGCTGAAAGCGTAAAGCCCAACACCTCCAGGCTCACATATTGAGTGGTTTGGGCGTTCAGTGCGCCCGCGATGCCTCCGATCACACCCGAAATCGTATACATCGCGACGAGGCGCCAATAGACCCTAACGCCCAGTGCCTCCATCCGCTCGCGCTGCTCCCGAATGCCTTGGCAGCTCAGCACGAACGGAGACGTGACGAAAAACCTCATAACGAGAAATAGCAATGCAACCACTGCCACGGAATACAGATAGGCCGTTTTGCCGTAGAAATCGAATTCGAAGAGACCTAGCAGCGGCTGCATTTCGATTCCGCCAAGACCATCCACGCCGCCGGTCACGGCACTCGCCTGATTGGCAATTTCGAATGCAATCTGCGCCATGGCGACCGATATCATGACGAGCGTTAGATGATTGGTTCTGAGCAGCAGCAGACCGCTGATCAACGCGATCGTGGCACCCGCAACCGCACCCACCATAAGTCCGGCCAGGGGCTCGCTCGTCACATGGACCGCGAAAAGTCCGGCGGCATAAGCACCAACGCCGAACACGATCGCGTGGCCGAGCGTCGGGATTCCGGCGTATCCGAGCGCGAGGTCCAACGAGAGCACGAACAGCACCATGACAAGTATGCGCGTGCCGAGGCCGAGCGATTCAGGAAAAATGAAGTAGACAGAAATAGCCGCAGCCAACAGCAGCAGGTCGACAACCCAGCTGAATTTTCGCGTGTTGGAGAGCATCAAGACTTCCCGCGCAGACCGAACAATCCGTCTGGCCGGAAAGCGAGTATGAGCATGGTCACCAGATAGAAGAGGATAGTTCCCAGTTCGGGAACGAAATACCGGCCGGCCGTGTCGATGATCCCGAGGAGAAGCGCTGAACAGAATGTTCCGACAATGCTGCCCATTCCGCCAACCGCAACAACCAACAAGACCAAAACGAGGTACCGAAGCGGATAATTCGCCTCAACCGGCATCAGCTCGGCGCCCATGATCCCGCCAAAAGCCGCCAATGCAGCGCCCAGCAGGAATGCCTTGGCGTAAACCCCTGAGGTGTTGATTCCGAGCGCGGATGCGGCACTTTCCTTATCAACGGCTGCCCGCAAATGAATGCCAAAACGCGTCCGCTCGACAGCAAACCAGAGAAGAACCGCGACCAACAAGCCGGACACAATCACGGCGATTCGGTGAACCGGGACGATCCGGACCCCTACGTCTACCGACCCTTGCAAATAGCCGGGGAGCTGAAGTGAACGCATTTCGGTCCCAAACACCACGGTTGCCGCGGCAATTGCGATGAAGACCAGCCCAATCGTCAGTAGAACCTGCTCTAAATCGCCCATGCCGTAGATACGCCGGAAAAACATAACATTCAGCGGATGAGCCACCACGACAGTGAACGCGATCCCAAGCAACACGGCCAACTCGAACCTCACACCCCAGCGGAACATGAGCCAGTAGACCGTGAACGCACCGATCATTGAAAAAACGCCATGCGCTAGATTGACAATGCGCATGAGCCCCATCGTGACCGACAGCCCGACAGAGATCATAAAAAGGATCATGCCATAGGCGATGCCATCGATAGCAATGCTCAGCGCGAGCCGCACAAATGCTCTCCGATCAAATCATCCAATAGCCGCCTCCGGAACGGTTTCCGGCTGCCCGGCTCGTCTCGAATGCGCAAGCGACGGCATAACTTCCGAACCAAACAGACGGATTGATCGCAGCGTTTCCTCGTGTGTCATATCGCCGAAGGACATCTGACAGCCGAGATAGGTCGAAGTAGCTTCGTCCAGTTGCTCTTTGAGGATTGATTTCACGGTTGCCGGGGAACCGACGGCGGAATGCCCGAGCTTGGCCAATTCATCGTAAGTTTCAGGAAATATCCCGCCAAGGCTGAAGCGGGTGCCCCGCTTTTCCCACAGGTAATTCATATGGTATCGCCACCGAGGATACGCTCTGCGGGCAATGCCGCGCGCTTCCTCATCAGTTTCTGCGACCACAACGTGTCGGACGAATCCGACCGGTGGCATCTCGCTTGCAGCTTGACCAAGCTCCGCCCAAGCCACCGCGTAGCGTTCACGCATCGTTCGGGCGAGCGACACCGCTCCGAGCGAAACAACCCCGGCTGCCACCGAGGCGGCCCAAGCCATCGTATCGGGGGAATTTGTCCCAAGCCAGAGCGGGATAGGCTTCTGGATCGGCTGCACCACGATTGGTACGCGGTCAGCCTTGTAGAATTTGCCCTCGAATGTCAGTTCGTCCGTCACAAGACCGCGGGTGATGAACTGAAAGGCCTCGATATACATTTCGCGGGCACGGTCGCGGCTTTCCACACCGAATAGGCTGAGCTCGACCGGCGACGCGCCCGAACCCATCCCGAGATCGAGACGGCCGGACATCAGATTGTCGAGCATCCCGATCTCTTCCAGAAGCCGCAGCGGATTGTACAGCGGGAGCAGATTGACAAGTGCTCCGAGCCTCAGGGTACGGGTATGCTGGGCGGCGGCGGCAAGGAAAACGTTCGGCGAGGGTGCATAGCCAAGCGGTGTCCCGTGATGCTCAGCGAGCTGGTAACGATGAAAACCGGCCCGCTCGAACTCTGGCAAAAGCTCCAGACGATTCTTAAACTGGACTTCGATCGGAACGCCCGCATCATCCATATGATCGAAAATGCCAAATTGCATCTCAAAAATGCTCCCGTCCGCTTCGCGGGCGACGACCGCCCGCGAGCCGTGTGGTCGGTCAGCAGAGTTACTGACCGAGTTCGTAGCCGTGGTCCGGCTGCGCCTCATAAGTCTTGAACTCCTTGTTAATGAGCTTCCCGTCAGGTCCGCGCTCCACCCGCCGGATGTACACGTTTTGCGTGACGTGACGTGTCACTGGATCAATCTGCACCGGGCCGCGTGGACTCTCCCACTTCATTCCTTTCACCGCCTCCACCGCCTTCATGCCACCCTCAGCTCCCGCGGCCTTGATCATTTGGTACAGCACGTGCGTACCGTCGTAGGCTCCAATCGAAATGAAATTCGTCGCTTCGCCCGGGAACAGTTCTTGATATTTTTTCACGAACTGGCGATTCAGATCGGAGTCGTGAGACATCGCGTAATGGAAGGTGGTGATGGCGCCAAGCGCCGCGTCACCGATCTCCTGCAAATTGGCCTCGTCGGTTTCGCCCATCCCCATGTAGCGAATGCCCGCCTCAGGAAGACCGTTGTCCTTGAAGGAACGGATGAAAGCCAGGCTCGGCGGACCTGCGATTAGGAACACCACGACGCCCTCCGCCCCGGAATTCTTGATGCGCTGGATAAACGGTGCAAAATCGGTAGTTGATACAGGAATGCGGATCTTCTCCAGCACCTTCCCGCCATTCTTCTCGAAAGTGCGGGAGAATGCGTCTTCAGAGTCGTGGCCGGCATTGAAATCGTGAACAGCTGTCACGACCTTGCTGATGCCTTGCTCACGCGCCCAGTGGGCGAGAGGAACGTACACCTGCCATAGCGTATTTGACGCGCGAACGAAATATTCTGACCGTTTGGTCACACTGGACGTCGCAGCGTTGAAGAGAGCAGTTGGTATCTGCGCTTTCTGAATGATCGGAGCGACCGCAAGCGCATTCGGCGAAAAATTGAAACCTCCGATATACGAGACCTTGTCTTTCAGGATCAGTTCTTGAGCGTGGGAGCGCACGAGACTCGGATTAACGCCCCCTGAATCGCGGTAGATGAATTCGATTTTCTTTCCGTTTACGGTATCACCATGTTGGGCCACATAGGTCTGCAGCCCCTGACGCATCCAGCGGCCGAAATGCGCGTTCGGACCCGAAAATGGAGCAATGATTCCGACCTTTACCGCCTCGGATTGAGTGCGACCGACTTGCGTCGAACCCACCATCGCCACGGCAGTCACAATTGGGACCAACCATCTCTTCATCATTCCTCCCTCCGTCTTCATGTTAATGCTTGCTCTCGCCCAGCGGGCGCAGTTTAGGCATCACTTCTTCCGATAGCATTTGGATGTTCTTTCGGACGAGGTCGTCCGGGAGCGTGCCGAATTGAACCATGCAGACTAGGTTCTTGAACCCGCTGCGCGCGTGTGCCGTCTCTATTTTTTCTCTGACCGTATTGGGACTTCCCACTATAAACGTGCCCTTCTCAACCAACTGATCAAACGTCTGCCGGTCGAATGCCATCCCGCTGCGCGCTTTCATGATCGCCTTGAGCGAATTGATAGATGTGTATCCCGGCGGAAACAGAAGCTCCGGCGGGATGTGTAGGAATTCATTGAACAACCTTTCAACGTGTTCCTCGCTCTCGCGGCGTGCAATCTCGTCAGTCTCGGCAACGTAGACCGGCGCAGCCCATCCGAGCTGATCGCCTGACACTTCGTAGCCATAGCGGTCGCCCTGCTCTTGATAGTTCGCATGATAGCGCAGCACGGACTCCAGCGGGCTGAAAGTGATGATGAACGGATACTTTCGCGAAGGATCGGCAGCCCAAGCGATTGTCTCGCCAGATCCCTGCGAAGGAATCCAGATCGGTGGACGCGGACGCTGCACCACGCGCGGCCAGGTGTTCACGTAATTGAAGGTGTAATGATTACCTTCGAACGTGAATGGACCGGGCTCCGTCCATGCCCGCACGATGAGATCGTGCGCCTCGTTGAACCGCTCATGTGAAAAGCCTGGGTTAACGCCGGTGCTGTGATACTCGCAGCCGATCCCCCGAACAAAGCCCGCGATGATGCGGCCGCCGGACAGGCTGTCCAGCATCGCATATTCCTCGGCGATGTTCAGCGGATTGTTCACGAGCGGCAGCGCTCGCCCAAGGATGGCAATACGAACCTTCGTGTTGCGCGTCCGGTCGATCAGGATCGAGGCGATCAGATTAGGCGCCGGCATCATGCCGTAAGCGGTCTGATGATGCTCATTGACACAAACGCCGTCAAAGCCGCATTCAGCGGCATAGACGAGCTGTTCGACATATTCCTGATACAGCTTTGATCCGAGTTCCGGATCGAAAAAAGTGTTCGGAAACTCGATCCAATAAGAAGTGTATTCGGATGCCGCATCGAAATCGAGATGCCGATAAGGCATGAGATGGAAGGCGAAAAACTTCATTGCGCATGAGCCTTCAAAAACGACTTGACGTCTCGCGCGACCAGATCCGGGTGCTCGAGATGGAGCAGATGTCCCGCGCCTTCAACCGACTTGAACGTGACATCAGGGATCTGAGAACACCACAATTCGCTATGGCCGAGGGGGATGACGGAATCTTCGGCACCCCACAGGATGTGGGTCGGGACGGAAATTCGGTGAAGCCAGCGGTGCAGCGCCGGGTTTTCGAAACGCGGATGCCAACTGATCTTGGCAAGCGCGTAATTGTTCTTCAGGTGAAGGTCGATGTCTTCGTCGCGCTCCGCCGCGCGGTGCAACGTCAAGGCGCGATCCGGATCTGCGAACATCATTGCAGTGGCGGCGGCCGGAGCTTTGATGAACGGGTCTCCAAACCCGACGCCTTTTTTCCGAACGCCTGCTGGACCGAGCAATGTTAGCGTCCTAATCCGGTGGTCGGTGCGCAGAGCGATTTCGGCAGCGATCCACCCGCCGATTGATGCACCCAAGAGGTGCACGGTCGGAATTGCAAGAGCATCGAGGAAATCGAGATAAAACCAAGCGAGGTCGCTGACCGAGCCACCGTAATCGGAAAGATCAGACCTGCCGAAGCTTGGATGATCGGGCACTATGATCTTGAAATCTGGCTGCAGCGCCGCAATGAATACGTCGTCATTAAAGCCGACGTCGAAGCCGCGCAGGAAGAGCAGCGGCCGTCCAGAACCAAGCATGCGCACCGACGTGCGAAAACCACGCACGTCGACCGTGGTCAAACTCCCATCCGTCACGCGACCTCCCTTGATCTCGCCCTCTCTCGGGGCGTTCCTCCAGCAGGTACGAAAGCCACGGTGCAGAGTCAATAAAAAACCAGCACGGATGATTATATGTTGTACATTTGCCGTGTAATGTCGGCCGTATTGGGAGAGACGAATGACACGAGTTCGGCGCAGCCAGGAGGAGCGCCGCCGAGATACCCAGCAGGCGGTGCTCGACGCTGTCATCGAACTTTTGCTGGAGCGCGGCTACGCCAAGATGACTGCGGCAGATGTTGCCGCTCGCGCCGGCGTATCTCGTGGCGCGCAGAGTCATTATTTCCGCACCAAGCTCGACCTCACGATCGCTGCTGCGCAGCGCGCAATGGCGGCTTCACTCGAACTGGCGGAAAGCATGGCGGAAACCGCCATACGATCGGACGATCCTCTGGGCGTCTTCATAGCGCAATCGCGGCGATTTTTTCTGGAGCCGCGCTACGTCGCGATGATTGAAATCCTTCTGGTCGCACGGACTGATCTTCCGCTTTCGAAGGAGTTCAGCGAGCTCATCTTAACGACGAGGCAAAGAATGGAGAGCATCTGGCTGTCCGTATTCAAGCACGCCGGACTGTCGGACGAACTTGCCTATGCTGTACTCATCATGACGCATCACCTCATGCGCGGAATGGCAATGAGCACTCTCTGGCGTTCGGAGCCCAGAGAGATGGAGGATATCATTGCCCGTTGGACGACAATGGCTCACGGACTGCTCGAGGCAGAGCGTCTGGCGAAAACGCATGCCTCGATGCGTCGTCTGAATCGACCTTAGGCGGCGGAAGCTTCTCTTCTTTCACGCAGAACCGAGTGCAGTCGCGCGAGCACCTGCTCTGTGGACAGCACGTCGCCAAACGAGAGATAAAATGCCTTCAGGGACGCATTGTGGTCTTCGTCGGTCATGGCCGCATTGGCATCGCTGATCATGATACTTCGGAAATTCAACATCATGGCGTCTCGCGCCGTGGATTCGCAGCAGACGTTCGTGACAGTTCCGGTGACAAGTACGGTATCGATGCCTCTTCCACGCAGAATCATCTCAAGATCGGACGATCCTTGAATGAACGCACTGTATTTTGTCTTGAAGACCGTAAGGTCTTCTGGCGCTGTCACGAGATCAGACCAAAGTTGATGACCGAGGGAACCCGGGGCAAGAGCAGCGATCCTGGCCGGGGTGCGTTCAGGCCCCGCGAGTTCGTGGAGCACCGGCCAATTTTCCAGCGACGCTTCGCCGAATGTACCCAATATCCAAACAACGGTACCGCCGGCACTACGCATGGCTTCCGCGAGCCTATTGATGTTTGGAACGATATCGACCGCTTCAGCGCAGATATGATGCGCAACCCCAGGTAGCATAAACGCATTCTGCATGTCGACCACAAGCAAAGCCGAGCGGCGCGGGTCGAAATTCTCGTAAACATGCTTCCTGCCCCGATGTCGGATGACGCGCTCGACCACCTCGGTCGGGATATTCACATTGTGCACTGCAAGTCCTCTGTCGCTTCACTTAGCATGAGAACACTTCCGAGAGAAATTGCAAGTGGGCACTCAAGTTTACCGTTTGATGCGCGCTCACGGCTCTCCTCACTACAGTAAGCTCACAGGTTCAATCCTTTCGCGCGCCAATCAATTGACACGAACCGCGGACTATCCATCAGGACCCGGACGACGTTCCGATTTAGAGTGTCGGCATCTCCTACAGAAACAGATCGCGCACCCGATCAAGCGGCAATTTCCGTTCTAGAGCCTCAAACAAGTCGAGGCCATCCATGCAGATGATGCGCTTGCCCTTCCGAAGGCCGCGATAACGTCTTCTGAAAAGCCGTTACAACTAACGTAGAGCCCGCGTGAAAAATGATGCCTTTTGCTCGGTTTTGCTATGGAAGCCGTGCAACTCACGAACGCCGACAAATTCGTTCTGCCATTTCGCTTCAACCAAATAGACTTCATGATTTAACATAAAGCTCCTGTCAGTTTGCTCGCCAGCGTCGACCGCTCCGTCGAACTCAAACCTATAGCGATCAGATTGCCGGACCGAATATACTCAGCGGCATCGCCTGCGCCGAGAAACATCATGGCTATGCGTCCGCTCAGCAAATCAGGCAGAGCCTGCGCCTGTCCTCGATAGGTGATGTGGACCAGATTAAGTCTGGTGGCGGCCTTGAACATTTCCCCTGTAAGATGCTGCACCGTTCCGATGCCCGCTGAACCAAAGCTGAGCGGCTCCGCTTGGGTTTTCGCTTTGGCAACGAAGGCATTCAGATCTTTCACGCCAAGCGCCGGGTGGACGGTCAGAACGTTCTTCATCTGCGCAAGAAGTGTAATCGCGGTGAAATCCTTCACCGGATCATAGGGCATCTTGTCACCGAACAGGGTCACATTGGCACCATGGGTGCCGCCCGAGGCGAGTCCCAATGTGTACCCGTCAGGTGCTGCCTTAGCAACAGCATCGCTACCGAGATTCCCGCCAGCGCCCGTGCGATTTTCAACGACAAATGGTTGCCCCCAAATTTCATTGAAGTGTTGCGCGAGAATGCGGCCGATGGTGTCAATTGGCCCGCCGGCTTGGAATGGTACAATTATTCGTACGGTTCGGGTGGGGTACCATTCGGTATTCTGAGCCTTGACTGGCGACAAGCTCAGCAAAACCAGAGCAGCAGCGGCAGCAACAGTAACATAATGCTTCATGGGCGGCGGCACGCGATGTTGTTAGAAGGTCGACTTTTACGGTATTCGAAACGCAGTTACAATATATAAAAAGCGACTGCGAGTCATGTTAGAGATCAGCTGAATCACTCTCCCCGGCAGCTGAATCACTCTCCCCGAGTGCCGCGCCTTTTTCCAAGCTTGCTTGCAATTTCGGCGCATTTTCTTCGAAGCGCATTTGCAACCGGACCGTTCCAGCTTATGTCGAAGCTGCCTGATGGTCCAACCGCCGTTATCACCGTCGCGGGGTAATTACGATAATCAAAAATGGGAACGGCGATCGCATCAATGCCGGGTGTGATGTCGCCTGTAATTCGCGCGATCTTTCGGCTCCGAACCTCCTGGAGCAACCGCTGCACCTCGTTTCTTGACCGAATCAACTTCGATCCCAAACTCTCACGGTCTTGTCGCAGTTCAGCCTCGATAAGAGGCCCGACAATCGGGCTTGGCAAAAAGGCCGTGAAAAGAAGACCCGAAGCGGTACGCAGTAGCGGTAAAGATTTTCCCAGTCTGAAACTGACTGTAATTAGTTGATCGGCTTCCTCGACGCGAACGATAACAGGACCCCTCGTTCCCCAGACCGATAGTACAATGGTATGGTCTAGTTCATCGTGCAGTTCTATCATTGCTTCGGTCGACAAGTCGTAAGGATCAATCGCATCCAGCGCGCTCGCACCTAGTTCAATTGCCCGTGCGCCGAGGCGATACCGTCCTGACAATAAGTCGCGATCAACGAAACCTCCTCGGATAAAGCTCACAAGATACCGATGAGCCTTGGCAGGAGGCATTGATGCGGCCTCAGCCAAATCTTTAAGCTGATGAGAGCGTCCTCCAAGCGAAATAAAGGCAGCCAACAGGTGCATGCCGGTCTCAATCGAATCAATTCCTGCCCGCCCGTCAGAGGAGCTTTTTCTCTTGCCAATCCTTTTCATTTGTCTCGTTCTTCTGGGAGCTGCCGATGGGCTGATTGACCTAGCTTTTGACTAACTGGACAGACACTGGTGCATGGCCGCTTGCCTATCCAGCGCTGGCATCATCCTGTGGATGTCTATGAGGCAAGCGACCCCGACCAGTTTGACACACAGCTCGTCACGATTCGCTGCGGCGGACGCAATGAACAGAAGTGCTAACCCAGGAACCGGCTTCGCCAGGTTTCACGTTCTAATGAGCTCCTCGATTTCTTTCTTGCCGAGTACCGCCTACATATGAGGTTTGTTCGGACGCCCGTATGATTACGCGACGATCAATGTGCGGAGCATAGACGGCGGACGATCCGAACATTCGTTATGCCCCTGCTCCCTGCAGATGCCTCCGTTCTGGGGCAGAGGCCGCTCCTCCGGGAGACGGACATGCGGTAGAGCGGATTCACCGAGAGAACAGATCATCAAGGTACGAAGGGCACGCTGCCTGAATGTCGGCAGGCGATCTGTGCGGCAAGCACGGCAC
>Ga0180215_1004406_pt1 | contig 12549 bp, 12 predicted proteins | sample eDN3rd37CBELigBY_FD_128871 | JGI IMG/M metagenome (GOLD analysis project Ga0180215, IMG submission 128871) | Enriched backyard soil microbial communities from Emeryville, California, USA - eDNA 3rd pass 37_C BE-Lig BY (version 2) (version 2) | ecosystem: Environmental > Terrestrial > Soil >...
CACTATCTATTACTAATACCTTCTCTACCGATATCAATGAATTACAAAATACTTCCCATTGTTTTAAAGCCTTGTCAATCACGTCTTCGTATTTCCCTGCTGACAGATCATTGATAACTCCTTGTATTTCTTCACTTGAATTAAAAAAATATACAGGATGCCCCTGCTCCTCTTCATACCACCATTTATTAGGTATGCCGTTATCTGAAAGACATTTCGCGATGAATTGGGCAGTTGTTGACTTCCCTGAACCAGGCAAACCTTCAACTAAAATTAATCTGGTATCTATCACTGGATCACTCCTGGTTTCAATGAATTTCAGGGGTTTCGGATAACGTTCCTCGCATTCACGAACCTCCGTAGGAGGTTGTCGCAGCATCCACTTCATCGATCTCACGTCTGCGACCGAGGGCGCCAGCCCGATGCGTGAATGCGGTGTTAGCTGATGTCAATGCCTTCTTCGAATCCACTCTCAAGTGTTCTTTAATATTACCACTGAATACCTATGTGGCACTCTTAAAATCTCTTCACGTTCCTTAAGCCTTTCTTTTAATTCATCAGTCACCTTTCTTCTCGTATGTTCATCTGCATTCGTCATCCATGACACCGATCTAATTTTCCCACACCACTCCTCGTGAGTGAATTGGAGCTCATAATCTTGCTGCCATTCATGGACCAGTTGTAATGAATGGCCTTCCCACTCATCAAACCAATTCGCTGGAAATCCATTTCTTCTTTCCTTTACTTCTGCGTTGGACCCCGCCGGCTTCAGTTTAATATTGTTACTACGTAAGACTTCAAACGTTGTTCTCGCTACAATGGAATCGGGAAGAAAAATTGAGTTTATGATGATCAAATAGCCTTGAATCTCTAAATACTTTTTTACATTTCGAATCACTTGGAGTCGATTAAACCAATGCCAGGCTCTTACCGCGGTAACTATTGGGTATCGCCCTTGCAAAACAACATCCTCTGCCTTTCCATTTACATACCCAATTGAGTTCACCGAGTTCTTTCGATCGTATTCGACCGCTTCATTAATTAAAGGTTGGGAAGGCTCAATTCCAATCACTTCCGCACCGCGTTCCGCCAAATCCCTACAGAATATCCCCGTTCCCGATCCAAGTTCGACTACTTCTGCTCCTTCAAATCGGACTCCTCTATCCGTCAATTGTTCAAAAAGGATTGGTGGTAAATGATCCCTGTATTTCGCATAATCACTTGATACCTTTCCAAAATTAACTGTCATTATTTATCACCTCACAAAGAGGTTACAATAAATTCCACCAATTGTATAAGTGAATGTTTTTATCGGTTGGAAAAAGATTATTGTTCCGCTGGTTATGTTTTTTCCCTCGCATTGATTTCAGCTAACTCGTTCATTCACGCCTCACTTCGTGAAATCCCTCCCCCCAGTTGTATCTGCGAATTCGTGAATGCCGTCCCATTGGAATGGAATTCTGCCACTGGTTCGTGAATATATCCTATAGGTGAGAAGACGGTGGAGACGAATACGACAAAAGAACTATTCTCAATGTAAATGATATCACACTGGTTCATTTCTTTGCATATATTTCCTTCTCAACCCTTATCTGTACGTCCTTAGGTTGTCTAACATTTCTCGATCTCCCTCCACAGCGATCCGCCCCTTTATTCTTCTCAGCCAACACCCGATCCAGTGGACTCTGGATATTTTGCAGCGCTTTCCGACTGACGTGTGTGTAAATCTCCGTCGTCTTCGGGCTGGCGTGGCCGAGCAACTCCTGGATATAGCGCAAATCCGTCCCCTGTTCCAGCAGATGGGTGGCGAAAGAATGCCGCAATGTATGCACTGTCGGCCCTTTCGGAATCCCTGCCTTCACCCGCGCCTGTTCAAAAATGTTCTGCACCGTGCGTTCATGAATATGCCCATCCCCGCCCTCTCCGGGAAACAACCAACGTTGCGGCCGGTCTTTTTGCACATAAACCCGAAGCAACGCCAATGCCGCCGAAGACAACATTGTGTAGCGATCTTTCTTGCCCTTCCCCTGCCGAACCCGGATCATCATCCTCTCGCTGTCAATGTCATCAAGCCGCAGTCGTACCACTTCACCGACACGCAGGCCTGCTGCATAGATCAAATGCAGGATCGCCCGATGTTTCACATTGTCCAGCGCCGTCAAAATCCGCAATACAGAGTCCACGCCGAGAACCTGAGGCAATTTCCTCTCCCGTTTTGGCCTCGGCAAGTCAAAACCGAAGGAACGCGGCAGTACTGTCTTATAGAATAGAGACAACGCACTGACCGCTTGATTGACATAGGAGGACGAGCGGCATTGTCCTTCAATCAGGTGCAACAGATAACGGCGGACGTCAATTTCTTCCACCTGATCCAAACCTATGCGCACAAACCCTGCGAACCTTCTCATATGTCCCTCATAGGCACGCAACGTTTTCGTGGTGTACCCTCTCATTTTTAACTCCTCTGCATAACGCGCCAATACATTGCCATTACCAGCGGGATTATCTCTTTTCGCCTCCGCCATTTTTCCGGAAGCACCATAAAACAGCGACTGATGCCTGAGCGACACCGACGGCCCAAATTCGACAACGCGCCCGGCCAATGTCTCCCCCAACCGCCGCCAGTTTTCCTCTCCACCCGGCACGGTCCAGTAGGTCCCCTCTTTATGGTACCGTCTTCCCGGCAAGCCTCTCACCAGTCCAACCAAAACCGGATCATACGAAAAGCGAATTTCAATTTCCCCACTGGCGCCTGATTCCAACCAAATCATCTCGTCATGAACCTCCAATCATCATTGTGATTATTAAATACAAAAACGGAGACCATACCCTTCCGGGCGGCCTCCGATGCTTTCGGAATGATCTTTGTTTTACAGCCGTTTGAAATCAATGCTCGGTGAGCTTGACATCAACCAGCAAATTGTCCGAACCATTGTGTACATAGACTCCTTCATATCCATCTCCGCCCATTCCATTCCACCTAAATGATACACTTAATTGGTCGTCATCCAACCAGTTCACTTGGGTCAGGCCGAGATTCATTTACTGTTATGTTCTCATCCAAATGATTTCGTACCTTTTCGATTAATGGTAGCGGAATTGTTGTCATCGTTTTTCGTATAAACCACGAATATTTAGCCCGATATTCTCGTTTCAATATATACCGCTACATATCAATTATTGATATCGATTGGGTGACCATAAAAGGGATTGAGTATAATAGCCCGGGGACATTGACCGAATCCATCTCCATTTAGGCACTATTATAACATACTCAATTCATTTCAAAATTACTGGCTTCGCATAACTTTACCCATCTCCCTCGCACAAATCTCCTGTATGTCAACAATCTCCTGAAACTGCCGCTCCATCAATTTCAATTCTTTCATATGACCTCCTTCTCCCCACACTTCAGTGTCAGGTTCACCGATTTGCTCCGCTTCATATTCCCCCAGGTTAAACCATAGGGTACGCCACCATCCGTATATCCTGCAATTAAATAAAAATTCTCGTCTTGTTCAATCTCCCAGATGGCAGATTCTCGAGCATATACACGGCTATTCATGATCGAAAGTCCTTGGGAGACAATGATTTCAAAATTTCTGATGTGCTCATGCCTTTGCCATGTTTGTATTCACGTCTGCTCTGCTCAATCATATCTTGAAGCTCTGGATTGGCTTCAACATCAGCTTGTATCGATCGCTGTTCTTCCTCTTGCAGCACGAGAGTGAAGGTTCCTCTCCCTGGAATATGAAATTGGTACACGGAGTTGTCGCGGCTCATATTGGCAATGCTATCCATCAACTCTTCCGGCAAATTTACCTTTTCCATTTGATATCACTCCCATCAGAAGCATTTCCTCTTACCAATATGGAACAAATATCAATGATATCAACAGAATAACACAAAAACACGCTATATCATGAAGAAGATAAGCCGGCCTCTTTCAGACCAGCCTATCGATCCAGATGGCTCGTCACCCTCACCTCACAAACCTTCCGCTGCAAACAAACCGCGCTGTTTCCTGACATCGGTTCGTGTTCATAACGTGTTCACAATATGCGCGACAAGCCGAAGGTTGTGCTCGATGAGCGTGTTGCGCGAGTCTTGATTCCCTTCCGCCATTAAGCGGAGGTGCTTCGCCTCATCCTCTTCCGTAAGAGGCTGGGGAAACGCGTTGTTCTTGACATACGACACGAGCAGTGTCAGTTGCTTAATGAAGAGCGCAATCGTAGCGAATAGTCCGGGCAAGCAAGACACCTCCTGAGGGTACACCTTCCGGGCAAAGTTTTGCAGCGGTATAAGCGTCTCCTACAGTGTATGTGGGCGACTGCCCAAACGTGCCTGTACCAGCAAGAAGAAGAGGCTGCTCGGCGTGATCCTTAACAATCACAAGCAGCCCCTGCAATTACATTTGCTTCTCAGCTTCCGCCAGCTGGAATACCGTTAAGACGAACATAGCGTGCGACCAAGTCAACGGAACGACCCACGCGGTTTCGCCTGTTTCTTTGTCAATCTGCTCCGGAAGCAAGCCGCAGGTTGTGCGGTGATCCACAGCCCATTGCAATAATGTATGGGCGGCGTCAAGGTCGCCGGTTGCGATGCGGTATTGCGCAAGCCATAGCGTTGTTAGAATCCAAGGATTCCCGCCGATATAGGGATCGTCTTCATACCGCTTGATTCCGCCGACACCCGGCACCGTAAGTGCCGCTTCCACCGCATCGGCCGTGCTTCGCATCATGCTGCTGTCCGCAGGCACCGCTTCGAACGGCACCGCAATCCCGAGCAAGCTTATATCCAACACCGGATCATACTTCAGTACATGCTTGCGGTATCCTTTCTCCCGTTCGGTAATGAAGCCTTCTGCACCCGAGGCTGTTGCCCGCTCGAACTGCTCGGCGTTCACCGTGAGATTCACGCCGCGGTAGAAGCTGCCCCGAGCCTCGTTCCAACATTCGGCCGTGATTGCATCAGAGATCCGCTCTGCCGCAGCCATCCATACTGCTCCCAGCTCTTCTTCCCCCAACAATTGAGCGAAGTGTGCCGCTGCGGCCAATCCGCCGAAGACGGCAGCCGAGGAGTAGGTGTGCGATCCTTCCCTCTCCTCCCACAAGTCCTTGCTTGGCCGAGGCAATCCGCTTTCTTCGTCAAGGTAGCTCATCAGGAACGCTGCGCCCTTCGCAACCGCAGGCCACATGCGGCGAACAAAAGCCATATCACTAGTGGTTAGATAGTGCTGGTACATTCCCCAAAGGATCGAAGCTCCTTCGTCAATCTGCAAACCCCAAGACGGCGCCAAGCTTCCGTCATGATAATGGCGCTGCTGCCATGAGCCGTCAGGGGATTGGGCCGTTAACGTCCAATCGTAGAATCGATCGGACAGCTCGGTGAGTCCCGCCTTATCCAGCGCCGTAGTAATGAATGCGGCATCCCGCCCCCAACAATATGCGTAGCCGCCGCAGCGGGTAAACCACTCATCGAACTCAGGCGCGGCAATAATGCTGCCTGTTTTCTCATCCGCCATCAGTTTAAACGTGAGCAAGGAACGCTCATACAATTCGACGATCTTCTCCTCTTGCATCGGACATGGAGCCGCAGCTTCCAAATAGCGGTTCCAGTATTCATTCGTCTCCTCCAACCATTGAGCGCTGGAGACGCGCTTAGCGGAGCGCAGCACTTCCAACGCGGCTTCTTCCGAACGTCCTGCTGCCAAATACACAGGGATTCCGATCGATTCCCCCGGTTCCAGACGTTCAATGCGCCAAGCCAACGCTCCTTCCGGGCTCATCTCAATCTCTCGTCCGGCGAGCGCGTTCATCCCGATCCGCTCAACATCCCGGTACGCGATGCCCGTATCGAATTTCGCGCAATCTTCGGCGCCTGATAACGCAAAGTAATACCCTTGCCGGAAATGGATAAGCGCATCGTCCGAAGGTTCAAACCTGGTCGTATTGTACAGCCGATTCTCACTGATCACGAAGGATGAATGCAACAAGAAGGAAAACGACAAAGCGCTGCTGCCGACATTCTTAAACGTGTACTCCCGAACGAGAAGATCCGTGCCCGGAACTGCATAATGGACGCTGTCGATCTGAAGAGGCTGATCTCCTGAACGAGCCGAAGAACGAAAGACATTGCTTCGCTTCTCATAAGCCGCTGTGTGTGTCCATCCTTCATCCGCATCGTCAAACCAAGCCGTCTTCTCGCTTCCGTCCAGCTGATAGCCCGTCCGAATGGAATCAACATGCTGCGGCGCATCCACATGCGGCCACCAGAGGCGATACATTCTGCCGTTTGCTCCCATAGAAGCTAAGTAAGAAGAATTGCCGATTACCGCATCGATCAAATACGGCTTATTTTTTGGATCGTGAAATTGAGACATCCGATTAACCCCTTTACCTTAGTTGCGAAATTACTCTTAGTATGCTCAGCCTGCCAAGAGAAACCGTCAAAATTCCCAGTAACGAAAAGATTGCAAATCCGTTAGGTCATGTGATAACATGGTTCCTGTCGATTGGAAACGTTACCGGAAAGGATACCACTAATCGGGTGGAAAAGCAATCAGGAATGCGGCGGCCCAATTGCCCGCTAAGCCAGCGGAAATCATCGTCCGCAATTGTAAACGCCATCATTGTTTGGTTTGCATTTTCAATTTAGGGGTAAACTCTCTTTAAGCCGGTTACGGGACAATTCATTTGGTTTACAAACAGAGAGGGGTTAAACAGATGAAAAGCATGAAGAGAAAGCTCTGGATTACCATGATGATCACGTTGGTCACGCTGCTCGTTGCGGCATGCGGCACGAGCGGAGGCAACAACGCCGATACCGGAGGCGAAACGGGCGGCGGAACTCAAGGCGGAGGCGCGTCTGAAATTTATTTCTTGAACTTTAAGCCGGAAATTGCACCAGTGTATGACCAGATTGCAGCGGACTACGAGAACGAAACAGGCGTGAAGGTGAAGGTTGTAACCGCTGCCGCAGGCACTTATGAAACAACACTCCGTTCGGAAATCGCGAAAGCGGATGCGCCGACGATCTTCCAAATTAACGGACCGGTCGGATATGAGACTTGGAAGGATTATACGCTGGACTTGAAGGATACGGATTTATATAAGAGCCTTTCCGATCCGAGCCTCGCTGTGACCAGCGGTGAAGGCGTGTACGGTATCCCGTATGTCGTAGAAGGCTACGGTATTATTTACAACGATGCGATTATGCAGAAATACTTCGCATTGACAGACAGAGCAACGACAGTGAAGTCAATGGATGAAGTGAATAACTTCGCGACGTTGAAGGCTGTCGTTGAAGATATGACGGCTAAGAAGGACCAGTTGGGCATTGACGGCGTCTTCGCTTCGACTTCCTTGGCTGCCGGCGAGCAATGGAGATGGCAAACACACTTGGCGAACATTCCGTTCTATTACGAGTTTGCCGATAACAAGGAATACGACAACACCGTATTGGCCGGTCTTGCGGCTGATGAAATTACGTTCAAATATGCAGATAAATACAAAAACATCTTTGACCTTTACATCTACAATTCCGCAACGAAAAACACGCTGCTCGGCAGTAAGACGGTTGCCGATTCCATGGCGGAATTTGCCCTTGGCCGTGTAGCGATGGTACAAAACGGGAACTGGGCATGGTCGCAAATTAGCGATGTACAAGGCAACGTCGTGAAGGCGGAAGACATTAAATTCCTTCCGATTTACACCGGTATGGATGGTGAAGAGAAGCAAGGACTTGCGATCGGTACGGAAAACTACTTCGCCATTAACAGCAAAGTATCCGAAGAGAAGCAGCAAGCTTCGATCGACTTCTTGGAGTGGTTGTTCACAAGCGAGAAAGGGAAAAGCTATGTTGTAAACCAATTAGGCTTCATCCCGCCGTTCAACACCTTCAACGAGGATGAAAGACCTGCCGATCCGCTCGCGAAAGAAGTCATGAACTGGATGAACAAAGATGTGACAAGCGTACCTTGGACATTCGCGGCGTTCCCGAGCGAAGAATTCAAGAATAAATTCGGCTCCGCATTGCTTGAATACGCGCAAGGCACCAGCGATTGGGAATCCGTAAAGACAACGGTCATCGAAGCTTGGAAGTCTGAGAAAGCAAAATAAGATCCTTTCCCTGCCGCTGCATGTCTTGTCGGATATGCAGCGGCATATTCTCCACGGGTGAGTCGCCGCGCCATTTTTTTTGAAAATGAGATAGGAGAAGCGTGTATGCAGAAAAATATCCAGAAGTACTTCGCCCTTTTTGCATTACCGACGTTGATCGCCTTCGGGATCTCCTTCGTTGTTCCCTTTGTGCTTGGCGTTTACTTGTCTTTCACAGAGTTTACAACGGTAACGAACGCGAAGTGGGTCGGTTTCAGCAATTATACGAAGGTGTTTTCTGACCAAGATTTCCTTAACGCCCTATGGTTCACGCTTAAATTTACAGTCATCTCTGTATTAAGCATCAATATCTTTGCTTTTTTATTAGCATTATTACTTACTAGAGGGATTCGCGGAACGAACCTGTATCGTACTGTATTTTTCATGCCGAATTTGATCGGCGGTATCGTACTTGGTTACATCTGGCAGCTCATTCTGAATGGTATATTATTTAAATTTGACGTGACCTTGACCTTCAGCCCGACATACGGATTCTGGGGGTTGATCATTCTGACGAATTGGCAGCTCATTGGCTATATGATGGTTATCTATATTGCTGGATTGCAGAACGTACCTAAAGATTTAATTGAAGCGGCGAAAATAGACGGAGCTACCCGATTCGGCATCCTGAAGAACGTGACGATGCCGTTGGTGATGCCTTCGATTACGATATGTTTATTCCTTACGCTGTCCAACTCCTTCAAGCTGTTCGACTCCAACCTGGCTCTTACCGCAGGGGCGCCGTCGAAACAGACAACGATGCTGGCACTGGACATTTATAACACATTTTACGGCAAAGCGGGTTGGGAAGGTGTCGGTCAGGCCAAGGCGGTCATTTTCTTCGTAATGGTCGCTCTGATCGTACTCGTGCAGCTGCTTATCACCAGGAGAAAAGAGGTTGAAGGCTGATGGAACAATCCCTGGAGACGAAACGCGGAAACGCCGTCATTTCTTTACTTTTGCTCTTGTTAGCCGTACTGTTTCTCGCGCCGATCCTGATCGTGCTGATGAACTCCTTTAAGGGGCGCTTCTTCATTAGCGACACCCCTTTCCAGTTCCCTACCGCGGAAACCTTTGTAGGGTTGGATAACTACACAAGCGGGGTCGCGAAGATCGGATTTTTTAACGCGTTCGGCTTGTCTGTGTTTATTACCGTTACTTCCGTCGCAGTCATCGTGCTGTTCACCTCGATGACGGCTTGGTACATCACAAGGGTAAAGACGAAATTCACCAATCTGCTGTACTATATCTTCGTATTTTCCATGATCGTACCGTTCCAGATGGTGATGTTTACGATGACGAAGACGGCGAATACATTGTATCTGGACAATCCGATCGGCATCGTTCTCATCTATCTCGGCTTCGGATCGGGGCTGTCCGTCTTCCTGTTCAGCGGGTTTGTAAAATCCATCCCTCTTGAAATTGAAGAAGCCGTAATGATCGACGGGTATAACCCGGTGCAATCGTTCTTTAAAGTGGTGCTGCCGCTGCTGAAGCCGATCGCGATCACGGTGGCGATTCTGAACGTCATGTGGATTTGGAACGACTACCTGCTCCCACTTCTCGTCATCGGATCGGAATATCAGACAATTCCGATCGCCATCCAATATTTGAAGGGCGGTTACGGTTCGATCGATATAGGGGCGATGATGGCGATGCTCGTGCTCGCGATTGTACCGATCATCATATTTTATTTATTCTGCCAACGGTATATTATTGAAGGTGTAGTTGCCGGAGCTGTTAAGGGATAACGGAACGGCGGCAAATGCATGCAAGGGAAGATGTATTATGTCCTCGATCACAATCGTAGATATTGCAAGGCTATGCGGGGTTGGCGTTACTACCGTTTCCAGAGCGATAAACAATCACCCTGATATTAACGAGGAAACGAAAGCGAAGATTATGCAGGTCATTAAGGAACATAACTACGTTCCAAACAATAGCGCGAGAAACTTGAAGCGCTCCGATTCGAAAACGGTCGCGGTCCTAGTGAAAGGGATCAACAATCCGTTCTTCATGCGAATGATTCGAGTGTTCGAGAAAGAAATTCAGAAGAAGCGCTACTCCTTTCATCTGCAGCACGTGGACGATCAGATGGATGAGATTGACGTCGCGATTGAACTCGCCAAGGAGAAACGGCTGAAAGGCATCGTCTTCTTGGGCGGATACTTCTCCCATACGAAGGAGAAGCTGGAGCGATTGAACGTCCCCTTCGTGCTTAGTACCGTAGGTTTAACCGAATACATGAACCAAGACCAGTATTCCTTCGTTTCCGTAGACGATTTTAAGGAAAGCTTTAAGATGGTAGATTACTTGATCAGCCTGGGCCACCGCAACATCGCGATGATCGCGGCGGGTGAGAATGACCGCAGTATCGGTAAACTGAGGCTTGAAGGTTATAAGAAGGCGCTTGAGAAGCACGGCATCCCTTACGATGAAAGGCTGATTCGCCGGATGAAGGAGAACATTGAAGTGTATTCGATGGCCAACGGGTATGCGGTGACCAAGGAGCTGCTTGAAGATGAGCTTGATGTCACAGCGATCTTCGCGATCTCCGACAGCTTGGCCATTGGCGCGTGCAAGGCGATCTTCGAGGCGGGCAAGAAGGTTCCCGACGATTGCTCTGTTGCCGGCTTCGACGGATTGGACATATCCTATTATTATCATCCATCAATTACTACGATTAAACAGCCGGTTGACCGGTTGGCGGAAGAAACGATCAAGACCTTATTCGATCTGATCAATAAGAAAGTTACGCATGCCCATCTCACCTTCCCGGCAGAGCTTGTCATCCGGGATTCTACAAGAGCTCTATAATAAGGAAGGCCGCTCGCTATGGTTGTTGCAGCAACATAGCGGGCGGCCTTTCCAATTACTCTTGCCCCAGTAATATTCTCGTATATGGAGAATCAATCGGAAGCATGATGACCGGTTCCCCTTGGAAGGTGGTCATATAACTTTGTAATGTTCTATAAAGTTTATAAAATTCCGGATCTTTGCCGTAAGCCTCGTTATAAATTCTTGCGGCCTCCTGCTCGCCTTCCGCGATAATCTTCTTTGCGTCCGATTGAGCTTGCGCAATCAACTCGGCAGCCTGGCGGTCCGCATTCGACGTAATCTTCCGCGATTCCTCATCCCCTTCGGACAAGTAACGCGCGGCAATCGATTGCCTGTCGGAGATCATCCGGTTGTACACACTCGGTTTATTTTCCGGCGGCAAATCCGTCCGCTTAATACGGACGTCAATAATTTCAATGCCGTAATTTTGCCGGGTAGCAATATCGGCTACTTCCGCCGTAACCTCTACGTTCAAATCCCCTCGGGCTGTATTCTCGCTAATGATGTTCCCGTAATCGATCTCTGACAGCTTTCTCCGAACGGCACTGTACACCGCATCGCCAATCCGGCCTTCTGCTGCGGAGATCGAACGCAGCGTACGCAGAAACTGCTGCGGTTGATTGATGCGCCACACGGTGTAATTGTCCACAACGATCGGCTTCTGATCCCGTGATAAGACGTTGGAAGGACTACTGTCATAAATCATCTGGTATTTAGGGAGCGAAGTAACCGTCTCAATGAACGGAATCTTAAACTTAATTCCCGGTTCCTCATGAATCCGCACCGCTTCGCCGAACTTCAGAACCACTTTATATTCGTTCTCCGGCACAATGAACATGGATCCGAACAGAACGATGAGAACTGCGATTGCGCCGATTCCCGTTTGAAGCCATTTTCTCATTGTCCGCTCCCTCCCCCTTGATTCGCGCCGGTGCTTGTGCCTGTGTTGCTGCCGGTTCCGGCGGAAGAACGCATCAGCTCAGTAAGCGGCAAGTAATTCACCGTTTCGCTGCTGCCGTCCGTCACAATAATCTTGGCGTTCGGCAAAATTTTCTCAAGCGTCTCAAGAATTAAGCGGCTTTCCGTAATGTTGGGCTGCTTGGCGTATTCCTCAAATAACGCGTTAAACTGGGCAACCTCACCCTCTGCATTGAGGATTCTTGATTTTTTCACAGCCTCCGCGTTTTCCAGCAATGCCTGTGCTTCCCCTCTCGCCTTCGGCAGCACATCGTTGACATATTTTTGGGCTTGGTTGATCTTCGTATTCTTCTCCTCACGCGCATTCGTGACGTCTCGGAACGCGGCTTGAACTTCGCCTTCCGGCGGTTCAATGTCTTGGAACTTCAAATCGATAATCTGAATGCCCGTATTGTACTGCTGCTGGAGCTCCTCCAGTCTTTCTCGGGCTTCGGCTTGAATGACGGTCTTGCCCTCTGTAATGGCATAATCAAGCTTCGTCGAACCAATGACGGAACGGATTGAAGAGATGGCCGTATTCCGCAGAAATTGTTCCGGATCGTCAATATTGAATAAGAAATTTCTAAGATCGGAA
>Ga0180215_1004407_pt1 | contig 12545 bp, 11 predicted proteins | sample eDN3rd37CBELigBY_FD_128871 | JGI IMG/M metagenome (GOLD analysis project Ga0180215, IMG submission 128871) | Enriched backyard soil microbial communities from Emeryville, California, USA - eDNA 3rd pass 37_C BE-Lig BY (version 2) (version 2) | ecosystem: Environmental > Terrestrial > Soil >...
AAAAAAATAAACCTCCGGTTACATGGAGGTTTTATGCATGCTCTTTCTAAATTGATTTGGCGGCATGCCTTTAATCTTACTGAAAACTTTATTGAAATATTGCTGATTGCGAAAACCGCAGACAGATGCGATTTCCTTAATGCTTATTTCTGATTCCATCAAAAGCTTCGCAGATTGCCTAATTCGGGTTTCATTAAGCAGCTCCCGGAACGACTTGCCGCATTTTTTTGCGAGCATGGAGCTGATATAATTTGGGTTTCGATCTGCATATTCAGCTGCCCTTTCAAGAGTAACCTTAGGGTCCCAGTAATTCGTCTCAATAAAGAATAGGACTCTGTCAGTAAGTTCCAGCTTCAGCTTTTTATCAGAGCGTATGGTTTCAAAAACAAAGGAAATGAAGCTAATCATTTCGTTAATGACCTGGTAGATCAAGGGGGAATAAAGGATAGTCTGGAATAAACGAAGATACTCTTTCTCCATATCCCCGTCTGCCAGCCGGAAAGTCTTCATATGCCTGCGAATTTGCGCAAGAATACTGGTCAGCCGAATTCTGATGAGTCCTGGTTCCGGATAAGGGTCTGCCAAAATAAGAAACTCCTCGTAAAACCATGACTTCAGTGCTTCTAAATCAGACTGATTCAGGAAATCAATCCACCTGCTCTGTTCCTCGGGGGTTAAGAATGGATCAATTGATAGCCATTTAGGCAATGAGCTCTCCTCAATTACCTGATTAAATCCCCTGTAAAAAGTTAACTCCATCAGCTTCCTGTTCGCAAGATAGTGGCTTCTGACGGTTCCGCTGCCCTCCTTACCAGTATAAATGCTGATCGCAATTTGTTCTGCCGACGTTTCCTGCCAATCTCTCATAAATCTCAGGCTCTCCTCTTTCCAGGCCACATCAGATTTTTCAGCAATAATCAAAATCATATCACTCAAAATAAAATAATGAACTGTTTTTTGGAAAGTATAGCTTTCAAGAAATTTAAACAGCTTTGGAAGCTCCAGAGGATTTTTGGACTTAATTCCGATAGATACAAGTGGTTCAGCCGAATTAGATTCTTCTATAAATAAATCCTGGTAATTGAAGTCTTTTTCAGCTTTCTGACTGGATTTTTGTTCTGCAGAACGACTAATCATCTGATTGCGCCTATGAATCTTTCGCGCTGATTTTAATAAAATATCTGCTGAAATCGGCTTAAGTATTAAATCAGATACACCCATGTCGATGGCTCTTTTTGCTTGTGAAAAGGTCGCTTCCATTGTTAAGGCAATCAAATCCGGCCCTATGATCTGAGTGGTTTTTAAAAATGAACCAAAACTTTCTTCATTTATCAGATCAAGTTCAAAAATCAATAGGTCTGGCTGAAAAGTTTCAAGCTTCTTAATAAGCCCTGCTTCATTTTGTGCTGACTCTACCTGCCATGCGTTCATAGAAGATTTAAGAAGCCACTCTATGCCTTTCGTATCGTACTCATCCCGATTGGCCACAAGTACTTTGTACATGCTGCCACATCCTTTTTTAATTCTATTATGAAATAATATTTTGACAGTTGTAAAGAAATTATCGTAAAAATCTCAGAAATATTAGACAAGTTATGATGCCCTTCCTGCATATCTATATATGGACAACCAATTAGGAAGGAGTATGAGCATGCCTTTTCTTGTATTAAAGAAACGCAGCATCATTGCATTTGTCATCATATTTTCAGTCATCGTTTCTGCATCAGTATGGTTTTTTTCAAAATCTGATAGTTTGACAGTATTCAACCAGACGGAGGGCGAAAAAGTCCGGGAAATTCATATGGTTACAGGAGAATTTAAAGCCAAGCTGCCTGATGGCAAAGAATTTGAAGCTTATCGCTGGGATCCGGGAACTATTTTTCTGGAAAAAGATGAAAAGGTAAATTTGAAGATTTGGGGAGTTAATGGAATGGAACATCCATACATCATAGAAGGGACTGATATTAAAGGTGTGGTAAAAAAAGCAGAAGAAACGGTTGTCCCACTTCAATTTGATAAGGAGGGCGTTTACCGTCTAGTGTGTCTTACTCATCCGGATAAGGATAATAGCGGACCAATGATTGCTTATATTGTAGTAGACTAACTAATGGGAAAAGGGAAAGCACCGGATAATCCGGTGCTTTTCTAAATAAAAAGAAAACTTTTTACTTCGAAAACTTTCTAGCGCAAGCAGCCTGTCCCCTCGGGATGAGGACCCATGACAAGGAAGGCTTCGTCAGCATAATCATCGCACGACCAAAAGCGGCAGCTTTTGGGAGGACGTGGCGTTCTTAGTCTGCGTTCCTTCGTGAGCAAGGCGCTTCCGCTTTTCTTCTTCTCTTACCTCCCAATAAACATCTGTGTCCAATAATGTCCATAATAACCGCCCTGTGCATATCCCACTCCGATTTCTGTGAAATTGGCTGATAGGATGTTCTTGCGGTGGCCCTCGCTGTTCATCCATGCTGTTACAACTTCCTGAGGTGTTTTTTGACCTGCAGCAATGTTTTCTCCAGCGGTTCTGTAAGTAATTCCAAAGCTCTTCATCATATCAAACGGGCTTCCGTATGTAGGAGAGTTGTGATCGAAATACTTCTTATTGATCATATCCTGAGATTTGTATCTTGCCACTCTCGCAAGCTCCCAATTTGATTTTAAGGGCTTTAATCCATACTTTGCCCTTTCCTGGTTTACAAGCTGAACTACCTGCTCTTCCACACTTGTGGTAGCTTTTGATAATGCAGGGATATTCACCTTTTGCCCAGGATAAATGAAGTTCGGATTCGAAATCTGCCCATTGGCATTAATGATTTCAGGAACTCCCACCTGATACTTCAGGGCGATCTTCCACATTGTATCCCCTGGCTGAACGGTATGTACTGTTGATGCTTTTGCATCGAAATTGAATCCAAAGACAAGTGCGACAGACAACATTAGAATGAATGAAATTTTTGATAATGTTTTCATATTTATATTTAATCAAAATCTCTTATTCTATTAAACAGGTAATTGTTGGCGCTGATTGTAAGAATTTCTTCATTAGGTGCCTGTATGGATCCGGCACGTTTCTTGTGCCTGCAATATCTGATGATCATAGTGATCTGGAACAGCTGGGGGGGTTCATTAAAAAGCTGAAGAATGTAAAAAAAATTGAGGTCCTTCCCTATCACAAGCTTGGTGTATACAAATGGTAAGCACTCGGATTGGAATATCCGCTGAAGGAGATTCAGCCGCCAAGTGAGGAAATGGCAGAATGGGCATATCAGCTTTTGACTGGGTTTTAAAAAGTTGGTTTTGATTTATGATTTTAGATACAGCGTTTTACGTGGTTTGCCCCAATTGCTGTTGGGGCTTTGTTTGTATCTTGTATTTGTTGGTTTTTGCAGTATAGGTGTCGGGTTCGGACTCAAAATCGCGAACAGATGGTCTTTGAGTCCGAAGTTGATTGGTGTTTGAACTCAAAACCGCGAACGGATGGTCGTTGAGTCCGAAGTTGACTGGTGTTCGGACTCAAAATCGCGAACGGATGCTCGCTGAGTCCGAAGTTGGCATGGGTTCGGACACAAAACCGCGAACGGATGGTCGTTGAGTCCGAAGTTGACTGGTGTTCGGACTCAAAATCGCGAAGGGATGGTCGTAGTGTCCGAAGTTGACTGGTGTTCGGACACAAAACCGCAAACGGATGGTCGTTGAGTCCGAAATTGACTGGTGTTCGGACACAAAATCGTAATCAGATACACGCTGAGTCCGAATTTAGCTTGATTTCAGTATCATTTCACCCTCTTTCTAAGCTATAATTTAATTGAGGTGGATAATTATGACAAATTCCTTGGAAAGGCCTAAATGGCTATGGTTTGGTGTACTTACATGCTTGATTCTGCTTTCCAACTATACTCTATATAGACGGTTCCAGAAGAAGCGGCGTTGGGCTCCCTGCTTGATTTTCTGGTCGTTGTACCGCTATTGGCGTATTTCCTCGTACTGCGCAAGAGATATTCGTTGAAGTATTTAGGAGCAGTCATTTTAGCAGGATACGCTGCCGCTTATCTTATTATCCCTGCCAGGCATTTCCCGCAATTTCCCTTTTTGCCCTATTTAATTGTTTTTTTCGAAATGCTTTTTATTGGGTTGGAGCTGTTTATTGCCTATAAGATTCTAACTAAGCTGCCAGGACTTTTAAGAGAATATCGCAGGCTGAGTGGAAACAATTCACTTTTTCTCTTTAATGCCAAGAGATCTGCGGAAAAGCATTTACCCAACCATAAAATAGGGTCTGTTTTTGTGACTGAATTCGCCATGGTAAATTACGCCCTGTTTTCATGGAAAAAGAAAACTTCGATAAAGTATGGCGATTCTTTTACCTACCATCAAAAAACAAGTGTGAATGCCGTTTATATCATGCTGATCCATGCGATTGCCATTGAATCAATCGGACTGCATTATTGGCTTCATTCATGGAATGCTATTGCAGCATATATCGTATTAATAGCAAATATTTATGGTATTTTGTACTTTCTGGCCGAGATAAACGCCACTCGCTTAACACCTTTCGTGCTTACTGATTCTCACTTGCTGCTGCAGTCCGGATTCTCAAAAAGCATGTACCTTCCATTGGAAAATGTTAAAGAAATCATGTACTATGATGGCCCTGAAAAGTTCAGCAGACAAGAAATGAATGATCTATTTGATGCCAGAGTGCCTGATTTAATTCAAGAAAAGCCGATGTTAGAAATTCTGCTGAAAGATCCCCAGGTTTATGAATTAATGTATGGCTTAAAAAGAAAGGCCAGCCGCATCGTGCTGAATGTGGATGAACCAGAACGGTTTTATCGGGAAATGCTGAATAGGCTGAACCAAAAATAAAAGGAAAATCCCTAAATGGATTTTCCTTTTTAAGTGTGCTTATTTCCACCAGTTATCGTGCATCGATGCAGGCAGCTGGCGCTTGTGTTCAGAAACCATATAGCGTTTTTCGATTTTTTTTGCAGCTTCCGGACTTACTGATTTCCCTTCAAGGTAGTCATCCAATTCATCGTATGAGATACCTAATTCAGTTTCATCAGCCTGTCCGGGTTTCTGGTCAAGAAGATCGGCTGTAGGTACTTTTAAGTATAGTCTTTCTTCTGCCCCAAGCTCTTTAAGAAGTTTTTTTCCCTGTCTTTTTGTCAGTCCGGACAGCGGCAGGACATCTGCGCCGCCATCGCCGTATTTTGTGAAGAATCCAGTCACTGCTTCTGCAGCATGATCCGTGCCAATGACCAGCAAGCCGTATTGGCCGCCAATTGCATATTGGGCAATCATTCTCATGCGGGCTTTAACATTGCCTTTATGATAATCCTTCAGGGGTTCTTCCGGAATTATACGATCATACTCGGTTTTCACTTCATCGACTGCATTTTTAATATTAAAGACCACTTCTTTGTCGGCCTGAATAAAGGAAAGGGCAAGCTGTGCATCCTTCTCATCCTGCTGAACGCCGTACGGAAGGCGGACTGCTATGAATGTTGCCTCCTTCCCTTCTTTTCGAAGCTCTTCAACCGCAAGCTGCGCAAGTCTTCCGGCAAGAGTGGAATCCTGGCCGCCGCTTATGCCTAGTACATAACCTTTTGAATTTGTTTTAACAAGATAATCCTTTAGAAACTCAATTCTTTTCTTTATTTCTTCCTTTGGATTGATATTCGGATTTACATTTAAACTTTCCATAATTTCTTTTTGCAGATTCATTGCAGGTTCCTCCCTCTTCTTAAAGCTTCAGCCTTTTATATTTTCTTTCACCTGGCTGATCATTTTCATCTTATTATCCCAGCACTCCTGGCTAAGGTCGACTGGGTATTCCTCTGGATTTAAGGAACGGCGGTACTCATCCCATAATACATTGAGATTATCCTTTGCAAAGCTTTGCATGTCTTTTAAAGATGGAATTTTATAGGTAAGCTTGCCTTCCTGAAATATCACTTTATGCAGTTCCCTGGCTTCGAAATTTGTAACAAACTTGCTTATAAATGTGTGAACAGGATGGAACATCTTAAGCTTTGGCTCAGCTTGAGGATTTTCATGATCCAGAGCAATGTAGTCCCCTTCTGATTTATGGTTATCTCTGTTAATAATCCGATAAACCCTCTTTAATCCGGGAGTTGTCACTTTCTCTGGGTTGCCGCTTATTTTTATGGTGTCAGCCATTTTGCCATTTTCATCTTCTATTGAAACGAGTTTATAAACAGCCCCTAATGCAGCCTGTTCGTACGCTGTAATGAGTTTTGTGCCAATGCCCCAAATATCGATTTTCGCTCCTTGAGCTTTCAGGTTTATGATGGTGTATTCATCCAGATCATTTGAAGCAATAATCTTTGCTTCAGGAAAACCTGCATCATCCAGCATTTTTCTTGCTTTTTTAGAAAGATAAGCCAAGTCCCCGCTATCAAGCCTTATACCTTTAAAGTTAATTTGACCCTGCATTTCCTTCGCCACTTTAATTGCGTTCGGGACTCCGGATTTAAGAGTGTCATACGTATCGACGAGAAAAACACAGTCCTTATGGGTCTGGGCATATTTCTTAAAAGCTGTATACTCGTCCCGGTAAGCCTGTACAAATGAATGGGCATGTGTCCCTGCAACAGGAATGCCAAACTTCTTGCCTGCTCTAACGTTAGATGTTGCATCAAAGCCGCCGATATAGGCAGCTCTTGTTCCCCAAATAGCTGCATCCATTTCATGTGCTCTTCTTGAACCGAATTCCATGGCTGTTCCATCGCCAATTACTTCTTTGATTCGGGTTGCTTTTGTAGCAATCAATGTCTGGTAGTTAATGATATTCAAAATAGCTGTTTCAATAATCTGTGCTTCAGCCAGCGGGGCTTCTACTCGCAAAATTGGCTCATTGCCGAATACAAGCTCACCTTCTTCCATTGATTTGATGGTCCCTGAAAACCTCATATTTTTCAAGTATTCGAGGAAACCTTCTTCATAATTCAATTCGTTTTTTAAGTACTGCAGATCACTGTCTGTAAATCTAAAGTTTTCTATATACTCTATAACTCTTTCCAGGCCGGCAAAAATTCCATAGCCGTTGCCAAAGGGCAGCTTCCTGAAGAACACTTCAAAGACCGCCTTTTTATTATGTATGTTGTCTTCCCAGTAGGTCTGGGCCATATTTATTTGGTACAGATCAGTATGCAAGGCTATACTATCATCCGCAAATTCCCTCTGCATTATCGAAAACCTCCTGTGACAAATAGAACAATCCCTTTTAAAAATATCTTATCTGCTATTATCCCCATTATCCCCCATTCAATTTTTTATCCTCTTAAATGGATGAAAAATTTGGCTATTATTTTTATAGTAGTGAAGTTTCCCGTCTTTATCAAATTTTTCAACCTCCAGGCATACGGTTATTTACCCGTTAAGGATTTTTTTACACATTCTTCTGCGGCTGTTCGTTATATTGAATGATGATATTATCCTGTTATAACGCTTTGAAATTATTTCCCGAGTGTCACATGCTGGGATATTATATTGAGATAAGATGAAGGAATATTCCCTCGGACTGCACTTGCCTATTACGGCAATCACCAACTTTCTGCCCTCCGCATAGGATGTCATGAACTGACAAGGAGGGCTGTGGGATATGGAAAGACGGGGCCTTTTGCCTTTCGTTGTGACCGCATTTTTTGCCGTAATGATTTCGCTCTTTGCTTTCTCCCTCATGGATTCAAAGGATGACGCGCCAAAAACCCAGACTACTACAGATGGCCAAAGCAAAAGCAATGACAGTGATATCAGTAATCAAGTAAAAAATAATATAAAAGGAAATAAAGCTAATGTAAATAACTCAATCGACAACGATTTGAATAATGGTGAAGATAGTCAAATCGACAATAATGTTACGAATGACATTGAGGTAAATGTGGATGTTAATGTAACAAATACAATCAAAAATAAGGCTGATAAAAATCAGGACTCCAATCAAACAGGTAATGGAAATGAAAATAGCGGCACCAAAGACAGCAGCGGAGATAAAGGTGCGAAAAATGACCAGGATGGCAAGTCAGAGGATGATGAAGTCGTTTGGGGTGTAGACTCTGCAAGTCTCACCACAAGCGACTTGCTTTCATGCGTTCGGGAAAACTTCGGGTCACCTAAAGTGTGGGGACGCTATTTAGGTGAAAAAGAAGGTGTATCTGCAGGCATTACACCCCAAGAGGCTGAACTTCTGCAAAGGAATGATATTAAATTACTCGTGATTTGGAATCGATTTAATGAGGCAACTGGCCTGGAAAATGGACAGAGTGAGGCGAATGCAGCTGTCCAATTGGCAAAGGAGCTGGGAATCCCGGAGGGTGTAGCGATTTTCGCGGATATTGAGCCCGATTATCCTGTTGATTCTGCCTTCATTGAAGGCTGGTATCAAGCAATGGAGGAGTCACCCTATCATCCTGGCATATATGGGATTTTTGATAAGGAACAGGACCTGACTAAATCTTTCAGTCAAGCAGCAGCCGAAAATTCTTCCCTTCTTGAAAATACATTCATATGGACAGCTGCGCCAAATGCAGGAATTACTAAGCAGGAACAGGCGCCTGGATATAAACCAGAAGCTCCTGCAAATTCATTGATTGCAGGCTGGCAGTACGGAATTGATGCGAAGGCATGCAATATTGATACAAATTTATTCAACAAAGATATACTTGATGTTCTTTGGTGAGTAAGAAAAGCGGAAGCGCCTTGCCCACGAAGGAATGCAGACTAAGATCGCGACGTCCTCCCAAAAGCTGCCGCTTTCGGTTGTGCGATGTTTATGCTGACGAAGCCTTCCTTGTCCTGCGTGCCTCAGGCATAAGCCGCTCCCTGTGAGAAGGCGTTTTTCCTTCTGAAAGGAATCGGCTTATGATCCCGAGTTTCTAGGAGCCGCTGGAGCTAGACAGCAAAAAAAGAGCCCACAAAGGCTCTTTTATATTTTGAAGCTGTTTTTCGGCATTCTGTTATTCCAAAACTGGTTCATGACAAAGGGAGTGCCAATAAACACAGGAACTACATAATAGCTGAGACGGTAGAACATGAGAATCAAGAGCCCCAATTCGGTGGGAACACCTTGTGATTCCAGTCCGATCAAAAATACAAAATCAAATGAACCAATTCCTCCAGGGATCATACTCGCAATGCCAGCGCAAGCTGAAATGATGACAATGGGAAACAGAACAAAAAATGAAATCGATACTTCAAGTGCCCGGGCTATTCCCCAGATACAAATGATGATAAATAGCCACTCTGATAAAGAAACAGCCAGCAATTCCCCTGCAAATCCTTTTTTGATGTGCTTCGTATTCCAAAAAGACGACTTAAAAAAGTAAACGCACAGCAGCAGAGGTGTATAAGCTGCAACGGCCCAGACTGCAATCTTTATAAGTTTAACATCATCGTATAAATGTAAATCTGTAAAAAGGACGATCCATGACAATATGGACAAGCCGGTTAGGTAAAAAAGCGACAGCTTGGCAATTATTTTGATATACGGAGTATTGGCAGTCAGGTAATCCTTATAAAAATAGGACCTGAGTGTAGCTCCGGCCACACCCCCAAATCCGAGAAAGTTAGAGAATGCATTGGCAGATAAAGAATAAAATAATAGCTTTTTTTTAGGCACTCTAATTCTGAAAAGCCTTTGGAGTATTTCATCATAAAAATACATTGGAAAAAGTGCAGCCAGTCCCAATAAAAGGATAAAAAATAGCCTTTGGAAGGTTAGCCGGTCAATATAAAGCTCAAGGAGAGCCCAATTAAAATCAATGAATATCCCTTTTGCCTCCACCATGACAATCAGCAAAATGAATAAGGGTACGAGGAGTTTGGAAAGTGTTATAATTGTTTTTTGTTTTAACAAAGACAAAATACCCCACCATTCATGTATTGAACTAGAGATAATGATTAATTAATCTCCCTGATAGAGTGTATCAAACTAAGCCGATAATATATATACTTTCTCCTATTATATTCCTGTATAGGTACAATAGAATGGACAAACGATAACTTTTTGCAATTGGTTACATCTGCAATTGTTTTCAATAGAGCATTCAATTATACTTAAATCTGTGAATAGAGGTGAAATAATATCTTTGAAATAATAACTGAATCGTCTTTTATTTCATCAGAATATACTCTGTATTTAACATATATCATTGGTTTAGCTGCCAAGCTGTTAATCATTTGGAAAATAGAGCCGACTTTATACAGTAGCAGATATATTGAGAATGAACAAAGAGAATATGAAAGCCTTCCAGAGTTCCGCATGGATCGGGGCTTTATTTGCGATTCGATTCAGTCCTGGATTGCAAAACTTATACTGAAAAAAGGTGAACAAAGTGATGAGCCAGAAGGTCTCTCCCCTATTTAAAGAAAAAATATAGCGGGAGGTTTGACCTGTATGAGAAAAATTAAACTGTTGCTAGCCATTACCATGATTACTGTACTGCCTATATTCTTATCTGCCTGTCAGGCACAAGGAGGAGAAGGAACAGGCTTTTTCCATCATTATTTTGTCGATCCGTTTGCATTGGCAATACATGGAACAGCTGTTTTCTTTCATGGCAATTTCGGCCTGGCTATTATCTTCATTACCATAATGATTAGGCTGATATTAATGCCATTAATGCTCAAACAATATAAAAATCAAAGCTTAATGAAAGAAAAAATGGATAAGTTAAAACCTGAACTTGAAAAAATCCAGCAAAAGCTGAAAACAGCGAAAAAACCACAGGAGCAGCAAAAGCTGCAGCAGGAAATGTTCGGTTTGTATCAATCTCATGGAGTAAATCCTTTGAATGCTGCAGGATGTCTGCCAATCTTTATACAAATGCCCATTCTGATGGGGTTCTATTATGCCATAAGAGGAAATCAGGAAATTGCTGCACATTCGTTTCTCTGGTTCAATCTTGGTCATTCTGATATTTGGATCACAATCATTGCAGGAATTGTGTACTATCTTCAGTACCGGTTCACTCTAACTAATATGACTGCTCAAACGCCAAAGCAAATGAAATTGATTGGTTTATTATCTCCTGTAATGATTATGCTGGTTTCTTTAAATGCACCTGCAGCTTTGCCGCTATATTGGACTGCGGGCGGAATATTTTTAGTTTTTCAATCATGGCTTGGCAGAAGATTATATACAAAAGATAAACCTGATGCTGTGCAGATCATGTCAGAATCATAATTATATGAGGAGCGGGCTTAATGCCCTGCTCCTTTTTTGTTTATTTTATTAAAGAATCTGTATAAGAGCACCTATTCATGGAAAGATAAGGGGGAAAACGGAAGGAGGAAAGTGAATGATCAAGAGGAAATTATTTTTGGCAGGGGCCTTGTCAGCTGCATTGCTTGCAGGCTGCGGCATGAATGACGCGGATATGAATGAAACAGCTCAAAGAAACAGAGACTTGACAGAGCCTACAAAAGTAAACGACAGCAACTATGGCGAAAATGGACGCACAACTGAACCGGGGATTGATCTTACCCGCACAGGAACGGACAATGAAAATCAAAATGAATCCCCGCGAATGAAGGTTGCTGATAAAGCTGCCGATAAAATTACTTCCATTCCAGAGGTTGAGACTGCGAATGTAATCGTGACAGATAATAATGCCTATGTTGCCGCACGCTTGAGTGATGGAAATGGAGATTTGACTAAGGATGTCGAGGGGAAGATTTCAGATCAGGTTAAAGCAGTCGATCAGGATATTGATAATGTATACGTTTCTGTTAACCCCGACTTTTATGATCGAATGACAGGATATACAGAGGACATTCGAGCTGGTCAGCCAATCGAAGGATTTTTTGATGAATTTACAGAAACTGTCCGCAGAATTTTCCCTGCACAAAGGTAAAAAAAGAAAACGGCCTTCATAAGGCCGTTTTCTTTAATGAATTAAGCATCCTGGAAATAGTCTTTATAAAATCCGCTTACTTTTCCGGAATTGTCTTCGATGAAATAGAATTCTTCAGTTTCATTTTTTACGTTATAGATATTCCCTGCTGTTAAAGCCCGGTTTACAATGTATTTTGCTGCATCTGTATGCACGCATTTTACTTTTTTCAATGTTTCTCGTTCATGCCATTTTAAATGAATCATAATTGCCACTCCTTCACAGTCTGCATACTTTATTGATTAGTATTTATTATAAAGAATACGAACTGCTGTCTGCAATAAGATTCTCTTTAACTTCTGGCATTAACTTCATTAATTTCCGGAATCTCCTGATTTTATCCGCTTCAAAGGTATACACTTCTCCCGTTATTGTGTTTTTCATTGTTACATAGTTAATTTCACAGATTTGGTCTATTCGTACAAACTCTAAATTGTCATAATGTTCGTTATCATATTCCACTTCATAAAAGCCATTATCTGCTATAATTTTCATTTTGATGACCTTCTTTCTAAGATGATGGCAAAGGTAATATACCACCCGCTTAGCCTGTTTCAAACCACCAATTAAAAATTTTGCATATTTTATTCCTTCCCATTCACTTAAGTGCGTTGGATTCAAGTAAGGTCT
>Ga0180215_1004409_pt1 | contig 12539 bp, 20 predicted proteins | sample eDN3rd37CBELigBY_FD_128871 | JGI IMG/M metagenome (GOLD analysis project Ga0180215, IMG submission 128871) | Enriched backyard soil microbial communities from Emeryville, California, USA - eDNA 3rd pass 37_C BE-Lig BY (version 2) (version 2) | ecosystem: Environmental > Terrestrial > Soil >...
AACAAACTCCAAGCATAATCTCGTTCTTTGTCATTGTTACCGAGTGCTGACTTTTCAGGTTGACGAGAATGTGGTCGTGCACCGCCGCTTCGTGAAGATGGGGAGGGTGACGGTAAGCCTCCGCAAAAACCACACCAACTTGCTCATCTCGCACGCGCCGCCCAAGCAGGTACTATGACTACAGATTCACCTAATTAGTTTAGCTGCGGCATGCTCAGCCGGTTCTGCATCCAGGTCGGTTGCCGTGTGCATACAGCTCACAAACTTGTTTGCGCAGCTGCTGCCAAACTGCCGCGACTCGATGTCGGGTAGGGCGCCAGCTGGATGCGTCTGTAAAGTATGTTGAAGCGTCCTAACAACTATACCAGGAACCTCGCGCTCGGAATGGCCGCGTGGATCCACGCCAGATTCCGGCTCAAACTGCGGTCAACCCCAAGGGTTTGGTAATGCACCACGGGTGACCCATGCATGTGCTGCTTTTTGGCATCAGCTAATAGCCCTCATCGCTGTTTTTCTTGTGATCGCACTCCAGCTGGCCCGCTCAAGCGCTCAAACTCGGACCTCGGCTCGGACGCGTCAGGCAAGCGCGCCCGCAGCGACAGCGAATCGTCGGCGTCGGCATTGGAGGCCTCGCCGGACCGCCTTAGCACCGAGCAGCGGCGTGTGGTTAACCTCGTGGTGACCGGCAAGAGCGTCTTCTTCACCGGCTACGCCGGCACCGGCAAATCGGTATGGGCAGCAGCCAGGTCATTAGGTGGGTTGACCAGCATCCACTTGACGTTCTGACGCATACATGCGCTTGTGCGATCGTCGTCTCGCGTCTCATAGCACCTGCTGAAGGAACTGCGCAAGTACCTGCCCCGGGAGACCACCGTAGTCACCGCAACCACTGGACTGGCTGGTACGAATCGCAGCGAAATTCTAATGTCAATAGGACAACCCTGTCAATAATCGCGCATGTGCGTACTCGTTTATCTCTGTACGTTTCCAGCATCCTTGATCAACGGGTGCACGCTGCAGTCCTTCACGGTATGATTCTACATCAGAGCAACAGATGCTTCGCTAGAAAGGCATCTGACAGTGGCGCACGGGAACTGCGTTGTTTATTGCATTGCACAGGGGTTCTCATCGCACCGAACCCTGCAGCCAGCGGAGCTGGAAGCGTTCGCCAAGTCGGGCCGCGCGGAGCTGTGGCGCCGCTGCAAAGGTGTGTTCCGCCGGATGTGCACTTAGAGCATGCGGCACTTCGGCTTACGATGCGTGCCCTTACTTTGGGTTCTGGCGCACCATCCAGCGTTGGTGATTGACGAGATCTCGATGCTAGACGGGCGCTACTTTGATGCGATGGATGCGGTCGCGCGTGCTGTGCGAAAGAACGACCGACCGTTCGGCGGGATTCAGCTCATCCTTTCGGGCGACTTTTTCCAACTGCCGCCGGTTAACAAGGGCGAGACAGAGGACCAGACCGTCTTCTGCTTCCAGGCCAATGCCTGGGCGCGCGCCGTGCCCAACGTTGTACTGCTCAAGGAAGTACACCGCCAGGTGCGCCCTTCGGACGGCAAGAGGCGCGCGCATAGCGACCGTAACACTGACTATGGCACGCTGAATCTCCTTGGGTTGTGCAATCAGACGGACAGCCAGTTCTTGCGCATCCTTGCCGAGATCCGCCGCGGCGAGTGCAGCGACGCGACCGCCGAGTTTCTGCAGAGCACCGGCGGCAATATCGTTGGCGGTGACGGCATTAAGCCCACTCTGCTGCATTCGCACAATGAGGCTGTCGGTACGGCACGCCGTCGAAGGCGTAACGGAAGTATTACAGGACCGGGCAACTCAAACAGTGCACGGTGATACACTTGGTGTGTCATCGTGGCTGCATGCAGAGGCGGAGAATCAGGCGCGCCTGCAAGAGCTGCCGGGGCCAGTGTTCACGTTTGAGGCGCGCGACTCGATTGCGGACGAGAATACTGCCAAACAGCTAGACCGCGTCTGCCCTATCAAGCGCGTGCTTGAGCTTAAGGTGAACGCCCAGGTGATCCTGATGAAGGTAAAAGGAAGTTTTTCGAAAGGGCGACGTGAGTGAGGATATGCTACCTGAGTCGATGTCAATGGCCTTGGTCGCGCCGCGTACCAGAACCTCAACGTTCGCAAGGGCCTGGCCAACGGTTCCCGCGGCGTGGTTGTTCGCTTCACGGAAGTGGGCCTCCCCGTCGTTCGGGTACGCCACACTGCAAATATTGGAGCTGTTGTCATATTTTACTGACTTTCTCATGAATGCAGGCGCGACGACGTTGGCTGGCTTCCAGTTCCTGAGCGGCGTGGAAGAAGTCATCGGCCGCGAAAAGTGGGCCCTCAATTCGGGCACCGACGAGATCGCAGTATGTTGCGGAAACGCTCGTGTGCAGACGGTCGCTAAACTCGTGCTTATACTCTGCTGCCCGTGTGCTGCTGATGGACGCGATGTCCAGTCCCGTCGGCACATTCCGCTGGCGCTGGCGTGGTCACTGTCGATTCACAAGTCGCAGGGCATGACGCTGGACTGCCTAGAAGTGTCCCTGTCGCGCGTGTTTGCCCAGTACGAAGAGGGCGAACCACGTGGACCGCCGACGTCCGTAAGTTCGCTAACGCTTGGCGGTCACGCTGATTTGCATTGCTGTGGCTGTGTAGTGGGCAAGCGTATGTCGCTCTCTCGCGGGCTCGGTCCACCCGGGGCCTGCGCGTGCTGGACTTTGACCGCAACAAGATCCGCGCCCACGACGCTGTCCGTCGCTTCTATCAGGTAGGTGCGATTACTGTTATCCACTGCGCGGCTGATTACCATGGACTAACCAGTACCTTGGGCCAGTTCATTTGGCAAACAACCCTGTACAGAATCTGGAGCGGCAGCAACCGAGTGGACCCGGATGCCGTCCGCCCCTGGCCGCTAGCCTGTTCGTATAACGACACACATGTAACGCACGTGTAACATTATGTACAAAGACGCATACATACTGCATGTAGTCGTCCTGCCATCCGCCTCCCGCGCCACCGGCTGCGCGCCGTCCACATTCGGGTGCCGTCTCGGCTGCGGACGCTTAGGCCCGGCCGCGCCCGCCTCTCGTGGACAAGGGCGCAGCACCTCCTCGATTCCTGTTACTTAAGAGGACGGATATAGGACGCGTATCAGTACGAAAACGGTCGCAAAGCAGACCACGGAGCGGAGGCGGTGGACAGCGAGGCGAGAGAAGTCGCGAAGGACTAGGACGCGGAGGGGCGGGGGGAGAAGGAGAAGGCGCCGGAAGAGGAAAGGGGGGGGGGGAGGCGACGACGATACGGAGTGTCGGAGAAGGACACGGCATGAGGACGAAGAGCAGCTGGCGAAGGAGTGCTTCACGAGAAGGGTCTGGAGAACTCCAGGACGCAGGTGGGCGCGGACCAAGTAAGAGCGGGCAGGGAGGTGCAACTGGACGAGCAAGGTGACGACGGGAGAACGCAAGAGGACGACGCGAAAGTCGCTGTTGGGACATCCGCCAGTAAAAACAATGGCGTCCCGAGCCGCCGCGGGGTCGGCCCAGCCGGGCCAGCCGGACACCAGCGAGATGCAGACCCGCATGCTGGAGGACGCCTGCCGCACGCGCATTCAAGACAACATGCGCGAGGTACGGTCAAACACCGTGGAGGCGACGCCATTCATGAGCAACCTAGCTCAACCACCACGTCTCTGCCAGTGATTGGTTCCATGCGCTAGATGGACGACGTCGCGAAGCGACTCAAGGAAGCCGACCTGGCCTTGACCCTGCTCAATCGTCAACCGGCCGGTAGGCGGGCGCCTTCACTGTTTGTAAAGGCGACGGCGTCGTTGCCTAATGGTGCGCCAAGCAGGCTTCTCCAGCGTGCTTGAGGCCAGGCGAACACACGTGGGTCGTGCTCGGCGACATGTTTATCGGCGCCCCGATGCCTGTGGCGCGCGCCACAGTGCAGGACGGTACGGAGAAATGTCCGTGTCAGGCGGCGTCAAGGACAACATAACTGGCTAATCTTCCTCGTCAGTCACTCTTTGGTGCGACTCTACAGCCCAGAAGAGCTTGCGGCAGTCGATGCAGGAGCTGGACGCCGAGACTCAAGAGGCCTATATGGTTCTGCGCAGTTTGCAGCAGCCGCAGCATCAACCGCAGCCGGGGCGGCCGCGACCGGTACCCGCCGCGATGGGGCGGCCCCATTAATATTCGTGCACTCACACAGAGCACTGTACATAGCTGTACACGACTATCGACTGTACAAATCAGCAAATTGCACCACTCGTAGTCGCTTCATTCGCTTGCGGCACCGTTGCTGCGGCAGTGGCAGCGGCAACTTCACGCCGCGCAAGCCAGTTACCAAGCCGGGTCAGGCGCTGATGCGCGTCACCTAGGCTGAACGGCAGCTCCAGCGGCGTATGCGGGTCGCGCACGAGCTGGCGCGCCGCATTCACCAGCTGCCCGTGGAGGTAGTCGTACAGGGCGGGCAGCGCGTCGGCCTCGGCCGGCCAGAGTTTTGCGCACCACGGCGGCCAGGTGCGCGCGGCAGCCGCCACCCCCTCCGCCTCAGCGCCCGCCGGGTTGACGTGGTCGAGGCAATCTAACCGCTGAAGGTACCAGTCCAGCACGTACCAGTGCACAGCACTAAAGAACGGGTACTGGAACCGCGCGGCGACACCGGCGCGCTGCTCCAGCTGGTGCACGTGTACCTGCTGCGCAACGTTGAAGCTGTGCAGAAAGTTGCCGCCAATCACCAGCGAGTCGGCCGGCGTGGACACCGCGTGGATCCAGCCGCCGGGCAAGAGCAGCGACTCGCCTGCGCGCATCGCGCCTACAGGATCTGCAACGGCTGGGGTCGTGAGCGATGCCCGCCATCGCGATCTTTAAGCTCGCTATGCGTTCATCGCACCGGCACGGACGACGGCCATGTAGCGCTGCTCCGGCGGGATCATCTCTAGAAAGGCGCCCGCCGGCGGCGGCGGCACGTCCTCAAGTGTCAGCACGCCCAGCGTCCACGCCTCGTACGCGCGAAGGTTCGCCGGCGTTGGCGGCGCCAAGTAAAACACCTTCTCGCCGCGAATTACGTGGTAGAACACGGACGACCCGCCAAAGTCGACATGAAAGTCGGTGAACGAGCCTGTGTAGCACGCAGCGAACGAAACGAAAGGAGCGACGTGACGCCATCGCGTCAGTACTGCCGCACTATTTGCGGCATTCGTCCCTCTCGCGTGCAGCTCCCACGCGCACCTTCCGCGCTCATGAGGCAGTACAGCTGGACCTGCGGAAACGCGCTGGCCTTGAGCGCCGTCGGCCACGTGAGGTTGGACCAGTCGAGCTGGCGCACCAGTCGGGGCGGGGTGATGGACTGGGCCAATGCGGTGCCGCTGATCTCGAGCGAGAGCACGTTCAAGGTCTGCGCCCGCCGCCGCCTTCGGCAAGGCGTGTATGCGTCCAGCTCTTCGTTTTGGTCAGCAGATGTGGGGGCCGCGCTCTCAAAGTACTTGATGACGGCAGCTAGCGACCAGTCTTCGTCCGTCTCGTGCTGTGCAAAGCGTTCATAAGCATCGACCCACTCCCTTCAGTAAGCGAGATCGACATAGGCGTCTCATCCATCGGGCAGCACACGTACCTGCGCGTCGACGTCGATGACTGGCACGTGGCGGTCGCCGCCCAGAAGCTCGCCCACGCGCTGGAAGGAGAGCTCGGCCGGGGTCGGCATGGTCGCCTCCAGGCCCGCCAAACTGCTGAGCGTGCAAGGCTGCATGGTCCCCTGCTCGGCGACGTACTCCGCGGTCAGGCCGTGGCCGTCCAGTCGCGACGGCAGCCAGCGGGCCGCGCTCAGTCGGCCAGCCAGGCTCGCCGTCAGGAACAGCGTTCGCGCCGTCGCCACGGCGCGCGTCCAGTTCGCCCGCCATGCCGCCGCGCCGTCGTCCTCGGCGGCCGCCATCACCTCGGCCTCGGCGATCGACAGCAGCGGCACACCATCCGGCGCTGTCAAGAACGGCGTCGGCGTGCCCACGGGCAGCGGCAAAACGTCGTCGCCGGGGTCCCCGGGAACGACGCTGGCCACCAGCACACGCAATGCCGCCCGCTGGACGACTAGGTCATTTTGCGGCGGTGCCGCGCGCAGCGTGTGCTGCAGCACGTCGTCTGCCGACCACTGGGGCCGCAGCAAGCACACGTCACACATCGTGGGCTCCTGAGGGCGGGAGTGCGCCTCCGCAGCTTGGGTGCCGAGAACGACAGCGGGCCACCACACAGCCGGGCGCAGCGTCGCGTCGGCCGGCGTAGACGGGAAGAGTGTCGCCACGTCCTCCACGGGGTCCGCATGCCCCGGCCGGTGCACGGGCACCCACACCAGCCGCCACGCCAGGACATCCAGCCGCGCCATGATCTCGTGGTACACCGCGCGCACAGTTCCCGGGCTGCACGCGTCCTCTGACGCCGGCGGCGGTGATGGTAGTGCCGCGGCGGCCGCCGCCCGCACGAGCGACTTGGCCAGCTCCAGCTCGCGCGCTTGCCAAGCGTCCTGGGCCCGGCAAGAGCAGCACGGGATAGCGTCAAATGCATTAGCATACGGGGCCCAACCACACGACATAGAAGCCTTCCACTTCGTGCGCGCACACAAACCTGGTGGCTATCGCTGGGTCCCATGGGCACGAGGCGGCCCGTCTCGACGCTGACCCACTCGTCGGAGCTGTCGCTGTAGCCCTTGTAGTGCACACGCCACCGCGGGCCGGACTGCCGGACGAGGCTGACCGGGTACCACTGCCGCTCCCACAGGCAACGGTGCGTCGCCGGCTGGCCCGCCGGCACCCGCGGGCCGTGCGTGAGCACGTCGGTCAGACGGCGCGCGGCGCGGTCCCCGGGCGTCGGCGACCGCGCGGGCCGCGGCGCCACACCGTGCGGCGACCGTGGTGGTGTGGGTAGCGGCGCGGCCATAGGCGCCGGTTTCTTGTGGTGGCTCCGTTTAAGTGGCGGCGCCGCGTCATCGTCCTCCACGCGCGGCAGCGCAGTGTACACTGGGGGCGAACCTGCGGCTCCGTCCGTGTTGGCGGCCGTCGCTTCTTGCTCCGCCCGTGGACGCTTGCGGGCGTTGCGCCGGACGCCGGTAGAGTGGACCTCGGCCTGTGCCACCTTTTTGGACGAGGTGACAAGTGCGTTGGCCATTGTTGCCTTGCCCGCTGCACTTGTCTTGCTAGCTTGAGCATGGGATGCCCGCTTGGTGGGTTTGGTGGATGGCGCCACCTTGCTGGGCTTGATATTAGGTTGGTGCGCCTTTACAGACGTGGCAGCCTTGCCAGCTGCGGGCACACGGCGAGCAGCATCTTTGCTGTCTGGCCTGACCGCCACGGATGTTTTGGTTTTCGTCGGGGGTGCGTCCAGCTGCTTAAGCATGGTACGGGTCACGTACGCGACGGCCCACTCGCGGGGAACTGCTGCGAGCGGCGGTGGCGGGGGTTGCGACGGCGGCGGCAACAGCAGCGGCAGCTTGGCCGACTGCTCACCAGACTTGCCGTGCGTACCCGGCGCCGCAGCAGCGGCAGCCTGTATCGTCGGGTGGGCCTCCGAAGCAGGTTCGCCTTCAAGGCTGGCGGCGCCGCCTGACATCGGCGGCGCCACAACAGGCTCTGCCTTGACAGGTACGGCATTCATGGTCGGCTTGCCGTCCACGTCGATGTCAACCATTTGGGCAGGCCGCCCAACCACGAAGTCGGCGATGGTCATGGCGGCCATGGCTGACGGCACACGGCGCCTCAGCGCCCGACCGCGCTTTCCGAGTTGCTCGCCTGCTGATACCCGCTGGTATGGCGTACCTTAGTTGCCCACGTTTGGTAGGTGTCAACCGGCGACGTCCACGTCCGCTTCACGCGAGCGAACCAGCCCGCTCCAGAGTATCGTCCTCAATTGTCCACCTTTGCGTCTCAGTCCATTCGGCCTCAGCTGTCATAGTGGGCCGCCTCGACACAATGTACCAGTGTGTTGCAGACTGGCGTCAGGGCCGCCACGTCGACAAGGCTAGCAATAACCCCAGGCGTTCTCGGGTTCTTCGGCGGGCCTTTCCATAGGCTTGTAGGACCAGCTAGATCCACCAGCTCAACGTCCTCCTCTTCACTCCTCGCGGCCGCCCAAGCCTTGCTGTTGCGCAAGCCGAGTACCGCGACTGCAGCCTACCAACCGGAATCTGCTAGGGAGCATTTAATGACCTATTGCCTGTTGCCGCCGATCTCGATAGGCTGTGCCGCTTCAGAGGCCTCCCGCACGCCTCCAGCACGTTCTCCCGTTCTCGTAATGCAGTCCGGCAGCCTCGCCCCTCTTGCTGTTGGGCTCGTCAGTCTCGCCGTCGTGTCCCCGCTTCTCCTCTGCACTTCTCTCTTCTCGTCTCTCGTCTCTCTTCGGTTCGCCAATTTTCTGTTTTCGCGCCAAAAAACTCTGTCACCGAAAAACGCAGCGCAGCGCGCGAGCGACGACAACGACAAAGGCGCGGCGAGGACGCGCTACGCCTGGTTGCGTATTATCGTGCCTGCCTGGTACCGACTCGCCTGAGGAGGACACTCGGCGTGAGGGGAAGCAACAAGGACACGAAGAGGAGAGGGCGCTCACGCACGCGATCCGGTGCGCGGACAAAACGCGTGCCAAAAGCCAATCCCGGACGCCGCGACGCGTGCCATCCTCCAGGTACGGCGGCGACGGGCCTGATAGCGCACCGCGTGGTACCAAGAGACTAACGCCGTCGTGCACGCTATGCTGTGTTGTCGGGGGCGCGACTGCAACGTAGCGTCGGGCCAACTGCTGGTACGGCCGCATTAAGCCGCCCGCCGGTTGCACATCGAGCTACGAAACGCTGATCGCAGATAGAGCCGCCCCCTGCACGGACGACGGTGTTCACAGCATCTGCTGTCTGCTCAAGCCTGCGGCCGTACACCACAGGGCCGCTCATCAACCATGTCGGCCATTCAGGGCATCCTGCGCGTGGCCGCGCAGCTCACGCCAACGCTTAAAAACTCCAAGTTCAAAGAGACCGGCGTGCTCACGCCGGAGGAGGTAACAGCCGCCCCGAACGACAGCGCACGTCCGGACGGGCCCGCCCGCTAACAGTGGACGCAGTGCTTGGCGCGTTCGCGTGCCCAGTTCGTCGCGGCGGGTGACTTTCTCGTGTTCAAGTGTCCGACCTGGACCTGGTACGCCTTCGATGGTTCACCTTATCTGGCGCGGCCGTTCGCTACGCAGCTGATCACGTGTGATGGCGCTCGCCCCGAGGCGGTTGGTCGTGCACGCAGGCAAGCCGGCGAGGAAGGCAAGCGTTTGTCGTACCTGCCGCCGGACAAGCAGTTCCTCATGACCAAGAAGGGTGCAGATAGCTTTCTGGTACAATCGGCAAGCAGCTGCCGAACCGATGCTCACGCCATGCCTACGATCTTATGTGGTGGGGTCGCGCTCAGTGCCGTGCACACGCCGCGTCAAGGCCATGGAGTACACGGAGGACGACGAGCCCGACGACGAGACCGCCGTCGATGGCGAGGAGGCGTGGATCACGACGCACAACAGCCACGTCGGTGCGTGTCAACAGCTCGAACGAATCCGTCATCCACAGCTGCACAGGCTGACGTGGGCCGCAGCAGCTTGCAATTCTCTCTTGCGAACGCGGGCCCACAGCCAAGGCCGAGGTCGCCGCCGAGGTGGCTGTTGAGGTGCCGCAATCTAACGCGGCTGCCCCCAACGAGGATGAGGAAGTCGACCTGGACAAGTACGGTGCTCGACGTCTAGAAGTTGGGTAGGCTCGCATGGCACTCACGCGACGCTGCCACACTGTGGGATTCCTACAAGGCGAGCAGCATTCCGGACATTGACGCGCTGGACCTGGAGAACAACCTGGTGGAGGAGGAGGACCCCGTACGGTGATCGGCATAGCGTCTGCGCCGCCAGCCGCTGGCAGATTGTCTCAAAACCACAACCCCTGCGTTTGGCAATGGAGGATCCAATGGTGCGCAGGCCGCGCTCAAGACGACCGGTGGCGACGACATCGTGAAGAGCCGGACGTACGACCTGAGCATTACGTACGACAACTACTACCGCACGCCGCGTGTGTGGCTCTACGGCTACAACGAGCAGGACAAGCCGCTGCGGCCGGACGAGATCTACGAGGACATTAGCCAGGACCATGCCAAGAAGACGGTCACAATCGAGCCGCACCCGCACCTCAGCCTCAACATGGCGTCCATCCACCCTTGCAAGGTATGCAAAGCGACAGGCCGACCGCGGCTAGTGGCGCGGGATGCTCACGGGGTAACGCGCTGTCGCGAGGATTGCGCGACGCAGCACGCAAACGTGATGAAGCGCATCCTCAACCAGCTGGACGAGAGCGGCAGGGAACTCCGCGTTGACCAGTACGACGCGGGCCCTCCGTTTGTATGGCGTGCGATCATGCAATGCTAACACCGCTGCCTGCTCGCTCGCGCAACGGAGCCGGGTCGCAGGTACATGATTGTGTTCCTCAAGTTCGTGTCGGCCATCATTCCGACCATCGAGTACGATTTCACCATCAGCAGCGACGCGCAGGAGCGCGAGTAAGCCCAGCGGCGACCCTGTGGAATTGCTTGTGAAGCGGCGAGGAATGTTTTTCTGTACATTTTTCCGTTTATCTTGCTCTACAGCCTCAGCTATGCCAGCGATGGCGACTCGGTCGACGGTTCGGCCGCGGGTGGCCGTCGCAGCAGCACGTGATGGCCTTGTTGCAGTGCCGAGGCGGCCTCCGCGTCCTGCGTGTGGTCCAAAATCACCACGCCCGGTGGCCGCTCCAGCGCGCGCGCGGCTAGTGCATCCATCGTCGCCGTGAGCAGATCTGGCGGCGCCCGCAACGCCAACAAATTCAAGTGCTGTGTCCGTGAGATTCCGGGCCGACGCAATTGCGGATGGTGATGGACGCATACGTAGAAACTGGCCCAAGCGTGCGCTTGCCAAGAGCCACGCCTGCTCCGATGTAAACACCACCGACGCGCCCTTGAGCGCCAGCACCCGTGCGATCGGGGGATCCAGCTGTTGGCCCGCAAGCAGAGAATGTCTCATTCAGGCAGGCAGTGTCAGCTGGCTACCCGAACTCCGTCGGCCAACCTGATAGTGTGAGCGGACCTGGAGATCGCGCTGGCTCGTGACCCAGCGGCCAGCGCTGGCCAGGCACAGCGAGATGGTGTGGGCGGTGACACTGGCCCACGGCCCCCTCGGCCGGTGCCACTGCAGAACAATGTCGACGCCAAGCCCGCCCGTGGCCGCCAGGACTGCGGGGGCGAATGCGGAAGCATCCGCCACCCCGGAGGGCCGTCTGCCGGTTGGTGGGAACACGAAGTGCACGACCGGATCGGTGGCGGGCCCCGAGGTCGGTGCGTCCGGCAGCAGCACGCGCAGCTTCCATTGCCGTGCCCAGTGCACCACCAGTGCGGTCAGGTCCTGAAGGGCCAACATTTGACGAGACGCACCGCATGGCGGCCGCGGTCAGCGGCCATGATGAAGCTAGCGTGTTAGACTGAAACAGAGCGGACCTCAGGTGCGTCCAACACGAGCACGGACTCGCCCGGCAGGGCGTGTGCCTGCACCTGCAGTGCGAGCAGGGCCCGTACACTGGGCAGCAGGCATGCACAGGCATCCTCGGCCGATACGCCGTCCGGCACAGGCACTGTCGTCGAGGCAAACATCGTAGCCCTGTCTTCCACGCGTTAGCAGGCGAAAAGGGTAGACGCCGTAGCGGCCTAACGGAGACAGCAGGGTGCATACCGAGGTAGGTGGCCTGGACCATGCAGTACTCGTCGCGGCCCGTGCTCGTGGCGTCCGCCGGCAGCAGGCCTAGCGAAGCAGGTCCAACTTATACCGTGACGATTCAGGTGGGGGGTCTCGGCATTGTTTACCATTTGGCACAAGCGCGTACCAGCCACGCGCATGCCCACGGCCAGCCGCTGTACCGCGCTGCCAACGCTGACGACTTTGCCTACAAACTCCAGCGCCAGAAGCGACCCTGGCCGCGGCTGGTCCGTCCCCTTGGGGTCCCAGGCGCCGGCCAAGATCTGCTGCACGCAACCTCACTGGACGGATCTTGGCCGGTCGTGAGCTCTCAGATGTCGCCTCGCCGCCCTGGCCAAAGCAACAGACGCACCTCCAGCTCAGAGGGCGATGCTCCCGCCACCTCCACCTGCACCAGCGCCTCCGCGGGCGCTGGCAGCGGCCGCCGCGGCGTCGCCATCGCCGTCCTCCGTCGACTGATGCAAGGCCTCGGCCGCTGCAATGACGTCATCGAGTCTGCACGACTGCTGGCGCGTTTGGTCTTGCATCCATGCGTCCACGCTGCCGCGGCCACGCTTCCTATGCCTAGCGTGTCCTTCCGCATACATCTCTATCTCGCCGTCGCGCAGTAATATGTTCATGTATTGTAGTATTGGAACACACAAGCTACACAGCAAGGATGGCGAGACATCCGGCGGCGAACACGGAAGCAGACGAGAGCATAAAATTGGCAATGATGCTGCGTGGACCACCGCTCTGCGGCATCTCGGTGGG
>Ga0180215_1004410_pt1 | contig 12537 bp, 9 predicted proteins | sample eDN3rd37CBELigBY_FD_128871 | JGI IMG/M metagenome (GOLD analysis project Ga0180215, IMG submission 128871) | Enriched backyard soil microbial communities from Emeryville, California, USA - eDNA 3rd pass 37_C BE-Lig BY (version 2) (version 2) | ecosystem: Environmental > Terrestrial > Soil >...
GTTAAAACGCTGGAAGATACTTCCGCATTTCATAAAGCGGTGTAATAGCTCGAAAAGAAGCGATACGCTGTGTAAACATAATTATTGGTGGGCAGGACTCCGGATTTAGGGGGCCTAGCCGAAAATGCATGAATTTATCATTAAAAGTTCCAAAAGAAGCTATTACGCGCCAAAAGGCTGCACTTTAGCATGAATTTAGCGAAATGAGCTACAGATTATTTGAAAGGATGCACATTTGCAAGAATTCGGTGGGATAGGCAGCAAAGTGGGCTGAGCTATAGTTTGTTTTAAAGGCTGCACTTTAGCATGAATTTGGCGAAATGAGCTACGGATTATTTGAAAGGATGCACATTTACAGGAATTCGGTGGGGTAGGCAGCAGAGTGGGATGAGCTATAGTTTGTTTTACGGATAGTCAATTCACGAACAGCAAAAACAACAGCAGCAGTGAAAGCGAGTATGACAGCAAGCTTTCCGACAATCGGTCGGCAACAAGATGTATAGCTAAAGCTATGAAGAACGCTTTGATTTTCACAACACCAGATTTCTATACAATGAGGGGCTGTTCTCTTACGGAACAGCACTCTTAGAACAGTTTCTTTTTATTTTGAGCTTCCGCTACTCCCCCAGAAGCCCGACGCTGTTATTCATAGTCGGTTAGCGTCTTTTTGAGCGTATGAATGAACGCTTCCGCCGCCTTCGATAAATATCTGCCCTTTCTGCTTGCGACGACAAGCGTGCGCGAGGGCTTCGTTTCAAGCTGAATATATACGGGCGCAAATTCGGAGCCTTTGACCCGCGTCACCATTTGCGGGACAAAGGCTATTCCCATTCCTGCGGCGACAAGCGATTGAATCGTTTCCATATTGCTGCTCTCGAACACGATTCGCGGCGTAAAGCCTTCCTTCTCGCACAGATCGACGGTAATTGTCCGGAAGCCTTGCCCTTTTTTGAGCGCAATGAACGGCTCGCTGCTCAACTCTTTAATCGCTATCGGTTCCTTGCGGCTTGCAAGGGCATGCTGCGGCGGAACTGCGAGGCAAATACCCTCTTCCATGACGGGTTCAAAGGACAAGGTGCTGTCGATAAGCGGCAAAGAAAGCAGGCTGAGATCGGTTCCGCCGCTAGCGGTCAACTGCTCCAGCTTTGCGGTTGTATCTTCCACAAGCACAATTTCAATTTGCGGGTATTCCGTACCGAAGACAGGGAGGACGAGCGGCAAAATGTGAGAGCCTGTAATCGGCAGCGTGCCGACTACGAGCTTGCCCCTGCGCATAGACGCCATATCGTCCATCTCCTGCTTCAACTGCTCGATGGCATCCAGAATCGTCTGCGATTTGTCAACGAAAACTTGACCGGCCTGCGTCGGCTCGACAGAGTTAGTCGTTCTGCGAAAGAGCAGCACGCCTAGTTCCTGCTCCAGCTTCGAAAGCTGCTGGGACAAGGACGGCTGCGCAATATGCAGCTTCTCGGCCGCGCGCGAAAAGTTTTTTTCCTTAGCGATTTGAATAACGTATTGCAGCTGTCTCAGCTCCATTGGATGCCCACCTCTTTATAGTTAAATGATAATAATTATCAGTATTATTATAGTTTCAACCTATAAGTATTATAGATATAATATCTTGGATCAATCAAGAGAGAAGTGCTATGATAGGTTCAGTTAAAATTTTTGCAGACATATTATGTAATGTTGGGGTGAATATAATGGCGAAAAGAACGATGTTCGAAAAAATTTGGGATAATCACGTCATTCATCAAGAGGAAGGCAAGCCAAGCGTTATTTATATCGACTTGCAGCTGGTGCACGAGGTTACTTCGCCGCAGGCGTTTGAAGGCTTGCGCATGTCAGGGCGCAAAGTCCGCCGTCCGGATCTGACTTTTGCTACGATGGATCATAACGTTCCAACGCAAGACCGTTTCAATATTAAAGACCCGATTTCGAAGCAGCAGATCGACACGTTGACTAAAAACTGCCAAGATTTTGGCGTTACGCTATTCGATTTGAACACGATCGACCAAGGCGTCGTTCACGTTATGGGACCTGAGCTTGGCTTGACTTGCCCAGGCAAAACGATCGTGTGCGGCGACTCGCATACATCGACGCACGGCGCATTCGGCGCGCTTGCATTCGGTATCGGCACAAGCGAGGTTGAGCACGTGCTTGCAACGCAATGCTTGCAGCAATCCAAAGCGAAAACGATGGAAGTCCGCTTCAAGGGCAGCCGCAAGCCTGGCGTAACGGCGAAGGATATGATTCTCGGCGTTATCGCGCAATACGGCACAGACTTTGCAACAGGCTACGTTATCGAGTACAGAGGCGAAGCGATCTCCAGCCTGACGATGGAAGAGCGCATGACGATCTGCAACATGTCGATCGAAGCAGGCGCTCGTGCAGGCCTAATCGCTCCTGACGAAACAACTTTCGAATACTTGCGCGGCCGTCAATACGTTCCTGCTGATTTCGACGCAGCAGTAGAGGCATGGAAGGCGCTTGCTACCGATGAAGGCGCGCAATTCGATTCCGTAGTAGACTTCGATGTAGATGCGCTTATTCCGCAAGTAACTTGGGGAACTAGCCCGGGCATGGGTACGAATATTACGGCTTCTGTGCCTAATCCTGCGGATCTTCCTACAGAGAACGAACGCAAAGCTGCTGAAAAAGCGCTTGAATATATGGATTTGAAGCCTGGCACGCCAATGTCTTCGATCAATATCGACTATGTATTTATCGGTTCCTGCACGAACGGACGCATTTCCGACCTGCGCGCCGCTGCGGAAATCGCTAGAGGCTATAAAGTAAATGAGAATGTGACGGCAATTGTCGTTCCTGGTTCTGGCCGCGTAAAGCTGCAAGCTGAGGAAGAAGGCTTGGACGTCATCTTTAAAGAGGCTGGCTTCGAATGGCGCGACGCAGGCTGCTCGATGTGCCTAGCAATGAACCCTGACGTTCTTAAGCCGGGACAGCGCTGCGCATCGACATCGAACCGCAACTTCGAAGGCCGTCAAGGCCGCGGCGGACGCACGCATCTTGTTTCGCCGGCAATGGCGGTAGCTGCTGCGATTAAAGGCCACTTCACAGATGTTCGCGATTGGGAAATCAAATCGCCTGTACTCAACTAATTGAATGTGAGAGAGAGGTATACCGGATATGGAACCGTTTAAAAAGCTAACAGGAATCGTCGCACCCGTCGACCGTGTCAATGTCGATACAGACGCAATTATACCTAAACAATTTTTGAAGCGCATTGAGCGCAGCGGCTTTGGCCAATTTCTATTCTATGAATGGCGTTTTGACGAAAGCGGAGAAGTGAACCCTGAGTTCGAACCGAATAAGCCTCGCTACGAGGGCGCTTCGGTACTTATCTCGCGCGCTAACTTCGGCTGCGGCTCCTCCCGTGAGCATGCGCCTTGGGCAATTCTTGACTATGGCTACAAAGTCATTATCGCGCCGTCCTATGCGGATATTTTCTACAATAACTGCTTTAAAAACGGCATTCTTCCTATTAAGCTAAGTGAAGAGCAGGTAGAAGACTTGTTCCAGCGCACGGCTAAAAACGACGGCTACAAGCTGGAAGTTGATCTTGAGAACAAGACGATCTCTGACGAATCCGGCTTAAGCATTCAATTCGAGCTTGACGAGCATCGCCGCCAATTCCTTCTTCAAGGTCTTGACGACATCGGATTGACTTTGCAGCACGAAGACAAAATTGCAGCATACGAAGCGCAAACGCCAGGATATCTGCGCTAATACATTTACAACTAGGATCGCTACCCCAATTGGGTGAGCGATCCTTTATTTTTTGGCTTAGTTCGTGACCTTGCCAATAATCCCTCTTCCGGAGGTTAGCGCTTCATCTATGTAATCGATTAATAGAATGGATGCATGTAAAATATGATTAAGAATTAATGCTATTTCTGGAGGGCAGCAAATGAAAAGAATCTCGGATGAAGAAGCTCGCAATTTTGGTGTTGAAGCTAAATACGACCTTATGGATAATGGGGAGCGAAGATTTAGATCTATTTATCTTCGAACTCGGTCATACACACGATTAAGTATGGCAGCGCCTTGGACCATGACTGGTTTCCCTCTTCAGAGTTAGATAATCTGACAAAACATTTAAATCCAATAGACCTGTTTCAGATGTAACATCGACAATAAAAGAGCGCCCTTGCCGCCACCTTTCTGCTTTTATCTTTTCTGCTAGCCAAAACGCAACTTTCTTCATCAAATTGCGTCTATATTTTCGTCTGTAGAGTCGAATGCACATTCGATGCGGGCAATATTAGTCATCGAGGTGGAGAAATGAAGAAAATTGCGTCAACTGTGTTGCTCCTGTCCATTTTGATCACGCTGTTTGCTCCTGTTGGACAAGCTGCCGGACAAGCTGTCTCGCAAGCTCCGAAGCTGTTTCTAGACGGCGTAGAGCTGAAGCCGCTTGTCAATCCGAAGATTATTAACGAACGGACGCTTGTTCCCGTACGCGTTCTTTCGGAAAGCCTTGGCTATGATATTAGCTGGGATAATCCGACGAGATCGGTAACGATCGAAGGCGACACACAATTGATCAGGCTGGTCATTGACAACAACATCGCAATGGTCAACGACCATTTTGTCGAAATGGATACTCAGGCCATTTTGGAAAATGGGACGACGCTAGTGCCGATTCGTTTTATCGGCGAGCAATTCGGCTTAACTTTCGAATGGAATCAAGAAAAACGGGAAGTACATATGTTCAAGCCGGAGAATGCTGAACCTGAGACGATCGCGGCTACGATTAAGGGCATCGGTTACAACAATATGAATGAGCTAATCATCCTTCACGATGGAGATCTGAAGCTTGACCGTTCATTTTATTTGTCTAACCCAACGCGAGTCGTATTCGACTTCAAGGACGCAGCTTATACTAGCGAGCTTGCCGCTACATTTGTAAGCGGCGAGAGCAAGACTACGCTGGAAGGCCATCCGTTTATGAACAGCTTCCGCTATTCGCAGTTTCAGAAAACGCCATCAATTGCAAGGCTTGTACTAGACGTGACTGAGAATGTCGGTTACAAGCTGGACTCAGAGCCCGGTCTTACACGCTTGACGCTGATCAGCGAAGAGGATACGGACACAGAGCCCGGCGTAACGATTCCGGAGGATTCCGATTCATCAAGTGAGAATGGGAATGGGAATGGAAACGGGAATGAACCTGAGAAGCCGGTTGTAACAGATCCGAATGCAGGCAAGAAGTATCATATCGTTATCGATGCGGGCCATGGCGGCACGGATCCTGGCGCTGCAAGCGTCAACAAGAAGTATGAGAAGGAGTTCAATTTAAACGTCGCTTTGAAAGTGAAGGCTTTGCTGGAGAAGGAGCCGCTTTTGGTTCCCCATTTGACTCGCGAGACGGACGTGTTCATTGCTCTTAATGATCGCGTGCAGTTTGCCGAAGATCTCGGCGCGGACTTATTCGTATCCATTCATGCGAACAGCATCCTCAATAATAGCTCAGTAAATGGAACTGAAACTTATTACAGCAGAGCGGACAGCAAGCCGTTTGCAGACGTTATGCACAAGCATATACTGGGTGCGACTAAGCTTAAAGACCGTTATGTGAAGCAAGCTGATTTCCGAGTCATCAAAAGCACGACGATGCCAGCTATTTTGTTGGAAGTGGGCTTTCTCTCCAACGCGAATGACGCGAATACTCTTTTTAAAGCCGAAACGCAAGATCGGATTGCTGCTGCAATTGTAGCGGGAATTAAAGAGTATTTAAAATTGAGCTAGAAGGCAGGTGTGATTGATATGATGAAGATGAAAGCTGGCAGCTTGCTTGCTGCAATTGCACTTTCTGCAGCGCTTGCCGGCTGCGGCGCAGCCGATAAGCTTCCTGCACCGTCGAACAACACCGGTGCAGCTGCGTCCCCGCAAGAGACGACGGCGCCAACTGAGGCGCCGGACACCATTGAGGCTGTCATTTACACCTCTGACGCAGAACTTTTGAAACTGACCGAACGCACGGAAACGCTTAGCTACAGCTCGAATGAAGAGCTGGTCAAGGCTGCTATAGACGCTCTTAGACAGAGCGGTGGCGAAAATGAGCTGTCTTTGTGGGAAAAAATCGAAATTAATGGGGTCAAATTAACAGCGGACAGTGTTACAATAGATGTGCATGTCCCTGACGAGGCTAGATTGGGAGCTCCGGGAGAAGCGCTTGCCATTCATTCGCTGCAAAGCACGCTGTTTCAATTTGACTTTATTCAATCGATTCAGCTGCTTATTGACGGCGAAAAGGCCGAAAGCTTAATGGGGCATGTTGATTTGGATCATCCAATGAACAGACCATGATAGGAGGAAATGGATTCATGCCGTATCATACTGCAGCAAAGAAATTGCTCACGGGAGCGCTTGTCTTTTCGCTTATAACAGGCAGCGGATTTGCAATCCCAGAAAGCATACAGGCAGCGGCGCTTACGACGCCATTTACGGACGTAAAGGCTGGACACTGGTCTGAGAAGCACGTTGCCAAGCTGTATTATCAAGGTATTGTCAACGGCTATGCCGACGGCGGCGTTATTACCTTCAAGCCGGATCAAAGCATCAGCCAGCAAGAGGCTGTATTGATGACGCTTCGTTTCGCCGGTATGCTGGATTCCGCGCCAAGCAGCGCGGATGCCGATTTTCCAAGCACATTTCAAGTAAGCAGCTTTTATAAGCCATACATAAAGCTTGCGTTTGAGAAAGGGCTGCTGGACCAGCAGGAGGAGTACGCGATCGCCGCAGCGAATGCGAAGCAGGCGTGGGGATCGAAGACGGCAACGCGCGAATGGATGACGAAGCTTATTATTAAAGCGATCGACGAAGAGGATGAGGCGAAGCGGCTGCAAAATGCGGCTACCGTTTTTACGGATCAAGATCAATTTGACGCCAAATACGCCGGCTACATTAAAGCGGCCTCCGGTTTAGGCTTGGTTAAAGGGGTATCGGCCGACAAATTCTCGCCAAAAGGCAATATGACGAGAGCTAGTCTGGCAACCATTTTAAGCCGCGCCCAAAGCCAGTTTCCTGTGGATTATGCAGGACAGACGAACGGCATCGTAACGAAGATTACGGATACGTCTATTGCAATGATTACCGGCAATAAAGAAACGGTATATACGACTGACAGCAATACGGTCTACTATCATTACAACACAGAGACACCGATTGCGAGAAATGAATTGCTGCTTTACGGCGATGCGACGGTGATCGTGAAGGACGGCAAGGCTGCTTATGTTGAAGTGATGGGCAGCAAGCAGCATATGACGACGATGACAGGCACGCTGGGCAAAGTCGTAGAAGCCGAGAAATCGTTGTATATTTGGAACAACAACGCTTACGAGAAAATCGCTTATGACGAAACGACTGAGGTTGTCGACACGAACGGCTTGGCCGTTAAGCTGTCGGAGCTTAAGACCGATACGCAAATTTCGGTCATTCAGGATACGTTCAGAGCGGAGCCTAAGGCGCTTAAAATTGTAGCGGCTGCGCAGGCGACGAAGACATCGGCGAGCGGCGTGTTTTCCGGCATCAGCAATAATGAGCTGATTACGATCAAAGACGGCTCTACGCTCGTAACGAAGTTTTTGGCCAATAAAGTGACCGTTGAAATTAACGGCGTTATCGATCCTGTCCTCGACGATTTGCTGGTAGGAGCCGATGAGGTGACGCTGACGCTGGACAGCAGCGACAAGGTTACCCATATTAAAGTAACGAATCGCGTCGTTACAACGATGAGCGATGCGAAGATCGCCAGCTTTGTGGCAGCCAGCAAGCTGCTTACGATTACGGATGCGAACGGCTCGCGGCCTGCCGCTCTCCTGTTCACGGACCGGACGAAAATCTACTATAACGATAAGCTGGTAGAATTGAACGCTATTTCGTATCTATTAACGCAAAATCAAAAGGTTAGCATCAGCTATACAGGAGATTCGATCGTATCGATCAGCTTCACGACGAAGTATACCGGCGAGCTTGCTGCCGTCAACACGACGAAGAAGACGATCGAGCTTAAGCTCGCGAACGGGACGACTGTAAGCTTGCCTTACAACACAACGCCTGCCGTTGAAATTGCTGAGAAGGCTTCTTCAGCGCTGACCGATCTGGTTGCAGGAGAGAAGCTGACCGTCGAGCTTAACAACGCAAGGGATTACGTCGCTACGATAAAGGCGCACCGTTCAATTCAATATGAAGTCGTTTCCGTTCAATCTATCGGTGAAAAGCTGCGCGTTGCGAACAGCTCCACTGCCGCATTCGATCTTTCTGTGTATGGCGCTGAGCTGCTGTCGGAATCGGGTGCAGCAATCAAGGTGGACGCAGTGAAAACCGGCAACTTTGTCAACGTCAACTACGTAGGCAAAACGGCTGCAACGGTACAGATTGTTACGCCGACTGTCGGCAAAGTCATCGCTTTGGCGTCAAACAGCGTAACGGTACAGGACATGACCGGGAAGTCTGTCGTTTTCCTTGAGAATGACGGTTTCGTCATAACGAAAGGAACGGTAAAAAGCACGGTTACGTCCGCATTGTCTGTAGGAGACTATGTCGAGGTAACGAAGGATGGCGCTAACCGGACGATGATCAATGCAGCCGTTCCGGAAACCCGTACTTTTACAACTTATAGCTCGACAAGCAATCAAGTATGGACCGCTATTTTATATGACGGCGACAACCGCAATTATTTCTATTTAACGGATACGACCAAGGTGCTGCATAACGGTGCCGCGATTTCGGTCAACACATTAAAATCCGGCGATACAATCGTTGTGTTCGCCTTCAGAAACATAGCTGTCGAGATCGTAAAACAATAAAGTAGCAATGTTATGTGAAAAAACTGCCCGTTGGGCAGTTTTTTTTATAGAAAATGCTTGTTTACGGTTGCGAAGCGTGACGAATTTCGCTACACTTTTTAACGATAGTGTTTGGATTAGGAGAGAAGACGATGAATGCGAAAGGGAAAATGCGTCATATACTTGACATTATAGCCGAAATGTTTCCCGACGCGCACTGCGAGCTGCATCATAGCAATCCGTTCGAATTGACGATTGCTGTCCTGCTATCTGCGCAGTGTACCGATGAAACAGTGAATAAGGTGACGATATCCTTGTTTCAAAAGTATAAGACGCCGGCCGATTATTTATCCGTTCCGCTTGAGGAGCTTGAGCAGGATATTCGCCGTATCGGGCTATTTAGAAGCAAGGCTGCCAACATTCAGAAGCTATGCCGTATTCTCATCGATAAATATGAAGGGGAAGTCCCGCAGCGTCATGAACAGCTTACCGAACTGCCCGGCGTCGGAAGGAAGACGGCCAACGTCGTTGTATCCAATGCGTTTGGCGTACCTGCGATCGCAGTCGATACGCATGTGGATCGTGTGTCGAAGCGGTTAGGCGTCGCAAAGCCGGACGACTCTGTCCTAGAGGTAGAGAAGAAGCTGATGAAGCTCGTTCCGCAGGAAGAGTGGACGATTACCCACCACAGGCTCATTTTTTTCGGCCGCTATCATTGCAAAGCGCAAAATCCGCAGTGTCCTGTTTGTCCGCTGTTAGATTTGTGTAAAGAAGGAAAAAAACGTATGAAGCCAGACAAACAAACAAATGCTAAAGTAGTGAAACCGAAAAAGAAATTAGCTAATGAGGGATGATGAGAATGAAATGCATATCTGTGTACACGAACAATTTTGAGCTTTTTTCCGATATTTACGAGCAGGTGATAGAGTCGCCTCCTCAGGAAAATGAAGATATCGTAGTAGAAGGAATTACGGTGAGCGGTTCGGGCGATGTGCCAGAGCAATATATTGAACGTATGCGCCAGAAGCCTGAAGTTGTCGTAATGAAGGAAAAAGAACGCAATATTATGATTTTGCAGCACGGCAATGTATTTGAAATTTGCTTGCCGTCCGATCAAGAGGAAGCCGTATAAGGAGCAGCGGGATGACACAGATGACGATGCAAAGCTTAGCGGGAGCTATACAGGATACAGCCGTCGCGATAGCGGCCGCAGGCGATCTTAAGCATTCAAAGCAAATAGAGGAACTAAAAGGTAAGCTGGCCGAAGGCCGGCTTACTGTCGCGTTTTGCGGCCATTTCTCGGCCGGCAAATCGACATTGATCAATAGGCTGTGCGGCGCGCAATTGCTGCCGTCGAGCCCGATCCCGACAAGCGCCAACGTCGTGTCCATACGGGGCGGCAGCCATGCCCATGCCGATGTCGAGACGATTCGGGGCGGCGTTGCGGCTAAAGCGGAGGTGCCGATCGAGGAGCTGGACCGATATTGCGTAGACGGCGAGCAGTTTACATCGGTTTCGATCGTCTACCCGAGCGAGCGGCTGGGCAACCATACGGTACTGCTAGATACGCCGGGCATCGATTCGACCGATGACGCGCATCGGATGGCGACGGAGTCGGCGCTTCATTTGGCCGATGTCGTGTTCTATGTGATGGATTATAACCATGTGCAGTCGGAAATTAATTTTGCCTTCGCTAAGCAGCTGAAGGATTGGGGCAAGCCATTATACTTTATCGTTAATCAAATTGATAAGCACCGCGAGCGTGAATTAACGTTCGCATCGTATCGCCAGAGCGTAGCTGACGCGTTTCATGCGTGGCATCTGGAGCCGGCAGGCATTCTCTATTTGTCGAACCGCGAGCCGGATCATCCGTATCAGGAGTGGGAGCAGCTGCTTGAGCTGCTGGAAAAGCTTGCCGTGCAGCGGAAATTGCTGAACGAATATAGCGTCGACGCATCGCTCCGTCACTTGGTTGCTTCCCATTTGAAATGGGCGGAGCAGCAGTCCGAGCCGGAGCGCGCGAAATGGCTTGAGGAGGCGGGAGGCGAGGCTGCGGCGGCTGGCGTGATGAGCGAAATGAAATCGCTCAGCGCGAGTATCGATAAGCTTGCCGTCGAAGCGGAGCTTTTCCGCGCTGAACAGCGCAAGGAGCTGCAAAAGCTGCTTGACAATGCGAACATTACACCGGCTGCGCTGCGCGACTTGGCACAATCGTTCCTGGAAAGCCGCAAACCGGGATTTAAAACCGGCCTGCTGTTCGCTGGCGCGAAAACGGCTGCCGAGCAGCAGCGCCGCCTTGACGCTTTTCGAAGCGAGCTAAGCTCATTGATCAGCGCCTCGATTGAATGGCATGTGAAGCACTTGCTCCGCACGACGGCGGAACGGATCGGCTACAGCAGCGAAGCAATGGAGTCTGCGCTGGCAAGCGAGCTGTCTTGGTTGCCGGATGCCGATTGGCTGGTGCAGCGGGTGAATACAGGAGCGGTGTTCGGCAACGAATACACGATGACGTATTGCCGCGATATGGCCGCGGATGTGAAGGCGGTTTACCGCAAGCGCGCGCTGGACGTTATCGATGCGCTTGCGGACCATTTTGCCGCGGCCAGCGAGGCTGCCGCAGCCGAAGCACGGGCACAGCTTGCGGCGCTTCGCGAGCAAGCTGGCGCCCTCGACGCGCTGGCGGCGCTCGATGAGCGCGCCGCCGCGCATGCCGCGGCATTGCACGCGGCATTGGCCGCGCCTGTGGCGCGGCCAGTGCTGCCCGCGCCGCGCGAAGCCGGCGCGGAAAGCGCCGCCGCAGCCGCGGAAGCGGCTGCGCGCGAGGCAGCGCGCAGCGCGCAAGCCGCCGGCGCAGCCGCTTCAGGCGGCGCAACTGCGGCTGCCGCGCAGCAGCGGGCGCGCAGCGCGCTTGGCGGCGGCACGGCGCTGGCGCAGCAGCACAGCGCTGCGGAGCGCCTAGCGCGCGCAGCGGAGCTGCTTGCGCCGCATGCGGCGCTTGCCGCGGCAGCGGGCGCGATGCGCGACAAAGCGAACCGGCTGAAGGAGAGCCGGTTCACGATCGCGCTGTTCGGCGCATTCAGCGCCGGCAAATCATCGCTTGCGAACGCGCTGATCGGCGAACCGGTGCTGCCGGTATCGCCGAATCCGACGACCGCAGCGATCAACCGGCTCGTGCCGCCGACGGCGGAGCACGGCCATGGAACAGCGCTCGTCGCTATGAAGACGCGCGACGCCATTATTTCCGATTTGCGCTATTCCTTGGCGCTGCTCGGCGAGGCAGCAGCATCCGAGCAGCTGCCGGATGCCAGCGCGATTATGCGGGCGATCGACAAGCTGTCGCCGGATGCGATTCCGGCCGGCGGACGCCCGCACTACAGCTTCCTGCGCGCCGCGCGCGCAGGCTGGGACGCTCACGAACAGCTGCTTGGACAGCAGCTCGCCGTCGATATGGCGCAGTACGAGCGTTTTGTCGCTGAGGAATCGCGTTCCTGCTTCGTCAGCGAAATCGCGCTTCATTACGACTGCGCGCTGACCGCACAAGGCATCGTGCTGGTGGATACGCCTGGCGCGGATTCCGTTAATGCCCGCCATACGGGCGTTGCCTTCAACTATATTAAAAACGCTGACGCCATATTGTTCGTCACCTACTATAATCATGCCTTCTCGCAGGCCGACCGCCAGTTTTTGATGCAGCTTGGCCGCGTGAAGGACCAGTTCGAGCTGGATA
>Ga0180215_1004411_pt1 | contig 12532 bp, 11 predicted proteins | sample eDN3rd37CBELigBY_FD_128871 | JGI IMG/M metagenome (GOLD analysis project Ga0180215, IMG submission 128871) | Enriched backyard soil microbial communities from Emeryville, California, USA - eDNA 3rd pass 37_C BE-Lig BY (version 2) (version 2) | ecosystem: Environmental > Terrestrial > Soil >...
CGTCGCGTACTGCCCGTGGCAGAGCGGCCACTCGACGGGGCAGGCCTTCGACAGCTCGACCATCATCTTCGGCGCAACGGCGCGGCAGCCGCGCGGGTGGTGGCACTGCTCGCACGCAAGCTGCCTCGGTCGCACGCAAGCGGATGTCATCGCTGCGCTACCACCGCACGCTCGCAAGCTCCTCGAGCCCGAGGACCCGACCGCGAGAGCGCTCGAGGAGACCTCGCGCGAGCTCGTCGATGCCATCCGCCGCGCCCCCGACGGGGTGTCCCTCGTCGAAGCGCAGTGCGGCCTCGGCAAGACGCGCGCCGCGCGTGAGATAGCCATCGAGCGGGCCGCAAAGCAGCACAAGACCGGCCAGAGCACGCGCGCGCCGCTGCACTCGAAGACGGCGATGTCGCTCCCGACCAACAAGCTCGCCGACGAACAGGTCGAGGCCTTCCGCGCCGCCGGCGTCCCCGTCAAGCGCTTGCGTGGCGTGCTCTCGGTGCTCGGTCCCGATGGGAAGCCCGTGTGCCGCTTCGCCGAGGCAGCGCGGCACCTCGCGAACGGCGGTCAATCGGTGCCGTGGGAGCTCTGCGAAGGGCGCGGCAAGATGCGGTGCGACTTCGCCGCCGAGTGCCCCGCGTATGGCGGCGTCGATGGCCCGAAAGACGCGCGCATCATCGTCGGGCCTCACGAGCTCGCCGGGCAGCTCTCGAGTGAGGCTGGCTCGACGGGCCTCCTCGTCATCGACGAGCCCCCGCCCGTCGTCGAGAGCCACGTGCTCGCGTCGAGTGACCTCGCCGTCGCATCGTCGCAGCTTGCTCAATTCGAATCGCGCTACGCGGTGGCTATGCGCCCCGCACTCGAGGCGGTGACGCGTTGGCTCGAGGAGGGTGGAGACGACGAGGTCGGATCGCTCGCCCGCGCGCTAGACGGCCGCGTAGACGACGATTTGCTCACGGACGCGTTCATGGCTACGGGCGAGGTCGATGCGCTGTCCTGCGTCCGCGCAGCGCTCGAGGAGGGGCACAAGACCATCGCCCCGCCGCTGCGAGACGGCGTCGCGTGGGGCTGCCGGTGGAACACGGCTTACGCGCATGTCGTCGGCGCCGCATCGCGTGTGCTCCTGCTGCTCTACCGCGCGCTGACGAGCGACCACGTGGTCGCGCGTGTCGAGTTGCGCGGCGGCAACGGCGAACGGGTGATCGTCCTCGTCGCCCCGAACGAGGACTTCCACCGCGTCCTTCGGCGCGAGGGCGCGACCGTCGTCACCGACGCGGGCGCATCGCTTCTTCAGCCCATCCTCACGAAGCTGCTCGGCTACGAGCCGCCGCTTTCGGTGTTCTCGGCCCCCGACGGCGCGCCCATCGAGCGCACGATGCTGCGCATGCGGGCGACGCGCGCGGCTTGGATGCCGCGGGGGCGGCTGCGCGTCTCCGGCACGCTCGTCGATGCCGTCGAGCGCATGGTCGAGTGGGTGCTGCGCGACCCGACGACCACGCGCGTCGGCATCGTCACCATGCGCACCTTGCGCCTCGCCCTCGAGGCCGCTTGCGGGCTCGATGTAGCCGAGGAGTGGCGCGCGGCGGGGCAATCGCTCGAGGTTCTCGACGACGCGCGGCGAGTGCTGGGGCCGATTCTCGCGCGGCTCCCGCGGCGCCCCGACGTCGGTCACTACGGCGCGATTCGAGGTCTCGACCACTGGAGGGAACACGACGCGGTCATCACGCTCGGGGACCCCTGGCTGCAGCTCTCGGACGTGCAGCACGAGTGCGACTGGCTCGGCATCGACGACTGGGAGCGGCGGTACGAGGAGCTTTGCAAAGCGGACCTCGAGCAGGCGCAGGGGCGCCTTCGCACGGTGCACCGCAAGCGCCCTGGGCGCGCGCTGCATGTCGGCCACGTGATGCCCGGGCGATGGCCGCTCGACGTCGCCATCGAGGACCTCGAGGCGGGAGGCAGGCCGCAAAACCGAGGCGGGCTGCCCGATGACTTCGCCGAGCTCGTGAGGGCGTGCGGTGGCGTGGCTGGACTCGCGCGAGAGCTCGGCGTCGGTCGAGCCACGATGAACCGCTACATCGCGGGCAAGCGTGGCGTCCCGGCTGACGTCGTGGAGCGCCTCGACGACGTCCGAAGGCGCGTCTTGGGTGGTTCCGATCCGGGGGTAGGTGTCTCCGAAACTCTTAGTAGAGATCTAATTACTAAGGGTTTCGGAGACACTTTGGTTCCGCTGACCCCGCGTCCGGCTATAAGGGTTTCGGAGACACTTTCGGCGGAACCAGCGGAACCACCCTCGGAACCGCTTCCGCCCCCCGCCGAGCTCGAGCGGCTTGTGCACCGTGCGGGAGGCCTTCGCGCCCTCGCGCGAAAGCTCGCCATCCCCTACCCGTCGCTGCGCCGCTACCTCGCCGGCGAGCGCCAGCCCCCCGCCGACGTCGTGTCGGCGCTCTGGCGCATGGTGCCCGCGGGGCGAGCGCAAGGCGCGTCAGAGCGGGCGCTACGGGGCGGCAATCGGATGTTTCATCACGAGGAGGCCATATGAGACGACTGTCCGCATTCCGACGCGACCGGCTCGAGCGAGAGCTGCGCACCTACTTCGGGCATACCCCGGTTGACCTGCAATCGAACTTCGCCCCCGTGGCGAACCTCGCACTGACGGGCGTTCGCACGTCGGGAGGGCGCCCGCACGGCGATGACGTCGCGATTGCGCGTCTCGACGGCCTTCGTCGAGCGGTCGGGCATCAAGGCGAGGTCGCGCGTGCGCTTGACGCTCTCCCTTCCGCGGCTCGCCGCGTGCTCCGTCACGCGTTCGGCTCGAGCACGCTTGCGCGAGAGGTTCACGTGAAGCTCGGCGAGACGGCGGCGGTGGCGCTGCTCACGAAGGCGGCAGCCGACGAGTGCATGAAGGCGTCGGGGGTGAACCGGGAGCCCTCGCAAGACCAGATCGCCCGGTGGTTGCTCACGGCGTGCATCCGCGGTGACGCGGCCGCGCTTCACCCGGTTATCGAGCAGCGAGACAAGCTCTTGGAGGAGGCCCTCGTCGCATACGACGAGGCGAGGAGAGAAGACGAGGAGGACGACGGTATGGGTGGTGAGAGGCTTTACGGGTGGAAGGAGATCGCTGACCGACTTGGCGTGACCGTGCGCACCGCGATTCGGTACACGAAGCTCGAGGAGGACCGGTTGAAGGTGTCGAGGGACAAGCGGTCGGGGAAGGTGTTCATCGAGCTCGAGAAGCTCGAGGCGTGGCGCGAGCGGGGCATCGTGCAGCCCAGTGACGACGAAGGCGAGACTGTCACCTCGTGACACCTCGTGTCACTTCCTGTCACTCCGTGTCATCTCATGTCACTCCGTGTCACTTGCTTTCACCTGGCAATCGGGCAGAGTGGCTACACTCGTCGCACGGCGCTTGGCCGGATGGGGCGAGCGGGCGCGCCCTGGTCCTCCTTGGGGGCGCGTCGCTTTTTGCGGTGTGGAGCAAGGGCAGCTCGTCTGGCTCATAACCAGAAGGTTGCAGGTTCGAGTCCTGCCACCGCGACCGGAGGGGGGCGAGGTCTTCGCAAGGGCGACGTCGGTCACGTCGCCCCTCTCCCTTTTCTTCGATGCTCGTCGTCGTTCGCAGACCCGACCAGCGCACGCTGGTGCAGCGGTATCGCCTGGCTATCGACCGGCAGATCGCACGCACTTACGAGGAGCGCCCGAGCGGCTCGACCCGTCGCGACATCGCCGAGGTGTGGCTCGAGGAGACGAGGCGCGGACGGCAGCCCCGCCAGTGACCGCCGACAAGTTCAGCCACACTGGAACCCAGCCTGGCTGAACAGTTAGGGGAAGCGTCAGGCCGAGGGGAGCCGAGAAAACGATTCGACGAGCAGTTCAAAACATTTCGGTGGCCACCCCATGAAAGAGTCGGAGGGTGCACGGCTCCTCGCCGAGTCTGGCGACTCGATTCGGCAGATCGCTGAGAAGATCGGCGTCGCCAAGGAGATGGCGCGTCTGTGGCGAACGGGCGCGAAGTTGCCCTCGGCCGAGAATCGAGAAGCGCTGCAAAAAGCCTACGGAATCCCGGTCAAGGCGTGGGACAAGACGCCGGCCGGCAAGGGCAAGAAGGCGGCCACAAAGAAGCCCGCGACGACGTCGAAGGCGAGCCCCGAGGTGGCCAGGCCGAAGACCTCGGCGAAGGTGGCCACCAAGGTCGCCGCGCCGGTGGCCACCTCGACGGGCAAGGCGGTGGCCACCGCCTCGCCCCCGGTGGCCACCGACGATGTCGATGCCGAGCGACGGTTGCGCGAGCAGCTCGCCCGTCTCGACGAGATGCGGCGAGACCCCACGGTCACCCCGGCGGCGCTCATCCAGATCGAGCGCATCGAGACGCAGGCGCTCCGGGAACTCGGGCGCATCACCGGCGAGATCTCGGCCATCTCCGAAGAGACGATCATCAGGCACCCCGCCTTCAAGCGCGTGATGGATGCCATCCTCGCAGCCCTCGACCGGCATCCCAAGGCGCTCGCCGATGTCGAGGCCGCCCTTGCTGCGATCGATGGCTGACGTGAGACGTGGCACGGAAGACAATTGCCAGCGCGTTCCGCGCCGGCGTGCGTGACCTTCAGGTCAAGCACAACGCCGAGCTTCTGGGCATCCACTGGCCCTCGCCGAAGTACCTGGACGATCCGGTCGGCTTCGCCCGAGATGTCCTCGGCGTCGAGCCTTGGTCGAGGCAGGTCGAGGTCCTCGAGGCGGTGCGCGACCACATGCGCGTCGCGGTGCGGTCGGGCCACAAGGTCGGCAAGAGCCACACGGCCGCCATCGTCGCGCTCTGGTTCTACTGTTCGAACCCCGACGCCCGCGTCGTCATGACCTCGACGACGGCGCGCCAGGTGGACCAGATCCTCTGGCGCGAGGTCCGCATGCAGCATACCCGGGCCCGCATCCACATCGACGGCGAGCTGGGGATGCTTGCGAGGACCGGCCTACGGTCCGCCGACTTTCGCGAGGTCGTGGGCTTCACCGCTCGCGAGCCCGAAGCGGTCGCCGGCATCTCAGGCGGGAATCTCCTCTACATCCTCGACGAGGCCTCCGGCATTCCCGACGCCATCTTCGAGGCCATCGAGGGTAATCGCGCGGGCGGTGCTCGCGTCTTGATGTTCTCGAACCCGACGAAGACGACGGGCGAGTTCTTCCACGCCTTCCACAAGAAGGCGCCGTTCTACCGAACGATTCAGATCTCCTCGGAGGAGACGCCGAACGTCCTCGCCGGGCAGCGACTCATCCCCGGTCTCGCCACGCGGGAGTGGATCGAAGAGAAGCGGCAGGAGTGGGGCGAGGATTCGTCGCTCTACAAGGTTCGCGTCAAAGGCGAGTTCGTGCTTCGCGAGGAAGGGCGTGTCATCGACCTGCACACCATCGCGGAAGCCGAGCAGCGGTGGCACGATCCCGACACCGACGCGACCGGGCGGCTCTACATCGGCCTCGACCCGGGCGGCGAAGGGACCGAGGGCGACGAGACGGTCGTTGCTCCTCGTCGCGGGTTCAAGGTCCTCTCGCTGCACGCGTTCCGAGGCCTCGACCCGGCGGGCATCCTGCTGCAGCTCCTCGGTCTTCTCGCGACGCTTCGCGACAAGAGGGAGCAGCCGCCGGTCGTCGTCGTCGATGCCGAGGGCGCGGTCGGTGCCCGCGTCTACGGGCACCTTCGCCAGTACGTGGACCGCAACCCCGGCGTCTTCGAGCTGGTCGGCGTGCGCGGCTCGCAGTGGGGTTCGAACAAGCGTCACGACCGCGTTCACGACCGCATCCGCGACGAGCTTTGGGCCTCGCTTGCGGGATGGCTCAAAGCCGGCGGTGCCATCCCCGAGGACGGTCTTCTCGCTGCCGAGCTCCACGCGCCGGAGTGGCGCACGGACCACTTCAACCGGCAGAAAGTCACCTCGAAGGACGATCTTCGCAAAGCGCTCGGCCGCTCTCCCGACCGCGCCGACGCGGTGACCCTCGCCGTCTGGCAGGGCTCGCCGAGCGTGCACGACAAGAAGCCAGAGCTGCCGGCCGCACAAGGCCCGGCGCTCCCGCCTCCTCCGCAGGCTCCCGATCCCTTTCAGACCGACCCGTACGCAAACCAGTTTGACCCCTACGCGGCCTATTGGGGTCGCTGACCATGTCCCTTCTCGAACGAGCACGACAGCGCGTTGCTGCTTTCATCGCGCCCACCGCGAACGATACGCAGCCACCGCAGCCGGAGCGGCAGACGGCAATCAAGCCGCGCCGCAAGACCAAGCGCTCGCCGCGCACGGCCTTCGTTCCGGTCGCGAAAACTCGATGGCTGCAAAGCGACATCGAGACGGCGGCGAAGAAGGCGCAGGCGGGAGACCTGACGACCATCGGTCAGCTCTACCGGGCGATGTCGCGGGACGGCACGGTCCAGGGTCTTCTCGGCACGCGCACGGGTGGCCTGGTGCGTCTCCCCAAGCAGTTCCGCGGCACGGACGAGGCGCGAGCTCGTCTCGAGTCCAAGGCAGGTCAGCGAGGGCTTTTCGACAAGGTGTTCCCGCAGTCGGAACTCGAGAAGCTCGATGCCGACGGCATTGTCTGCGGCATCGGCGTTGCGGAGTTCGTGCAGGAGGACGGCTGGAAGTACCCGCGCCTCACGCGTCTCGACCCCGAGTTCCTGCATTACCGAAGCGACGAGGATCGCTGGTACTACCGGTCGCGTGAGGGGCTGCTGGCCATCACACCGGGCGATGGGCGCTGGGTGCTCTACACGCCGAAGGGGCGCTACGAGCCCTGGAACAGCGGCATCTGGCAGGCTCTCGGGCGCTCGTTCGTCGCCAAAGAGCATGCCTTCCTCCATCGTGAAAACTACGCGGCGACGCTCGCGAACCCGGCTCGAATCGCGGTAGCTCCCCAGGGGTCGAGCGATTCGCAGCGAATCGGCTGGTTCCAGCAGGTTCTACGCTGGGGGGCCTCGACGGTGTTCGGACTCACCCCCGGCTACGACGTGAAGCTGCTCGAGAGCAACGGGCGCGGCTTCGAGGTGTTCCAGCAAATTGTTGCGACCAGCGACAAAGAGTGCATGGTCGCCATCGCAGGCCAGGAGGTCACCACCACGGGCGGTGTCGGTTTTGCGAACGCGTCCGTTTTCGACAGCATCCGCACGGACCTCGTTCAGGGCGACGGCAATGCGCTCGCCGAATGCCTGAACGAGCAGGCGATTCCGCACGTCGTCGCGGACTACGTGGGGGATGACCATCACGTCGAGGTCGCGTGGGACACGACGCCGCCGCCCGACCTGAAGGCGCAGGCGGAAGCTACGAAGGGCATGGCCGAGGCCATCAAGGCGGGCAACGAGGCGTTGAGGCCGTACGGCCTCCGCATCGATGCAAAGGAGGTCGCGACGCGCTTCGGGGTGCCCGTCGAGGCCATCGAGGTGCAGCTCGACCCGCGCGATCCGCCGCCGAGCAATATGAACGACGAGCCGCAACGAGAGGCTGCGTAATGCCGATTCCGAACGCGCGTCTTGTCCAGAAAGTCCGCGCCTACGAGTTCAAGCCAGCCGATCCCCCCGCCGAGATTCAGCTGTGGAACGTCGGCGACAATCCCACGGACTACGGCATCCACAGGTGGACGGACCGGTCCGTGCGGGAGGTGATGGCTCGATACGAGTCGCGCGGAAACCCGCTGCAGATCGACATCGATCACAACTGCGCGGAGCCGGAGAAGATCGGCCCCGCGAATCCGCCACCGACCGGCGGGTACGCGAAGCTCGAAATCCGCGACGGCGCGCCGTGGCTCGTCTTCGAGTGGAGCGAGTACGCGATTGAGCAGATTCGCACAAGGCAGCGGCTTTTCCTCTCTCCGGAATACTTCGTCGATACGGAGACCGGCGAGATCGTTGCTCTCATTCGGGTGTCCCTCGTCGGGTCGCCCGGAACTCATTACGCAAGGAAACTCGCATCGGCAAAGCAGGTGCGAGCTGGAGGTAAACGAATGGACCCCACGCTACTTGCCGCGCTGAAGGCGGTGCTCGAGGCCGAGGACCCGAAACAGGCTCTCGCCAATTTGCTGGCCGAGCTCGAGAAGGCGCCCGAGGGGGACGCCGAGCCCGACCCGGAGCCCCAGGCGGCCGAAGTCGGAAACGGCGACGACCCGGATAAGCAGACCGCCGAAGGCGCCGAGCCGGACGGCGACCCCGACAAGGACAAGCCGGTCGCGGCGAAGTCGAAGAAGCCGGCGTCCCTGTCGCAGGACGACACGATCAAGCTCGCGCAGCGCGTGGCCGCCCTCGAGGACGAGAACCGTCGCATCAAGGTCGAAGCGCGCATCGCCGCGGCCGGCGACCGTATTCCCGAATCGCTGCGGGCCTTCGCGAAAACCCTCGACCTCGATGCGCTCGAGAAGCTCATCGCCGGGCTCCCCCCGGAAAAGACCACGGGGATTCGGGCGTCCGCGAAGACCACGCGCGGTGAAGCTACTCCGGCCGGCGAGCTGCCCGAGAAGGATCGCGAAACGATGGATCGGATCTTCGGCAACAGGACGCTGGCCGCGGAACCGATCACCGTTCACCCGGACGGCCGTGTGACGGCCACCCATCTCTACAAGAGGGGCAAGTAATGGCGGCACTCAGCAAAGAGCGCATGACGCGCGTTCTGAAGGCGGGCGGGATGGACTTTCCCGTGGCGGCCTCGAAGAAGATTTATCAGGGGGCGTTCGTGTGCCTCGATGGCGGGTATCTCGTGCCGGCCACCGAGGACACGGGGTTGACCCCCGTCGGCCGGGCGAGCGATACGGTCGACAACTCGAGCGGCGCGGCCGGTGCCGCTACCTGCCACGTCGATTTCATGCGCGAGCGGACCTTCTTCCCGTTCGGCGCGTTGAGCGACGAGCAGTTCGCGCAGACCGACGTCGGTGGCCCCGCGTTCTTCGTCGACGACCAGACCGTCTCGCCCGACGACGGAAGCGAGCCCGCGGTCGGCGAGACCCCGGCGGTGCCCCCGTCGCGGTCGCTTGCGGGGACGGTTTTCCGCGTCGAAGGCACCGGCGCGACCCAGGTGGTCTGGGTGGAGGTGTGACATGGCGGCCATTACGCCGAAGTTCATGTTCGACTTTCAGTCGAACCTCAATGCGAAGTACGCCAACGGCTACAAGCGCGTCCTGAAAAACCTCTGGTGGGATCGAATCGCGTTCCGCCAGCACTCGATGTCGCGGATCGAGTTCTACGAGTGGATGCTCGAAACCGCGCAGATTCGCCCGACCGGGTCCAAGGGTACCGAGCTGACGTTCGAAGACCTGGCGTCCATCGGGTACTCCATCAAGAACAAGCCCTTCGGCACCGCGCTGAAGCTCAATCGCGACGACCTCGAGGACGACAAGTACGAGAAGGCGCCGCAGTGGGCTGCGAATGCCGGCAGCGATGCGGCCTACCATCCGCAGCGGCAGATCGTTCAGCTCATCCGTAACGGGAAGACGAAGGGCAGCTACGACGGGGTCCCGTTCTTCTCCTCGTCTCACCCGGTGAATCCCTTCGATTCGCTCGCGGGTGTCTACTCGAACCTCTTCACGAACAAGAAGCTCTCGGCCGAGAACGTCGCCGGCGTCATGGCGGAGATCGCGAAGGTCAAGCTTCCGAGCGGGACGCCTCGCTACCTCCGTCCGACGATCCTGCTGGTGGACCCCAGCAATGCACTCGTTGCCAACACCATCACGGGCGCCGAGATCATCTCGGATCCGACGGGCGACGGCACGGCATCGGCGACGAACGTCATCAAGCAATCCTTCGGGTTCGCTCAGCCCATCGTCGCCGATGAGCTCGCGGACGAACCCGGGGTTTGGTACGTCGGCGTCGAGGCGGACGAGGACGCGATGCAGGGGGCGTTCGTCTACCAAGAGCGCAAGCCCTTCGAGCTCAATAGCTACACGGGCATGACCGAGGCGCAGCTCGACCGCATCAACGAGTTCGAGTGGCACGTGCGGGGGCGCAACGAGGCAGCGTACGGTCACCCGTACCTCTTCTATCGCGTCGAGCCGACGTCGGGCGGTGGAGGTGGCGGCTAACCTAAGCCGCTTCGAATTGCCAACAGGGACAGGCAGACGGTGCCCGCGGCGAGGTTCGAATCCTCGCTGTCCCTCCACGTGTCATGTACGTGACCATCGAAGAATTCACCGAGCGCACGCTGATGCCGGCAGCGGACGTTGAGCAGCTCAATGCGCTCTCGCCGCGCTTTCTCGAGCTGACGCTGCGCGAGATGTCGAGTCGCATCGACGCGCAGCTCGCAAAGCGGTACGCGACGCCCTTCAAGAATACTGTTCCAGATATCGTCAAAGGGTGGGTGGTCCGGACGACGACGCCGCGCGCCTATCTGCGGCTCGGCATCAACCCTTCGGACGCGCAGTTCATCGCTGCGCGCGAGGACGAAGAAAGGGCGTGGAAGGAGATTGCCGAGGCTGCGGATGCGCAGAACGGGCTCTACGATCTGCCGCTCCGCGCTGACACGTCCGCGTCGGGAATCGTCAAGACGGCGACGCTCGCCTACTCCGAAGCGACGCCCTACGGCTTCCTCGACTCGCAGCGCCGGCGGGCGTATGGCCAATAACCAGGCGGCCGCCCTCACGCTGGCGCAGTGGATCAACCAACTGCGCGCTGCGAACGGGATTACCAAGGACGCAGCGCAAGCCCTCGTACCGGTCGTCCGTGCGGAGATCGCAAAGGCCATTCAAGAAGGTCGCTCCGTCGATGGCGAGAAGTGGCCATTGACCGCAAAGGGTACCGTCGCGCTCCGCAACGCGATGCAGCACATCACGGTGCGGGCAATTGAAAACGTCATCGTCGTGACGCTCACCGGTCACCACGTCTTTCACCACTTCGGCACGTCCCGCGACCCTCGCCGGCCGATTTTGCCGACGAAGGGGCTTCCGCAGAAGCTTGGCCAAGCGATTGCGCGCGGTCTCGTCGATATGGGCGAGGCCTGGATGAAGCGCAAAGGCCGTCATGACCGCGGCTCGGGAGGCGTGCGCATGATGCCTTCGATGACTGGCAAAGGATGACCGTCCTCGCGCTCCCGGACCTTTACGACAAGGTGAAGGCATTCTTCGAAGAGGAGGAGCCTGACCTTGGCGTGGCCTTCGCCTTCGGCTGGAAGGCCCCGCAGCGGCAGGACGCGCAGGGGGGCGGCCGCGGCAATCGCATCGTGTTTGTGCCGGGCGACGCGACGGGCGCTCTCGGCATGGTGGCAGCGGTCAAGTACCCTGGCCGAAACCCGCGCAGTCTCGCGACTCTGAACGAGCTGTTTACGGTTTACGTTTGGGGCTGGGACGCGTCGAAGGAAGCCGACGAGCTCGCGCAGTACACCGCCGCGCGGCTTCTCTACGACGCCTGGTATCGCGCCATGTACCACGTGGCGCACGGCGTCTTTCAGGTGGTGTCGCAGGCCTGGGTGAATCCCACCGCGACGAGGGGGCGCGGCGCCGAGCTGCAGGTCGTGTGCACCATCTCGGCGGTCATCCCCGACACGCCTTATCCGCAAACGGGCGGCGATGTCACGCCCTCCATCACGACTTCAATCGGGCTGCCCGGCGGTGACGAACCGGGCTGCTCGATGTGACACGAGAAAGGACGCAGTTCGATGGCTGTTCCCAGCGTGGATGTCACGCAACTGGACGGCGCGCTCGGCATCATGCCGCCGGGCGCCGGCAGGCCCATGGTGGTCATGGGACCGGCCACCGCCGGACCTCTCAACACGCCCGCCGCTTTCGCGAGGGACGCCGACATCAAGAGCAACTTCGGCGCGGGCCCCACCGTCGAGGCGGCTTGCTACGCGCTCGAGCGGTACGGAAAGCCCGTGGTCTTCGTCCGCACGGGCGCGAGCGAGCCGGCCGAGGAGCACGAGCCGCCGGGCGAGGGCGAGGAGCCCGACACCAGCCCGCTGATGAGCTACGGGAAGTGCGACACCCTGGACACCTCGGGCGTCGCCGGTAGCTCGGTCATCACGCTCGACAACGCGGCCGCGTGCAATGACGACTACGAGGCTGCAATCCGCTTCGTGAAGGGCGGCACCATCGCAGCAGCTGGCATCGAGTACCAGTGGTCGCTCGACGGCGGTCGTACGTGGTCGCAGGTGACGGCGCTCGGGACCGCGAACTTCATCACGATCCCCGGCTCGGGAGGCGCGAAGGTCAACCTCGCCGCTGGCACCATCACGGCGGGCGACATCGTCACCTTCCGATGCGTCGCCCCGCGCTGGACGGCCGCGGAGCTCGGCGAAGCGCTCGACGCGCTGAAGAACTGCGCCCTCCCGTGGGAAGCTGTGCACGTCATCGGCCCCATCGACGCCGATGCGCATGACACCATCGACGCGAAGCTCGAGTCGATGTCCGCAGCCGGGAAAGAGCGGTGGGCGATTGCGCACACGCGCATGCCGCACCCCGGCGAAAGCTCGACCGAGTACCTGGCCGCGATGGCAGCGCTGAAGGGGCAGCTCTCCCTCGGCCGGCGAATCGCGGTCACCTCCGGCGCGACGAAGACGCTTTCGAGCGTCTCTCGTCGTCGCTACCGGCGGCCGTTCAG
>Ga0180215_1004414_pt1 | contig 12530 bp, 9 predicted proteins | sample eDN3rd37CBELigBY_FD_128871 | JGI IMG/M metagenome (GOLD analysis project Ga0180215, IMG submission 128871) | Enriched backyard soil microbial communities from Emeryville, California, USA - eDNA 3rd pass 37_C BE-Lig BY (version 2) (version 2) | ecosystem: Environmental > Terrestrial > Soil >...
CCGATGGCTCGCGCCCCCGCGTAAAACGGCGAGCTGAGGCGGGCTACTGGGCCTTTCCGCCCCGCAGCTCCTCGACCAGGTGGTCGGCGCCGTAGACCTTCGTCAGCGCCTCGACGATGCCCGTCGAATGCACCGCGACTGCGCGGTTCTTGAGCTGATCGAAGGCGTAATCACCGCCGAGCGAGTGGATGTTCCCATCGAAGATGAGACCCACGATCTCGCGATTCCGATTGATCACGGGCGAGCCGGAGTTGCCGCCGATGATGTCGTTCGTCGTGACGAAGTTCAGCGGCGCCGAAAGGTTCAGCTTCGACTTCGACGAGAGCCAGCTCTTCGGAAGCGCATAGGGGTCGCTGCCCGTATCGCGCTCGAAGGCGCCCGCGAAGTTCGTAAAGGGCAGGACCTTCTTCCCGTTCTCCTCCCAGCCCTTCACCAGGCCGAACGAGAGACGCAGCGTGAAGGTCGCATCCGGATAGATGCTCGTGCCGTAGAGCTCGAACTTGGCGCGCGCGATGAGCTCGCCGTTCTTGCGCACCACCGCCTCGACCTCGTCCTCATAGGTCCGGCGAATCGTGCGCGCCTCCTCGTCGACCGCCTTGGCGAGCTGGATCATCGGATCCTGCGAGGCGTCGATCGCGCGCTTGCCGCCTTCGTAGAGCGAGCGGCGAACCTTCGGATCGAAGAGCTTCGTCCCCTTCACCAGCGATTCGGCGAGCTCCTTCGGCGACTTGCGCCCGAGAACCTTGCGAACGACCGGATGATCCGCGCCGAGCTCCTCGCGCAGCTTCGTGAACGAGTGCGTCAGCTTGAGGATCTCGAAGTCGGCATAGATCGGAGCCGTCGAGAAGATCCCCTGCTCGAGCGCCGGTCGACGCGCCTCCGTGTACTCGCGCAGCCGCTCCTCGTTCGGCTTCGGCAGCTCCTCGGCGGCACGGACGAGCTGACGCGCGTGCGTGAAGAGGTCGGACCAGAAGCCCGCCCCCTGCTCGAGTTGCTGATAGGGAACGCGGATGGCGCGCATGCGTTCCTGGGCCTTCGCGATGGCCTGCCACGCGCCCTCGTACTTCTCGCGCAAGGCCGGATCGGCCGCGACCTTCGCGCGCAGCTCCTCTTCCGCGCGGACCTTCGCGCCGAAGAGCTCCCGATCCACGAGCGCCGCGCGCCGCCCCTGCAGGGCCTTCACCGCATTCTCGACACCGAAGAGCGTGCCTTTGGAGATGCGCGCCTGCTCCGGCCCTCGCGACTTGAACTCCGTCAGGAGCCCCCGAATCTCCGCCAAGCGCAGAAGGCGCGCCGGCAGCATCACGTCGCGAATCAGCTCGAGCTCGGCGACCGTCAGGCTGCGCGACGTCGAGCCCGGATGGCCCGAGACGAAGACGAGCTCGTCCTCGGTCGCGCCATTCTCCGACCACGTGAAGTGGTGCTTCGTCTCGAGGGGGCGACCGCCGTCGTAGATGCGCAGAAACGCCGCATCGAGCACGTAGCGGGGGAAGTTGAAGTTGTCGGGATCGCCGCCGAAGTACGCCGCCGAGAGCTCCGGCGCGAAGACGAGCCGCACGTCTTGAAAGCGCCGGTATTTGTAAAGGTGATAACGCCCACCGTGATAGAGCGACACGACGTCGCAGCGCACGTCGGCGCTCTCGGCGCATTCCTTCTCGATCTTTCCGATTTCGGCCTTCTGCGCCTTGCCGAAGCTCTCACCCGACAAGCCGTCCGTCACGGACGCGAGGCGCGAGGTGACGTCCGTGATCTCGATGAGCTGGTTCAGCTCCATGTTCGGGCAGGTCTTCTCCTCGGATTGCGCCTTGGCGTGGAAGCCGTCCGCCACGTAGTCCTGCTTCGAGGAGGAGAGCTGCTCGACGCAATGGTGGACGCAATGGTGATTGGTCATCACCAAGCCGTTCGGCGAGACGATGCTCCCCGAGCAACCTCCGGCCAGCCGTACCGAGGCGAGGCGCACCTCGTCCAACCACTCCTGCGAGGGCGCGAAGCCGAACGCCTTGCCCACACGCTCGGAGGGGAAATCGTTGAGCAGCCACATGCCCTCGGTGGATTGCGGATCCACCGTCGCAGGCGCCGCGGGCAGCTCCTCGGCCTTCAGCGAAACCGCGCTCTCTCCGGGGGGAGGGGGCGGCCCCTTCGGCTCGACGAGCTGGGAGCCTCCAGCGCAGGAGACCGCGGCGAGGGGAAGGGCGACGAGGGCGCCAGAAACCGTGGCGAGCTCACGAAGCGAGAAAGAGCGCAAAGCCGAACCTCCGGGGGCACGAAACGCGTGCATCCGCACGCACGGCCCAGCGCTCTAGCATCGGGCAGCCGGAGGTGACAACGAAAGGCGGGCGAGGATCGAGCGACCTCGACGGCCCGCTCAGGGCGTCCATTTCTGGTGCCGCCGGTCCGCTTCCGCCTGGCGGATCAGCTCGAGCGCCGCGCGTGAATCGTCCGGTTCGACACCGTGCTCGGCCCAGGGATAGAGCTCGCCGATCTCGCGCTCGCCGTTCAGCTTCAGCGCCTCGACGAGCTTGCGAACGATGGCCGGCATCACCGAGCGCCGCGCGATCTGCTCGCCGATGGTGGCGAGGAGCGCGCGGATCAGGACGTGGTCGTCCTGGATGAGCTTCGCCGAGGCCGGTCGCTCCGCTTCGAAGGCGGGGAGCATGTACCGACGCTCGGCTTCGAGGTGGGCGAGCATCTCGCTGCGGAATCGAATGAACGCCAGCTCGACCACATCGGCGCGACCGAAGAGCACGCATTCGAGGAGGTGTCGGGCTCCGATCTCGAGCCGCTCGTGGTCGAAGCGCATCGCGGCACACAGACCCGAAGTCGTCATTTCGCCGCCGGTGGTCGCCATGAGCCTCACTCCTCGCTTGGGTACATCGTCATTCGTCGTCGCCGCCCCCCCTTCGAGCACTACTGCCGTCCGCTGGCGCGCGAGCCCGAGGTGCTGCCGTTCGACCAGGTATCCGAGCCGCCATCGACGAGGACGATGGTGCCGCCATCGGCTTCGACGCCCTGTCGCGTGACGATGCCCGTGTTGACCGTGGCCGGGGAGACGCCGGCGCCGGGCCCGATGGGCAGGTTCTCCGAGGTCGGGCCGATGTAGGGCGGAATCCCTTCCTGCCCCGCGCAGACGAGGACGGCCTTGCCTCCGCAGTTCGCGCGGCATTGCGAGACGAGGTCCGCCCGGCAATCCGCATACGCCTCGATGTCGCAATGCAGTCGGCAATCGACGTTGGCCTGGACGACGCACGAGGTCTGGCAGGCCGCGGTGCACTGGGCGTTGCAGTCGGCACGTGCCACGTCCGCGCAGCTCCTGCCGCACTGGAAGTCACACTCGCCGCGGCACGAGCTCGAGCAGGCCGCGAAATCGTCCGTTGCCGCGCAGGCGTTGTCGCAGTGGTCGCCACAGCCGGAGAGGCACTCGGACCTGCAGTCGTAGTGTCCTCTCGCGAGGCACTCCGAAGCGCAGGCCGCGTCACAGTTCGCGGCGCAGTTGGCATTCGCCGTCGCGTCACATGCCGCGTGACACTCGCCGGCGACCGTGGCTCGGCAGAGCGCCTGGAAGTCGAGCGAGTCACAGGAAACGGGGCACTCGACTTCACCCATGACGAAGCAGTTCTCGGGGAGCACGGGCTCGGGATTGCCGATCCCACAACCCATCCATCCGGCCCCGATTCCGAGCACCGCCGCGAAAATCGCGAATGCTCGTGCGTAGACCCCGTTCATGCTCCGCATGGCGCACTTCCTTCCTGAACCCTGTTTTCCTTCGGACCGAGCGCGTCTTCGTGGCACCCGGACTCATGGTCGAGAACGGTCGGTGTCACTCCCGTTCGGTCGTCGGAAACGGACCGCCAAGTCACCGCTGTCCCTGTGGGAACGAACTTTCGATTCATGATCGCCTCTGGACACTCGTGACCTGGCGGCCTCGCTCCGTCTTCATCCTCCCGCCCCGGGGCGTGGCACCTGACACTCAGGTGTCACCTCCCGGTCCCCTCCCCCCGCGACACCGCGAGGGGAGGGAGCTTGGGAGGAAGCCTCGTCAGAAACAGCCGGGGACCTTCTCCGCGAAGACGACGTTCGCGAAGACGCTGTCATTCAAGCCCTGGAAGAGCTGGAACGCGGCCTCCTCGTTACTGGCGGCAACGTCGACCTTCAGGATGTAGTGGTTCGACTGCAGGTTCTCGAGATCGGTGAAGGCGAAGGCGCTCTGACGCGCGCTGCTCGCCTGTTGCTGGTTGATGTAGTCGCTCGAGAAGTTGCGGTTCTCGGCGATGTTGTCGCTCGCAGCCGCGGCCTTCGCCCGCTGATCCGTGACGATCGCGGTCGTCTCGCGGAGGACCTGCTCCGTCGAGGTGGTCTGGCTGGCGCTCACCGCGTGATCGAGGTGCGTATTCGTGCTGTCGATCACGTGGTCTTCCGTCTCGACGCGCGCACGCGAGGAGTCGTTCGAGAACGCCGCCGTGTCCTGCGCCGCCGCAGCCGCGGAGGCCTGGCGCGCCGAGATGGCGGTCTCCTGATTGACATTCTGCGCTAGGAAGGCCGACTCGTTGAAGGCCTGCTTCGCGAAGTTGTTGAACGCCTGGCCGAAGAACCCGCTCGGATCGAGGCCGTAGCCCCAGCCCTTGCCGCCTTCGACGTCGAAGAGCGTGTTGTTCACGATGAGCGCGTCGGCGTTGACGGCCTCCTTCGAGACGGTCGAGGTATTGAACGCCGTGTCCTGCGCGATGGCGTTCTTGTTGACGCTCTCCGCGCTCGAGCGGCTAGCAGCCGCGCTCTTGTTGGCCGCCTCTTGCTCCGCCTCGTGCCGCGCGAAGTGCTCGGCGTTCGTCCACTGATTCAGGACCTCTTTCTGGTCCGTGGACGTGGTGGTGGTGGCCGCGACCGTCCGATCGACGTCGGTGTACTGCGAGAAGTGGCTGTCGGTGAGCTGCGTCGCCGAGTTCGACTGACGCGCGAACGCCGAGTCGTGGCTGACCTGGCTCAAGAGCGCCGACAGTCGCGAATCGATCTCGGTCGCCTGCTTGTTGACTTCGTGCAGCCTCGATTCGTTGTCCACACGGAACAGCGTGAGCTGCATGTTGTTCAAGGCGCTCGAGCTATTGCTCACGGCCTTGGTGAGATTGTCGACCGCGATGAAGCCGATGTTCTGAGCGGACGTGATATCGAAAGCCACCGAAAGATTGCACCCGTCGATGACCGCGGGAGCGATGGCGGTAATCGCCGCCGAATCGGAACCGTGCTCGCTGCTGCTCGGGTCCGAAGGAGCTCCGCCGCAACCGACCGCGAAAGCAGCCGTGGTGATACCGAGGAGCGCGCCATGCCACACGTACGTCTTCTTCATGAAAGCATCCTCCAATAAACGCCGTTTCACCTCCGGGGGGCGCACAGACGGCGTGAGCTGCACGCCGACGGCCGGCCCGAGCAACCGGTATGCCGTGAGGGGGACCAAAGGTTCGGGACGTACGACGGGCGGCAGGAAGAACAATGTCCAGCGCCCGCCACAGCCCGGTTTTCCCGCTGCAAGAGCGGGAATTGGACGAGACCTTCCGAGCGATTGTGGATACGCGCGGAACAATCCCGCCGAACGGCGGTCTTTCCCGAACGGCTGGAGGAAGCGCGACCGTGGTGCTCAGCAGTTCGTGGCGGCCATATCGCCGCGTCGCGAGCTGCTCAGTCCGCGGCCGGCACGCGCTCGCGGGGCGCAGCCATTCCGTCCCTCACGCCATCGAGGAAAGGCCGCAGGACGGGGCGCGGCTTCGGCATGGGAACGTCGGCCGCGACTTTCACGAAGGACGGCATGAACGCGTTCGGAAGCTTCCGCGCGATGAGGATCGCCGTCACGGCCAGCAGCGTTCCGGCCAAGGCGTCCGTGAAGTAGTGCCAGCCCAGCACCATGATCGACAGGAGCGTCGCGAGCGTGAAAGCCAACGAGAAGGCGAAGGCGATCCGCGAACGCCGCGAGTACCAGGTCATGACGACCTCGTGCGCCATGTGGAGGCTGGGCATCGCGGCGACGTACGTCCACGTCAACAGCTCCTTGGCCAGGCCATCGTTGACGAGCGCCGTCTGGCGATAGAGCCAGAACTGCAGGAAGTTCGTCACGAGCTCGGGCTGCTGGCGCAGGTACTCGTACTGCTGGGGCTCGAAGAAGACCGGCCCCGCCGCGGGCAACAGGTGATAGAGCGGACCGCCCGCGAGATAACAGAAGAGCAAAGCGGCCAGATATTCGTTCTGCTCACGAGCCCTGCGCAGCGCGAAGAGCAGGACGCTCGTCAGGATCATGTGGTGGAAGAAGCGGTTGTAGACCCAATCCATCCACCACACGAGCTTCGGAGACTCGGCCGCCCAGGCAGCGATCATCCGGTGGATCGGCTCGCCGAAAATCGAGCTCTCGAAGTCGATGATCAGCCCATCGTGAGGGAACGTTCCCTTGAACAACAGCGCTTTGATGACGGTGAACGTGTAGCAAAGCACCGTGAACACGAAGACCGCGATCGCGCCTTGCAATGCGAACTCCGCGACGACGCGCGGACTGCGCAATACCTTCGGCAGTTGCGAGCCGGCGATGCCCACGACCATGACGTCCGTGATCGTGTGGGTCTCGAACGCGATCGTATCGAGGGTCATCGCCACCACCGCGGCCAGACCCTGGAGGAGCAATCCCCGCTTCTGCGAGCCGTCGAAGCTCATCTGCGAGGTGAGCCGCTTCCCCAACGCGTACGGATCCCACGCCCCGCGATGCGCGAACCTGCCAATGCAGAAAACGAAGAACGCAATCAGCGGGATGTTCGGCAGCGCGACGATGGCGCGAAGCGTGGTGACCGCCGCCGTCCACGAGTAGCTCGACGGAAGATTCGACGAGTGGTGCACGACCAGCCCGAGGACGAGCGTGGCGATGCCGGCACAAAGAAAAATCCCGAGATGACGGAAGGGAACGAGGATCGAGCTCACGGGGGGTCGCGGACGATAGCACGGAACACCCATCCCCATACGTTTCGGCTCCGGCGTCGAACACGAGCGACGCCGCTCTCACGACCTCGCGATCCCTGGATTGCAGGCTCGACGGCGGTGCGCGCGCGATGGCCGCATTCATGGCGGAAATGGCCCATTTCGACTAGCCTCGCGCCCCCATGGCCGCCCCCACGGCAGTTCCCGAACAGGTTACGCCCGCGCCGATCGAGCAATCACCCGTCACAGGCGATCTTCCCCGTTGGGCGCGGCTCGCGAGCGTAGGGCTCGCCCTCGCCTACATCGCCGTTCACCTCGTCGCCGCCGTCCGTGAAAACGTGAACTGGGACGAGATCGCGCTCTTGGCTCGCAGCGTCGAGAGCATCGCCAGCGGAGTGCTCATCGGCGGTGGTCGCCCCGGCCTCGCGACGCTCCTTCTCATTCCCTTCGCCGAAGGCGGCGCGAACAGCATCAGCGCCGTCATCGATGCGCGCCTCTTCTGGTCCCTCTTCACCTTCGCCTATCTGGCCGGGATCTATGCGCTCGTGGCGCATTTCGACGGCGGCAAGCGCTGGTCCCGCGCGGGCCTGGCCGCCGTCGGCCTGATTGCGCTCGTGCCCCTCTTCCAGCGCTGGTCCCTTCAGGTTCGGACGGACCAGCCCGCGCTCGCCTTCGCGACCTGGGGCGGCGTCGCGCTGTTGGCATCGCGAAAGAGGCCCTGGCTCGGAGCGATCAGCGGCTTGCTCTTCGCTGTCGGCTATCTCTTCACACAGAAGGCAGCCTACGTCGTCGCCCTCGCCGGATTGCTCGCCGCCGGTGCCCTCTGGATCGAGCGCGATTTCCGCCTCCGCCGCGAGGCTTTGCGCGTCGGGGGCATCGCCGTCGCCGGGCTCGCGGTCTATTTCGGATACCTTCGCCTCGTCTCGTTCTTTTTCGATTTCCACCTCGCGTCGCCGACGACCGTCATCGAGGCGATGGGCTCGTACCGCCAGCTCGGGCTTCTCGTCTATCGGAGCCTGCCGGCGCTGATGGTGCCGCACCTGATCCTCGGCATCTTGCTCGCTGCCGCCACGGTCCGAGCCTTCTTGCAACGCAACGACGACTTCCGGCGTTGCATTTTGGCCTGGCTGGTCCTCGCGGCCGGATTCGCCGCAGGCTTCGTCCACGGCAGCCGCTTTGCCTACTTCTGGATGACGCTGGGCCTCTTCCCGGCCGTCGGCCTCGGTATCGGCATCGGGCCCATCCTCCGCTCCGTTCGCTCGCGCACCGGCGACCTCGTCCTCGCCTTCGTCGGCGTGCTTCTCTTGGCCCGCGCCATCCCCCAGGCCGACGAAATCACGACCGACAGCGTTTGGCGACAGGAGCGCGCGGTCGCGTTCGTCGATCGCAACTTCGCCCCCGGCGTGAGGGGATTCCATCCCGAAAAGGCGCTCTTCCATCGCCGGGATCCCAACCCCTTCCCCACCTATTTCTATCGGCAGATCCGCGCCATCTTCACCGGCGCCAACGGACGCGCGAACGCCGAGACCTTCATCGGGGAGTTTCGCAAGCGCAACGTCGCCTTCATGGTCGACTCGCACCGTCTTCGGATGTTCCCGCCCTTGGTCCAGGAGTTCTGGGCACAGCACTACATCCACTATGCCGACAGCGTGTACGTGGCCGGCCGCGCCCTCCAAGGGGAAGCCGGCACGAAGCTGAGCTTCGAGGTCATCGCCCCCGGCGACTACACGCTCATCCTCCCCGACGACCACCCACCGGCGCGGATCGCCATCGGTGGAAACACGGTGGAGCCGGGCAAGACCGTCTCGCTTCCCGCGGGCGTCATCGAGATCGAGCTCCTCGAGCCCGTCGGCATGGGTCTCTTCACGCTGAAGCTCGAAGAGCCGCCGAATCCCGCCAGCTACGGCCCCTTCTATGACCCCGTCGCCCTCGCCGAGCTGGACGGCACGCGACATTGGTCGTGGGTGCCGGGCCTTTGACACCTCGGTCCAAAAGGCGTGTCACGACGCGGCGTGCTTCACCCTTCGTCGGCCGACGCGGCGTCAACGAAATCATTTCCAATAGTCCATGAACCCACGCTTGTAGTGGAACCAGGCACTCTGCAGCCGCTGGTTGATGCTCTCGACGCAACGCGCCGTCTCCGACTCGTCTTCCCTGAGCAACACCCAGCACTTGCTCTTCGGTGAGTAGATGGACGCCTCGTATCCCCACTGCTCCATGAGCAGTCCCATGCTTTTATTGGTATGAAATGCCGTATGTACCGGCGGAGCGAGATAGAACCACTCCGGGTCCTTGGTCGCTGCCATCGCGATCGGTCGAGCTCACGATGCGTCTTGGAAAACGTGAAACCGCAACGGACACAGCGGTGATGGGTCGACATGCCGATGTCGGCCATGAAGGTGGCGTATGGCTCCTGCGTATTCGTCTTCGAGAAGTAGTAGGAAGCAGGCGAGTCACCAATGATGCACCGCGTGGTCCGCGGATGATAAGGACGCGGCCCCATTGATCACAACGGACGAGCCCCTCTTTGGCTCAATCGCCCCCTCACTCGATATGGGAGCAACGACCGCGCGGTCGGCGGCTAGCCCCAGCCCGGACGTCTGCCGCCTCGTCCCACGCGCTAGTGCCCGCTCCTCAGCGGCTTCCGCAGCCGTAGCCGCCCTCCCTGCATACGGTGGAACCACTGCCACATCGCTTGGAATCCCGACTTCGGCGCCAGGAAACCCGCCGTCCAATAACCACAGAAGCCGAGCCGCTGAAGGACGGGGATCGACGCATCGCGCGCAATCGCTTGCATCAGGCGGGCGTAGGCCGCGCTCTGCTCCCACCGGCTCTTGTCGTTCAGACGCGCGGCCGCGAAGGCATTGCGTGCGTAATACGAGTTGCGACGCACGACCTTCTGCAGCCCCAGGTGCGTGCTGATCGTCTTCTGGATCTCGATCTGCCGCTCCAAGCCCTCGGGGCTCATGATGCGCCGGATGTAGTTGCCGTCCTGATGGATGCGGTACTCCCCGAGCCTCGCGGGAACCGCACGGATCGGGCCCGAGAGGCACGAGCCGAGCGCCAGGTACGAATCCGCCGCCGAGCGGAACCGCCTCGTCGGCATCGGCAAAAGCTTTCGGAATACGTCGGCCCGTATCACCAAACCCGACGTCAGCGAGGTCACGACGTGCATCCCACTCCGGCGGATGCGATCGCGGACGTCGCCGGTGCACACCGTCGATCGCCGCGGCCGCACGTCCCCCGTCCGCTTGCCGTCCGCATCGATGACCCACATCGGGTGGAACAACAGGACGGCATCGGGATCCGCCGTCGCCTCGCTCGCCATTACGCTCAACCGCTCCGGCAGCCACCGGTCGTCCGAATCGAGGAGCGCGATGTAGCGCCCTCGGCAGAGCTCGAAGCCCGCTTCGAAGGCGGCCGACTGCCCCGCATTCTCTTGCCGAAGGACCTGGACGCGCGCTCGCATCCCCTCGTCCACGCTCTCGAGCCAATCGGCAATCACGCGCGGCGTATCGTCCGTGGACCCGTCGTCGACCACGACGAGCTCCCAATCCGTGAACGTCTGCCGCCGAACGGAGTCGAGGGTCTCGCGCAGGTACTTCGCTTGGTTGTAGGTGGCGACCAATACCGAAAAGAACGGAGCGTTCATCTCTGATTCCCGATTTCTCGCAAGAGAGCGTGCGTCTTTTCGAGCAGCGTCTCTCGACCAAAGCCATGTCGCAGACGCGCGCGCACGTCGTCGAGCGCGCTCGCCGACAGCGGCGTGAACCCGCCCTGCAGATGCTCCGGCAAGGCGCGCACGTCGAATACCTCGATCCCCAAGCGCCGCATGAGCCCGTTCACCGGGCTCTTCGCGTTGAGGAAGACGCGCGCGCCCATCCACAACGCTGCGTACACGTTCCCGAGCCCCTGCTGGCGCACGTGGTTCATCGCCACGAACCCGCAGCGTCGAAGGAGCTCGGCATACCGGGCCGCGGGCATGTACTCCCGTAGTGCCAGGAAGCGATCGCCGAATGCGCCAGAGCCCATCTTCGCAATCGCATCGCCATAGTCCATGTCGCCATAACTGAGCGGGCAGACGATGCTGCGATTGCCGAGCGAGCCTCGAAGCAGGCCGATGAGGTCGGCGTGGTTGTTCTCGGGCGTGGCGCTGTTGCCGAGGAGGACGTCGTCCCCTTCGACGACGGGCGATTCGGCCTCCAAGAGCGCGTGCATGGGGCTCGGGTAGTTCCAGGGGACGAACTTCGCGTCGAACCACGGGTTCTTCGCTCGGATGGCGTCGTAGTCCTCGACCAAGACTGGCGCGAAGTGGCTGAAACGCCGGAGCAGCGCAGGTTCTCGAGGCGCGCCCTTCCCGATGCGCTGGAGAAGGGCCCAGCCGAATGCGTTCGCGACCGCGGACGGAAAGTTCTTCGCCCGGCTTCTCCACTCCCGCACCGCGTTCGCGCGATTGCGGATTCGCTCGACCCTTCTCTTCAACGAAGAGCGTGAGACGAGCTTGCGTGTATCCGGCTCGAGCAGCTCCTTCGCGTCGCTGATCAGGTGGTAGTAATCCGCGCCCCAGCCGATCCACACGAACCGAACGCTCGCGGGGGCGAGGTCCACGATCACGCGCGCCTTCCGGTTCAGGAAGTGGACGATGACCGCCTCGTAGCGCGTCAGCGCCCGTCGGAACGACGGCCGAATCGCCTCGTGCAGCTCGACCCGATGCGGCGAGAAGCGTCGAATCAATCGAAGCGGCTCGTCGGAAGCGATGACGAGGAAATCGTGCTCGCCCGATGCCGCCTCTTCGAAGATCTCGCGCGCCTCGTCGATGAACTTCTGATCGGGCACCAGGTGCAGAAAGCGCTTTTTCTCGGCCATGTGGCTCCTTCGCGCGTTGAATGCCGTCATGAGCTGCTTGCCCTCGTCGGCATCGGTCGCCGCGACGCGAGCGCGCGACGCAGGATGCGCTGGATGTCGGCGGTCACTCGACCCGAGCCGACCAGCGCGACGAAGCCGAAGACCACGGCGCCGACGAGGACGGCGAAGATGGCTCCTCGGATCGAGGCGCCCGCCCATGCGAGCACGGCGAAGGCCGCTGCCCCGGCGATTGCCGACGGAAGGAGCGTCGAGCCGAGGTCGACGAGCTGATCGATGGCGCGGTATCCGATGAGGCGCCGCGTCGCCGCGCCATTGACGATGACGCTGAACACGCTCGCGCCGAGGAAGGCCCATGCGAGCCCGATGCCGCCCCAACGGCTGGCGGTAATCACCATGAGGATCGCCGCGGCCTGTTTGACGAGCTCGAGCCGGAAGACCAGGTCCGACCTCCCCTGCGCGTTGATGGCGGCGAGGTGAAGGACGTGCAGCGGCCAGAGCGCCGTGCCGAAGGCCATGATGCTCAGCATCGGCACCACCGGCCGCCATTGCTCCCCATAGACGATGAGGACGATGGGCTCGGCGAGCACCGCGATCCCGACCATGAGCGGCACGAAGCCGAAGAGCGAAACGCGCATCGCGACGCGAACCGCAGCGCGGAGCTTGTCGTGATCGTGCGCGATGGCCGAGAACGTGGGCAGGCCGACGCGATTCAAGACACC
>Ga0180215_1004416_pt1 | contig 12527 bp, 11 predicted proteins | sample eDN3rd37CBELigBY_FD_128871 | JGI IMG/M metagenome (GOLD analysis project Ga0180215, IMG submission 128871) | Enriched backyard soil microbial communities from Emeryville, California, USA - eDNA 3rd pass 37_C BE-Lig BY (version 2) (version 2) | ecosystem: Environmental > Terrestrial > Soil >...
AAGCTCCACCGGTCGCTGAGGAACTCGTGGCAGAAAACGAGGACGCCGACCCGCGAGGAGGTTCGGGCCTTGAAATAGCTTCCCTTCAATTCCAGACCGTCGGCGGCCGGAAAGGCGACCTCCTCGCCCCGATCCTCGGGAACGAGCGTCAGCGGCTGAAAGAGCGGGCGCTCCTCGAAGATCCGGGAGATGACCGGACAGTAGCGAAACGTGCCGTAAATGGTGAAGAGGATCAAGGCGGCGACGGGGAGCGCCGCGAGTAGGGCCGCGACATAAAGGAGGCTAAATAGGCCGTCCACGGATGTACTCCAGTTGTCATTTCCGGTGGGGACCACGTCCGAACGCGCGGCGAATCGTCCGACGCGGCGGGGTCGGCCCGGCGTGGCGTCTCGTCAATCGGTGTAGCGTTTCAAGATCAAGGTGATGTTCTGACCGCCAAAGCCAAAGCTGTTGGACAGCGCGACGTCAACGTTTTTCCGACGCGCCGCGCGCGGGATGTAGTCCAGATCGCAGTCGGTGTCGGGGTTGTCGAGGTTGATCGTCGGGGGGAGCAGCCCATCGCGGATCGTCAGGAGGCAGACGATGGCCTCGACGCTGCCGGCGGCGGCGATCAGGTGGCCCATCATGCTCTTGGTGCTGGAGATCGGCACGCGGTGGGCGGCCTCGCCGAAGACCGACTTGATCGCCAGGGTCTCGATCGAGTCGTTGACGGCGGTGCTGGTCCCGTGGGCGTTGATGTAGTCGATCTGCTCGGGCGCGAGGTTGGCGCCTTCGAGGGCCTCGCGGAGGCAGGCGATGGCGCCGCGGCCCTCGTCGTGGCTGTCGGTGATCCGAAAGGCGTCGGCGGTGGAGCCGTAGCCGACGATCTCGCCGTGGATCTTGGCGCCGCGGGCCTTGGCGTGCTCCAACTCCTCGAGGACGAGCATCCCGGCGCCCTCGCCGATGATGAAGCCGTCGCGGTCGCGGTCGAACGGCCGGCTGGCCTTCTCGGGCTCCTCGTTGCGGGTTGAAAGCGCCGTCAGGAGGATGAAGCCGGTGACGCCGAAGGGATGGATCATGCTGTGCGTGCCGCCGGAAAGCATGACGTCGGCGCAGTCGTGGCGGATCATCTCGTAGGCTTCGCCGATCGCCTGCGAGCTGGCGGCGCAGGCGGTCAGGCAGTTGGCGTTGGGACCCTTGGCCCCGAAGGCGCTGGCCAGGTGGGCGGCGGGCGAGCCCGGCTCCTGCTCGGCCTCGCGCAGCGGGTGCAGGTCGTGCACGCCCCGACGGGTGAACTCCTCCGTCGACACGCGGCCCGAGGGTCCCGCGTCGTGGACGAGCTTGACGAACCGGGGGAAGTCTTGCTGGCCCTCGCCGGCGCCGAGATAGATTCCAAAGCGGGTCGGATCGCCGAGCCCGGGGCCTTCGAGCAGCCCCGAGTCGCTCATGGCCATCTGGCCCGCGGCCAGGGCGAAGCGGGTGTTCCTCGAGTGCTCGGCCCACCGCTCCGCCTGAGTCAGGTAGCGCTCCAGCCGAAAATCCTTGACCTCGGCCGCGATCCGCGTGGGGAAGGTGCGGGCGTCGAAGAGCGAGATCGGGCCCACGCCGCTTTTGCCGGCCAGGAGCGACGACCAGGTCGATTCCAGGTCGCCCCCGACCGGGGTGACCATTCCCATTCCCGTTATGACGACTCGCCGCATGGAGGAGAAATCCCGGGGCCTCGGCCCGTCCTGGAACAATTACCAAATCCACCGAAGCGCCGAAGCGCCCGTTTCGCTACCCCGCGGTCCCGGGGGCGTTCCCCCTGGCGATGACGGCGGCGGCTTGTCCGTTGACGGTTAGGTTGGTGTTGACGAACGTTGGATTGTCGGTGGGGCGCGGTTCGCCTCGAACCAGATCCAGCCCACATTCCGGGTCGGGATCGTCGCAATTGATCGTCGGCGGGATCAGCCCTTGATTGACCCCCACCAGGCTCGCGATCAGCTCGACCGCTCCGCACCCGGAGGAGATGTTGCCCCAAAATCCCTTGAGGGCCGTCACGGGAACGCCGCCGCCGAAGACGCGGCGGAAGGCGCGGGCCTCGGCCAGGTCGCCGATCTTCAGCCCCGAGCCGTGGGCGTTGACGTGGCCGATCTCGTCGGGCTGAAGGCCCGCCTCGCGCAGGGCCGCCTTGATCGCCGTCTCGGTCCCGGAGCCCTCGGGGTCCATGCCGCCCCGGGGAACCGCGTCGCAGCCCGAGCCGGCGCCGAGGATCTCGCCGTGGATCTTGGCGCCGCGGCGGAGGGCGTGCTCGCGCTCCTCGAGGATGAGGATGCCGGCGCCCTCGCCGTGCAGGGTGCCGCTGCGGCGGCTGTCGAAGGGGCGCAGCCCAGCGGAGGGCTCACCCTCCCACCGAGACATGTTCTGGTACAGGGCCAGCCGGGTCATGCTCAGGGGGTGGATCTTCGAGTCGGCGCCGCCGGAGATCATCACGTCGGCCTTGCCGCGGGCGATGATCCGGGCCGCCTCGGCGATGGCCAGGTTCGACGAGGCGTCGGCCTCGGTGATCGTGTTGCTGGGGCCCTGGCAGTCCATCTGAATCGAGATGTGGCAGGCCAGCATGTTGGGCAGGTACTTCAGCAGCCAGATCGGCTCGACGATGCCGATCGACTCGCGACCCCAGGTCGGAAAATCGAAGACGCCCGACGCGGCCGAGGCCGTGGCGATGCCCGGGGCCAGCTCGTCCAACTCGGTCGAGATCAGGCCCGCGCCCAGGTCGATGCCGATCCGGGTCGGCGCCACCCCGCCGTCGACCAAACCCGCGTCGCTCATGGCCAGCTGCGCCGCGGCCACGGCGAGCTGAATGTCGCGGGCCATGTACTTGCGGCTCTTGCGCAGGGCGTTGCGGTACTTGGGAAGGGCGTACCCTTTAAGGAAGTCGAAGTCGCGGATCTCCGCGACGACGTTGTTGGGCAGTCCCGCGACGGGGAAAGCCTCGATCCGGCGCAGCGCCCCCTCCCCCGCGGCGAGCCGCCGCCAGATCTTCTCTGGCGAGTCGCCCAGGGGGGTGACGAACCCCATGCCGGTTATAACCACGCGGCGTTCGAAACCAAGCATGTAAGACCCGTCGATGTCCCCGGTGATGGCCTGTCGATTCGATTCCGACTCAACTCAACCGGCGAAAATAGTAGGCTTTCCCGAATTTCACAAGCCCGCCGCGTCGATTCAGGAGGCGGCCGGCGTTTCGTGTGGTTGCCCGTTGGACTCCGGATCGTCGCCCTTGGCGTCCTCCTCCTTGGCGCGTTGCCGCGCCTTGGCGAGGTCGAGCACGCCCAAAAGTTGTTGCGTGAAGACGAAGTTCTTCGGCCCGAAAATCTGGTTGGCGCGGGTGTTGTCCAGGTGGGCGAAGACGATTTCCACGTCGGCCAAGGGCTCGCCGTCGAGAAACGCCTTGCCCTCGACCACGGCCCCTTCGGCCCGCAGGTCGGTGAGCGTCACCTCATAAACCAGCTGGTCGCCGGCGCAGGCCACCCCGAAGAACTCGGCCCGGGGGATCTTGGCCAGGACCACCTTCTCGGCGAAATCGCCCGCCTCCCCCACGAGGATCCCACCGGTTTGGGCCAGACCCTCGATGATCAGCGACGCCGGCATGACGGGATAACCGGGGAAATGGTCGTGGAGATGCTCCTCGGCGAGCGTCAGGTTCTTGATCGCCCTGGCGAACCGGCCGCTCCGAAACTCCACGAACTTATCGATCCAGATCCATCGCATGGTCCAGGAAACCGCCGCATGAGGTGAAGGAAGGTGAAGCCGGAGCCGAGTGCGCCCCGGAGCCGCGAACGCCCCGGAGCCAATGATTCAGCCGAGCGGGACCGCGATCGACGCAGCGACCCGCCCCGCCCTCTTTGGTCGTGGTTACGCCGAGAGCTTGCTCTGGACGTACTGGACGAGCATGTCGACCGTGTAGAGGTCGGCCAGCTTCTCGACGTCGGGGTCGGCCTCGAACTTCGACAGGTCGGCGAACGGCAGGCGGGCCTTCAGCTCGGCCAGTCCCTTCTCGGTCATCTTGCCGTCGGCGATCCACTCGGGGTCGGCGGTCAGGTTCTCGGGGAACAACTCGCCGCGGGGGATCTTGATGCCGAAGTTGCGCTCAAGGCGGAAGACGATGTCGAGGAAGTCGATCGACTCGGCGCCCAGATCGCCCTGAAGGGTCGAATCGCGGGAGACCTCCTCCTCGTCCACCCCCAGCGCGTCAACCAGGGTGGCCTGAACCTTCTCGAAGATTTCTTCGTTCGCGGGCATGTCATCCTCGGGTAAAAAAAGGGACACATGGTTCGCGCTCGGCCACCGCGGGTTGGAACGGCGGAGACGCCTCGGACCAAGTCGGCTCACTTAATCGTCGGCTGGCTCAAGCGGCGAACTTCAAGGGGTGGGATTGCAAGTCGGTGTTCCGACCAAATGGGGGAGGCTCCGAAGTCATCGGCCCGACCTCGGTCTCTTGAGGCCCCATTCTCTCGGAAATCGAAAAACCTTGCAACCTCGATCACGCTCACTCCAAATAATATAATGAAGTGGCGCGGGAGGGGGGGAATTTTCCGACCGCGTTCCCCGTGGCGATCCGGAGAATCCGAGGATGCCGGTCGTAGGCCCTCGCCGTCGAGGGCCTCAGCCGAGCTTCACGCCGGCCGACTCGGGAGCCCGCGCGATGGCCCGAGCGCCGACGGAGCCCTTCCGCAGCGTCGCGTACTGGTCGCGGAGGCCGGCGACGATCTGGGCGTCGGTCGCGTGCAAAAGCGGGTTCTTGTCGCGCAGGTTGTACCGCGTCAGCGCGAAGCGGCCCTTGACCATCTCCTGGCCCTCGATCAGGCCGACCCCCTTGAACGTCGCGGTCGGCGCGTTGTCGGCGATGAGCTCGACGCGCAACTCCAGCTGCCGGCCCGGCTCGACGAAGCTGCCGTACTTGATCGTCCGGGCCTGCTTCAGCACGATGACGCTGTGGGCGAAGTCCTCCATGTCCCGGATCAGCCAGGCCCCGGCCTGGGTCAGCGCCTCCAGCATCAAGACCCCGGGCATGACCGGGAAGCCGGGGAAGTGGTCGTTGAGGTACTCCTCGGCCAGCGAAAGGTTCTTGACCGCGCGCAACGAACGGCCGGGCTGAACGTCGAGGATCCGATCGATCAGGACGAAACGCATGGAAGCTCCGGAGGTGAGAAGGCGAGGATCAAGGGGGCTCGAACCTCGAGCCGTCCAGAATTCGGACGCCGATGAAAAACCACGGCCGGCCGCGGCCCATCGTACCCGCCGGCCCGATGTCGATTCAAGGTCCGGTCGGAGGCTCGTCATCAGGCCTCCCGGACGTAACTCGTTTGAATCTAACATACAATTCGGCCGCTCGCGGTCAAATTACCCCAAAAGGAGCGGCTCGCGAACGGTTCGCCGGGCCGCAGCGAGCGACGCCGACCACCGAATGGAATCGCCGTGTGCCGGTTCCGTTCCGCTTGGCTTCGCGAACGACCCCATCTATACTGAAGAGCGCCGGGCCGGGCGAAGGGACATCGCCGAGCCGGAGCCTCCGGCCCTTCGCTCCCCGGACCCGGGCGACGGCCGTTTGGCGGGAACTCCCTCACATGCTCTCGTCTCTTATCGGTCTTCTGGCGCCCTCGCTTCTCGCGGCCTCGTTCGCCTCTCCTTTGGATTGGTCGGCCGACGGCCGGTGGCTCGCGTACACGATCGTCAAACCCGACGCCTCCGCCCCGCCCAAGGATTGGCTCTTCCCGCGGGCCGACGGCGAAGCGCCCCGGACCGACGCTACCGACGCGACGACCGCCCGGCGCGCCACGTTCCAGGCGTGGGCGACTCGGCCTGACGGGACCGACTCGGTCTTGATTGAGGAATCGCGCTGGCCGTTGTCGCCGCCGGTCTGGGGACCGGACGGGGCGTCGCTGTATTACGGGCGCTTCGTCGCCGAGGGAGACGCCGACGCGCCGATCGTTCGAGGCCGCTACGAGCTGGTCGCGCGGACGGGTCTCGACCGCGGCCGCGCGATCCCGCTTCGGCTTGATCTTGAGCTGGACGCGGACTGGGCCGATTCGATCGCCGCGGCCGGCCCGGCGGTCAGCTCCGACGGGCGTTACGTGGCGGTCCCGAAACCGGGAGGGGCCGGCGGGCTTTGGGTGGTCCGGCTCGACCAGGACCGCGTGATCCAGAGCTTCGACCTGGCCCGCGATCCGGCCTGGTCGCCCGATGGTCGCCGCCTCTCGTTCGTGACCGAGGATCCGGGAGCGTCCGGAGGGGCCGGGGCCACGCGCTCGGTCTCGGTCTGGAATCGCGACCGGGGAGCCGAGCGCCGGCTCAACCTGGACGTGTCGCTTTTTGACGTTCCGCCGGTTTGGAGCCTCGACGGCCAATCGCTCCTCGCGGTCGCCGCCCCAACCAGCGGACGGGGGCGCCCCCCCCAGGTGGACCTGATTCGGATCAATCTGGAAACGGGGTTCGGCGTTCGGGTGATGACATTGGAGACAATCGCCCCGAACAACCCGCCGCGCGCCAACGCGCTTCGACGGCCCCTGATCCTCAACAATACGAACCTCGGCGAGGCGACTCGGTTCCGGCTGGAGTTGAGCCTTGATCGGGAGCGCGAGCAGGCCCTCTGCCTGGTGGACGCCGGCGACGGCCAGCAGGCGTTGAAGTGGTGCAACACCCGAACGCAGAACACGTTCAAGCGGTTCCAACCGCTCGACGCCACCATCCGGCTCGGCGCGCCCGCCCTGTCGCCGGACGGCCAATCGGTCGCGTTCCGGGTCGAGGGGCGCGACGGCCTGGGCCTGGGCCCGCCCGCCGTTTGCGACCTTTCGACCGAGGCGGTGACGCTGATCGCCCCGGACTCCGACGCGCGGATCCGATGGCTGACGGAGTTGGCCTCGCGGTCCATCGCGCTGATCGAGCAAGGGATTATGATCCACGGGGCCGACGAACCGGGAACCAGGGCGACGGTTCTGCCGTTCCCCGGCGAGTTCGCGATGGACCATCCCCGGCGGTTCCGGCTCAAGCGGTTGGCGAAGATCGCCTCGGGGCTGATTGACGGGGCTCCGGCGCCCGAGACGCCCCAGGATCGAGGAGAGACGAAGCCGACCGACGAGTTTGGGCTCCTGTTCGACTACCTGCGCGGCGACTACCGCGCCGCGGAGGCGCGGCTCGACCGGATTGAGGCCGAGGACCATGCGCCCGAGACCCAGCTTCGCCGGCTGTTTCTGCGGGCCCAGATCCTGATGGGACAAGGCGAGGTGGATCGGGCGCGGGGGATCGCCGACTACATCGATCGGGCGACGGCTTCGGAGCGGCGGATCGTCGAGGAGACGCCCCTGGGGCCGGTCGTTTCGAGCGTCGCGCCCCCCGAGCGCGCATGGGCGCGTCGGCTTGACCAAAGGCTGACGGAAGTGGGGAGGACGCTCTCCACGGGGTCCCTGGGCGATTTCGGCGGCGCCGATTCCCTGGAGCCGGGCCCGGACGAACCGGGGCTCGACGGGGGAGCGCTGCCGTCGCCGGCGCTCCCGGGCGAGGGCGAGATCAACGACCCCGAACTCGACCCCGACCCGTTCGCCGCGCCCCTCGCGCCGCTGCCTCGTCCGCGATACGCCCCCCACCCTGCCCAGGGGATCGTCGAGCCCGAGGATGGGCCGAACGCGCGGATTCTTCCGCTCGATAACCCGGCGCCGCGGACGGCTCCGCTCCGCGATTGACCACCGCCGAAGACTCTCCGTCGGCTCGGGCCATGCCGCCCCACGCGGACGAGTTCCGACATTTCCGCGCCGCGCCGGCCCCCGCTCGGGAAGGCCGGCCGCGGACGGACTAAAACGACGTCATCATCAAAACCCGGGCGGCCTGAAGGACGCCGGATCGTTCGGCGGGCTCGTAGCGGCCCCGCTCGATCGCGCCGTCGAGGGTCCGTAGTGTTTTGTTGATGAGGAAGGCTTGCGCCGCGTTGAGCTTGAGGGTCTCCCGATTCGCGTCCAGAACGCCCAGGACGTCGCGCAGCGTCCGGGCCTCCTCGATCGAGTGGTCGACCTGGTCGCTCCATTTCGGGAGGCTGGGCGCGTCGGCGGCGCGCTCGACGACGCGATGGATCACCCGGCTGATCTCGGTCATCGTGGCGTAGTCGAGGGTCTCTGGCACGTCGGCCGGCGTGTGGTACGCCGGGTTCTCGCCGGTGCTGAAGAACAGGAAGGGGACTTTTCGGTTGCGGAACGGGCCGTAGTCGCTCCGGTTCAGGACCAGCAGGTCGGTGCCGAGCAGGCCGACGGTCAGGTGGCGGTTTTCGGCCGCCTCGGCGATCCAGGGGCGGAGGGCGGGGACGTGCTCGGTCCCCATTACGAAGACGCGGCCGTCGCAGACGCCGCCGAGCGACCGGCCGATCATGTCGGCCGTGATGAACAGCGCGACCTTCTCCATCGGGATCGGCGGGTTGGCCGCGTAGTAGCGCGAGCCGTAGAGCCCCGCCTCCTCCTGGTCGAAGCCGATGAAGACGATCGACCGCCTGGGAGGCTCGGGCGCCGAGGTCAGGCATCGGGCCGTCTCCAGCATCATCGCCACGCCCGAAGCGTTGTCGTCGGCGCCGGGGTGGAGTCGGCCCCCGGGCTTGCCCAAATGGTCGTAATGGGCCGAGAGGATCACGTACTCGTCGCGGAGGACGCGATCGGAGCCCCGCAGGACCGCCGCGACGTTCCGGCCCTCCATGTCAACCGGGGGCGCGGGGGGGACGATCTGGACGTACTGATCGCCGAAATGAGGTTTGAGCCCCAACCGGCGGAACTCCTCGACGAGCATCTCGGCCGCGCGCCGGCCCCCCTCCCCCTTCCGGCCCTCCAACTCGGGCGCGGCGAGGGTCTCGACCCAGCTCCGCAACCGATCGCGCTGGGGTTGCGACGGCTCCGCGGCGAAGGCCCGCCCGGCGGGCGCCGCGGCGAGGGTCGCGACCGCCGCGGCAAGAAGAATCGAGGAAAGTCCGCCGACCCGTTTTCGCGCGTCGATTTGCGCGTCGTGCATAACCGTTCCCCCAGGGGCTGAAATCGTCCGCGAATTTCCCGCGCGGGCGAAAATCGTGTGGCATGATAACCGTGGTTTGGGGTTTGTTCCCTACATGGAGGTGGAACGTGTCGCGAGGCTCATGGATCAAGGCGTTCGCCGTCTGCCTGGTGCTCTTGGGAGCCAACGGGCTCAACACCGCGAAGGCCCAGGACTGGAACGATTACCTGCACTGGCCGTATGTGCCGCCGCAGGCGCCGGGCAGCGGATTCGAATACAACGGACTTTACGACGGGTGGTACAAATACCCCCGGGAACAGCGGATCGTGCCCCAGATCCAGGGGCCGTACTACCGCAACTTCTACGGCGGCAAGCGCGTCTTCGGCCTGTTCCGTCACCCCAACGGCTGGCATGACTGGAACAAGAAGAAGTTCTATCAGGGCAACCACTTCGTGATGGACGTCTTCTGAGACGCGGCGGCGTCCCGCCGCCCGGCCGGCTTGATTCCGTCGCGAAATCGCTCGACTCTCTCGTGGAAAACCGCCCCCCGCGCCTCCCCTCGCCTGGAGGAGACGCGTCTCGGGGCGGTTTCGCGTTGGTCGGAATTCTATCCCAAGGCCAGCGCCATCTGGTAGTACGCCTCGGCGGCCCGTTTCACCTGGTCGATTTCGACCCACTCGTCGCGGGTGTGGGCCTGGGCGATGTCTCCGGGGCCGAAGACAACGCCGGGGATCCCCGCCTCGCCCAACGGACCCGCGTCGGTGCCGTAGGGGACGCCGATCAACTCGGGTTTCCCTCCCGTCGCGGTTTCGACGGCCGAGATCAGCTCTTCGCCCCAGTCGCCCAGCTTCGTCTCCAGGGCGGGCATGCGCACCCAGGGGGGCTCGAAGTCGATGTCTTCGAGGCCTCCCAGGCGATTGGCCAGGAACGCCCGGACGCGCTCGACGCAGCGCGCGGGGGTCTCGCCCGGGATCATCCGGCGGTCAATCTGCACTTCGCAATAGTCGGGGACGATGTTGACGCTTTGCCCCCCCTCGATCCGGCCGACCGAAAGGCTCGGCGGCCCCAGGATCGGATGAGGCTCGGCGCGGCTCAACTCTTCCGCGTGCTCGGCCAGGGCGTCGACCACCCGGGCCATCCGGTAAATGGCGTTGACGCCTCGATGCGGGGTCGAACTGTGGCAGGCGACGCCTCGGGTTCGGATCTTCCAGCGCACGGCGCCCTTGTGGCAATGAACCAGTTGCAACTGGGTCGGCTCGGCCACGATCGCCAGGTCGATTCCCTTCTGGGTCTCGGCCAGCATCGACGAGCCCATGTGGGTGAACTCTTCGTCCACGGTGCAGGCCATGACGACCGACGCCGCGCCCCGGGGCCGCTCGCGGTGGAGCCGCCGGAAGGCCCAGAGCATGGCCGCCATGCCCGCCTTGACGTCGCAGGAGCCCCGACCGTACAGCCGGCCCCCCTCGATCTTGGGGTCGAAGGGGGGGATCGTCATCCCGTCTGTTGGAACCGTGTCTTGATGGGCGTCGAAAAGCAGGGTTCGCCGCGCGCCGGGGGATTCGAAGCGGGCCAACAAGTTGTCCCGCCCCGGCGCGACCGGCTGGCGGACAACATCAATCCCCGCGGCGCGAAGCCAGGATTCCAGATGGGCGCCAAGCCGCGTTTCCAGGAACTCCGGCCCGGTATCCCCCATCCCCATCGGATTGACGCTGGGGATGGAGACCAGGTCGGCAAGCAATCGGGTCAAATCGTCCACGAGCCTCGCCCTTTCGCCTCGCGTTGAAAACCAGGGGCGGTTCGTTCGTCCATGACGGTCCCGGCGCGGCGGCGCCGCGGCCCGACCCCGCCTACTTCACGCGCTCGATGTACTCGCAGGTGCGGGTGTCGATGCGAATCCGCTCGCCGGGCTTGACGAACGGCGGCACCGAGACTTTCAGGCCCGTCTCCAGCGTCGCCTCCTTGTACTGGTTGGTGGCCGTCGCGCCGGCGAGGGCCGGGGGCGTGTCGGTGACGGTCAGGTCGACCGAGTCGGGAATCTCGATCGAGACCGGCTTGTCATTGATGTGCTTGACCATGACCTTCGTGTTGGGCAGCAGATACTGCATCGACGTGCCGATGATGTCGGGCGCGAAGGAGAGCTGGTCGTAAGTCTCGGTGTCCATGAAGACGTGCTCGTCGCCGGCCGTATAGAGGTATTCGAACTCCTTCGTCTCGACGTAGGGCACCTCGATCTGGTCGACCGACCGCAGCCGCTTGTCGATCAACGAGCCGGTGTTCATGTTGCGAAGTTTCGTCTGCACCATCGCCCTGAGGTTGCCGGGCGTGTGGTGGGCGAAGTCGACGACGACGTAATTCACGCCGTCCATCGTGATCACCATGCCGCGGCGGACGTCGGTCGCTTTAATCATCATGGTCGTGTGCGTCTCGTTTCGGGAATTCGTCGAACCGGGCCCGCGACTCCCTCCAACCAGGCCCGTCCCCTGGGAAAAATCCAAAGCTCGCCGGCGGACTTCGGGGCATCTCCGCTCGCAGTCCGAATTTACAGCCCGCGCGTCCATTTGACTAGGCCGGGCCGCGCGACCAGGCGATGACCGGCCCGCGAATCCCTTCGATCCATCCAACGCAAACCGCCCATCCCTCTCAATGCTCCAACTTAAAGAAAAACGATAATCGACGACTTGACGATCTTCGACGAAACGTCGATAATTCCGCCCGATGAGCACCTTAACCCGAAAACAACGTGAAGTCCTTCAGCGCGAGTCGCTCCTGCTTGACTTGGCCCGCAAAATGTTGATGGACCATGGATTCGCCGGGCTGAGCATGGATCGCCTGGCGGAGGCGTCGGAGTATTCGAAGGGGACGGTCTATCAGCATTTCTCGACCAAGGAGGACCTGGTCGCGGCCCTCGCGGTTCAGAGCACCGAGCAGCGTCGGGGGCTTTTCGAGCGCGCCCGGAGATACCCAGGCCGGTCGCGGGAGCGGATGTTCGCGATGGGCGTGGCGGACGAGTTGTTCGCCCGCCTCAGCCCCCAATACTACCAGGCCGAGTTGATCATTCGCCTGGCCAATCTGCGGGATCGGGCCGACGCGCGGCGGCGGCGGATTCTGCTGGAGCGGGACCGCGAATGCGTTGGCTGGGTCCGCGAGATCATCGAAGGCGCGCTGGGGGATGGCGATTTGACGCTCCGCGAGCCGTGGACTCCCGAGAGGCTGGCGCTGGCGACGTTCTCCATCGCCATCGGCACCCAGTTGGGCGTCCTCAACGACGAAGACTTGTTCGACGCGAAAGTCTCGGGGCCGCCGTGCTGTCTCATGCGGGAGAGCGTCAACGCCATGCTCGACGGTTTCGGCTGGCGCCCCCTGTATTCGGAGGGGAACTACGCCGAGACGCGCTTGCGGATCCTGGAAACGGTCTTCCCCGACGAGTGGCGCCGCGTCGAGCCGGGCTGAGGGCGATGGCCGGCGCCTCGTCACCGGGGATCCCGCTCTCTCCCGCCGCGTGAATCGAACAACTTTTGGATCAAGCGACGATCGGAGATCGCCTCCCC
>Ga0180215_1004418_pt1 | contig 12523 bp, 13 predicted proteins | sample eDN3rd37CBELigBY_FD_128871 | JGI IMG/M metagenome (GOLD analysis project Ga0180215, IMG submission 128871) | Enriched backyard soil microbial communities from Emeryville, California, USA - eDNA 3rd pass 37_C BE-Lig BY (version 2) (version 2) | ecosystem: Environmental > Terrestrial > Soil >...
CTAGGTATTTTCACGAAAATGGGACACGCTCTCAAAGTGCCTCTAACCCTTATATATCAAGGGGTTCAAACTTTTCTACAGCTAGCCGTTAAATTTGCTGTCCCACTTTTTCTACAAACCATCCAAGTATTTTTATTAAAATGGAACACACTCTTAAAGTGCATCTAATCCTTATATAACAAGGGGTTCAGGCGTTTTTACAGCTAGACGTTAAATTCACTGTTCCACGTTTTCTACAAACCATCTAGGTATTTTCACGAAAATGGAACATGCTCAAAAAGTGAATCTAACCCTTATATACCAAGGGGTTCAAGTATTTTTACAGCTAGACATTAAATTCGCTGTTCCACTTTTTCTACAAACCATCTAGGTATTTTCACGAAAATGGAACACACTCTTAAATTGCATCTAACTCTTATATACTAAGGGGTTCAGGCGTTTTTACAGCTAGACATTAAATTCGCTGTTCCACTTTTTCTACAAACCATCTAGGTATTTTCATAAAAATGGAACACACTTTTTAACTACTTTATCCTCTCTATCTAATATTCGGTACTTATAGTAGTCTCTATTAAGTAGTTACTAGCAATAGTTACTATTATTAGGCAACATTAATAGTAACTATTAATCGTTCTATATCATTTTGATTCATTTAAATCATAAAAATTACCTGTTTCCTTTTCGAATACAAGTTTAACTTTACCAACCGGCCCATTTCGATGTTTTGCGATATCAACTTCAATGATGTTTTTATTTTCAGTTTTACGGTCATAATAATCTTCTCTGTGAAGGAGCATAATGATATCTGCATCTTGTTCTATACTCCCTGAATCACGTAAGTCGCTCATCATTGGACGTTTATCATTACGGCTTTCTACGCCACGATTTAACTGACTTAATAGCACAATAGGTACATTTAATTCAATGGCTAAAAGTTTCAGTTTTCTCGTTATTTCAGCAATCGCTAAATCATGTCTTGTAATAGATTTGTCGGTTTGAATGAGTTGTAAATAATCAATTACAATTAATGCTTTACCAGCTTCTTCTGTATTTAACTGTGAACGGATATTGATACAAAGATCCTTAACAGAATCTATGCTGGTAGCCTCACAAACCACTAAATCCCACTTAGAAACTTCTCCTTCTGCGCGTCCAATCGCTGTAATTTCATGTTCATCCAAGAGATTTACTCCTTTGCTAAAAAAGCTCATATTAACTTTTGCTTCAGCACAAATCGCCCTTGTTAATACTTGTCTTTTTGGCATTTCGAGCGAGTAAAATAATACTTTGTTTTGCTTCTTACAAGCGTTCATTGAGAAATTAACTGCAAAAGCTGTTTTACCAACAGAAGGGCGAGCTGCAAGTACAATTAAATCTCCAGCTTGCCATCCATCTGTCATCACGTTTAACTCTTCAAATCCTGTATCAATTCCGCTCAGACCGTTTCGCTCTTTATATAAGGCATTATGAATATCTACCAGGGCTTGATAATTGCTCGTATCCTCTACATGCCCTTCTAATGTTAAATTCGCTAAATTTCTTACTAACGTATCTAATTCTTCGATACCTGCATTTGATTTATATTTTTCAATGAAATCCAAACCTGTTCTAACTTTAAATGCATTTCTCACTAATCGCTGGTAGCTATCAAAGCCACGATCTGTAAATTGTGATCCCAAAAGCTCGGTCAAATAAGTTAACCCTCCAACAAGTTCTCTATCAGAGTTACTTAATCGTGAAAAGAATGCCGTAATGTTTATATCATCAGCATTATTTCGCTTTTCATAAAGTTCCATTAAACCTTTCAAAATAATTTTATGATTGGTATAATACATATCTTTTGGGACGAGATAACATCGTTTGATTACACCGGGATTTAAAAGAATAGTTCCCAAAACCCCTTGTTCTGCTTCAAAGTTATATAATTCATATTCATTAACGTTTTGCATTTAACATCGTCACTCTCTCGTAGTATTTTTCAATAAATTCATTTTGAACCTTTTTTTGCGCTGCTATCTGAGCGATATGTGGTGCATAAGGGTTCGTTTTAATATGCTGGTTTACATTTTTTAATACATCACTAAACGGCATCTCTTCAAGTGCTTCCATCCAAAGTTCAACTACAGCTTCATTAAGCTCAAACAGATAATATGCTGTTTTAATTTTACGTAATATCCTAATTACTTCATTTCTTGACAAAAATTATTCCTCCTCTAAATACGAATCTAGTAACTCATTTGCGCTTTTAAAGCGATTATTATTATTATTTTTTTTTATAATTCTTAACGTTCTTCTTTGTGGTCATTTGCTGGACAGGTGTTGTACTTTCATTGCTCAATTGATGTCCAGACTCAAAATCTAAATTCTCATTTTTTACTGTGACAATGCTATATTTATTTGTTGAATTAATAGTTAATAACCCAGTAGTTTCAAATACTTTTAGCCAGCGCCAAAGCGTTTTATCGCTCACCTGATCTTTACTTTGTAAATCGCGATTAAACTCTTTTGATAAGCTTTCACGGCCTGTTACAAATTGACCTGGTTGAAGCTTAATCAGTTGATTTCCAATCATAATCTCTTTGTCCTTATACGCTGCTTTCATTAAGCACTGAAGCCAAAGTCTTAATTTTAACGGATCACTCCAAACAGCTTCTGTAGTTAGCTTTCTATATAGCTTCACATAACCTTCTTGCATCGAATTCACCTTTTTTTCAGTTAGTTTCTTTTCTAATAATTAAATTTAAGAACGAAAAAACCCCAGCAAATAAACCTATACCTAAATTGGTATATGTTTAAAAGCTGGGGTGTTCCCTTAGTCGCTCGTTTAATTAAATTATTAAAAATATAATATATTAACCTTCTTAAAATATCAATATTTTTTCTAGAATAAATTTATAAAGACCTTTTACATAAATACTTTTTTAGTTGTGCGTATCAATACGCACAATTGTGCTGCACAAATGTGCCGATTAATACGCACAAGCCTTTTACCTAATTATAATTTACTTTCCGAAAATTTTTTTATGTTCAAAACTTAAAATATAATATTTATGGCATTAAACTAAAGATATAAATATTTTTTATTATCTTTTATTTCATTTACAAACAATCTTTCAATCACTTCTGTGACTCCTATATTATACGAATCTTTAGCTGCCTACATGTGCAATTAAAGTCCTCTTATCTTTCTACAAATCACCTAATCTAACTTATTAAAAATTCTATAAGTAATTACTTATTTCACATATAACGAATAATCAAATCTTAATTTTTATTGATTCAACTACAGCAATTATTACAAGTGAAGCAAAAAAGACACGCTGATTTTTTGCTTCGTACTCATCACAGCGTTTATATAGAGAAATCCAATTTTGAATCGTGCCGTTGCCTAACTTCAAAATGGTCTGTATCGCATGGCTGTTGCTAGATACACGTAACCAAATGTCTCAATAGCTCAGAGATACCTTACTGATGGTAATGCATCTAAAAACATATTGAGCTACTTCTTTATTTGTCTGCGGACATTGACCTTGCTTTTCTAATAAAGAAGCTAGCTAGTGGCTGGTATAAGCAAGTTGCACCTGCTTTCACAGCATTAAGCAAGCATGCTTAAAGACGTGCATTTTAATACTTAACAATAAATAGATTTATCTAGCTCCATATAGACAGACGATTTTTTAAAGGGATAACCCTACTGCCACATGTGTCTTCTAAAGCAAGGCTATATAAATTTCATATAAATACACTATTTTAATACGGGTGGAGTCTGCCCAACAATACAATTCGAAAGGAAATCTTACAAACATGAAAAACAGAGGTTGGATTAAAACCGCACAAGAACTAACAATTTTCGCAAACCAGAATGACGAGATTTTAAATAAAGGAGCCTATTTAAACTTAATGGCTCAATTAAATAAGGCCGCGCTCCATGCAAAAGGTATAAGTGTTCATAAATCATTGCCACAGTATTACAAACATTTAGACTTATTTTGCCGCTTTTTAGCAGACAACTTCAACTTAAAAAATTTAGCTAATTTCCAAGATAAACATCTAGTTGAATACGTAATTGAACGTCAATATGAATTAAAATCAGCTGCTACGATTAAAAATGATTTAGCAGCTATTCGCTACTTCCATAACCAAATTCCCCATACACGTTATACGTTGAGCAGTAACCAAACGTTAAGTGAACGTTATAGCGAGTTTAATTTAGAAAGAAGAAGATTTGGTGGAGTTGATCGTAGGCCAACTAATAAAGAATATTATGACCTAGTGGAGCTTGCAAAAAACACGCAAAATCCTAGCATGGCCTATATCATTATTCTTGCCCGAGAGGTCGGATTACGGGTGCATGAAGCAGTAAGATTGAATCGTTCTGATGCAAAAAAAGCTATTGAATTAAAATTATTAACTGTGAAAGGAAAAGGTGGGTTAATACGAGATATTCCTTTGAATGAGGTTGCTATTAATGCTTTAGCTACTTCGATAAAAAATATTCCGCGCGGAGAAAAGTTGTTTGTACCACTTGATCAAAAGGCACATCAGGTCATCCAGCGTGTGCAAGATTTCATTAAAAATAACCGCTATAAAATTATTGATCCTATGAATACGCGTCCAATAGGTGTTGAAATCACAATGCATAGTTTTAGACATGCATACGCTAAACAGCATTACGACAATTTCATTGCAATTGGATACTCCGAGGAAGATGCACGCTTAAAAGTTTCTAGGCTAATTGGCCATAACCGTGAAGATGTAACAAATATTTATTTAGCTCAAAGCTAGAAATAAAATCAGAAACGGCTATAATATTTAAAAATTTTTAGGAGAAATTATATGGACACAAAAACAAAATCAGCTGAAGTGTTAGCTTTAGAAGAAAAAGTATTAGCACTAGAAAATAAGTTAGCAAGTGAAACCAAACGTTTACGAGAAGCAGCCGGTGCATGGCGCCGCAAAGCAGAAAATAAAGGTGTTAAACGCGAATGCCTTCGAGAAGGTTATAATGCAGAACGAGGCATGCATTACAAAGTATATGTCATAGATCTACCTGAAGATCTGGATATAATAGAAATATTAAAAATCATTAGAGAAGAAATAATTCCGATGTTTTATCCATATGTATTTCGAAAAGTAGATTATTCGAATAAATATGATGGTTGGTTATTAGAGGTTGAGTATGAGTTAAATATATGTATGGCTACAGATGTATTAAGTATCCAACATCTGTTTACTTAACTATAGCAAGGTGAATCACCTTGCTTTTTCAACTCTTCTCATTTACTCCTTTATCAACCTCGAATATTATTATCCGGAGAAAATAATTTATATCTATTAGCGAGCAGATTTAATTTTAATAGAACCCTTTTTTCTTAATGATTTAATAAGATTTTGAAGTACTTTTTTATCTACTTCTTTTTCTTTTAATTTCAAATCTTCCCTTCCCCCCTATATGAGTATAGAAAATCAAAATTCCTAATTTATCCTTGCTCTACTAATTTTCAATCTTTAAAAGAAATTTTAAGTCATTAACACTATACGAAAATAAACTTTATTTATACCTCAACCCCTATAAAAAATTTAAAAAAATTTTTTCAATTTCCTCTTTCACTAATATATAGTTAGGTATCATTTCAATATGTTAATTGCGATAACAATAAAAAAGCACCCATAATAGAGGGCGCTTTCGTTTATTATTCTAAGATTTCTTTAATTTCATCTAAGGTTAAATCAATACCAACTCTAAATCCTTGGCGCTTTTTAATTTCCTTATATTTTTCTATCATTCTACTTAAAGTAGACATTGAAGGTCCAAAACCATGAGAATTAAAACTTTCGATTTTTCCTGCGTTCATTAAATCTTTAATTTCACTGTATCTCTCTAATTTTTCTACTAAAAACTCATAGAACACAAGGTATTTAATTTCCTGATTATCATTTAAATCAAACCCTTTAAATAATACTTTCTTTTCATCTATCTCTTCATGAGCTTGCGGATTTCTTAACCATGAATAATACAGGGTACTATATAAATCCAGAACATCAACTACAAATTCACACTCATCTTGACTTACTTCCTCGGAGAAAGGCTCGGTAGCATAAGAATAATATCTAGAAAATCCACTTTCAAAAATATCTCTTATATTTTCGAAGTGCTTTCTTTCATCTTCATCAGTCGCTAATCTCGAAAGAATCTCATATTGGTTAGCTAAAATCAATCTTTCTTTCATACTTAATGACTTGTCCATCTTCTCACCTCCATCCAACCTTATTTTAAACTTTAGTGGAATTTTTTTCCATAATATCTTTTTGCTAATGACCTTTGTTTATAACACAACTTTTTCTTTCCTAACCCATTGGATTCATTGGCATTTTGAGTAGATTTCATTTTCTTTCAGCAACCTTTCTTTTTTTTAGAGTTACTGCATTGAATATGTGGTCCTATTACGAAAAAAGCACAATTTCTTTTCAAGAATTGCGCCCGATTGTGGAATAACGAATGCGATTAGTTTTATGCGTTCACAAGTTTATGAACAACAATATTCCCAAATCCCGCTTTGGGAACTATTAAAGCATCGAAGAAAGAGTTTATATTTGAAACTATTACCATTTATATTCGTATATTAAGTGTACATAGAAAAGCAATAAGGAAAGGTATTAATATGCAGAAATATAACTACTCCCCCCCAATAATAAAGCATTCAACTAAATTAATTGATGTAATGGATGAACAAGGTAATGTGAAATGTAGATTTAAAAGAACTTATAAAAACCTTTTCGTAAGATTAATCAATTATTGGCAGGCTTTTGATTGGTATACTCAAATTAATGTTTACTCGAATGAGGGAGAACTCATCTATTATTGTAAAATAAACAGTAAATGGGTAGGACATCCTTCATATGACGTTTTCAATTGTAAAACGAATGAGGTGTATAAGGTAACCTATAAAACCAGGTTAAACATTGCACCTGAATTCCTTATTACAAGTGAATCAAATGAATTTACAATGAAAAGTGAAATTATGGATTGGGTACGATTCTTTCATCAAGGTAAAGAAGTGGCGAGATGGAAAATGAAAACGACTGAATTGTTCAAAACATACTTAGAAATTGAAGAAGACAGTCCTATACAAGACCCAGCATTTTTCATTTGTCTTTTCCAATGTATTTTTTATGTTGGCGATTAAATAATTATTGATTTAAATAAAAGCTATTGTATTTCCCATACAAAATAACGTTCCCAAATGAAACTTTGGTAACGTTCGATTCAGCAGCTAAGGACTATAACGAGTTCTTAGCTGCTTTTTATTTCATTAGGTTACCTAGCGTAGGCTTGGGGACATTTTCGATTTCAAACAAATTAGAGTTATTTATTATACGTGTAATTATGCTCAGCGTGTAAGATATATGTTGAATTATGTAATATATATGTTACAATAAATTTAAGGAGGGACGTAAATTTGGATAATAAAGTGAAAATAGCTCGTGTTGAAGTAGACTTGACACAACAACAATTAGCCGAAAAAATAGGTGTCACTCGTCAAACGATAAGTTTAATTGAAAAAGGAAAATATAATCCAACCCTAAAGTTGTGTCTGGATATTTGTTATGCAGTAAATAAAACGTTAGATGAAGTATTTTGGATAGAAAAGGAGAATGAATACAAATGAAAAAAATTACAGATGAACGTTTAGTATTACAAAATTTAAAAAACATCCGTATTGCATTCACCATTCAAACTCTTGGTATTCTTGGTATTTTAGGATATGACTTAGTTACAAAAGGGTTAGAAGGAATGAGAGAAAACCCTCTATGGCTTGTATTTATCATTACTACAATTATCTCTGCCTATTTATCAATGAGTATTAGTACAGACCATGAGATGAATAAAGTTAACCCACAAAAAAGATTTAGTATTTCACTGATTGTGCTTATTTTAATCTCAACCATTGTCGGTTTCTTTGTATCATTTACTGATGGTTTTAATATCACTGATGGGGTAACGATCGGTGGAATATTATTTATTTGTGGTCTTATTCCAACCTTCTATATCTATAATTTACGGAAAAAGCGACAAAATCAAGATATGGAAGAATAACGGGCTAATATTTTCACAAGTTGACACATTAGCTTAAGAAAAGGTCCCGATCAGATAATGTAATGGCAAGAACAACTAACAGTATACTTTGTGAAAAATGTTAGTTAAAATTTCCATAAATAAGTTTACGAAAGTTCAATAAACGTTTATAGAGCATACAAAATAAATTTAAATAACGTTCCCAAATCAAAGTTTTGGAGCGTAAAAGAAGAGACAAACGTTGATGTAGCAGCGTTTGTCTCTTTTTACTGTAACTTTGTTTATACAATCTTTTATACAGATAGCATAAACAGTTGAAATAGCTGCATTTATCCTTACAGAGTTTGTTCATAAATTTGCATAAAAACTTGAATAACATTTCTTATCGTCAAAAGTGTTATTCCACAATCTGGCCCTTTAATGGAAAAAGCGCGTTATTCAATAAACGCGCCCGATTGTTGAAGGTCGTTTTTCAACTCGTTATTTGAAGAAGGAGGATGTTATGCCTTGTTATTTTCTAGCCAATTTATCATATGATCAAGTAATTGTACTGAATCCAAACTTACAGGATGCGAAGGAAGATTGTCAGTTATTGATATAATATTTCCTTGTATGCTCTCTGCTTTTATTAGTTGTACATAATTAGGTATAAATGAGTTTAAAGCCTTATAATACCGTTGGTGAGGTTCAACTATTTCTAAATGCTTTTCAAAATTACCTCTTTTTCTTGTAATATCATTTTTCTTACGATATTTTAAATTTTCTTGTTCAGTGTATAAATAGAAATACCTATCAGGAAATCTTATTCTACCTTCTTTAATTTCATTTCGGTAAAAACCAGCAATAAAGCTTAAACTTTGATTATATATATTAAAATCATAACACCAGTTATAACTTAGCGGCTGAAAGATATCCCCATCAAGGATTACGGTAGCATAGGTTGTAAGCTTTTCTTGAGCCATTAGCCACCGTTCGATTTGACGTTCTAAATACCAGGTTTTTGACTCTACTTTTGGGCGTTCAAATAAAAGATTTACTTCTGGAATGATGTAAGCGTTCGTTCTTTTAGCCATTTCATTAGAAGTTGATGTTTTCCCTACTGCACTTGCTCCTTCTAAACAAATTAATGACATATTATCACCCCTAACTATTAAACTAAGCTTAATTTTAACATAATTTCCCTTAATTTCTTTAATAGCGCGTTATTCCATTAAATAATGAAAAAAGCGCGTTCCTAAATAAACGCGCCCGATTGTTGAAGATTAAGATAATAATTACCACATTTTACCAGTTAGATTAAAACCCTCATTATTTCAAATAGATATTAATGTTTATCTTTGAAATTCTAGTAATGGGGGAAATCCAGCACGAGACCAAAGCCATAATGGCGTATGGACATCAATTGGTGCTAATCCTGTTCCTTTAAGTACAGTCTCCCAGGCATCTGCTACAACTTTTCTATCATCTGCTCCACCATTTAATATTTCCTCTGAACATAACCCTAATCTAACCGTAGCCTTCAAGATGTGAGTATCGGGTGCTATTGTGATAAGTTCACGAGAATCCCAAGAAATATTGGTGTAACTTTCTAAGACATATAGCCAATAATTAAAAATTTTCGGTCCAGATAAATAAGGGAAATCTGCTTTCCGAGTACCTTGCACTAATTCTTTTAAAGGAAGAATATCAGAACGAACAGATTCAATAAGACCTTGAACATTCCCTTTTTCAGAAGAATTCAGGATTCCTTTTGCTACTCGCTGCCAGATTTCTGGATGTCGATTAGATTGTAATCCTACACGATGCAGAAGTAATGCCTCTCGTAAAGTATCTATATGACAATTAGCAACTACCTTCGTGTTGAAAATCCATTTTGTTTCTTCATCTTGATATGCTTTTAAAACCGCTTCCCACAGTTTATATGAATTTCTTTGATAGTTTAAAGCCATCCCCATTGTTAAAACATCCATTAAATCATCTTCTTTAACAACACCAATTAGAACATCTTCTGGCATTACTTCCCCTCCAAGCAATCCATTAGAGTGCATTTTTATCAATGATTTTATACTCTTTAAAAACTCCTCTTTAATCATAAATTTCCCCCATTATGTACACTTAATAAACTTTTTTACCCACATAGTTTAAGTATTTAAATATTAACATAAATATCCAAACCCTATAAGGATAATCTTCAACAATATGGCCCGTTTGTTGAATAACAAGACTAATCTTTTCTCTATTTGTTATATACGATTAGATACTAAAAAATTTTATTCTTCTATTAAAATCGACTTCATCACATTAGTTGAATTTTAAAAAAATCTAGCTCCATTTATTCAAAAAAACATAATAAAAGCAGACAATTTAGAAGTGCATTCATATCTAAATTGCCTACTTTTTATGTATAACAACGCTATTTATAATATTTTTTTCATATACAACTATCTTTATTTCTGCCCCCAAAAATCCTACTAAAAATTTATAAAAAAATTTTTATTCCCTTCTTAAAATATGATTTTTCATCGAGTAGAATGTTTCTACTTTTCAATAAGTACTCTTATTTACTTTTATTTTAAGGAGACATTTATGCAAACTATTAATATTTTCTATGATGAAAATCCAACACCACAAATTAAACAATCGCTCGAACTCTTGTTTGACACTTACATTAATGAATTTTATGCTAGTACCCAGGTGAATTCTACTACATCTTCTGAGGAGGATGTACAAAAATGAGATGTGCAGTTTATGCTCGTGTTTCCACGGGCTTTGATAGTCAAAAGACATCAATTCCAACACAAATTAAGCTCTTTGAAAATTTTATTAAAGAAAAAGGCTGGGAACTTTATAAAGTCTATACAGACACTAAATCTGGTTCAAAATCTTCAAATCGAAATGGTATACAAGATTTAATCCAAGATGCAAAAGATAAAAAGTTCGATATTGTTCTTGCAAAAGAGCTATCAAGGATCTCACGAAACGGTGGTTTTTCTTACGAATTTAAAAATGTTTTGATTATGAATCAAATTCATTTTTTAACATTAGATGGAGCTATTAACACACTGGATGATAATTCAATGAACTTTGGATTATATGCATGGTTGTCAGAAACCGAAGCAACTCGTACTAGTAAACGTATCAAGTATTCTTATGAAACTCGTGCAAAGGATGGTCGTTTTGATGAAGCACCGTATGGTTATACACTTATAGACGGAAAATTGTATATTGCTACTGATGGTACGGCCGAAATTGTAAAGCGAATTTACAATGAATATATAGAAGGAAAAAGCTTTGATGCCATTGGGCGATCTTTATTTAATGAAGATATTCCTACGCCAGCAAAAGTTAAAGGTAACAAAAACGCTGGTGAGTTTTGGCATGGTTCTACAGTTAGGCAAATTTTAGAACGTGAGATTTACACCGGTTGTTTAATAGCAAAGAAAACTTCAACAATCTCACCATCTACTAACAAACGAACTGTTAACAAACGAGAAGATTGGATTGTGCGTGAAAACACGCATGAAGCAATTATTAGTAAAGATGATTTTGAATTAGTTCAGCAACTCATTAAAAAACGTAAACGCATTCGATCACAACAAAGCTCACACCTTTTCACAGGTTTGCTCATTTGTGAGAATTGCGGTTCAGGTATGCATTTTAAGCGCGATCGCTATGTGTGTGGTCATCAGAACAAACACGGTAAAAAGGCTTGTTCTGTAAATTTCCGACCTATTGAAGATAAGCTGAAACAAGCCATTTTAAATGATTTGAATACGCTCTATTTCTCAAAGATTTCGAAAGAATCTACACAGAAACTTTTAGATCAACAATTATCGAAGTTACAGATGGACACGAATAATGAAGTTCAACAATACGAAAAAGATCTGACTAAGTTACGTATGAAGAAACAGAAGGCTCTTGATAAGCTTCTAGATGATAAGATTGAACAAGATGTATATGATGATTTGATTGCAACACTAAACCCTAAAATTGAAGAATTAGTAAATAAACTAAACGTCTTAAAAGAAGACGATAATAATACGCATGTAGATGTTACTAAACTAAAAGAGTACATCTTACAGCAGTTAAATCCTAAACAATTAATAACAGAACTAACGCCATCTTTATTAGCGCGTTTCATTCATAAAGTTATAGTAAAAGCAGACGGCCAATTAGAGGTGCATTATCGCACTTCTAAACCGTCTGCTTTTTATATTTCAACAAATATTAAATTAGATATACCTAAGACTCACCCTAATAAAGCGTACGTTGAAAAACACGCTTAGTTAAGGATTAGTCAGCTAGTTCAAGCCACGCACAGCATTCACAATGTGTTGACTGTGGGAACATATCTACTGGCTGTATTTCAACTGTTTTGTATCCACCATCTTCTAGAATGCGTAAGTCCCTTGCAAGTGTAGCAGGATTGCAAGAAACATAAACCAC
>Ga0180215_1004420_pt1 | contig 12518 bp, 13 predicted proteins | sample eDN3rd37CBELigBY_FD_128871 | JGI IMG/M metagenome (GOLD analysis project Ga0180215, IMG submission 128871) | Enriched backyard soil microbial communities from Emeryville, California, USA - eDNA 3rd pass 37_C BE-Lig BY (version 2) (version 2) | ecosystem: Environmental > Terrestrial > Soil >...
CGTCGACCAAGGGCAGCCTGGGCGGATGATGCGCGCGGCTTGATGTGATTGGAGCGCAATCTTAGCTCCGTTCGTTCCCGCGCAAGCGGGAACCCAGTCTTTGGTAGCTTTGGGTCCCCGCTTTCGCGGGGACGAGCGGTGCGAAGACCGAGGATCGAACGAATGGCCGTCTACACCGTTCACCAGCCGCCGCTCGGCAAGGGTCAAAATGCGCCCGACCCGGCGCGGTTCACCTTCGTGCGCGACGGCTTCTATGTCTGGGGCCTGCTGCTGCCGATGTTGTGGATGCTGCGCCATCGGCTGTGGCTGGTGGCGATCCTGTTCGTTGCGGCCTCGGTTCTGATCGAACTGGGATTGCGCTATGCCGGCGTAACCAGCGGCTGGCGGTTGATCGTTTTCATCGCGCTTGCCGTGCTGGTCGGCCTCGAAGGCGCGACGCTGCGCCGCTGGACCTTGAACCGCCGCGGCTTCACCAATGTCGGCGTCGTGGTGGCGGACAACCAGGACGATGCCGAGCGGCGATTCTTTGTGAACTGGCAGGCCGGCAAGCGGCCCAATGCGGCGCCGCCGCCGGAACGGGCCGACACGGTCGTGCGGACCGGGCGGACCGAATATCCACGCGCGGCGCCGGGCAGCGTGATCGGTTCGTTCCCGGAGCCCGAGCGGCGGCCATGACCCTACGACCATGACCCTACGACCATGACCACCGCGATCGTCGATTACGGCTCGGGCAATCTGCATTCCGCGGCGAAGGCCTTCGAGCGCGCCGCGCGCGACCATGCGTTGAACGGCGAGATCGTCGTGACCGGCGACCCCGAGCGGATCGCGCGCGCCGACCGCATCGTGCTGCCGGGTGTCGGCGCCTTTGCCGATTGCCGGCACGGCCTCGACGCGGTGCCGGGCATGTTGGAGGCGCTGAACGAGCAGGTCATCAGGCGCAGCAAGCCGTTCTTCGGCATTTGCGTCGGCATGCAGCTGATGGCCCAGCGCGGGCACGAAAAGGAAAGCGTCGACGGCCTCGGCTGGATCGCAGGCGAGGTGAACCGCATCCAGCCGGCCGATCCATCGCTGAAAATTCCGCATATGGGCTGGAACACGTTGCGCGTCCGAAAAGCGCACCCCCTGCTCGACGGCATCGCGACCGGTGACGACGGGCTGCACGCCTATTTCGTGCATTCGTACCAGCTCGCTCCGGCCGACAGCGCCGATCTGGTCGCGCAGGCCGAGTATGGCGGCCCGGTCACGGCCATCGTCGCCCGCGACAACATGGTCGGCACCCAATTCCATCCGGAAAAGAGCCAGAAACTCGGGCTTGCGCTGATCGCCAATTTCCTGAAATGGAAGCCGTAACCTTCCTTCTTCACCTCCCCCCTTGTGGGGGAGGTCGGCAAGCGAAGCTTGCCGGAAGGGAGGTATTTCGATTGCTCTTACCCCCACCCCGATTGCCTCGCTCTCGCTCGGCGATCGACCCTCCCCACAAGGGGGAGGGTGAAAGCAAGAAACGTGATCCTCTTTCCCGCCATTGACCTTAAAGACGGCCTCGCCGTTCGCCTGCAACAGGGTGACATGGAGCGCGCGACCATCTTCAACCGCGACCCCGCCGATCAGGCTCAAGCATTCGAACGCGCCGGATTCGAATATCTGCATATCGTCGATCTGGACGGCGCCTTTGCCGGCAAGCCGGTCAATGGCAGCGCGGTCGACCGCATTCTCGAAGCCACCAATATCCGCGTGCAGCTCGGCGGCGGCATTCGCAATATGGCGACCGTGCGCGGCTGGCTCGACAAGGGCGTCGACCGCGTCATCATCGGCACCGCGGCAGTGCGCGACCCGGCCCTGGTGCGCGAAGCCGCGGCAACCTTTCCCGGCCGCGTCGCCGTCGGGCTCGACGCGCGCGACGGCAAGGTCGCGGTGCAAGGCTGGGCGGAAGCATCCGAACTGACCGCGCTCGATATCGCGAAGCGGTTTGAGGACGCCGGCGTCGCAGCCATCGTCTATACCGACATTTCCCGTGACGGCATGCTGAAGGGCATCAACTGGGATGCGACCATTGCGCTCGCCGATGCTATTTCCATTCCGGTCATCGCGTCGGGCGGCCTCGCGTCCATTGATGACGTGAAGACGATGCTGGAGCCGCGCGCGGCGAAGCTCGAAGGTGCGATTGCCGGGCGCGCGCTGTATGACGGCCGCCTCAACCCGGCAGAGGCGCTGGCGCTCATCCGCGCCGCGAAGTTGGCATGACGTTCAAGGTCCGCATCATCCCCTGTCTCGACGTGAAGGACGGACGCGTGGTCAAGGGCGTCAACTTCGTCGACCTGCGCGATGCCGGCGATCCGGTGGAAGCCGCCATCGCCTATGACGCGGCCGGCGCCGACGAACTGACTTTCCTCGACATCACCGCAAGCCATGAGAACCGCGGCACCATGCTCGATGTAGTGCGGCGCACCGCGGAGGCCTGCTTCATGCCCGTTACGGTCGGCGGCGGCGTGCGCACGGTCGACGACATCCGCGTGCTGCTGCAATCGGGTGCCGACAAGGTCTCGATCAACACCGCGGCGGTGCACCGGCGCGACTTCGTGCGAGAGGCCGCGGACAAATTCGGCGACCAATGCATCGTGGTCGCGATCGATGCGAAAACCGTGTCGGCGCCGGGCGAAAAGGAGCGCTGGGAGATTTTCACCCATGGCGGCCGGAAACCGACCGGCATCGACGCGGTGGAATACGCGCAAGAGGTGGTCAGCCTCGGCGCCGGAGAAATCCTTCTGACCTCGATGGACCGCGACGGCACCAAGGCCGGCTTTAACATCCCGCTCACGCGCGCGGTTGCCGATGCAGTCACCGTGCCGGTGATTGCATCGGGCGGGGCCGGCAATCTCGACCATCTCGTCGAAGGCGTCCGCGACGGGCACGCCAGCGCGGTGCTGGCGGCTTCGATCTTCCATTTCGGCGAGTTCACGATCCGTCAGGCCAAGGAGCACATGGCGAAGGCCGGACTGCCGATGCGGCTGGATCCGTGAAAGCTTTCCCTCTCCCCGTTTCACGGGGGAGAGGGAAGCGACTAATCCAGCTTCTCGTTCGGATAGACGCCCCAAAGGCGTTCCTGCACCACCCATCCGTCGAAATTCTTGCCGCCGACCCGGCACCATTTCCCGTCACAGCGCCGGACCTGCGCGACAACACCCGGCTCAAGTCGGGCGACGACGTCGGCGTCCGCGCCTGGGCTGCCGGCCACCGGGATCAGCTGATCCTTGTCTCGCGCCGTCACGACGGCCGTGCGGCGGCCCGACAGGAGCGAATGATAGACCCAGCCCTCGGCGCCCTCGGAATCGCGGATGCGTCGCCAGTTCTCGAATTCGGCGGTAATTTCAACCGGCAGCCCCGAGCGGGTGAACACCCAGGCGACGTCGTGATCCTTGGTCGGGCCGGATCGCACATTCACGCGATCCGATTTGAGGCTGACATAGCGCGGCACCGGCAGCCCGCTGGCGCTGCCGGTGGCCGCCTCGCCCGCCGCTTGGGCCTGCGAACTCACGACGAAACTCACGAAAATGGCTGCGATAGCGATGCGCCGGATGGTTTGTCTTGCTACGGTCATCTGCTACATGGGAAACAAGGACGCCGGTACCGAACGGCGCAGTGTCGGGGAGGCCGGTTAAGGAGGGCTGAACGCACTGTGCGGGGACGATCGGCGAACCGTCTCCCGAAGGCTCATATCGAGACATGCCGAATCGCAAGAAGCCCTTGGTGATCGTGACGCGCAAGCTGCCGGAGCGGGTGGAAACGCGCATGTGCGAATTGTTCGACACCCGTCTCAATCTGAACGACAAGCCGATGACCCAGACCGACCTGGCCGAGGCCATGAAGGTCGCAGACGTGCTGGTGCCGACCGTAACCGACCGGATCGACTCGGCGGTGCTGAGCCATGCCGGGCCGAACCTGAAGCTGATCGCGAATTTCGGCAACGGCGTCGATCACATCGACGTCGCGACCGCGTTATCGCGGGGCATCACCGTCACCAACACGCCGGGCGTCTTGACCGAGGACACCGCCGACATGACGATGGCGCTGATCCTCGCCGTGCCGCGTCGCCTCACCGAAGGCTCTCAGGTGCTGACCGGCGACAATGAATGGAGTGGCTGGTCACCGACCTGGATGCTCGGCCGCCGCATCTGGGGCAAGCGGCTCGGCATCATCGGCATGGGGCGGATTGGTCAGGCGGTGGCGCGCCGGGCGCGCGCCTTCGGATTGCAGATCCACTATCACAATCGCCGCCGGGTGCCCTCCCATATCGAAGAGGCGCTTGGCGCGACCTACTGGGAAAGCCTCGACCAGATGCTGGCGCGGGTCGACATCGTGTCGGTGAACTGCCCGCACACACCTGCGACCTATCACCTGCTGTCGGCGCGCAGGCTCAAGCTGCTGCGTCCGGACGCCTATGTGGTCAACACCGCACGCGGCGAGGTGATCGACGAGAATGCACTGATCCGCATGATCGCCGCGGGCGAGATCGCCGGCGCCGGGCTCGACGTGTTCGAACACGAGCCCGCCGCCAATCCGAAGCTCGTCAAGCTGGCGCGCGAAGGCAAGGTCGTCCTGCTGCCCCATATGGGCTCGGCCACCGTCGAGGGCCGCGTCGACATGGGCGAAAAGGTCATCATCAACATCAAGACCTTCATGGACGGGCACAAGCCGCCGGATCGCGTGCTGCCGTCGATGCTGTGAATGGGACAGCCTTAACCATCGCAAGAGTCCCGTTGGGGTGTGACGACCGGGCTCTTTTTCCCGGCCGGTTCCCGGCCTAGAATGCCGGCCGATCGTCATGCACCGGAGGTTCCGATGCGAGTTCTGCTGTCCCTCGCGTTGCTGCCGCTGCTATACGCGCCCGCGAATGCGCAGGCGCTGACCGGAGACCAGATCAAGGCGATGTTCTTCAACGGCAAGCCGTTCGTCGCAACGTCGACTACGCGGCAGCGCTTCACCATGGTGTTCACCCCGGACGGCAAGGCCACGCGCGAACCGCTCAAGAAGCAGGGCGAGCCGACGGAAAAGACTGCCGGCACCTGGAAAGTGGTGAAGGAAGGCTTCTGCACGTCCTGGAAGCCGGGATCGCCCGCGACCTGCTATCGCCTGGTGCCGAACACCAGTGACGACAGCAAATGGTCGGTGATGAAGGGGGCGGTCACGATCGCAAGCTGGACCAAACCAGCGGACTGACGGACGGCTGCGTGCGCAGCGGATGGAGCCTGCTACCGCTCCGCGTGAATCGACAGATCGGTAATGGAGGGGGTCTCGCCCGAGAGCGGGTTACCGCGATCCCAGCCATAGCTCAGCGTCTCGAATCGCATCGAGCGCGCATCGATCATCAACAACCGCCCGACCAGGCCTTCGCCAAAGCCGACGATTTCGCGGATCGCTTCCAGCGCCATCATTGAACCGGCGATTCCCGGTAGCGCGCCGAGCACCCCGGCTTCCGAACAGGCGGGGACCGTGCCGGGCGGCGGCGGCTCCGGAAACAGGCAGCGATAGGTCGGATTGGGATTGCCGTCCTTCGCGCGCTCGTGCGGGCGCAGCGTGGTGATGGCAGCGTCAAACGTGCCGAGCGCGCCGGCGATCAGCGGCTTCTTCGCCAGATAGCATGCGTCCGACACCAGATAGCGGGTCGGGAAATTGTCACATCCATCGATCACCAGATCGTATTGCCCGATCAGATCGAGCGCGTTGCCTGCCGAAATGCGGACGGCGTGCCGCTCCACAACGACATGCGGATTGAGTCTGGCGATGGCGGCCGCAGCCGAATCCACCTTGGCGTCGCCGATGTCGCCTGTCGTGTGCAGCACCTGGCGCTGCAGGTTCGACAGCGAGACCAGATCGTCGTCGACAATACCAATCGTGCCGACGCCGGCAGCCGCCAGATAAAACAGGACAGGCGCGCCCAATCCGCCGGCGCCGATCATCAGCACGCGCGCCCTCTTCAGCGCCGCCTGTCCGGGGCCGCCGACATCGCGCAGCACGATATGGCGGGCATAGCGCTCCAGTTCCTCCCGGGTCAGCATCGACCTGCTCCCAATTCCGCTTCCAATTCCGCTCCTATGCGTCGCAAGATCCGCGATTCCACCGAAACGAAAATTCGTGGTTCTTATTGAAATAGCACAATCCACGGCCCCGAACTTCAAATTGGCGACAGTGGCCGTCAAGCCCTTGCGCAACGGCCTCCGGCGCGGTCTCATGGGGCGGGGGACGAGGGTGGCTTTCGGTAACATGCGTCTCATTGCATGGATTGTCGCGATAACGCTCGCGCATGTTCCGCAAGCCGTGGCGCAGGCTGAACGGCCGGCGGCGACAGTCCAGCCCGCTTCCGCCAAGGCAAAACCCAAACCTGCCAAAAAGGCCGCGGCCAAGAAAGAAAAGCCGGCGGGTGCCGATACCGTGGCTGCGACCCCGGAGCAGCGCGCCGCCTATGCGGCGCTGCCGCTCGCCGAGCGCATCGCGATCCAGTCCGACCTGATCTGGAGCGGCGACCTGTCGGGTTCTGTCGATCCCAAATTCGGAGACCGCGCGATCGCAGCCGTGCGCGCCTTTCAGAAGAGAAACAAGCTCGCGGAGACCGGCATCCTCACGCCCGAGCAGCGCCAAACGCTCGCCGCGTCGATGCGAAGCCGAAAGGACTACAACGGCTGGCGGCTGGTGGAGGACGAGGCAACGCCCGGCGTCCGGCTCGGCATCCCGTCAAAGCTCGTGCCGCAAACCGAAACTGGCACCATCGGAAGCCGCTGGTCGTCGGGGCGTGGCGAAATCCAGATCGAGACCTTCCGCGAAAAAATGGCGGGAGCGACGCTGCAGGATCTGTTTGACGAGATGAAGCGACGACCCTCGAGCCGCCGGGTGGAGCAGAATGCAATCAACACCAGTTCATTCTCGCTCTCGGGTATGCAGGGCCTGAAGAAATTTCATGTGCGGGTCTATCTGAAGGACAACGAAGCACGCGGCATCACGATTCTGTTCGATCAGGCGATGGAGACGATCATGCTGCCGCTGGTCGACATCATCATCGGTTCCTACCTGCCGTTCGGCGATCCGGCGACCGCGTCCAGTTCACGCCGGATCAGTTACGGTTCGGGGATCGTTGTGAGCCGGAGCGGCCATGTGGTGACCGAGCGACAGTTCACCGACAATTGCGCGGGTCTCATTGTTGCGGGTCTCGGCCCCGCGGACAGGGTTGCCGAAGAGGCAGCCTCCGACCTCGCGCTGCTTCGCGTGAATGGCGTGCGCAACCTTAAGCCGGCGCGGTTTTCGTCCGACCCGCCCCGGAGTGCCCAGTTGACCCTGGTCGGCATTTCCGATCCGGCGAGTCAGGCCGGCGGTCGCGACGTGACCACCGCGCCTGCTCGATTGCGCGGCGTTGACGGCGCACGCGTTCTGCTCGACGCGGAGCCTGTGCGCGGTTTCATCGGCGGCGCCGCGGTTGACGGCCAGGGCCGGCTGGCGGGAATGATCGATGTCGCTTCCGCAGCCGTCGCGGGACCGATCACGAGCGCCGGCCAGATTTCCTTCGTGCCGAGCGCAACCATCCGCAAGTTTTTGGGCAGCACCGGCATTAAGCCTGTCGATGGCAGCGGCGATCTTGCAGCCACGAAAAATGCGTTGGTGCGTGTGATCTGCGTGCGGAAGTAGCGTCGGCGGGCACTCGCTGTTGTGCCCTCTCCTTCACGCAAGAGAGCGACCAACACAGCGGCGGTGCGTCATTGCGTGTCGGGCGGGCGCATCCGCGGCGCGACCACTGGCCTGTTACTTATTCTCGAATTTCGCGGGTCGTTTCTCGACGAACGCGGCCATCCCTTCCTTCTGGTCCTTGGTGGCGAACAGCGAATGGAACACCCGGCGTTCAAACAGCACGCCCTCGGCGAGTGTCGTCTCGAACGCACGGTTCACCGCCTCCTTGGCCATCATCGCGGCCGGCAGCGACATCGAGGCGATGGTCTGCGCGATCTTCATCGTCTCTTCCATGAGTGAAGCGAGCGGCACCACACGCGCCACCAGTCCGGAGCGCTCCGCTTCCGCCGCATCCATCGTGCGGCCGGTCAGTGTCATCTCCATCGCCTTGGCCTTGCCGATCGCACGGGTGAGGCGCTGGGTGCCGCCGATCCCCGGAATGACGCCGAGCTTGATCTCCGGCTGGCCGAATTTCGCGTTATCTGCTGCGATAATCATGTCGCATTGCATGGCAAGTTCGCATCCGCCGCCGAGCGCAAAACCGGCAACGGCGGCAATGACCGGCTTGCGCGCGCGCGCAGCGGCATCCCAGCCGGCAGCGAAGTTGCCCATGAACGTGTCCATGTAGGACTTGTCCGCCATCTCCTTGATGTCGGCGCCCGCGGCAAAGGCTTTCTCTGATCCGGTGATGACGATGCAGCCAATTCCGGGATCGGCCTCGAATGCATTGACCGCGGCATTCAGTTCGCCCGCGAGTTCGGCATTGAGCGCGTTCAGCGCCTGCGGCCGGTGCAGCCGGATCAGCCCGACGCGTCCATGCGTTTCAACCTGGATGGTGTTGTAGGTCATTGCGCCCTGCCCGCCCTGTATGTCGCTCGCCCCCGAGACCGCGGGGACCCAGCATTGCCAATACTGGATGCCGCCTTCGCGGGAATGAGCGAAGAAGAATTCTGCTCTAGCTGAATTCACCGACTGCGGCCAGCAGCCGCTCGATGTCCTCCGGCCGCGACAGCCGGTGGTCGCCGTCCTTGACCAGAGTGAGCACCACGTCGTCGCGCGCGATCCGCGAAACGAGCGACACCGCGTGCTCCCACGGCACGTCTTCGTCCTTCACGCCCTGCAGGATGCGCACGGGACAGCCGGTTTCAATCAGTCCGCCCAGCAACAGGTGATCGCGTCCCTCCTCGATCAAGTTCCGCGTGATGAGATAAGGTTCGTCCGCATATTCCGACGGCCGCTGCCACGAGCCCACGGTTTCGATCTGTCTCCTGACCTCGGGGGGGAAGCGCTCCCACATCAGCACTTCGGTGAAGTCCACCGCTGGCGCGATCAGTACGAGGCCGGCGAGCGATCCGCCGCCGGACACGCGACCTTCACGAATATCCCGCGCCAACAAAAGCGAAATCCATCCGCCCATGGATGAGCCGACCGCGACCGTTGGGCCGTCGCAAAATCGGGAAAACACCGCCCGGCTGTCTTCCAGCCAGCGGCCGATCGTGCCGTCGGCAAACGCGCCCGTGGATTCGCCGTGACCGGAATAGTCGAAGCGGATGCAGGCGCGCCCCTGTTCCGCGGCCCAGCGATCCAGCGCCTCCGCCTTGGTGCCCCTCATGTCGGACTTGAAACCGCCAAGCCAGATCACGGCGGGCGCTCGCCCGCTGCGTCGCCGTACGGCGATCGAGCGGCGCGCCTCGCCTACGCCGACCTCGATCTCAGTCAATTCTACGTCACTCTTCGCCAATGCCAATTCCCTTCATCTTTTTGCCGCAAAAAACCAATCAGCCTCGCATCGGGCGACGATATCCTGCAACCCGTTTGCCTCGCGGCTGGATAGGGCCTATCAGATGGGCTTCATCCGGCCGGTTTCCGTTTGCGAGTTTCGACCACCCACTACAACGCAGGCCGCTCGGCAAGTCCGCAAGCTAAAAGAGGTCACGTGTGAATTCCGGATTCGCGGCGCGAAAAATGCAGCCTCCCGGAAGCGAGACCATGCAATCCTCGCAGGACCGCGAAATTGTCAGGCCAACACGTTCGCTGACCGTACTTGTCATCGTCCCGACTTTGCAGGCTGGCGGCGCCGAGATGGGCGCCGTCGACACCGTGCGGATCCTGACGGCCGCAGGGCACCGTGCGATCGTCATGTCGCGCGGCGGCCGGCTTGAGCCTCGGGTGACCGCGGCCGGCGGCGAAGTCATTCATGCCGATGTCGCGAGCAAAAACCCCGCAGTCATGGCGCGCAACGCCGTCATGATTTCGCGCATCGCGCGGCGTCGGAAATGCGACATCATCCATGCGCACGGCCGGGCCCCGGCATGGAGCGCGCTGATTGCCGCGAAACTGACGCGCGTTCCGTTCGTCACCAGCTGGTACAAGGGCTTCCGCGAGCAGAATGCCTTCAAACGGCTGTACAACAGCGTGATGGCGCGCGGCGATCGGATTATCACCGTGAGCGAACAGCTCGCGGATATAATCAGCGAGCGCTACCGCGTGTCGCCCAGCCGCATCGATGTGGTCCCGGCGAGCGTGGACGCGGCGCTGTTCGACCCGGCGCGGATGACGGACGAGCGCCTTGCGGGGATCCAACGTAGTTTCGGTGTGGCGCCCAATGAAAAAGTGGTGCTCGTGGTTGGACGCATGCTGCGGCGCAAGGGGCATCATGTGGCGGTTCGGGCGGCGCGCCGCCTGAAGGATATGGGCCTGAAGGATTTCGTATTCGTTTTCGTTGGCGAGAGCGGCGGCAACAGCAGTTATGGCGGCGAGATCTGGGATCAGGTTCTCGCCAACGACCTCACGGGCGTGGTGAGGCTGATCGGCCCGGTCGATGACATGCCGGCCGCCTATGCGGCAGCCTCGGTCGTCGTATCGGCCGCAATCCAGACCGAGGGATTGCAGCGAACAATTCTCGAGGCGCAGGCCATGAAGCGCCCGGTGGTGGTCTCGGATCTCGGGGCCGGACCGGACGCTGTCTTGGCGCCGCCGATGGTTCCGGAAGACCGAATGACGGGATTGCGGTTTCCGGCCGGCGACGATGTCGCGCTTGCCGCCGCGCTGGTCCGCCTGTTTTCGATGGCGCCGACGCAACAGACGGCGATCGGCATTCGCGGCCGCCAATGGGTGATGGACCACTTCAATCAGCCCTCCGTCAGCGACCTGATGCTGCGGCTTTATGCCGGGCTGGCGGGCAAAAAAAATCCGGCCTGACCCCCGCGGAATCATCTTAAATCTGCGGGATTGGGCACGGGCCGCCGTTGACTTGGGCTGGTTTTGTCCCGATCTTCTGCCGGACGTGCAGCGTGCGGACCCTTGGCCAACAGCCTTGAATGCGCGCCGCGCCTGCAGGTTTATCGCAACAGCAACGGAGACTTTCCATTCGCCGTCCTATGAAAGCCGCGCCTCCCGTTCAGAAGGACGGTCCGCGCGTCAACGATGAGATCCGCAACCGCGAGGTTCAGCTGATTGATCAGGCCGGAACCAATCTTGGCACGGTCCCCATCCAGCAGGCCCTCGAGAAGGCCTCCGAGGCCGGACTCGACCTCGTCGAGATTTCTCCGAACGCATCCCCGCCGGTCTGCAAAATCCTGGATTACGGCAAGTACAAATTCCAGGCCCAGAAGAAGGCGGCCGAAGCCCGCAAGAAACAGAAGGTCGTCGAGGTCAAGGAAATCAAATTCCGGCCGATGATCGACGATCACGATTACGATGTGAAGATGCGTTCCATGAAGCGCTTCTTCGAAGAAGGCGACAAGGTCAAGGTGACGCTGCGTTTCCGTGGCCGAGAGATGGCCCATCAGGAACTCGGCACCCGGCTGCTCGATCGGGTCAAGTCAGACCTCGCCGAGCTGGCCAAGGTCGAAATGGACGCCCGCTTTGAAGGCCGGCAGATGATCATGATCCTGGCGCCGCGTTGACGCGGCGTCAGCTTTCCCACCAATCAGCCTGACATTCTCTTCCGGATGAGCAGGCTCGGGCTCTGCCGGATGAGCGGGCCCGGGCCCGGTTCGCTCGCGTCTACCGCTTGTGCCACCGACGCGAACGGACGCGCGGCGCCCTCAGGATGCAATAAGCTGCGGCGATACGGTTCTCGCACGCCGCCGGGCCGCCGGGCCGTGCCGGCTGAGGACGTTCGTGCCGATCGTCCAGGGTTTGTTGGCCCCGCTGACAACGCTGATAAGTTTCTGGAGCGGCAGCCGTTCGATCTCGGCGCGAGGCCGCGAGACATAGAGATCGGCGTGATAAACGCCTTCGGTTTCGTGACCCTGCGTGTCGATGCCGAGCGCCTCGACTGCGCTGACCGCCGCCTCCATCTCGCTGCGATCGTTGAAACGGCGCTGCACGAATGTTGCGCCTTCGAACTTTTCGGTCTCGAGCCCGTACCGAGCCAGCGTCTTTGCGATCTGATCGTAGGGAAACATACGCAGGACGAACGAAGCCACCCATGCCGTTTGGTTTCGGCATGCCAGCGCCATCACCCGCTCGAAGGTCTTGTCGGTGACATAGCCGACGCAACCGGTGGACGCCACGATGTCGGCACTCGCGATCGCGGCCGCTGCGTCGTCGCCGGGATCCTCGATCTCAAGATCCGCGGACAGGCCGATATCCACGGCGCCGCTCGCCTGGGCGTATCGCACTGCATTTTCGGAGATATCGAGGCCGATCACCCGGACATTCGGATCGCGGGGCCATGCCTTGTAGAAGGCCCGGTCCAGTTCCAGCATGGTCTCGCTGGGGAGGCCCTGCAGCGCCGGAGCGGTGTAGCGGTCGCGCAGCGCGTCATATCCGAGCGCATATTTCATCAATGCGCCGTTCAC
>Ga0180215_1004421_pt1 | contig 12517 bp, 9 predicted proteins | sample eDN3rd37CBELigBY_FD_128871 | JGI IMG/M metagenome (GOLD analysis project Ga0180215, IMG submission 128871) | Enriched backyard soil microbial communities from Emeryville, California, USA - eDNA 3rd pass 37_C BE-Lig BY (version 2) (version 2) | ecosystem: Environmental > Terrestrial > Soil >...
ATTGCGCCTTGCCAATGGGTTCATTGGATCGGCCAAGCTGAACCCCTGGATCGCAATTTCAAATGCAGTTTGTCCAATCTTGATATTCTTCTCTTGCCCCAAGATACCAAGAGGCACACCGAATAGCATTGCCTGGAACAACTTCTCGGATCGAGCAGAGCACATAAGCGCGACGTTGGTGAGTATCGCCTCGCCTTTGCTGTAATTGTTAAATCCAATACAAGCAACAGGCCCGCTACGCCCAAGCAATCCAGGGATCAACCTCACGCCTTCCGTCATGGTCGCCTCCAGATCGAAACCTGACCGGGTACCTCCGTGACCGAAGCACACATTAGATAAGGTTTGGATCGCAACACTGTGGACAAGCTATTGGGCCACATGTGCTTTCATCGGGAACACACGACTGCGGGCATTCCTCGGTAACAGCCGGGGCATCCTGCGGGGCGCTTATCTCCGGCGCGCAGTCAGGAGCACCTGTGTCCGGTCCACAAGTTGGCTCTTCCGGCGCACAATTCGCGCTCGATGCGAAGTGGGGATTTGCTCCAACCACGCTGACGCGTTTGGACGCAATTGCGGGGAGCCACACCGTGTCGAAAATGGCTTGACGCATCTCATGAAGAGGCGCGCCCTCAACAATTTCCGCGAGCGAATTTTCAAGCACATTGCCGACTGGCCAGGACCTGGACATCACACAGGGATAAGCAACACCGTCTGGCGCGACGCACAGCTTGCCAGCCCAGCAATGACCGCAAAGGCCCGACATTTGCGCCTGCTGGAGCAGAATCTCCTCGCCGCGACCAAACTCCCGAACTACGGACGCTCTGACGTGCCGCACACCGAGATCACGCAGGAATAGCGTGGTGCGATCGACCGCCGCTTTGTCCTGGTCGATGACGATGATGGCAGCACGGGTCTCTACGTCGGCGTCAATCAGCTTCTTGAGGTTGCGGATGGTCCGGGCGTGACTTGATCGCACCTGGGTGATGGCATCGTGCGCCGCTGGACCATCGGAGTATACCGATGTGGCGAAATGGACGCCGTTTTCGGCGGCGAATTCGACTGTTCCCTCGTCAAGCCGCGTCAGATTGCTGAATACTTCGACAAATTCGAAGCCGATCTCCTTTGTGAGATGGAGAATTCTCTCAAAATCCGCATTCAGCTGAGGCTCGCCGCCGATGAGCTGAACCTTGCGGCATCCCAGCGCGAAAGCTTGCGTCATGACCGATTCGTAGTCCTGCACGGTCAATCTGTCTCTCTGGCCGGTATGAGGACCCGAATCCGTATAACAATGAACACAATGCAAATTGCACCGGTTCGTGAGTTCAAGCCACAAGAAGTCGAGCTTGCGCCTCACCGTTTCGGGATTGGCGTGCTGGATGGCGACGGGAGCTTCAGATGGGGAAAGATGCATGCCAGCCTCCAGTATTCAATACAATTATTGACCTGCGCCGCCAGACCCCCAGTTCACAATATTCGTTATTTTCGGTTATACTACACTGATTTTCATCACCTGAATAGTACGCAGCCAAGCTTGGTTTGTAGTATTGTCGGCGTCGCCGCCCCAAGAAACCAACCGACGTTTCCGCCACATCCGGTTCCCGGGGACCAAGGAGTTCACGGCGAGATCTCAACGGGGAGAAATCCAGCACCAAGTTAAGCGCGCAGGCGTCAGAGGCCGGCGTTCGCACCTCTATGGTAAGGGGTGCACCCCCAACGTGTCAGATCCGCGATACGGCTCCCGCCCCCCAACATCGGCGCCCAGCACACCGCGGTTCGTACCGCTCCGTTGCCGATGCGCATCATCCCACCGCCCGAAGCTGTTGCAAACGCCCGGGCCGACTAGACCGCTCCCCGGCGGACCAGTAAGGGAGCCAAGGGGGCCAGTGACACATGACGATTTCGCGTTCGATTGGTTTGCTTCTGCTTTTCGTGACTGCGGTCTCGGCATCGGGCTGCGCCGGCCAGAAGGCCACGGAGCTCATCGCCACCCGAACCGTGGCAGCTCCCGCTCCGGCGATTGCCGGACGGCACGACATCTTCATAGCGACGACGCGCGCCAAAGCCGAGAATCAGGCGGAACTGTTCACCCGGCAGAGATCGCCGGTCACCAGCTACGCCGAGGTGGAGATGACCGTGCCGGCGATCCACAAGACCGGGTCGATCGAGCGACGGCGCGCCTCGCAGGCAGCCGATCCGGCGAAGGTGTTCGTCGCCGAAAAGGCGATCGGCTTTCCGGACGAGGAGGCCTTCGTCCGCGCCCTGCGCCCCGACATCGCGGCCAAGGGCGGACGCGCGCTGGTCTTCATCCACGGCTACAACACCGCCTTCGACGCGGCCGTGTATCGGATGACGCAGATCGTCCACGATTCCGGCTACAAGGGCACGCCGATCCTGTTCACCTGGGCGTCAGGCGCCAGCACCGTCGACTACGTCTATGACAGCAACAGCGCCAGCGCCGCGCGCGACGCGCTCGAGAACACGCTGCGGCTGGTCGCCAAGGCCGGGGCCAAGCGTATCGACATCATCGCCCATTCGATGGGCAACTGGGTGACCGTGGAGGCGCTGCGCCAACTCGCCATCTCCGGCGACCGCGACCTGGGCGGACGCCTGGGCGACGTGGTGCTCGCTTCCCCCGACATCGACGTGGACGTGTTCAAGGCGCAGATGACCCGCTATGGGAAGCCGAACAAGCCGTTCATCCTGTTCCTGTCGCGGGACGACAGGGCGCTGCGCATCTCCGGCTTCCTCGCCGGCAACCGTCCCCGACTCGGCGACTACGGCGATCCGGAAGACATCGCCACGCTCGGCGTGGTCGCGGTCGACCTCTCCAATGTCGGATCGGGCGACCGCCTCAACCACACCAAGTTCGCGGAGAATCCCGTCCTGATCCAGGTGCTCGGCGAGCGGCTGCAGTCCGGCGACGACCTTGCCCCGACCGAAGGCCAGATCACCGAACGGGTCAACCGTGTCGTGGCCGGCCTGGGTGGCGCGGTCGGCGGCGCCGCGGACATCGTCATCACCACGCCGCTCCAGGTGCTGAACGTGGTCGTCAGCGGCGGCGGCCGCTGAGGCGCAACAGACTGAACGAGTCGGTCGCCGCTTCGGGCGGCCGGCGCAGGACGCCTTCAGCCTTCGCGGCTCTCCCACTTGTCCAGGAACGCGTTGATATCCAGCGCCTGCATGTCCGGCACCATCTCGAAGAGGACCGGCAGCGGCCGGTCCCACCAGGCCAGTCGGACGATTCGCTGGCACGTGGCCTCGGGAAACCTCCAGCGCAGGCGCCGCGCCGGCACGCCGGCCACGATCGCGAACGGCTCCACGTCGCGCGTCACCACGGCATTGGCCCCGATCACCGCCCCGTCACCGATGCTGACGCCCGGCATGACGACTGCGCCATGGCCGACCCACACGTCGTTGCCAATGGTCACGCGCCTGGCGCGCCGCCGTTCCCTGAAGGAGGAGTCGACACCGAGATAGCGAAAGTATTCGTTGGGCCGATAGCTGACCTTGTGGGTCGTCACCCGCTCCATCGGGTGTTCGAGCGCGTTGATGCGCGTGTTGGCGGCGATCGAGCAGAACTTGCCGATCTCGGCATAGATCGCCTCGCCGTGACGCTCGAAATAGGAGAAGTCGCCGACCGTAACCTCGCGCAGGATGACGCGCTCGCCGATCACCACATGGCGACCGAGCCGGCAGCCCTTGAGCTCGGCAGTGGGGTGGATGCGTGGCTCCGAATCCTTGAAACGCAGATCGGCGGGTTCGTCCATCAGACGGCTCTGTCCTCCAAAGGGAATGCGGACGCCAGGGCGGCGCGCGGCTTCAGTAAATCCCCTCGCCTCGATGGGAAAGCCCGCTTGGGTCCGATCGCGCCTAACAGGAAGAATCAGCTCTGGGTTGCACGCTCGTCGTCATAGCCGACTTCCAACGCCAGCCGCGCCATGTCACGGAAGAGTTCGTGACGCTCCGACAGGGCCGTCTCCTCGCCGGTTTCCAGATTGTCGACGAGGGTGCAGATCGACACGGCCCGGAAGCCCAGCCGTCCAGCCAGCGTGTAGAGATTGGCGGTTTCCATGTCGACGGCCGTGATCCCTTTCGAGATCGGCAGGTTGAACCGCGTCTCGGGCGTCGGATGATAGAAGACATCGCTGGACACCATCGGACCGGTCAGGATCGGCAAGTCGATCTTGCGCGCGCATTGGAGCGCGCGCTCATAGAGCCCATGGTCGCCATGGGCGAAATCGGCCGAGGCCTCCAGGTCGGTGTCCATCACCGCGCGGTCGCACACGAAGACGCGACGAAGCGGCATCGCCGCCGTCAGGCCGCCGCAGGAGCCGATGCGGATGAAGGTCCGCACCCCATAGAAGGCCGCAAGCTCGTGCACGTATATGGTGAAGGAGGGCCGCCCCATCCCCGTCGCCTGCAGGCTCACCGGCAGGCCGCGAAAGGTTCCCGTGTAGCCGTAGCAGCCACGCACGCGGTTCACGCACCGCACGGCGGTCAGGAAGTTCTTGGCAATCCATTCGGCACGCAGCGGATCGCCTGGCAAGAGCACCGTTGGTGCGTAGTCTCCCGGCGAAGCTTCCAGATGCGGCGTCATTGCCCCCACCCCCCCCTCTGCCACCCAGTTACAAAACTGGGGCCCGATTGGTCTCCCCGATCCGACGCCGGGGATACACGGCCCCCGTTCCCGGACACGCGCACGCGACGACAACACGACAGCCGCGCGGATAGGCCACACCACGGCGGAAGCGCGAAAGGCGGCGCTCCCGCGTCTGTCTCCGGAAGTTCCGCAGACCCTCGACTGTCAAAACCAAACGCTTGAAACGCGCTGGACCGCAATTCCCGAGTCCCGTCCCGTACCGTCACCCTAGGATGAACGAAGCGGGAGCTACTTTTCTTCCAGGACTTCCTTCACCACCGTAGCCAATTGCTTGAGCGAGAATGGCTTCGGCAGGAAGCCAAACTTGGCGCCGGCCGGCAAGTTGCGGGCGAAGGCATCCTCGGCATAGCCGGAGACGAAGACAAACTTGATGTCCGGGTCCCGCTTGCGCAGCTCGCGAAGCAGCGTGGGGCCGTCCATCTCCGGCATGACCACGTCGGACACCACGATGTCCACCTTGCCGCCGATCTCGCTGTAAATCTCGAGCGCCTCCACGCCGGAAGACGCCTCGTGGACCGTGTAGCCGCGCGAAACCAGCACGCGCACGCCGGCCATGCGCACGGCATCCTCGTCCTCGACGAGAAGCACGGTCGCCGTTCCTGAGAGGTCGCTGATGGGCTGGGCGGGCTTTGGCGGCGGAGCGGCAGCTGCCGTGGCTCGCTCGGCCGCGGCCGGCGCGCGCGTGGAAGATTCCGAATCCTGGCCGCCCGATGCGGCGGCTGGGGTCGCCCCCGGAGCTGCCACTGGGATGGTCGGAGAAGCAGCACCGACAGCAGCCGACGTCTCGGCAGACGCCGCCTCGTCGCCCTCTTCCGCCGGCTGGCTGACAGCTTCCGGCACGTGGCGCGGCAGGAAAATGCGGAAGATCGTGCCCTTGCCGACTTCGGACTCGCAATAGATGTAGCCGCCGGTCTGCTTGATGATGCCGTAGACCATCGACAGGCCGAGGCCGGTGCCCTTGCCGACCTCCTTCGTGGTGAAGAACGGCTCGAAGATCTTCTTCAGCACGTCCGGCGGGATGCCTGAGCCGGTATCCTCCACCTCGATCAGCACGAAATCGCCGTTCCCGAGTTCGCGATGGTAGGCGAACGCCTGGGCGTCGGAGGCCGGCACGTTGCGGGTGCGGACCGTCAGCGAGCCGCCCTCGGGCATCGCGTCCCGCGCGTTGACGACGAGGTTCACGATGACCTGCTCGAACTGGCTGATGTCGGTGCGGACGGGCCAGAGGTCGCGGCCATGCTCGACCTTCAACTTGATCTCGCTGCCCACGAGGCGCGCCAGCAGCATGCGCAGGTCCGCCAGCACGTCTGTCAGGCTCAGCACTTCCGGACGCATCGTCTGCTTGCGCGAGAAGGCCAGCAGCTGGCGCACCAGCGAGGCCGCCCGATTGGCGTTCTGCTTGATGCTCATGATGTCCGGGAATGACGGGTCGGACGGGCGGTGATTGGTGAGCAGCAGGTCAGAGGCCATGATGATGGCCGTCAGCACGTTGTTGAAGTCGTGCGCGATGCCGCCTGCGAGCTGGCCGACCGCCTGCATCTTCTGGCTCTGCGCCATCTGGCCTTCCAGGGCCTTCTGCTCGGTGGTCTCGACGGCATAGACGATCGCCGCCTCCTCCTCCTCCGTACCCTCGGCGCCGTCCGCCACCGCGTTCACATAGAGGCGGATGTGGCGGGATTCGTTGTTCGGCAGAACCGTGTCGATCGGATCGATCTCGGCCTGCCGTTGCCGGGCCTTCTCCAACGCGGCAGCAAAGGCGCCGCGGTCCCGTTCGTGAACGACGGAATCGAACCGCACGTGCCGGTCGATGGCGTCGCGGTCCACGATCGATGAGAACAGCGAGAAGAACGGCGCATTGGTGCGCACGATCCGGCCGTGGCGATCGACGCCGGCAATGGCCATGGGCGTCGAGTTGAAGAAGCGCGTAAAGCGGATCTCGGAGGCGCGCAGATCGGCCGAGGCATCTTCGCCTTGCGTCTGGTTGAGCACGACGGTGCGGGTCGGCCCCGGTATGCCGTCACGGCTGGCGCTGACTCGGTGCAGGAAGCGGACGGGAAGCGCCTGCCCCGATGCCGTCGTCAGGTCGAGGTCGATGACGGCGTTGCGCACCTTACCGGGATCGGCCTTGACCGAACGCACCAGCGCCATGCCTTCGCGCGCCACGATGTCTTCGACCTTGAGATCGCCCGGCGTGAAGCTGGCCAAGTCGAGGCCGAGCCATTCGGCCAGCGTCGCGTTGACATAGGTGATGCGTCCGTCGGCGTCGGCCGAGAAGAAGCCCGCGGGCGCCTGGTCGAGATGGTCGATCGCCTGCTGCAGGTCGAGGAAGAAGCGCTCCTGCTCGGCCCGTTCCCGCGAGACGTCGGCGAGCTGCCATCCAAAGAAGGGCTGGCGCTCACCCGGAATGCGGAAGGCGCGGGCCTGCACTCGGTACCAACGTGAGCCGGATTCCTGGCCCGGCTTGAGCGAGCGCGACATGCGGAACTCGCCGCTGCCCGGCAGGCCGTCGCGAAGCCCCGTGGCGAGGCGGATCACCGTGTCGGCCGCCTCGGGCACGTCGGAGAGCAAAGATTCAGGAGTCTTGAGGTCGGCTGCGCCGGTCGCCCCCGTCATGTCGGCATAGGCGCGGTTGGCGTAGAGCACCCTTCCCTTCGCATCGGTAACCAGCAGGCCCTGCGACATGGAATCCACATAAGCCTTGGAAAGATCGTCGGTCGGGGATCGTCCGGCGACCTGGATGAAGCCGACCGCCGAGGCGAAGAGGTAGCCCACGCCAGTCATTGCAAGCACGCCGAGCATTCCAAGCAGGAAGGGATCGCCGAGTCGCTCGCGAAAGATGCCGAACACGATCGCCGCGCCGGTGAGCACGACGATGAAGATGATAAGGCGCGTCACCGTCCCCGGACGGGTGCCCTTGTCGACCACCGGAACCGGGTAGTAGTCGCCGCGCGTTTCCTTGGCCATCAGTGCGCGTTCCCCGCCATGCCGCCGCGAAACCGTTCCTCCCCTTCGGACGAATCGCGACGCTTGCCGATCCTTGTCCGACAACCGCATTTCCCAGAAGCAGCGGCAGCTTGCAAGGTATTCGCGGCGCCATTGACAGCGAACGCGGAATTTGATGACGCTATGCTGTTAGCGACATTGATGTCGCAATGACAGACCGCGCGAGGCTTCCGTGAATGCCCCAAAGAACGCGACCAAGCGATCGTTGGTCTTCTTCCTTGTACCTGATTTTACGATGATTGCCTTCGCAACGGCACTGGAGCCGTTGCGATCGGCAAACCGCATGCTCGGCTACGAAGCCTATCGCTGGCGCCTCGCCAGTTTCGACGGCAAGCCGGTCGCCGCCTCCAACGGCGTGCTCTGCGGCGTGAACACCTCCCTCGAAGACGAGCGGCGCATGATGTCCGGGCCGGATCGCCCTTCTATGGTCGTCGTGTGCAGCGGCATCAACGTGGAAGGCTACCAGAACCGTTCGACCTTCGCGTGGCTGCGCGAGGAATACAATCGCGGCGTGGCGATCGGCGGTCTGTGCACCGGCGCCCATATCCTGGCGGCAGCGGGACTGCTCTCGGGCAAGCGCTGTGCGATCCACTGGGAAAACCTGCCCGGCTTTGCCGAGGCCTTCCCGAAGGCCGACGTCTATGCCGATCTCTTCGAGGTCGACCAGAACATCTACACCTGCGCCGGCGGCACGGCGGCGCTCGACATGATGCTGAAGCTGATCGGCGACGACTTCGACGAGAACTTGGTCAACCGCGTCTGCGAGCAGGTGCTGACCGATCGCGTCCGCAGCCCCACCGACCGCCAGCGCCTGCCGCTGCGGGCCCGCCTCGGCGTCCAGAACTCGAAGGTGCTCTCGATCATCGAACTGATGGAAGCGAACCTGGCCGAGCCGCTGTCGCTGATCGAGATCGCCGACCGCGTCGATCTCTCGCGACGGCAAATCGAGCGCCTGTTCCGGGCCGAAATGGGTCGATCTCCGGCGCGCTACTATCTGGAGATCAGGCTCGACCGCGCCCGCCACCTGCTGTTGCAGTCGTCCATGCCGGTGGTGGAAGTGGCGGTGGCCTGCGGCTTCGTGTCGGCTTCGCACTTCTCCAAGTGCTACCGCGAACTTTACGCGCGCTCGCCCCAGCAGGAACGCGCCGAGCGAAAGCAGCTCATGGCCGCGTGATCTGAAATCCGGCCTGCAGGGCCGGGAGAGCTGGGTTCAAGGAGGAAGCCCCCCAATGAGATCGTTCCTGCGCGTCGCGGCATCCGTCTCCATCCTGGTTGCGGGATTGGTCGCTGCGCTGCCCGCGGCAGCGCAGGACAAGCCTGCCCCGGTCGATACGCTTCCAAAAAAGGATCGGCTCGCCTACTTCGCGGAACTTTCCGCGAATGGCGCGGCAGGGACCGCCCGCAAGACCAGGCCGGTCGATGCGCGTCCCGCAGTGCCGGGCGAAGTGGTGGTGACCATCATCGCCGGCGAAGGCCTCGAGACCCGCTCGAAGCCTGCCAAGGAGGGCGACTGGGTGGTACGCAATCGCTGCCCAGCGACCGGCAACGAGGAGATCCTGGTGTCGGCGGAGAAATTCCCGACCCGCCATGGCGAGCCGCTTGGGGAGCCCGATGTCGACGGATACCGGGAATTCCGGCCGAAGGGATCGGAGATGGCCTATGTGATCGCGCGTTCGTCCGACGCGGAATTCGCCATCGAGGCACCGTGGGGCGAGCTGCAGCGCGTCCGTCCCGGCGACGCCATCGTGCAGGTGCCGGAGGATCCCCAGGACACCTATCGCATCCAGGCCGACGCCTTTGCCTGCACCTACGAGATCCTGGAGGAGGCGAAAGCGCCCTGATGCGGCCAGCGCCTCAGCGCGCTTCCCACATCAGCGACCGGTCGCGCCACATCTTCTCGCCGACGAGGCAGTCGTAGCCCTCCGTCTGCTGAGCAAGCACGACCGGCAGCTTCCCGGCCTCGGCACGGCGCGAGCGCGGCAACCCGCCGGCGAGTTCCATCACGAGCTTGCGCCGGACCGCCTCGGGAAACTGCGACCACTCATTCACCGGGATCATGAAGGCGCCAGGCCCGCCGATAACGCAGTCGGCGTAGTAGCGGTCGAGCTCCGTGACGTCGTAGATGCTCGAATAGCCGCCGCGGGTCATCAGTGGCAGTCCGTTGATGATGATCCCCTTCCCGACCGCCATGTCGCGCGCGAGCTGCACCGGCGTGCCCTGGTTGTTCGGGCCGTCACCGGAAATGTCGATCACCCGCTTGAAACTGCGGTAGGGGCTTTCGGCAAACAGGTCAGTGCCGAACTCGATGGCGCCTGCGATCGAGGTACGGCGCGCCGAATTGGGCGGATTGGCGGTGAGTTTCGCGGCGACGGCTTCCGCGTCGGCAGACGAGGCAATGGTGGTCCATGGCACGATCAGGTGCTGCGTCGTGCTTCCGGCCCACTCGAAATAGGCCAGCGCAATCTTGCCATAGGCACCGTCGGCGATCGCCTGCAACACCTGCTTGTCCGTGAGCGCGGCGGCGTAGCCGTGCCGCTGGATTTCCAGTTCGTCGGGAGACATCGACAGCGACACGTCGACGGCAAGGATCAGTTCGACGTCGACCTGCTCGCTGGTCTGCGCACGGCTCGCATCCGGGAGGCCGAGCGCAACGGCCACGGCGGCGACTACTCCCCTCCAAGCATATGCTGCGAGAGACATGCCGGGAGCGTAGGCGAGATTGCGCGATCGAGAAAGAAACGGCCTCCAACGAATACGCCGGCGCCGGTTCACGAAGTCGTGAGCCGGACCGCGCAAAAGTGGCGCTGGCGCAATTCGTCTTCACGAGGCCGGAAGCCCGTCCTGCCCTTCCCTGCAAGCTCCCCGGGATCCGACCCCCACCACGTGGCCCTAGGCTGAACGCCAAACGGTCGGCCCGTCAGGATTTTGTCGGTCCTGGAACCCGCCTCTGCGTAATGCCCGCTGCTGCCGCGACCGAGAACGTCCGCACCGCCGTCGACTGCGCCGGTTCGGCTGGTCGAGCAGCCGCGACGGTGGTGAGAGGACCGGCCCGTACCGCCTCCGTACCGCCGACGATGGACGCGAGCTGCTGGGTGATCGCATTGGGCGCGGCCAAGAAGGTGATGATCTGCTGCCAGAACGGCGCACCCAGTCCAACGAGCAGGCCGCCGAAAAGCAGCCAGACGAGATTGATCCCCGAAGGAATCGGGAGCTGCACGTCCCCCAAGGGAACGAGGCAGTTCTCGGCGAGAAAATTGGCGCTGCAGGCTGCAGCGCCGGCCGGCCAGCCGAGCGGGACGCCCTCGGCCTTCAACGCGTCGATCCGGTTTCTGATGTCGTCAAGGGCGACGGAAATGTCGTCGGCGAGGCCCTCCGGCCCCGGCTGGCCTGTATCAGCCTTCAGCCTTGCCACCGCTTCATCAAGTTCTACAAGCCGCGCTTCGATATTTTCGCCGTGGTTCGCCACCCTCTCCGCCACTTCCGGGTTCCTGAGATAGACACGGGCGAGATTGAGCGGATGCACGTAGGCGACGAGCGCGAGCACGATCGCACAGGCGACAGACACCCTCCGGGAGTATCGCTCGAAGGCGACGCTCAGTTCCTGCCCGAAGGTTACGAACTTCGCGGCGATGTCGGCCACGACGTCCTCCATCGCCAGGTTCGGATCCTTGAGTTCCATCTTCAGGTCGGCGAGCTTCTGGGTGAATACTTCGACCGGCATGCTGTCGATGGCGGCGAGCCGGCTGCTTTCCCCCACCCGCACCGTATCGCTCGACGAGGCCTCTCCGGTCGCCCGGTTTTCCATCATGATCGCGGCGAACTGGGCTGGCGTCATCGTGCCGCCTCCGGCCGGCTGGAGCCGGGGGGCGATCGAGTGGACATAGAGCTTCTCGATGAGCTGCTTCAGGCCCTTCTCACGGCTCCGCCGGACGCGGTGAACGGTTTCGACCATCACCGACACGATGACGGACAGCGTGAACATCGTCACCGCAAACGCGGCAATCGCCGTGATCCATTGCATCGAAGCCTCCCGATCTCGGGGCGCCAAGCAGCGTGCATTGGACACCCATGCGATCAGGTTGAACCTGGATGGGATCAACCACAAGCTGCGCGTTCACACCATACATCTTCAGGTTGCGCATCCATGTCGCGCAACCTGCCGCGCCTGCCTGCCGCGGACTCAGGGCGGCCCCCGCCGGCCGCCAGGCGATAGCGGCCGGGTCCTGTCAGGTCATGCCTGCGGAAACCTCAGCTCCGGGGCTTCAGATTCTCGGGATCGTAGAGCGGCTTGTAGCCGACAGCGGCGACCTCGACGGGATAGGTCTCGCCGAAGTACTCGACCTGCAGCTTGCGTCCTTCCTGGCAGTAGGCCCACGGCAGGTAGGCAAGCGCGATGTTCTTGCCGATTGTCGGACCGTAGGCCACCGAGGTCGTGTAGGAGCGCCGCCCGAGTTCGTCGACCAGCACGTTTCCGCTGTCCGGGTCGATGACCGGCATGGACCCGACCGGATAGCGCTTCACGCCCCTGGAGTCGGTGTTCTCGGTCATCACCAGCGTGCAGAGCATCGCCGGCTGGTGCGGCCGCGCCTTGTATTCCACGTGCCTGGTCTTGCCGCGGAAGTCGGCCTCCTTGACCTTCGGGCGGGCGAGATCCGCCTCGAACAGGTTGTACTGGGTGAGGAGGTCCGCGTTCTGCAGGCGCAGGCTCTTCTCCATGCGGCGCGAATTCGCATAGGTCTCGACACCGAAGGCCATGACGCCGGTGGAGCGCAGCGCATCCCAGACGGCCAGCCCGTCCTCGTAGCGCATGTGGAGTTCCCAGCCCTGCTCGCCGACATAGGAGATGCGGAAGGC
>Ga0180215_1004422_pt1 | contig 12512 bp, 10 predicted proteins | sample eDN3rd37CBELigBY_FD_128871 | JGI IMG/M metagenome (GOLD analysis project Ga0180215, IMG submission 128871) | Enriched backyard soil microbial communities from Emeryville, California, USA - eDNA 3rd pass 37_C BE-Lig BY (version 2) (version 2) | ecosystem: Environmental > Terrestrial > Soil >...
AATTAATTAAAACTTGAAATATATCAAAAAACTTGGTATCATACTTACAAATCAAAAAGGCTATATGTGACTGGCGCACGCGGATAAACCGCGAGGGAGCATATAGTGTCGGAGCCGTTCGCCTGGGCAGAGGTAAGGGAAAGTCCCTTGCCTCTTTCTGTTTATCTTTAGGCGAACCACCAAATATAAGCAGACCAGATTCATAAATTTGTATACTAATAGTTTGTCACTAAAATTCAAATCAAAAGTGAGGTAGACGAGATGAGCACACTTATTGAAAATCAGGTTAAAACGGTTAAAACATTAAATAATATTGCTGAAAGCGGGCTAAAGGTGTTCAAAAATGACCGTTTTGTAATTGATAATCAAAGTGAGAACCCAGATGCAATTGTTGTTCGTAGCTTCGATATGCATGACCTTGAGTTTGGCGATAACTTAAAAGCAATTGCACGAGCTGGTGTTGGTGTTAATAATATCCCCATCCAAAAATGCACCGAGAAAGGTATTGTAGTTTTCAATACACCAGGTGCAAACGCAAACGCAGTAAAGGAAATGGTATTAACTGCATTAATGGCTACATCCCGTAATGTTTTTTCAGGGATTGCTTGGACAAAGACATTAGAAGATAAAGGTGAGCAAATACCTCAACTTGTTGAAAAGGGGAAAAAGCAATTCGTTGGGAAAGAAATCAAGGGTAAAACACTCGGCGTTATCGGTTTAGGTGCAATCGGTGCACTTGTTGCAAACGATGCTCTTGATTTAGATATGGATGTTATCGGGTTTGACCCATTTATCTCAGTTGATACGGCTTGGAACTTATCACGTAATGTTCAGCGTGCCATGTCACTTGAACAGCTTTTTGCTGAGTCTGACTATATTACCGTTCATGTACCTTTAACCAAAGACACTAAAGAAATGTTTAATAAACAGACATTCAGCATTATGAAGCCAGGCGTTCATATCATTAACTTCTCACGCGGAGAGCTTGTAAACGAAATCGATATGGCAGTAGCACTTGAAGATGGTATCGTTGGAAAGTATATGACAGACTTCCCGAATGAAAATGTATTAAAAATGAAGAATACCATTTGCACTCCACACCTTGGTGCTTCTACAAACGAATCAGAAGAAAACTGCGCGATTATGGCAGCTCGTCAGACGAAGGAATACTTAGAAACTGGTAACATTAAGAACTCTGTAAACTTTCCAAACGCATCTCTTCCTTATACAGGAAAAACACGGGTAACAGCTTTTCATAAAAATGTGCCAAACATGGTGGGTCAAATCACATCGGCTATCTCTAATTATGAGTTAAACATCGCAGACATGGTAAACCGTAGCCGCGGAGAATATGCTTATACGATGATTGACATTGATAATGAAGTAAATGGGGAAATCGTTCCTAGCATATTAGAAAGAATCAAGCAAATTAACGGAATCATTTCAGCACGTGTAATATAAAAAGAAGCAAGGGGCACTCCCCTTGCTTTTTTGTGTGAAAAGAAAGAATAACATTTTGATGAGATAAGCTAAAAGAGCATATCAATGAGTTCACTACCACCAAGGTATACAAAGAGTAAAATAATAAGTACTAAAAATAGATTAGTAGCATTACCATTACGATAAACAGGGTCAATTTGTTTAGAGTTTAATAAATATAATAAGCCTAATGAAAGTGCGGGCATAAATATGGATCCAAGAATGCCGTAAATAAAAACAATTGCAACAGGCTCATTAAATAACAAAAGTAACATAGGCGGGAATGTCATCCAAACAAGGTACGCGCGATAAGCGGGGTCTTTTTCAGAGATTGGTTGATTTAAATCGTTATTCTTCTTTCTACCATTTCGTACTATTCGTACAAAGTCGGCAAAAAGATAAGAAATACCTTGCCAAGGCCCTAAAACCGATGTAAACACCGCTCCATAGAATCCTAGCAATAGAATCCAACGTGCTACATTTCCGAATCTCTCGCCATAAGCATCTGCAAGTCCAAGAAGTCCCTGGTTTCCATTAATTGTTGTGCCCGTTCCGAATAATAATTCAGCTGCAATAATCATTATTGCCACTGCAAAAATCCCAGTAACTGTATAGGCTACGCCATTATCTATCCTCATTGTTGGCATCCAACGCTTACCACTCCAGCCTTTGGCCTGTAACCAATACCCATAACAAGCTAATGTGATCGAACCACCTACCCCACCAATTAATCCGAGTATTGTCGCAAATGAACCTTTTGGCACAGAAGGGATTACTTGGTACGTAACATCATTTGAACTAGCCAAAATAATAATTGCCGATCCAACAACTGTAATAAACATTAAGCCAACAAATACCATCATGACTTTTTCCAATAAATGATATCTACCAAACCAAACTAATATAAAACCAGCTATAGAGGATACAATCGCTCCTAACCATACAGGGGTACCAGGTAACAATGCGGCTAAAACCATTCCACATACAGTTGGTGCTGCGACTCCATAAATAATCCCAAATAAAATGGCATACCCTCCAAAATAAGAGGTTGCAACCCATCCTAACGAATGCCAACTTTGTAGAAATGTAGTACCAGTCGCTAGATACAATCTTCCAATCCCTTCACTTAGAATAAATTTTATTAATGCTCCTACGAAGACTGCCCACATTAACATTAAACCGTAATTAACACCTGCTATAGAAGCCATAATTAAGTCCCCTGCTCCTACACCAGTTGCAGCAACAACAATTCCTGGGCCAATTACCGATAGTTTCCCTTTTAGAGTTAATGGTGGATTAGCTAAAGGTTCATAGGTTCTTTCTACTTTTGTTTCCAAATTATCCAACACCCCATTTTTCATAGTTTTATTTCAATACACAACACTTCTTCTTAGGTGGATATGTAATAAGCCTTTTTTCAATATTCGTGCATCAAATAATATATCCCTAAAAAAGATGCTATATTTTTATAAATCGATATCACCTCACCATTATATCAATTTTCCAAATAATCTAAATATAATTAACCTTAACATGTAAGCGTTATCAATTGTATTGGAAGTAATGTAAAATAATAACCCTAGTTAATTTTACAAAATGTAAAATGTAATACTATTTTACTATTTCTTTTTCATCTTTCTATTACTTTCTACACATAGAAAAAGCGGGCTCCAATAGACCCGCTTCTTAGGATACAGTCCCACTCTCTAAAGCTACTTCCCCTTTAATATGGTATATTCTTCTAAAAATGAATTAGTTATTATTGATTAAAACCTATAGAACCAGGCTGAACCCATTCTTGGATCCAGCCTGAGTGGTATATCGATTACTGTCGAGCTATCAGTAAATGCTTGTTTTTCAAAAGACTATTAAGTTTTTCGGAACTTAGAAGCATCGCTAATATAAACATAGCAACACATACTGGGAAGATTCCAATTGTAGTTTGAGACGCCACAAATCCAAGTAGTGGTGGCATGAATGTAGTACCGGTATAAGCTACTGCCATTTGATAGCCCATTATTGTCTGAGAATGTTGTTTTCCGAAACGGGTTGGTGTCTCATGTAACATACAAGGAAATATTGGTGCTAATCCTAAACCAACAATAATAAATCCTATTAGTGAGAAAAGGGATGGCAAGGGTATTATCAATATAATGGCACCTGTTAATGCAATTATTTGCCCCAGCTGAATTAGTGTACGGTTAGTTATTTTAAAGGTAATAAAACCTGTTATCAATCTACCAAGTGTTATTCCTGCATAATAAAAGGAAACCCATTTTGCTGCCGTTGCCGGGCTTAAATCTTTGACATTTACTAAGAAACTACTTCCCCAAAGCCCAACCGTCGCTTCAACTGCACAATAAAACAAGAAAGATGCAAGGGCCAGCTTTACTCCTTTTATCTGTAATGGTTTTGCGTCTTTAACATCTTCACCATTAGGTGTAATTTTTGCAGCTTCCTCCTCTTCAATTAAGGTGATATTGCTGCTTTTTGTCACTCTGTTCCATAAAGGTAATGTAAAGAACAGGATGATAACTAACGTAAACTGAAGAACAGAGATAACAAGATATCCACTTCTCCAAGCATTTTCTTCTAAAATAAATTGAGCCATAATGATTGGTCCAAGTGTAGCTCCTACTCCCCAAAAACAATGTAACCAACTCATATGATGTGCCTGATAATGTGTAGCCACATAATCATTTAATCCCGCATCAACTGCTCCTGCCCCTAACCCAAGTGGGATTGCACACACAAGTAACCAAGCAACCGATGGAGCAAAATAAAATCCTAGCAATGCAGCAGCAGTCATTAAGACACTGACAACTGTCACTTTACCTGTGCCAAAGCGTTTAAGTACTTTTCCGCTCACTAAACTAGAGATAATGGTACCACCTGCAACTGTCATAAAAAGGTATCCAGCAGTCTCGAGTGGTGCCCCAAAATCTGGCCGCATTGCGGGCCATGCTGCCCCCAATATAGAATCTGGTAAACCTAAACTGATAAAAGCCAAGTAGATGATTAATAAAAGAAATGTAGTCATATTTAAACCTCATGTTCATTTTGTGTCGGTATAACTTTCGATATTTACACCTAAATTATATTCTAATACATACCCACCTTACAGCAATTATAAATATATTCTTTACAGTGATTGCACTAACCCCCATTTAAAACAGTATTTCTTGTTCAACTAAATTGCTTCGTTAGTACAAAAATAAAAAGCTGCTCTTAATGACAGCCTTGTAGTCCCCTTTTACCATAATGGTTCTTCTTTATCAGTTAATTTCAGTAATAATGGCATTACAAACAGAGCCACAAATATTAAGGCAAGTCCCAAGAGTAGTACAGAAATAGGAGATAAATCAAACATTATAGAAAATGGTAGAGTGCTAATGGGGAGTAAAACTAATAAAGAAGTAGTATTTCTCGAAGTTGTACTTTGGTATTGAATTTCTCCACAATGATTACATATCATTTTTTTACGAAATGCTAGTAATTTCTTAATCGAATCAAACCAAGACCACTTTCTTTTACAGTTTTGACAAGTAGGCACTACGAATTCCTCCTTTCTTAGAAACTTGATATTAATAATTACGTTTTTAATGTTCGATAAGTTTCATTTACTGGGTACTTCAATTGATACTATTCAACGATAGTTACTGTGTAGGAAGATTTTTGAGGTCGTAATTTTTTTGAAAATATTTATAATAAATGAATTGACAAGGTGTTTATATGATTATATGATTTATTACCTGATAAGATATATCGTATGCGATGAATCGTACAAGATGGATGTTGAAGGGAGATAAAAAACTTGGATGAAAAGGCAGATTTTTTAAGGGAATCGATTGATTTTTTACATCGGTATATGGCGAAGAGCATACAAAAATATGCCGAGGAGCATGGTCTCACTGTTCCTCAGTTAAAGGTCATTAAACAAGTGCTTCTTCATGACTCGACGAGCATCAAGCAACTTACACATAACCTGAGGATGACCCAAAGTACCGTTTCAGATATTGTGGAAAGATTGTCTGCCAGAGGTATATTACTTAAGAAACCAAATCCGAAAGATAAAAGGTCTGTCATAATCACGATCAGTGACGAGAAACTGAATGTAATAAAAAAAGCTTCACCAAAACCAGTGAATCACGCGATTAGTGAAGCATTACAATTATTAACACCATCACAACAGGAAACTGTGGAGGAAGGCATGAGGTTATTACTTACAGCAGTAAAAGGAAAGATGGAAAAAGACGGGATAGATCACCTAGAATCATTCGAAGAATTATTTATCATGGCTGATAAGTGAAATGAATCAAAGCATTCAAAATACCCCATTGGTACTTTAAATTTTATTATTCAACATTATGCCTTAGGAGGAATCCACACATGCTGAAAATCTTTAAATATTTTCAGAAGACAGATTGGTTACTCGTTTTATGTAGCCTTGTTTTCATCGTGACACAAGTATGGCTTGATTTAAAAATTCCCGATTATATGGCAGAAATCACTAGGCTTGTACAAACAGAAGGCAGTGAGATTAGCGATGTGCTTTCACAAGGTGCATTCATGATCTTATGTGCCATAGGTAGTATGCTTGCATCGATGGTTACCGTTTTTCTAGCAGCAAGAATAGCAGCTGGATTTTCGGTACGATTGCGCGGTATGGTATTTGAAAAGAACTTGTCTTTTTCAATGGAGGAAGTAAATCTTTTTTCTACACCAAGCTTAATTACACGATCCACGAATGATATTATGCAGGTTCAAATGTTAATCATAATGGGATTGCAAATCGTCATTCGGGCTCCGATTATGGCGGTATGGGCAGTTATGAAAATTATGGGCAAGTCTTGGGAATGGACCGTTGCTACAGGAGTTGCCGTTGCATTCCTGTGTGTATTAATTGCTATTGTCGTTTTTATCGCACTGCCTAAATTCCGGATTATTCAAACTCTGACTGACCAATTGAATCTTGTGACAAGAGAGAATTTGTCAGGTATTCGTGTTGTGCGTGCTTATAATGCAGAGGAATATCAAGAAGAGAAATTTGAAGATGCAAATAATGAATTAACAAAAACAAATCTTTTCACCGGTAGGACGATGGCCATCTTATTTCCCTCAATTGGCCTTATGATGTCTGGAATGAATCTTGCCATCTATTGGATAGGTGCGATTTTGATTAACAATGCTTCGGTACCGAATCGCTTATCATTGTTTTCCGATATGGTGGTCTTCTCCTCCTATGCAATGCAAATCATTATGTCCTTTATGATGTTATCAATGGTATTTATTATGATGCCTCGTGCTGCAGTTTCAGCAAAACGGATTAATGAGGTATTAGATACTGATATTAAAATCAAAGATGGAAATCTAACAGAAAAAACAAACACAGTAGGAGAAGTTGAATTCCGCAATGTGAGTTTTAAGTATCCGGAAGCAGAAGATTATGTTTTAAAAAATATAAGCTTTCGTGCACATCGAGGCGAAACAGTTGCCATCATTGGATCAACAGGTAGTGGAAAAAGTACTCTCCTAAACTTGGTACCTCGTTTTATCGACGCAACGAAAGGTGACATTTTTGTAGATGGAACAAATGTTAAGGAGTTTAGCCTTGAAGCTCTGAGAAATAAGGTTGGATATGTTTCCCAAAAAGCTATTTTGTTTAGCGGCAGCGTTGCTTCTAATGTAGCCTTTGGTACAGGGGAAAATAAGACTGACAACGAAATCGAGAGAGCTGTTGAAATTGCACAAGGGAAAGAATTTGTGGAAAAAATGGAAGACCAGTATGAGGCACAAATTGCCCAAAGTGGTACGAATATTTCAGGTGGCCAGAAACAAAGATTGTCTATTGCTCGTGCAATCTATAAAAATCCCGAAATCTATCTCTTTGATGATTCTTTCTCGGCGCTAGATTATAAAACAGATCGGGTGTTACGGTCACGTCTGAAGAAAGAAATACAAGATGCAACCTCCATAATAGTTGCACAACGTATTGGAACCGTCATCGACGCTGATCGCATTATTGTTCTTGATGAAGGAGAGATAGTTGGAATTGGTACTCATCATGAGCTCATGAAAACATGTGAGGTTTATCAAGAAATTGCCTACTCGCAACTGTCAAAGGAGGAACTTGAAATTGGCGGATAAACAAAAAACGAAACTCAAGTCGAAGAAAGCAGCACGTTCCCGCAAGGGCCAAGAAGGCCAAGAAAAGGGGCAAAGCATGAAAAGCTTTAAACAATTATTCGTTTATTCACGAGCGTTTGTACCTGCCATCATTCTAGCAGTCATTCTATCCGTGGCGGGGGCCATTTTTACAATCATTGGTCCTGATTTGCTTGGAAATATGACCGATACGATCGTAGAGGGCATGATGACGACCATTGACATGGAAAAGGTTGTTGACGTGGCGATCGTTATTTTAATCCTTTATGGATTAATGTTTTTGTTTCAATATTCTCAAGGTTTTATTATGGCCACAGTCACACAGCGTATTTCAAAAGCGTTAAGAAGAGACCTTTCGAAAAAAATGAATCGTCTTCCGTTAAAATACTTCGACTCAACAAGTACCGGCGATGTGTTAAGCCGTGTCACCAATGATGTCGATTTGGTAGGTCAGACACTTAACCAGAGTATTAGCGGGTTAACTTCTGCTTTCACATTGTTTTTTGGATCATTAATAATGATGTTTTATACAAACTGGATTATGGCTATTTCTGCTGTATTATCAACGTTTATTGGATTTGGGTTGATGTCATTTGTTATCTCCAAATCCCAAGTTTTTTTCGTCAAACAACAGCAACAACTTGGGATGCTAAATGGATATATTGAAGAAATTTATTCAGGACATCAAGTTGTTAAAGCCTATAATGGAGAAAATACAGCTAAGGAAACCTTTCACAAATTCAACACTGGATTGTACGATAGTGCGTGGAAATCCCAATTCCTATCTGGGTTGATGATGCCTTTTATGATGTTTGTAGGGAACCTTGGTTATGTCGTTGTTTGTATCGTTGGTGCTGCGCTTGCAGTGAATGATTATATCTCCTTTGGTGTGATTGTTTCTTTTATGTTGTATATTCGTTTGTTCACACAGCCACTTTCTCAAATTGCACAGGGTGCTACACAACTCCAGTCAACAGCTGCTGCGAGTGCACGTGTTTTTGAATTTTTGGAGGAAAAGGAGCTTGCAGATGAAAGTGAAAAGACAACAAGCCTTCAAACAATCAAGGGAGATGTAGAGTTTCGAAATGTAAGGTTTGGATATAACGAGAATCAACCTGTAATCAAAAACTTCTCAGTAAACGTTAAAGCAGGTCAAAAAGTTGCGATTGTTGGTCCTACTGGTGCGGGCAAAACGACCTTGGTTAATCTATTAATGCGATTCTATGAAGTAAATGATGGGGAAATCCTAATTGACGGTGTTCCAATTAGTCAGCTTACAAGGGAAAATCTTCATGAATTGTTCTGTATGGTACTTCAAGACACTTGGCTGTTTGAGGGAACCATTCGTGACAATATCATTTATTCCAGCAAGGGAGTTACTGATGAGGAACTGGAGTCAGCTTGTAAAGCAGTTGGACTCTACCACTTTATTAAAACTCTACCGAAAGGTTTCGATACGATTCTGGATGATAAAGCTAGTTTGTCAGCAGGGCAAAAGCAGTTATTAACGATTGCTAGAGCAATGGTGAAAACAGCGCCATTGTTGATCCTGGATGAAGCAACAAGTTCAGTAGACACTAGGACGGAGATGCTCATCCAGCAGGCGATGGATAAACTAACGGTTGGAAAGACATCGTTTGTGATTGCCCATCGATTATCGACGATTAAAAATGCCGATATCATCCTTGTAATGAAGGATGGCGACATCATTGAAGCAGGTAACCATGAGGAATTATTAGAAAAAGATGGTTTTTATGCAGAGTTATACAACAGCCAATTTGAAGAGGTTTCATAACCCAAATCATGCACCCCGAAAGGTATAAAGCCATTGGGGTGTTTTTTATTGGGAAATCGTTACACGCCATGTCCTTCATTGATTGCTGAGGACCGTAGCTCTATTAAAAGGTTGAAGACCCGAAACAAGTCGACTTCTTAACGTCTTATCAAGGGTTCTACACATTTATTACACTGCTACACGTGAGTTGTATACCTTTTTGAATTTAATAAAACTTATGATTCTCCATAACCCAACATATACAAACAGAGAAATAATAGATAAAGCGTTTAATGTCAAAGGTTCAATGCCTGGTAAAAAGTAATTAGCTAAGCGTCGGCAAACAAATACTAATATTAAAGCAATCACAAAGCCAATGCTCTTTATTGCATAGATTTTCCCATCCTCTCGAATTTCGTATCCAGTTGTATAAATCAATGGAAGAGATAAGATCGTTCCAAATATCACAGTTACGACAATTTCTATAGAAGTGAAGTGAACGGAAGGTTGCATCACCACAGATAAGGCAGGTGACATATAGAGCAGCGGTAGCAAAATTCGTAAGCCCGAGCCTTTAATTGGTCGGACCATAGCTCTTGTTCGCCTCCAAAGAATCAATCCAAAAATAACAAGTAAAATTGCGTACATTCCATATTGCATGTTTTTTGTCCACTCCATCCCTTATACCAAATGTAATCGAACATCTAAATTAATAATTGTAAATAACCTGGGCAAACTTTACAGAGCATAATAGCAGTTTTTATTTTCACACCCTATCAACCAAATTTTCCTTCCATTTGATATTTGATTTACATGTTTAGCTATTCAATGAACATGGGGATAAATCCTTTTTAGATCCAAGCCCATTTGTACATTTTTTCGTAAACAATAATGCTTCGTTAGTTGAACAAAAAGACTTCATTCAAAAGTTCATCTATCTACTGAAAGAGCTGTTTTTTTTGTTTCTTCGACCTTTTGGGTGCTAAGAGCAAAACTAATGACCGCCGCAATGCTACAAACATACGGAAGGTAAGAGTAACCCCATTTCGTTATGACATAACCACCTACCATTGATCCAATAGTAATACCAATATACAAAGCTGTATTATTCCACGCCATTACAAAACCTCGTTCGTTTGGATATTCAACCGCTAATCTTGCTTGGTATGATGTAAATCCTGCATACCCAACCAAAGCCCATAGGAACAAGAATAAATAAATCCAATCACCAGATGAGAAGAATATACCTAAACAAATAAAAATGAGAGACAAGAAAATGAGTGTAACTTTTGATATATTCCTTTCTCCAAATCTATCTGTTAATTGTCCACTTATAAGACTCCCTAAAACAGCCCCGATACCATAGAAAGTAATAGCTAATCCGATTTGTGTAGATAAGAATCCATTTTCAGAATAAAGAGATGCACCTAAGTAAACATATAGAGCATACATTGATATCGCCCAAAAGGTTGTAACACTTACCGAACCCAATATTCTTAGCAGACTTCCTCCTATTGGATTTCTTGTTAAATCGCTTTTAGGAGTATATTTCCAAGTACTGAAATTTACTATCGCCAACATAGCTCCTATAATAGCCATTACAACAAATACTGAACGCCAACCAAGAAAGTGCTCTAATAACGTACCAAATGGTGCTCCTGCCCAAAGAGCTGTTAAGTGCCCTGAAACAACAATTGAAAGCCATGTCCCTGTTCGATTTGGTGGGGCAATATCTCCAATGATGGCATATATCAAAGGAGTTATTGAAGCAACCGATAAACCAGATAAAATTCGACTAACAATTAACAAAAAAAATGAAGGTGCAAAAGCTGTTAGTATGTTAGAAATAAAGAACAACACTAAGCCAAATGTAATCAATGCTCTCCTTCCATTTTTATCTGAAAGCCAGCCAAAGAAAGGTGCTGCAATAGCATATGTTACAGCAAAAACAGTTACCATCCATCCTGCAATTGCTGAACTAACATTATACGCCTCCGAAATGAACGGTAGTAACGGAGACACTACAAATAAATCAGTCCCCATAAGAAACAAAGTTACCCAACCCACACTTAAACTTACTCTCCCTCTTAACCCCATTACATCCCCCATTTAAAGTTAATATTACATGTATATTATTCAGAATTGTAAAAAAAGGACTAATAAAAAGAAGATGCTGGGATATTACTAGCCACTACAGACAATCACCACAAAAATAGCGAATGATTCTGATATACTTAAGCTGGTTAAAGTGATCACTTCGGAGGAAGTCGTTAATCCAATGCCTTCCAGAGAGGATGACTAGACTCATTCTAGATTTTTGGAAAGTGAGATTCGCAATGAAAAAACAAAAACAATCTGATATCCAACTGGCTACGCTAAAGAAAAGTTTACTTATTGTAAATGTGGCATTCTTTGCATTTACAGCATTCGCAACATTAATCTCCTATCAATTTTCACACGAAGTTTCTAATCAGACGTTAGTTAACGGTGTGTATATTATGATGTTTATCAGTGTCCTATTCTTCACATATGGATTTTGGTTACGAAGCAAAGCTAGCGGTAATAGACCTCTGGGGAACTTCAGTGGGATTTACGCCATCGTGATTAGCATTTCGCTTTTCTTAACCTCAAATGTTATGTATGAAGCTGGTGTTGAGGAAGGCACTATTCACGAGAACGTTCACTACTTGTCCTTTTCATTGAAACAGTACCTGATTATCATTGCTATTTTATCATCATTAATTTTCATCCTTTCATCACCAAAGGTATTAAACAAGGAAGTCCATTCGACAAAGGTATATATTTGGGCAAGTCTACTCGGTCTTGGAATCATTATCATTGCCTATACCGTCATGATGATCATTAAAAATAGTGTATTTAAAAATCCTGGAACAGTGATGGATGTCTATGACATCTTGGCTGGTTCAGTTGGATTCGGATATATAGGTAGTGCCATATTAATTATATTAAATCGTTCAAAGTCAAGGAAGTGAGCAACAATCCAATCTTTTAGTAACACAAAACTAATAAATCCTTCATAACAAAAAGACTCAATCCCTTAATTGGATTGAGTCTTACTTCAGTGATAATTTTA